>VYKP01000189.1_pt1 | contig 14268 bp, 11 predicted proteins | sample 5114551 | NCBI WGS metagenome assembly VYKP01 (sample SAMN12291777, study PRJNA351875) | freshwater metagenome | isolation source: freshwater lake | place: USA: Michigan, Baseline Lake | collected 2013-08-09
GTCGTATTCCTGTACGTGGCGCCCTGTCTCACGGCTCTCGGGCTGCACCTCTTCGTCCCCGGGGAGCGCCTGCGGCCGTTGCAATGGGCCGGTGTGGCCCTGGCCTTCGCGGGGATCCTGACGGCCTTCGGCGACAGCTTCACGACGGCGAAGGCGTCGCTCACGGGCGATCTCTTCGGCGTCGTCGCTGCGGTGCTGTGGGCGGCGACCACCGTGTTCATCCGTGCCACCAGACTCGCGAACATCAGCGCGGCGAAGGTGCTCTTCTATCAGCTGGCAGTGTCGGGCCTGCTGCTGCCGGTGCTGTCCCTGGCAATGGGGGAACCCGGCGTGATCCGCTTTTCGGCGATGGCCATCGCGTGTCTGGCGTTCCAGGGCGTGGTGGTCGCGTTCGCCAGCTACCTCGCGTGGTTCTGGCTGCTCACGCGGTACCTCGGCAGTCAGCTGGCGGTGTTCAGCTTCCTGACGCCACTCTTCGGGGTCGCGTTCGGTGTCGTGCTCCTCGACGAACCCGTCACGGGGGCGTTCGTGGCCGCGGTGATCCTGGTGGGGGCCGGGATCGCGCTGGTGAGCCGGCGGGGGTGAGCGCCTTGTAGGAGCGGGCCATGCCCGCGAAAGCGATGGTTCCGGTTGAAGCGTTTCCTTGCATCCACCGCTTTCGCGGGCATGGCCCGCTCCTACAAGGCCAGGCCCCCGCTACCGGGCGCCCCCTCTGCGACCGCCGAGCATCCACTGCACACCGACCGCCGACAATCCGCACGCGGCGATGATCCCCGCCATCGGCAGCGCCGTGCCGTCGTGCAGACGCCCGGCGAGCGTCCCGGTCACGGCGGCGAGCGCGAACTGGATCGTCCCGAACAACGACGACGCTGTCGCGGCCTGGCGCGGAAACGACGCCATCGAGGCCGCAGCCGCGTTCGGGAACGTGAGTCCGAGCGACGCGATGTACCCGAAGAGCGGCACCATCAGCAGCGGCAGGCCCCCGACGCCGGTGGCGGCCACCGCGACCAGCAGCACGCCGCAGATGGCATTCGCCGCATGGGCGAGCTTCAGGATGTGCTCCATCGGGCGTGTCGACAGCAGGCGGCGATTCCATTGCGACGCGGCGATCAGCCCGAGCGCGTTGCTGCCGAAGAGCCAGCCGTAGGCACCTGCCGGCACGCCGTACACCTCGATGAAGACGAAGGGCGACGCCGAGATGTACGCAAACATCCCGGCCTGAGCGAGGGCACCGCCGAGCGTGGGCCGGAGGAAGCGGCGGTCGGCGAGAAGTCGGTACCAGGCAAGCCGCGCATCACCCTCGACAGCCCGTGCCGGATGCGCCGGCCGCGTCTCGGGCAACCACGCGAGCACAGCGATCAGGCAAGCGACGCCGAACGCCACCAGAACCCAGAAGATGGCCCGCCAGCCGGCGTGCGCGAGCACCCAGCCACCCGCGAGCGGGGCGAGGATCGGCGCGAGGCCCATCACCAGCATCAGCAGGGACAGCACCCGGGCGGCCTCTTCCGGCGCATGCCGGTCGCGGACGACGGCACGGGAGATCACCATGCCCGCGCACGCGCCAGCCGCTTGCAAGGCGCGCCAGGCGATGAGGGCATCCAGGCTGCCGGCCATGGCGCAGCCGGCGCTCGCGACGACGAACAGCGCGATCCCGGCGATCAGCGGTGGACGGCGGCCGATGCGATCGGCGAGTGGCCCGTAGGCGAGCTGGCCGAGGGAGAGGCCGACGAAGAACGAGGACAGCGTGAGCTGCACGCCCGCCGCATCGGAGCCGAGGTTCCGGGCGAGTGCAGGCAGCGCAGGGAGATACATGTCGATCGACATCGGACCGAACGCGGTCAGCATGCCGAGGACAAGGAGCAGGCGGAGACGACCCGCGTCGTTCATGCAGCCACCCTGATCGACGTCGCCCGAAACCCACTCGGCAGTGCGACGGAGCGGGCTGCCGCGAGCAGCGTCACCCGCCGAGGAACGCGCGGTCGACGAAGAGCCACAAGCCGACCACCAGGATCACGGACGAAATGGCGGCGACCATCTTCGGCTCCCAGGACCGGTTGCGCAGCTTGAGCAGGATGGGCAGCACGATGATCACCACCACGGCCTGCCCGGCCTCGACGCCGAGATTGAAGTTGAGCAGCGCGAGGACGAGGTTCTCCTTCGGCAGGCCGATCTCGCGCAGGACGCTCGAGAAGCCGAATCCGTGGATCAGCCCGAAGAGGAAGCTCACGGCCCAGCGTCGCGACATCGCGAAGCGCGGCAACAGGTTCTCCGCGGCGACGTAGGCGATGGACAACGCGATGGCCGCCTCGACAAGCGCACCGGGCAGCGCGACCACTTCGAGCGCCGCCAGTGCGAGCGTGACGCTGTGGGCAATGGTGAACGCGGTGACGATCTTCAGGACCTGGATGAGGTTGCCGCCGCGGAGGATCAGCGCCAGCAGGAACAGCAGGTGGTCGTAGCCGGTGAGGATGTGCTCGATCCCGAGCGGGAAGAAGCTGCCTGCACCGCGACCCGCGCTGGCATCCGCATCGATCTGCACCTTCGTCTCGGGTGCTTCCTGCCCGAACGCGAACTGATGGCTGCCGCCGCTCCACGTGATCAGCATGAGCGCGTGGTACGAATCGCCCATGACCGTCGGCATGTCGTCGCGGATCGTCAGTTGCGCGGGCGCTGCGGGGCAGCGGAACTCGATCGACGCCTTCGCGCCGGGTGGGGTCGTGCCGGTGCCGTTGATCTCGCCCGGGCCCGGCAGGCAGCGGCCGCGGTCGGATGTGATGAGAAGACGGTCGCGGAGGGTCTGCAGCAACGGGCCGAAATCGGGCGTGACCCCGGGCACGCCCACGCGCATGCGATCGGCGACAGGGCCGGGCGGGATGCTGTTGAAGGTGATCGCGTAGGAGAGGGTCTCGCCGCGGATGGTGAGCGTCGCGAGCCCCGTGAGCCCGCCCGTGTGGGCCTGCACCGGCGAAGCGACGCACCAGACCACCAGGCTGGCGATCCACGCCAGGGCCAATGTCGGCAGACGGCACGCGGACCGCGTCATGGGAACTGCGATCAGGGACTCTTCGGCGCGACGACGGGTGCGGTCGCTGCGGCAGATGCGGAGGGCGTCACTTCAGCACCGGCGGGTGCCGACGCGTCCGCGGGCGCGGCAGCAGCAGCCTTCGCCAGTGCGACCAGCTTCGACAGGTTCTCGAACTGGTACGCCGCGACGGTGTAGACCCGGTCGCCACCAATCGGCAGCACGTACTGGCTGACGCCGTCGGGGGCGAGATCACCGGTCGCGAACTGCGCCATCGGTTGCGCCTCGCCGGGGCGGTAGACGAGCACCACCATGCCGGGAGTCGTCACGCCGAAGGTGTTCTCCTTTGTGTCGAGGCGGAAATCCCGCTCGAGGCGCGCGGCGCTGAACGCAGCCACCGCGCGGGCGATCGCCTCCGCGAGGACCGGATCGGTCTTGTGCCCGTGGGCGCCTTCGACCTTCGCGTGGGCGCCGTGCGAGAACCAGATCCCCGCGGGATCACGTTCGAAGCGGTGCATCTCGCCGGCCGCCACGACCTCGATGGCGCCGATGCGGTCGAGCGGTTCGGAGACGAGCATGCGTTCCCGCCCGGCGAGGCCCACCATCTCCAGGCTTTCCTGCGCGCGATCGTTGCGTTCCACCACGACGATGACCACCACCAGTGCGATGACCAGCGCCCAGACCGCGACGAGGCGCGGACGGATGCGACCGGCACTCATCTCTGCTTCCACCAGACCGCGATGCCGACGACCGCGAGGAGCGCGGGAATCAGGATGACGCACAGGAAGAGCGTCCCCTTCATCTGGCGGTTCGTCATGTTGACGCGCGGGATGTCGTGGCTGCGGGGCTCGACGCCGATCAGGTTCTCCTGGGCGGCGAGATAGTTGACGGCGTTCAGGAACAGCGCGCCGTTGCCCATGATGTTGAAGAACGAGTTCGTCGCGAAATCGGAGTCGCCCGAGATCGCAATGCGCGACTTGCGCTTCGCGGAAGTGGCAGCTGCGGTGCCACCGTCGGAGGGCAGGCTCGCAAGTCCATCCTTCGTGGCGCCGTGCTGCAGCATCGCCGCGGTGTCGGTGGACACCGGCTTGCGGGTCAGCAGGACCATGATGGTATTCGGCCCGGACTGGTCCGTGCCCTCGTCGTACTTCACGCGGTCGGGCGTGAACTCGCCGAAGCTCTTCTTGGAGGTGTTCACGAGCGGGATCACGTTCGTGCCCGGCACACGCTTCTCCGTGGGCGACAGGGATCTCGCGCCCGGGAAGAACGACATCGGCAGCGCCTGCGTGATCTGGTGGCGGTTGTAGTCCGACACGGCCGGCGCCGACGGATCCGCCCAGAAGTGGCTCGCCTCGTCGATGATGATGTCGTTGTCGAGCGTCACGCCGAGATCGGCCAGCACGGGTTCGAGGCCGGTGCGCGTGAACGGGTCGAACAGGAAGAAGGCGTTGCCCCCACGGTCGAGATACTCGCGCACCGCCTTCACTTCGACCGGCAGCAGTTCGGCCTTCGCGCCGACCACCAGCAGGAGCGAGCAGTTGTCGAGCTTCGCGTCGGAACGCATGAGCGAGACCTTCTCGATCGTGTAGTTCATGGACTCGAGCGCCGACCGGGCTTTCGCCATGCCGTGCTGCTCGTGCACGACGAACTTCGACCCGAGGCCGTGGCTGTGACCGGCATCGCCCTCCATGTGGTCGTGCGACTCCATGCTGAACGGGTCGGGCTCGCCGTGGCCGTCGAGGAAACACAACCGCTGGGTCGAGCTGCGCGAGACGCGAAGGATGCCGTTCGCGATGTCCGTCTCGCTCCCGCCGTTCACCTGGAGCTTCCGGGTTTCGCTGCGCATCAGCGCCGTGCCCGCGAACTGCACTCCCATGAGTCTCGCCTGGGCAGGGTTCAGCATCGGATCGAAGAATTCGACTGTGATGAGCTTGTTCAGCGACGCGGCCTGCTGATAAAGCTCGACCGTCTCGCGCATCATCGGATCGTGGAAGAACGTGATGTGCACCGGCTTGTCGATCTTCTGCAGCATCGAGACCGTCTGGGGTGAAAGCGAGAACTGGCCGCCCTCGCTCATGTCGATGCGGTACGGGAAGCGCAGCGACAGCCAGGCCACGGCGACCAGCGCCGCGACGACCCCGATCGAATAGAGCGCGATCTCCCCTCGGCGTTTGCGCAGCAGCGACGACAGCTCCTCGCGCAGCGCATAGCCGCCGAGGGCGGTGAGCACGACGCCGAGCAGCGCGACGAGGCCGATCCACATGCCACCTTCCAGCAGCAGCGTGTTCAACGCCGCCGCCGTGGTCAGCAGTGCGATGCCCCCGAGCAGGAGGAGTCCGGAGCGGAATGACGAGCCCATGGTCAGCGCTTCCACTGGAGATAGCTGGCGTTGAGCGACAGCGCGATGCCGCACACGACCAGATAGAACGTGACCGCCTCGCTGCGCACCAGGCCCTGGATGAACGCCGAGAAATGCTGCGAGAACGAGAGGTAGCCGAGCAGGCCACGCAGCACAGGCGATGCCTGGAAGTTCTGCAGATGCCCGATGAACCAGAATGCGAGCAGCACGCACACCGTGACGAGCGCCGCGACGATCTGGTTCTGCGTCAGCGACGAGAACAGCTGGCCGATGGCGATGCAAGCCATCCCGAGCAGGATGAATCCGAGATAGCCCGCCATGATCGTGCCGGTCTGCGGGTTGCCGAAGAGGTACAGCGGCACAAGGTCGACCAGCGTCCCGCCTGTCATCAGCAGCAGGATGGTGACGGCCCCGAGGAACTTGCCGAGCACCAGTTGCCATGGCTTCAGAGGCAGCGTCATCAGCAGCTCCATGGTGCGGGCGCCGTACTCCGCGGAGAAGAGACGCATCGACACCATCGGGATCACGGAGAGCAGCAGGACGCCCATGTTCTGGAACGTCTCGGCCATGGTCGCCGTGCCCGTCAGGAAGATGTTGTACATGAAGAAGTAGCCGGCACCGACGAGGAACACCGCCACCACGAAATAGGCGATGGGCGACCGGAAGTAGGTCGCGATTTCCTTGCGGTAGACGGCGAGCATGCCGTTCATGGATGAGGACTCCAGTGAGCGTGCACCGGCGCCTGTCGGGCCATGCACGACCGCCCGGCCTCTCGGGGCCGGTGCGTCGAAACCAGGGGGATCATGCCGCTGCCCTGCCGTCCGCCGGCGAGTCGGCCACGTACCGCAGGAAGATGTTCTCGAGCGTCGGCTGCTGCCGCTTCAGCTCGTGCAGCGACCAGCGTGCCGCCACCGCCCGGGCAATGGACGCCTCGACGCCGTCGCGCGCATCGGTGTGACATTCGATGGCGAGGGTGTCGCTGCCATCGGCAGGCACCTGCACTGCGACGCTGGTGACGCCGTCGACGCCGAGCAGGGCATCGCGTACGGCGTCGGCCGGCCCGGCGACCCGCAGCAGCACGCGGCTGGTCTGCTCCGAGGCCCGCTGCAGGTTGGCAGGTGAATCGATGGCGAGCAGACGCCCGTTGCTGATGATCGCGACCCGGCGGCAGATCAGCGTCACCTCGGGGAGTATGTGCGTGCTGATCAACACCGCGTGGTTCTCGCCGAAGGCGCGGATGACTTCACGCGTCTCCTGGATCTGTCCGGGGTCGAGGCCGGCAGTGGGCTCGTCGAGCAGCAGCACCTCGGGGTCACCGAGCAAAGCCTGCGCAAGGCCGAGACGCTGGCGGTAGCCCTTGGACAGCTTGTAGATCTCGCGCTTCGTCACCGTCTCGAGACGGCAGGCATTCATGACCCGGTCGAGCTCGCGCGCGATGCCGGCCCGGGGGACCCCCTTCACCTGCGCGACGAATCTAAGGTAGGCCGACACGTCGAGCGTGTCGTAGAGCGGTGGCTGCTCGGGCAGATAGCCGAGGCGCCGGGCGGCCTCCTCGTTCTGCGTCGCCATGTCATACCCGGCGACCTTGACGGTACCCGTGGTGGCAGTTGTGAACCCCGCGATCATGCGCATCGTGGTCGTCTTGCCGGCACCGTTGGGCCCGAGGAAACCGACCACCTCGCCCTTCTCCACCGAGAAGGTCATGTCGTGCACGATGGTGCGCGGACCATAGCGCTTCGAAACATGGTCCAGCTGGATGGCAGTACTGGATGAAGTCACGGCTACTCGAAAAAAAAGCCCCCCCGCAACGGGGGGGGCTTGATCGGTCACTCGATCGGGGGACTGGACTTACTTGATCCAGCGACCACCCTTGGCAGCGTACTGATCGGCGTCGTGGGCCATCAGGATTTCCGCGCCTTCCAGGTCCCGGATCGCCTTCAGGCGGTTGAGGGACTTGAAGTATTCCTGAACGCTGAAGTTCAGGCCGGCAGCGTAGCCTTCGAGGTTTTCCTTCATCCAGATCGCGTCCTGCGAGATCACGATCGTCTTGCCGGCGGTCTTGACCTTCAGCGACTGGTGGCCGAGCGTGTGGCCGGGCGTCGAGAGGATCTGGACGGCGCCGTCACCGAACAGGTCGTAGTCGCCTTCGAGTTCGACGTAGTTGAAGTCACGGGCGCCATCGATGTCGGCCTGAACGAACGTGCCGTTGGTTGCACGGCCCTGGAACTTCTCGGGCCACCAGGCTTGGTACAGCTCTTTCTTCTGGATCACGTGGATCGCGTTCGGGAACATTTCGATGTTACCGATGTGGTCCAGGTGGGAGTGGGACGAGATCACGACCTTGACCTTGTCGGCCGAGTAGCCGAGCTTCTTCAGTTGCATGTCGATCACGTCGTCACGCTTCTGGGACGGCTTCAGGAAGTCGCAGTTGCCAGCGGCCCAGTGCGTCTTGCAACCACCGTCGCCGACAGCAACGTTGTTACCCGTGTCGAACACGACCAGACCCTTGGGGTGGTCGATGATCCACATGCTGACCGGGATCGTGATGTCACGGGCGGTCGGGTACGAGGGGATGAGGCCCTGGATGTTGAAGGGGCCGAAGAAGCCGGACGTGGTCCAGTAGACCTTGGCGTCGGCAGCAGAAGCCACGGATGCACCGACGGCGCACAAGAGACCGATCAATGCGGAGGCGATACGGCGGGATTTCATCGTTGCTCTCTCCTTCCTGTTTGGGTGCCTTCGCGAATGCATCGGCGGCCCGTTGTTTTCTTGACTTACCGACCGCGCCCCACGTGGACATGCTTCTCGTGAGCCGTCTTGACGGGGCGGATCCTGCGGCGTGACGTTTGGACAGACTTCGGGAATGCTCCGAAACCTCGATCACGGGGCGGAGAATAGGAGAACCTGACCGGACGTGTAAAGCAATCTATCGCGCCTTCTTGGCCAAGGGGCGTAAGACGTTTCCGATTCGGGTATGAAGGCAGGAAGAACGTCTTCGAGGACCTCCAAACACCACTGTTTCGCCCTCCCTGGACGGGCGAGGCATCACGAGATGAGCCCACCATGCACACGCCCTTCGAGCGACTCGATTTCCACGGATTGCCTGCCCTGCGTCTCACCGGCCGCGACGGTGCCACCGCCATCGTCACCGACTACGGCGCCCACGTGGTGTCGTGGCAACCTGCCCGCGGAGGTGACCGCCTGTACCTCAGCGATCGATCGCCGTTCGGTGGCGGTCGACCCATCCGGGGCGGGATCCCGGTGATCTTTCCGCAGTTCGGCCCGGTCGGCCCGCTGCCGCGGCACGGGTTCGGGCGGACCATGGACTGGATCCCCATCGAGACCCACGACGGCGGGGACTTCGTGCGGGCGACCTGGCGGCTCACCGCGACCGAAGAGACACGACGGATGTGGCCCTTCCCGTTCGCGGCGGAAGTCACGGTGCTGCTGGAGGGGAATCGCCTCGATGTCGAGCTGGCGATCGAGAACACCGGGACGGAAACGTTCGACTTCACTGCCGCGCTGCACACCTACTGCCGGGTGTCCGACGTCGAGCTGGCGGCGCTCGAGGGGTTGTGCGACGCGCGGTATCGGGACCAGACGGACAGTCATCGGCGCAGGGAAGACCGCGACGATGCTCTCCGGGTGTCAGGGGAAGTGGATCGGATCTACGAGAAGCCGCCCCTCGAGCAGCGCCTCGTCACCGGAGGCGGCACGCTGGCGATCACGCGGGAGGGCTTCCCGGACGTCGTGGTGTGGAACCCCTGGGAAGTGAAGTGCGCCACCATCGCCGACATGCCACCGGACGGCTTCCGCCGCATGCTGTGCGTGGAGGCGGCCGCTGTGGCCCAGCCGGTCTCGCTGGCGGCCGGTCAGGAATGGAGCGGCCGCCAGAGCCTCGACGCCGGCTGATCCGCCCCCGGGCTGGGCAACGCCGGGTTACATCCTGGCGGCGAAGTGCTCCACCAGGCGATGCAGTGCCTGGGACGTCTCCGCCAGCTCCGTCGACGCCGAGGCCACGTCGCGGATGCTCTGGACGTTGTTCTCGTTCATCGCATTCATGCGCTCCATGCTGGTCGCGACCTCCTGCGACGCCTGCGACTGCTGCTGCAGCATGGTGGCAATGTCCCGCGCGGAGGAAGCGACACCGCGGCTCGCCTCGGTGATGGACCCGAGGCTGTCGCTCGAAGCACGGATCAGGTCGGTGCCTCGATGCACCTCTTCCACGGCGGCGTCCATCGTCTTGGTGGCATCGGCAGTCCCTGCCTGGACCTCGCGCACGGTGGCGGCGATGTCGACGGTGCTGGCACGGGTACGCTCGGCCAGCTGGCGCACCTCGTCCGCCACGACCGCGAAGCCGCGCCCCTGCTCGCCCGCGCGCGCCGCCTCGATGGCCGCGTTGAGCGCCAGCAGATTGGTCTGGTCCGCGATCTCCTGGATGGTGCGCGTCACGGAGGAGATCTTCTCCACGGCGGCGCCCAGGCTCTCGATGCGGGTACGGGCGGCATCCACCACGCCGACCACCTCTTCGGTGGCCGCGGCAGACTTCGCGATGTTGGTGACCCCCTGGTCGACCACTTCGATCGTGGTCTGCGCGTGCTGGGAACTGCGGCCCGTGGCTTCCGAGATCTCCGACATGGAGGTCGTGAGTTCCTCGAGGGCACTCGCCACCCCGTTGATGCCGTCGGCCTGATGATTCGAGCGTTGCAGCAACTCGTTGGCACTCGCCTGCAGCCGGGCCGCGTCGGCCTGCACCGATACGGAGGCGGCGACCACGTCGCTCATGATCGCCCGCAGATTGACCTGCATCGTCTGCATGCCGGCCAGCACCTCCGCGAACTCGGCGCTGCCCGACATCGGCACGTCGCCGCGGAAGTCGCCTTCGGAGAGGCGCACCAGCGCCGTCCGGATGACGGCAAGCGGCGCCAGCATCTCGTGATTCAGCCAGAAGAATCCGGCCGCGGCGCCGAGGACGCCGGCGGCGCAGGCAACCCAGTTCCACGGTGAAGGCGTCACCGCCGCGACGACACTGATGGCCGCGAGGAAGGCGAAGAACGCGAGCATCTTCATCGCGAGGGACCGTCCAGCCCGGATCGGGGTGGCCGGCAGCGTGGCGCGCCCGGCCCGGACATCGGCATACAGACGCTCGGCCTCGTCCTTCTGGGTCTGGCTGGGGCGCGTCCGGACCGACATGTAGCCCGTGTGCTGCCCGTTCTCCGTGAGCGGCGAGACGTACGCATCGACCCAGTAGAAGTCGCCGTTCTTCGAGCGATTCTTCACCCGCCCGCGCCAGGGCACGCCGGCCCGCACTGTCTGCCAGAGATCGGCAAAGGCCTCGCGCGGCATGTCGGGGTGCCGCACGATGTTGTGCGGCTGGCCCATCATCTCTTCCCTGGTGAAGCCGCTGATCTCGACGAACGCGGGATTGACGTAGGTGATCTTTCCCTTGAGATCGGTCTTGGTGACGATGGGCCGGTGGGCGGCAAGATGACGCTCGACCCCCGACGTGGGAACGCTCATCCGGGCCGCGCGACCGCGCAGTTCTTCCGTGGACATCTTGTGGGGCCTCCTGAGACCTGATCCGGGTGCGCCGAAAGACACATTGGCGATACGCGCCATTACGGCCGCGCGGGCCATGCCTTGAGACATGTCCCCGGACCTGCCCGAACCGCGGGACGATCAGGTGGCGTCCGACTGCCCTCCGCTTTCCAGGACGGCCGGGAACCCCGCCGCCTCGATCTTGGCTGCGACCTGCCGGGCATGATCGAAGCCCCGGGTCTCGAGCACGAACTGCACTTCGGCATCCTGCAGCGGCAGATTGGTGAAGGCGCGCTGGTGATGGACCTCCTCGATGTTGGCGTTCGCCTCGCCGATGGCGGCCGTCACGCGTGCGAGCGACCCAGGGAGATCCCGCAGGCGCACCGTCAGCCGGGCGAGACGCCCGGTCCGGACCATGCCCCGCTGGATGACGTCAGCCAGCGTCAGCGGATCGATGTTGCCGCCGCAGATCACGATGCCGACGCGACGTCCGGCAAACCGTTCGCGATGTCGCATGAGCGTCGCGAGACCCACGGCACCGGCGCCCTCCGCCACCGTCTTCTCGATCTCGAGGAGCAGGAGGATCGCCCGCTCGATGTCGCCTTCCCCGACGAGGAGGACGTCCGACACCAGCCGACGCACGATCTCCAGCGTGAGCGTCCCGGGCACCTTCACGGCGATGCCCTCGGCGAGGGTGCTGGGGCCGAACACCGGGGTGCTGCCGTCGAGGGCGCAACGCATCGACGGGAACCGCTCCGCCTCGGCGCCGATGATCTCGATGTCCGGTCGCAGCGCCTTGGCGGCCGTGGCAATGCCCGAGATCATGCCGCCCCCGCCGATGGGCACGACGAGCGTGTCGAGGTCGGGCGCCGCCGCCAGCATCTCCAGCGCGATGGTCCCCTGCCCGGCGATCACCAGCGGATCATCGTAGGGATGCACCACCGTCAGCCTGCGCTCCCCGGCGATGCGCAGGGCGTGGGCCTTGGCCTCGTCGAAGTCGTCACCGACCAGGATGACCTCGGCACCATGGACACGGGTGTGCTCGACCTTCACGTGCGGCGTGTGACGCGGCATCACGATCACCGCCGGGATGCCGAGCCGGCTCGCGTGGAACGCGACCCCCTGCGCATGGTTGCCGGCCGAGACCGCGATCACACCGGCAGCACGCTGGGCAGCATCGAGGGAGGCCAGCTTGACGAGCGCGCCGCGCTCCTTGAACGATGCCGTGAACTGGTGGTTCTCGAACTTCAGCCACACGTCGGCGCCGACGATGGTCGACAGGGTCCGCGACCGCAGGCAGGGCGTGACGAGCACCTGGCCGTCGATCACGGCAGCGGCGGCGCGGATGTCATCGAGGGTCACCGGCATGTCGATGCTCCGACGCCACCGGATGGCAGGCGCGCCTCAGGGGCGTGAACACGGTTCAAAGTGCGATTTTTGTTCATGCTATGCCTAAGTCTCTACTGAACTGCCTTTGGTGGAATGGCGAGGCGCCGATGGCGACCCGTCGACGGTCGGTACGCGGCGTCGCCTTGGTGACGACGACGGCCGACGTGGGGCTGCGATGTCGCCGCGACTGCGTGTGAGCGAGTGAGACGACTGGCTGGAATGAGCCGAAAGGCAGGCACAAAAAAACCCGCCGAAGCGGGTTTGTTCAGGCGCTGCCGGCAGCCCTCGAAATCAAAGTGACTGAATGTTGGAAGCCTGCTTGCCCTTCGGGCCGGTCGTCACTTCGAAGCTGACGCGCTGGCCTTCCTTCAGGGTCTTGAAACCGTTCATCTTGATGGCGGAGAAGTGCGCGAACACGTCCTCGCTCTTGTCATCGGGTGTGATGAAACCGAACCCCTTGGAGTCGTTGAACCACTTCACGGTACCGGTTGCCATTAGTATCTCCTGTGTCTTTTTTTCGGGCTGCCACCCGCGCTCATGTTTGGGTGGCAAGACCGTGCTTGGCACTCCCGTACCGCCGACTACCTGACCCCAAAACACGCGCGAATGATACCCCGCCGATTCGAGTACGCAAGCATTTTTCCTCGCCCGTTCGAAGGGGTCTCCAAGTCACCGCTCCAAGCCGAGAAAGCCCCCCATTGAAAGCCCTCACCCACCCTGTTTTTCGCACTGCAGCGAGCGATCGGCGGGCGGCCGCCTGGGCCTCCGCTACCTTCTTCCTGCTCCTCGCCGCCTACTATGTCCTGAGACCGCTGCGGGACGAGATGGCCGTGCGCGTCGGCACGGCGAACCTGGGGCTCCTCTTCACGGGCACCTTCGTCGGCATGCTGTGCGCCGCGCCGGTGTTCGGCTGGTGCGCCGCCCGCATCCGGCCCGCGCGGCTTGTGCCTGGCGTGTTCGGTGTCTTCGCGGTGCAGCTCGGGCTGTTCCATGTTGCGATGCATGATTCCGGTTTCGGTGTGGCCGGCTCGGCGGCGCTCTTCGTCTGGATCAGCATCTTCAACGTCTTCGCCGTGTCGGTGTTCTGGAGTCTCCTGACGGATCGCTTCGGACTCGACGCCGCCGAGCGCCTCTTCGGACCGATCTCCGTGGGGGGCAGTCTCGGTGCCATCGCGGGCCCGAGCATCACGGCGCTGCTCGCGGAACCGATCGGCGTGGCGCGCCTGCCGCTCGTGTCGATGGCGCTGCTGGTCGGCGCCATCGGCTGCGCCCTGCGGCTCACCCGAATCGAGATCGAGGGATCGGCGTCCGCGCCGGGGGTCGCGGCCAGACCTCCCCTCGGAGGCGCCGCGTGGGAGGGCTTCGTCCTGATTGTTCGCTCCCCGGTTCTCCGGCTCTTCTCCGCGTACCTGTTGCTGCATTCGCTCCTCGGCACCGTCCTGTACTTCGAGCAGACGCGCCTTGCCACCACGGCGTTCGCCAGCGCGGAGGCACGCACAGGCTTCTTCGCGCGGGTGGATCTCGCGGTGAACATCGCGACGGTGATCATCCAGGCCGTCGGCACGGGGGCGCTCGTGCGACGATTCGGTCTGGCCGTGGCGCTCGCGCTCCTGCCGATGCTGTCCGCGATCGGCTTCGCCGCCCTGGGCGCGGCGCCGGGTCTGGCAGTCCTGGTGGTGGTCGGCGTCATGCGGCGGGCAGGCGAGTACGCGATCGCACGTCCCGCCCGCGAGATGGTGTTCACCGTGCTGCCACGGAACGTGAAGTACAAGGCGAAGAATTTCCTCGACACGGTCGTGGTGCGCGGCGCCGACGCCGGCAGCGGCTGGCTGGTCGAGGGCGCGCGCTCGGTCGGGGTGGTCGGTTCAGCATTGGCACTGGCGGCGGTGCCGGTCGCACTGCTCGGCGCACTCACCGGCTGGCGACTCGCGCGGCACCCTGCCATCGGCAGCCACAAGGA
>VYKP01000861.1_pt1 | contig 14229 bp, 16 predicted proteins | sample 5114551 | NCBI WGS metagenome assembly VYKP01 (sample SAMN12291777, study PRJNA351875) | freshwater metagenome | isolation source: freshwater lake | place: USA: Michigan, Baseline Lake | collected 2013-08-09
AAGGGGCTTTTCGTCTTCGACCAGTACGGCTGGGCCGACAAGGACGTGACGGTGATCGGTCAGCATGTCGCCGCGGGCGTGACGCTCAAGGGCACGTGCAGCGCCCGAAGCGATGACGGCGCGGGCTTCTACTGGTCCATGATCGACGCGAGCAAGGACGTCCTGACCGGCGCCGATCGCGATGAGCACCTCTTCGAACTCTACTACAAAGCCCAGGTCACCCCGTGGATGTACGTCCAGCCCTGCGTGCAGCACATCATCAACCCCTCCGGCCGCGCGAGCATCGACGATGCGACGTTGCTCGGCATCCAGGTTGGCGTGGCGTTCTGAGCGGGACTTACTGACGGATTTCTTTCCGCGATTCGCCCGGCTGCCATCCGCCGCCGAGAGCTTTGTACACCGCCACGGCGCTGGTCGCGACGGCGGTGCGGCTCTGCGCGGCCTGGTCCTCCGCGTCGTACAACCGGCGCTGATTGTCGAGCACGGGCGTGAGGGCGCTCAGGCCGGTCTTGAAGAGCGATTCGGCAAGCTCCACCGCGCGCTCGTTGGACTTGACGGCGGTCTGGAGCCGACGAGCGCGTCCTCGGCTTCGCGGATCGCGACGAGCACCGCTTGTTCGTAAGCGATCAGCGACTGGGTCGTGCGGGCGTCGGCGGCGTCGATGTTCGACTTGACGCGTCCGTTGTTGAAGACCGACCACGTCACCGAGGGTCCGAACGAGTACGAACGGCTGTCGAGGTCCGCCAGGTCCCCCGGGTTGGCGGACTCCATCGCGAACGACCCGAGCAGCGAGAATCGCGGGTAGAGATCCGCCGTCGCCACCCCGATGCGAGCCGTCGCCGCGGCCAGTTGCCGCTCGGCCCGCCGCAGATCCGGCCGTCGCATCAGCAGGTCCGCCGGAACCCCCAGAGCAAGCGAAGCGGGCGGAACGGGGATCGGCCCCGAAGCCGTCGTCAGCTCAAGGAGGTCCGCCGGCGACTTGCCGCAGAGTACCGCGAGCGCGTGCGCGTTCTGGCGGATCTGGGCTTCAAAGACCGGGGAAGCCGCACGCCTCGAAGCAAGCTCGGCTTCGGCCTGAGCCACATCGAATTCGGCAGCGAGGCCCGTCTTCAGCAGGGCTTTGGAGAGATCGAGCGTCTGCTCACGAACGGCGATGGCGCGGCGGTTGACCTCAAGCCGCTGCTGCGCCCCGCGGAGTTCGACGTAGCGCTGCGCGACGTCCGCCGCGATGAGCACATGCGCGTCGTTCACCGACGCTTCGGCCGCATCGAGGTCCGCGCGGGCGGCTTGCACGGATCGACGCACGCGGCCGAAGAAGTCAACCTCCCACGAAGCACTGACGCCGGCGCGGAACTCATCGTCCACGTCGGACTGGAATCGCGAGCCGTTGGTGGTCGTCTCGCTGCTTCGGCTCCGGGAAACGCGTCCGTCCGCGTCGATCTGCACGCCGCGATCCGCTCGGGCGATCCCCACGAGCGCCCGCGATTCGTCCAGACGCGCAACCGCGAGGCGGATGTCGTGATTGGCTTGCAGCGCGGACCCGATGAGCCCGGTCAGCGTCTCGTCGCCCATGGTGGTCCACCAGTTCGCCAGATCGGCGGTGCTGGCGACGGGAAGCTGAGCCGGCTGCGGCGGGGCGACCTTGGAGTCATCGCGCGGGATGTTCGCGGAGATCTCCTGCCCTGCGGTGAACGAACCGGGAATCTCGATCCCGGGCTTGGCGTACTCGGGGCCGACGGTGCAGCCCGCGAGAAGCGCAAGAGCGGCGGCTGAGAGAGCGGCGGTCGTGGACGAGCGGTTCATGGGGTTCCTGTCGAAAGCTGGTGCTTTGCGCCTCGCGCGTGGCGAAGCGGGAGAGTTTAGAGAACGGACGGTCGGTGTTCTACTTGGCGGGCGATGCCGCGGGGAACGGCTGCTCGCCTTTGCTCGCGCGGCGGGGCGCGGCTTCGATGTAGGCGTCGACCTGCTGCCCCACGAACATGGGGAAGTCAGCCTGGTCGACCGCGAAAATGATCTGCAGGACGCGGGTGTCGACGCGTTCGGTGCTTTCGCCCGTGAGGGACTTCTTGGGCACGATGTACGGCTCGAACCGCACGAATTTGAGCGAAGCCTTGAAGTCGCTGTTGCCGCGGAGGAAAGCCACCGCGTTGCGGCCTTCGCCGACGCGCCACGCTTCGTTCTCGTCAACATCGACGCGAACGTGCAGCGGGGAGAGTGACCCCAAGATGAGGTGGGGCGTCTGCACCGCGCCGGCCTGAGCGAACTCTCCGGGGCGGATGTTTACCTGGAGGACCTTGCCGGTGACGGACGCTTTCACCGTGCGCCGGTCAAGTTCGACGCGGATGGCGTCAAGGTCGGCCTGCGCGGTGGCGACGGTGGACGCGGCTTCATCGACGGAAGCCTGCGCTGCGTCGATCTCGGGCTTGAACGTCCCGGCTTTGACGAGGGCGAGGTCGGCCTGAGCGGCCGCGAGGCGGGCTTTCTGCGTCTGGACGGCGAAGCGCTTCTGGTTGACGGTGTCTTCGGAGACGGCGCGGGGATCAGCGACATTCTCCCACTTGGCAAGCTGGGCTTCGGCGTCGCTGAGGAGAGCCGCGATCTCGGCGACCTTGGCTTCCGCGGGCGGGATGGACTCGGGCCTCGGGTACGCGCGGAGCGCTTCGAGCCTGGCCGCGGCGACCCGGAGAGCCGCTTGCCGTGCGGCCAGAGCGGCCTGGCGAGCGGCGAGCTCGGCCTGGATCTCCCTCGAGTCGATGGTGAAGAGCGTGTCGCCGGCTTTGACGTCGTCGCCCGCGCGCACGGCGACGGACTGCACGATGCCGGCGACGGGCGTGCCGACGGCGATGTTCTGGGAGTTGGGCTCGACGATACCGGATCCGGCGACCGAGCTTTCAAACGGTGTCTTCGGCGGCTCGCTGACGGGCGGGGTCGGGATGGTGGGCCGCGAGGACTTGACGACGGTGAATGCGGCCATCCCCATGCCGGCAATGGCGAGCAAGGGGATGGTGTAGGTCTTGGCGGTGTCGGACGCGAACTTGATGATGGCGGACATGGCGTGCTCCAATTCGTCGAGGGGCTTGGTGCGCGTTCAGAGCTGCGAGGGGTCGGTGACGATCTTGTCGATGCGGCCGTCGTCCATGTGGGCGATGCGGTCGGCGTGCTGGAAAATTCGGTTGTCGTGCGTGACGACGATGAGGCTCCGGCCTTCGCCGACCGCGGCTTCCTTGAGAAGCTCCATGACCTTCTCGCCGGTGGCGTGGTCGAGGGCGCTGGTGGGCTCGTCGCAGACGATGAGCTTGGGGCTGTGGACGATGGCGCGGGAAATCGCAACGCGCTGCTGCTGGCCTCCGGAGAGCTTGTTCGAGGAATCGCGCCAGCGGTCGCCGAGGCCGACCTTCTCGAGGATGGCGCGGGCGCGGTCGATGGCTTCGGACCGCGAGACTCCCTGAAGCAGCAGAGGCACCGCGACGTTCTCGGCGATCGTGAGCGTGGGGATCAGGTTGAAGGACTGGAAGACAAAGCCGATGGTCTTTCCGCGGAAGCGGACGCGGGCCGAGGGCGAGAGCTTCTCAAAGTCCTGATCGAAGACGCGGCACTCGCCGGCGTCGCGGTCAAGAACACCCGCGATGATCGAGATGAGCGTCGTCTTGCCGCAGCCCGAGGGGCCCACCAGCATCAGAAGCTCGCCCGAATAGACATCAAGGTCGACGCCGCGGAGCGCCCGGACGACGGCTTGGCCGGTGCCGTAGCTCTTCTGCACGGCCCGGCAATCGACCGCTTTGGGACGCGGAGTTGAGCCGGTGGAAGCGGGTGTGGATGGCATGGTGATGGCGGACATGGTGGTTCTCTGTTACGCGCCCTTGAAGACGACGCCCGGCTCAAGCCGGATGACCTTTCGGATCGCAAGCATCGCGGAAAGCATGCAGATGATGATGATCGCGCAGCCCGCGACGACGAGGAGCTGCCACGTGAGGAAGAACGCAATCGGAGCGTTCTGGGTCGAAATGCCGAACAGCCCTGTGAGGCCCACGCCCAAGCCAAACCCCAGCAGGCCGACCGTCACCGCTTGAAGCAGCAGCATCAGCATGAGGCGCACGTCCGACGCGCCCATGGCTTTGAACGTCGCAAAGTACCGGAGATTGTCGAGCGTGAAGTTGTAGAACATAAAGCCGGTGATGACCGTGCCCACGAGGAAGCCCAAGCCGACCGCCAGACCGAAGTTGATGGGAATGCCGGTGTACTTCAGGAAGTAGTTGACCGTCATCCACCTGAACTCAAGCGAGGTGTACGCGGCCAAGCCCAACCAGGATGTACGAGAGGTTCCGCCGCTCGCGCGGAGCCATGGTGGTCGCCCGCGAGTAGGTCGTGACGATCGCGGGGAGGTTCTGGAACGACCGCGTCATCCGCGCGATGCCCACGACCACGGCGCGATTGTCGTTGAGCTCAAGCGTGTCACCGATCTGGAGCGGCGTGGGCTGGCCGCCGGGCGTGGTGGGGGGTTTGGCCAGACGGCCGGTGGCGGCGACCTCGTCCACGATGACAGCGTCGGCGCCGCGGAGATTCTCGAGCTTGCCCTGCGCCATCTCGCCCGGACCGCCAACCAAGGTGGCGTCGTCGTATCCCAAAAGCACACAGTTGATCACCTGCCCGTTGTCGAGGCGGGCGCGGATCTGGCCCTTGTAGAAAGGCATCGCCCACTCGATCCCCTCGACGCCGCGCACGCGGGGAAGCTGCGTCGCGGTCATGGGCTTCTGGTCCTCGATGTACTGGACCTTGGGGTCCATCACCCAGATCTCCGCCGCGGGCATGTCGGAGATGATGCTGCACGCCCGGTGCATGATCCCGACGAAGATCGACCCCTGCTGCGTGATGACCAGGGACGCGAGCATGACACCCATGAGGATGCCGAAGAACTTCGCGCGGTCGTTGAACAGCATTTTGAGGCAGATGCGGAACATGGCGGGTTCGAGGTGTCCTTTACGCTTTGAAGACAATGGCGGGTTCGAGGCGTGCGAGTTTGCGGATGCTCAGGACCGCGGCGCCGATGGCGATCCCGGTGACCAGCACGCCGCTGAAGACGACCAAGCCCCATGGCATGTGAAACGCCAGGGAGTCGCCCACGCTCTGACCGAAGAGGCCCGCGGCACCGGCACCCAAGCCGAACCCGATCCCCGCCGCGACAAGCGACTGGAGCAGGACCATCCGGGCAAGCGTGCCGTCGGAAGCCCCGATGGCTTTGAGAGCCGCGAAGTACCGCATATTGTCGTTGACGAAGTTGAAGAAGGTCTGTCCGGCGATGGCGGCGCCGACAAGAAAGCCCAGGCCCACCGCGATCGCGAAGTTGATCAGGATGCCGGTCTGTGTCAGGATGTACATCGCCGACTTGGTGGCGAACTGGCTCTGCGTGAGCGCCATCGTCCCCGTGGCGGACTCGATGCCACGCTGCACCGCGGCGGTGTCAAAGCCATCCTTGACCTTGACCATGACGAAGGTGAGCTGCCGCCGCTCGGTCGGCGCGAACTGCTTCGCCCGGCTGAACGTCGTGTAGATCGTCGGCTCCCAGAAGAAGCTCGGCCGCTGCGCCACTGTTCCCACGACCACCGCCCGTGTGTCGTTGAGTTCGAGCACATCGCCGACCTCAAGGGGACGCTTCCCGCCCCCGGGCTGTTTGATGCCAAGCGACTTCCCGACGGTCGCGGCGTCGACGACGATGCCCGCGTCGCGCCGAAGCGAGTCCGCCGACCCTTCTACAAACTCGCCGGGGATGCCAAGCAGGGAAGCGTCGTCCACGCCCACCAGAATGCACGTGCGGAGCGAACCGTTGGGCAGGCGAAGCGTGGCAAACGCGCGGTACATCGGCACGGCCCACTCGACGCCGTCGACGCTCCGAACGCGGTCGAGCGTCGCTTCCCGCATCTTTTTGCTGTCGGAGTGGTGCTCCATCTCCGGGTCCATGACCCAGAGGTCGCCCTGCGGCGTGTCGGTCACGAACTGATAGGTCCGTGCGGTGAGGCCAAGGAAGATCGCTCCCTGCTGGGTGATCAGCAGGCTCGCGAACGTAAGCCCGATCAGGATGCCGAAGTACTTCGCCCGGTCACCCATCAGCATGCGCAGCGCGATCAGATTCACGAAGCACCACCTTTGCGGAGATCCGCGGCCATCCCGCGAATCGCGTGAAGCGTGAACGCGGTCACGTGCCCGGTGATCAGATCAATGACGCCCGGTTGATCGAAAAAGCCCGGGTAAAGCCGGTTGGTGACCTCGCGCGTGTGGTGGTAGTGCAAGCACTGCCCGATCACGCTCGCCGCGCACAGGTACACATGGTGCGATGCCGGAGCCGCGTCCATCATCTCGGCCACGATCGAACACAAAAGCTCGAACTGCGGACGGATCGACCGCTCCACGATCGCGTCGAGCGCGCCGGTGGGCTCGATCATCTCCCGGCCGATGAGCTTGGCGTGCCACCCCGGACGGCCCGGGTCCAGAAGCTTGTGCACGAAACCCGCGATGAACATCCCCAGCCTGCGATCCGCCGGCAGGTGTCCCCCGCGCTCGATCGCCCTCAGCCACTCGGCTTCCGCGTCGCACCGGGCCCGCTCAAAGACCTCGGCGTAAAGCCCGTGCTTGTCGCGAAAGTGGTAATTAACCGCCGCAACGTTCGCTCCCGCGCGGGCACAGATGTCCCGCACCGTCGCGTTGCGGAATCCGACCTCCGCGATCACCTGGCCGGCGGCTTCCATGATCCGCTCACGAATGTCGTGCGGATCGCGACCCGCCTGAACAGGCGGGTCGCCGGGCAAGGGGTTGGAGGAGAGTTGCGACATACGATCGATTCAAACAGATGTTTTATACACGTGCTTCGCTCGATCAAGTTGCAGGGATTCACTTTGGGCAGGAAAAAGCGACCGAGCCCGGCGATTTCGCGCCGGGCTCGGTCTTCGTTTGGGTTTGTCGGGGTGGCCGACAGGGTTGAAAGCGTGGGCGGAAGGAGTCGAACCCTCAACCTCCTGATCCGTAGTCAGGTGCTCTATCCAATTGAGCTACGCCCACAGACACGGGCGATCCCGCGCTGAACCGGTACAGTATCGCGCAAGGTCGAGTTCGGCAAGCCCGATGGGTAGAACCTTTGCGGGGGTCTTGATTCCGCCGGGCAGTCGGCAAGAATTGAGGTTCCCGGGTGGACCGTCGGCGTCGGCCGCGGACCGGGCTCCTGACCTGTACCAACGTTCTTCGAGGACACGATCGATATGGCTCACTCCCGCACCGCTCAGAAGCGAATCCGTCAGAACCTCAAGCGCCGCGCGCTCAACCGCTGGCGCCTTCGCGCGATGCGGGCTTCGCTCAAGGACTTCGCCGAGAAGATCCTCCACGGCACCCCGGATGAAGCCAAAGCCGCGTACCTCGTCTGCCAGAAGGTCATCGATCGCACCGCTCAGCGCGGCACGATCCACAAGAACCAGGCCGCCCGCCGCAAGAGCCGCCTCGTCGCCAAGCTCAAGGTCAAGCAGGGCGTGACCAAGGCTTCCTCCTCGGCCAAGCCGATGAAGAAGAACTAAGCGACTTCCCCGAACTGAACGAAGACCCGGCCTCCACTGGCCGGGTTTTTTCATGCGCGGAGCCGGCCCTCTCTCGCGGGGCGTGTGTACTGTGGGGGCGTCGATGGCGAAGGACACGAGAAACACGCGCAGGCTTGGTCCGGACGTCGATTCGTACGGCAAGCTCAGCTCCGGGCCGCTCCACTGCCTGCTTTTCGTCCTGCCGCTCGTCCTGGTCTATGAGCTCGGCCTCGTCCTGTTCCTCTCCTCGCGGGACGGCACGCTTCGCGAGACGATCCTCGCCCACCGCACGCTTTCACGCCTCTTCGAGGTCTTCGGTTCTTCCAGCTTGTACCTGCCCGGCGTCCTTCTGCTCGTCGTGCTCGCCGTGTGGCACATCTTCACACGCAAGCCATGGAAGCCCAAGCCCGCCGTCCTGGGCGGGATGGCGTGCGAATCGCTCCTCTGGATGATCCCGCTGCTGGTCCTGGGTCTCATCACGTCGATGAGCATCGGCGGCGGGGCTCAGCCGGCGATGGCGGTGGACGGGATCCCTCAGGGCTGGCAGAGCAAGGTCGTGCTCTCGATCGGAGCCGGTCTTTACGAGGAAATGCTCTTCCGGCTGCTCCTGATCACCGTGCTTCACCTGGTCTTCCACGACGCCCTCCGGCTTCCGGAATCGGCCGCAAGCACGCTGGCGGTGATCGGCTCGGCGGTGGCGTTCACGGTCTATCACGGCGTGTCGTACACGGGCGGCTCCCCCTTCTCGCACGTCTTCTTCTACACGGCGGCGGGGGTGTACTTCGGGGTGGTGTTCCTGATGCGTGGCCTGGGGATCGTCGTGGGGACGCACGCGGCCTACGACATCATGGTGCTTGTCGTGCTTCCGATGATGCGAAACCCGACGCAGTAAACAGCCGACTGGCCTGGTGGGTTCGCAGGGACTGACCCCACGTGCGGCCCGACAGCGATTCTGTACACTGTGCCCCGAGCAGCCCGGCTGCGGATCGAAAGGCACTCCATGTCCGAACCGTCACTTCAGCGCACCAACCCCGTCATCCTCACCCAGCTTTCGATGATGATGTTCCTGCAGTTCTTCGTCTGGGGAGCGTGGTACGTCACCATGGCGACCTTCATGGGAGCCAGCGGGCTCGGCGCTTCGATCGGGCACGCCTACACGGTCGGCCCCATCGCGGCCGTCGTCTCGCCGTTCATCCTCGGCGTGATCGCGGACCGGCTGTTCGCGTCGCAGAAGGTCCTGGCGTTCCTCCACGTGCTGGGCGGAGCGGCGCTCATGGCGGCTCCCTCGCTGGCGGCGGCCGCAGCGAAAGCCGACGCGGCCAACCCGCCGCCCATCGGCGACGCGGCGCCGTACCTCAACACGAACCACCTGCCGTACCTGCTCGCGCTCCTCTGCCACATGCTCTGCTACATGCCCACGCTCGGCCTGACGAACTCGATCGCCTTCGCCCACGTGAAGAACTCGGAGAAGGAGTTCCCCGTGGTCCGCGTGCTGGGGACCATCGGCTGGATCGTCGCCGGCATCGTCGTGTCCAAGGGCCTCGGAGCGGACAAGACGGACCAGTTCTTCTACGTCGCGGGCGGTGCGGGCGTGCTGCTGGGTCTCTACTCGCTCACGCTTCCCAACACGCCGCCCCCGTCCGCGGGGAAAGCCGTCCGCCTGGGCGAACTTTTCGGGACCGATGCGCTTCGCCTTCTCAAGGACCCGAGTTTCGCGGTCTTCACGCTTTGCTCGCTCCTGATCTGCATCCCTCTCGCGGGGTACTACGGCTTCGCGGCCAAGTTCGCGGACGACGCGGGCATCCAGGACACCGGGTTCAAGATGACCTTCGGGCAGATGTCCGAGATCCTGTTCATGCTCCTCATGCCGATGTTCTTCGTCCGGCTCGGCGTCAAATGGATGCTCGCCGTCGGAATGCTGGCGTGGGCCGTGCGCTACGGGCTCTTCGCCGGCGCCTCGGATGGACACGCGGCCTGGATGGTCCTCGCGGGCATCATCCTGCACGGCATCTGCTACGACTTCTTCTTCGTCACCGGGTTCATCTACGTCGACAAGCGGGCCCCCAAGGAGATCCGCGCCCAGGCCCAGGGCTTCCTCGTCCTCGTCACCCAGGGCCTCGGCCTCGGCATCGGCGCTCAGGTCTTCCAGCGCCTCGTCACCTCCCACCAGACCTCGGACGCCAACGCACTGACGGAGCAGGCCAACGCCCTCCGCGCCAAAGCCGAAACCCTCGTCGAAGCCGGCTCCGCCGATCAGGCGCAAAGCCTCCTCGATCAGGCAAGCCAGCTCCTCCTCCGCGCCACGGACTGGCAGACGGTCTGGATGATCCCCGCCGGCATGGCCATCGTCGTCATGATCATCTTCGTTGTCGGCTTCCGAAGCAAAGCCGAACCGAAAGCCTGAGCCATACGCTCGCCAAGCATGGACCCGAACCCCAACCCTGAGCCGGTGCCCTCGTGGTGGTCGCCGCTCGCGTGGGCCGTGGTGCTTCCGACAGCGATGTGCGCCGCCGGAGTGGTGTTTCTGCCCGCAAGCCGCCCCATGGCCGGCATCTTCTTCATCGCGTGGCTCTTCGCAACCGTGCTCGGCACGGGGCTCGGATCGCTCGCGCAGCTCAAGCGCCTTTTCCGCACGAGAATGCCGACGATGCAGGTGGCGCTTGTAGTCGCGTGCTTCGCGGTAGCGTGCCTGGCCATCCAAGACGCCCTGACTCAGGCGTCGATTGCCGCTCGAAGCTCGACCGCTTCGTCGCGGCTCAGACGCTGGACACCCTGCGTGCGGCACGCGCTGTGAAGCTGCTTGAGGCCCGTCTCGCGCAGAAACTCGGCCGCATTCCCCGATCGCACGCCGCCGCAGGGCAGAATCTCGATCCGGCCCTGAGCCTGCTCGGCAAACGCCTTCAGGCGGCGGAGCCTGATCGGGAGCGAAGCACCCGAGACGACATCGGGAGCGGGCTCCTCGTCAAAGCCCAACGCCGCGGCCGTCGCCCGGATGTCAAACCCGGCGGAGAGCACGCGGGTGACGCCGCGGTCCATCAGCGCCGAGAGGCTGCCTTCCGGGTCGGTGCACAGGTCAAAGGCCCGGTGAAAGCAGGTCGCTTTCCCGTGCGCGGTCTCGACAAGCATCGCAACCGCGCCGCGGTCGATGTGTCCTTCGGGCGTGAGCATGCCGAAGACGATCCCGTCGGCGCCAGCTTCGAGGACGTTCTCCGCATCCCGCATCGCGAATGCGACCGACCGGGGCGTCGCAAGAAAGGGACCCGGGTTGGCGCGGACCATCGCCATCACCGGGATCGAGACCGCGGCTTTCACCTCGCGGACGAGCTCGACCGTCGGCGTCAAGCCGTGCTTGTCGAGGTCGGCGACGAGTTCGAGGCGATCCGCTCCGGCTTCCGCGGCGACGATGGCGTCATTGAGGTTGTCGACGGCGATTTCAAGCGTCACGCGGTGAGAAGAAGTCATGTGGGGGGATTATTGGCAAGGGGGCCGCGGCAAACCCGGCTCTAGAATCGCCGATGCCGTACACGATCAGCACCAGCCACACCGACATGAACCTCGACGACGTCCACGCGATGCTCGCCGCGACGTACTGGTCCCCGAGGATCAAGCGCGAGATCGTCGCGAAAGCCATGGCCAACAGCGTCGTAGTGGGAGCCTTCGACACCGCGACCGCCCGGCAGGTCGGATACGCGCGGGTGGTGACGGACCGGGCGACGTTTGCGTGGCTTTGCGATGTCATCGTGGATGAGCACCACCGCGGCCACGGGCTCTCGAAGCGCATGCTCGCGGCGCTGGACGCGATCCCTGAGCTTCAAAAGCTCCGCCGGTGGTGCCTGGCGACGCGCGATGCCCACGGCGTCTACGCAAAGCTCGGGTACGTCCCGGTCGTCCCGGGCGCGTGGATGGAACGAAAAAGCGATCCCGGCGTGTGGCAGGACCCGACGTAGCCCCGCCGACGCGAGTCACTTTGCGAGGAGGCGGTCCATCTGCTCACTGATGGTGGTCAGTCGCTTGAAGTCACCCCCGGCGACTTCCGCGGTGGCCCAGCGGCCCTTGGGGTCCGTCGAGTATCCGCAGTCGTCGAGAGCTTTCATCACCCGCTCCCAACCGGCATCGCCCTCGCCAAGCTCGACGGAGAAGCCCTTCCACAAGCCTTCATCGTTCCGCTTCTTGCGGCTGAAGTCCTTGATGTGGAGCTTGGCGATGCGTGGTCCGAGGATCTTGATCCAATGCTCGGGCCAGCCGAAGTTGATGACGTTGCCGATATCAAAGTGCCACTGGACGATCGGGTCGTTGATCTCGTCGAGGTAGCGGGCGGCTTCGAGCGGGCTGAGCAGGAACTGATTCCAAACGTTCTCGATCGCGATGGTGACGCCCAGCTCCTTCGCGATCGGGATGGCTCGCTTGATCCGTTCGATCGAGAGCGTCCAGCACTCGTCGTAGGGCAGTCGGTCGCTGACGATGCCGGGAACGAGGAGGATACTGGAGGCGCCGGCTTTCTTCGCGTCGCGAAGGCAGGTTTCGAGAGCTTCGCTTGCTTTCTTGCCGGCTTCATCGCCCGGGGCGTTCAGCGGAAGGGACCAGTGGGCGGAGTTGACCATGCCGTGGATCGGGAGACCGACCTTGGCCGAAGCCGCGATGAGCTCGTCGATCTGCGGAGCGGGGCTGTCGGCTTCGATCCCGTCAAACCCGGCGTCCTTCGCGGCTTTGAGCTTGTCCTCCCAGGTCGAGCCCACGCCGATCATCCCGAGCATGACGGCTTTGCGAAGGGTTCGCTTGGGCGCACCGCCGGCGGGCGTCGCGGACGGAGAAGCGGCTTGGGAGGAGGGCTGCGCGGAGATCCGCGAAGCGAGCGTGGTGGACGCGATCGCGCCCGCGGCGAGCGTGCTGAACTCTCGACGTGAGATGGACATCGTGGGCCTCGGTGATGATCAGATGAGCTTGTGCTTGCCGGGAATGGGGACGACGACGGGCGGGAGCTTCATGTCCCACGACAAAGCGGCGGGCTGGAGGTTCTCGGCGCTCTCCATCGCCTGCTTCCACGTGACGGTCTTGCCGGAATACGCGGACATGCGAGCCATGATGCCCAGGAGGCACGAGTTGACGGCACGGGGGCAGTCGTTGATGGGCTTGCCGGCGCGGATGCTGGCGAAAAGCTCGTTGTGCTCGACCTGGTACATGTCGTCGCCGCCCTTGCCCTTGTAGCCCCAGGTCTCCTTGCCCGCGTAGTCGTAGGTCTTCAGGCTTTGCGGCTGCCAGCCGTTGACGTTCGCGCGGCCCTTGGTGCCAAAGACGTAGTCGGAGTTGTCCCCGTAGCAGTTGTTGATCTGGCGAGCGGAGTGGTAGGTCTTCAGGCCGCCCTCGTATTCATAGATCGCGCTGAAGTGGTCGTACACATCGCCGCTTTCCTCGCCCTCGCGAGCCTGACGCCCGCCGAGACAGTTGACGGAGACGGGCAACCGGTCGCCCATCGCCCAGGACATGCGGTCGACGGAGTGGATGGACTGCTCGACGATGTGGTCGCCGGAGATCCAGTTGAAGTGCCACCAGTTGCGCATCTGGAACTCAAGGTCGGACCAGCCGGACTTCCGCGGGTTCTTCGGGAGGGTGCCCGTCAGGTAGTTGGTGTAGACGCTGGTGACCTCGCCGATGCGGCCGCCCAGGATCTCGCCGAAGATCTCACGCATCGCCGGGTGGTAACGCCAGCAGAACCCGATCATCAGGGCGAGGTTCTTCTTCTTCGCGTCTTCGCCGCACGCGAGCACCTCGCGGATCCCGGCGGCGTCGACCGCGACCGGCTTCTCCGCGAAGACGTGCTTGCCCTTGTCGAGCGCGTACCGGATGTGCGCGGGGCGGAAGTTGGGATAGCTCGTCAGGATCACCATGTCGACGCCCGAGTCGATGACGCCCTTGTAGTTGTCAAACCCGGTGAACTGGCGGTCGGCCGAGACGTCGATCTTCGTCTTGGCCGAGTCACCCAAAGCCTCAGTCAATCCGGCTTTCGCGCTCTCCAAGCGGTCCTTGAAGACATCGCCCATCGCCCACAGGACCGTGCCCTTGTCAGCGGCAAGTGCCTGGCTCGCCGCGCCCGTGCCGCGCCCGCCGGTGCCGATCAGGCCGACCTTGATCGTGTCGCTGCCGCGCACGTTCGCGGTGCGCGAGACCGCGAGAGCGGGGACGGCGGCGGAAGCAGCGAGCACCGCGGCGGTCTTGACGAAATCGCGGCGGTCGACGGACGTGACGGGAGTGTTCATGATGACCTCGTGATGGCTTGGAACGGGCTCGTACATGGCCCAAACGGACAAACTCGGACGAGTTGGCAGCATACCAAACTCTCCCGGCCGTGGCAGAGGTCTTTTCGTCGTTCCGGCGATGCTGTGGGAAACCACCCGGGCCCGGCCCGGGCAAGCCTCTCCGGCTCAGGTCGCTCGGGCAAGCAGCAGCGTGCGGTCGTCCGAGGGGGGGAGCTCACCCATCCCCGTAAACGAGCACACCCGGGCCGAGATCGTCTCCGCCAGCGTGTGAAGCGACCCGCTGTGCTCCCGAAGGATCGCGTCCAGACGCGGCACGTCGAACAGGTCGTTGTCCGGGTTCTGAGCTTCCGTGATCCCGTCCGTGTACATCGCCAAGAGGTCCCGGGTTCGAGCGTCACCGTCGCTTCCGAACACTCCTG
>VYKP01000191.1_pt1 | contig 14222 bp, 12 predicted proteins | sample 5114551 | NCBI WGS metagenome assembly VYKP01 (sample SAMN12291777, study PRJNA351875) | freshwater metagenome | isolation source: freshwater lake | place: USA: Michigan, Baseline Lake | collected 2013-08-09
CAAGATGTCTTGTCTAACAACGCTTTACCAATAAAGCTTAGAGAGAATCCGAACTAGGGAAGTATTCGGAGGTCTGGGCCAGATTGTGTCTCGATGCGGTAGTCTCTACTTGCGTCGCCTAAATTGGTTTAGGCAAGCCCCGTCCCTTTTAGGGGGGGGTTAGTGACAATTATCCCTTGCTACGCTAGGCTAAAGGCATTATAATCCCTGTTCCCCTCGATCGACTACAAAAGATAGCTTCGCACCGCTTCCACTAGCCTTTCTGTCCAAAAACTGGCTAATTCTAGGGTTTCTGCTTCCACCATCACCCGAATTAACGGTTCTGTCCCGGAAGCTCGTACCAAAATTCGGCCTTTTTCTGCCATAGCTTTCTCAGCTTTGAGGATTTCTCGCCGTAAGGGTTCACATTGCTGCCAATTACGTCGTACTTCTCTATCTTCCACCCGCACATTGCGTAAAATCTGCGGATAGGTGACAAAGCTATGATCGACTAAATTAGCCAGGGAAACCGCCGATTTCTGCACTAAAACCGCTAAATGTAGGGCGGTTTGCATTCCATCCCCAGAAACCCCGTAATGATGGCAGAGAATATGGCCGGATTGTTCACCCCCTAGCATGGCTCCAGTTTCCCACATTTGCGCCTGAACGTGCTGATCACCCACGGCAGTCCGCAGAAATTGACCCCCCAGTTTTTGCCAAGCGCGTTCAAAGCCTAAATTAGCCATCACCGTTGCCACTAATAACCCATCGGGTAGCTGTCCTGCTTCTAAGAGGGAACGACCCCAAAAATAGAGGATATAATCGCCATCTACTACTCTACCCTGACTATCCACGGCCATGACTCGATCGGCATCGCCATCGAAGGCAAACCCTAAATCCGCTTGCTGATTAATCACCGCAGCCTGTAGGCTTTCCAAATGGGTAGAACCACAATTAACGTTAATGCGATCGCCATCGGCTCGATCGTGTAGGCAGATAACTTCGGCCCCCAAAGTTTGGAATACTAAAGGTGCTAGGTTAACGGCTGCCCCCCAAGCTAGATCTAAAACTATTTTTAATCCCGATAGGTTAATGTCCGTCCCGACGGAAGCAATCACAGCTTGATAATATTTTTGGATTAATTCGGTACAAAAAGTCGCTTTTCCCCAATTTACCCGTGCATCTGCTAATTCTAACTTGCCCCTTAAACCCGCTTCTATCTGTGCCGCTAAACTGCCAGATAATTTTAAACCGTTGCTGTCAAAAAATTTAATGCCGTTATCTTCCGGAGGATTATGACTAGCAGAAATCATGATCCCCCCCATCGCTTCGCTTTCTCTGGTTAAATAGGCGACGCAGGGAGTGGGACATAATCCCAGTTGCCAAACTTCTATTCCTGCCCAAGTTAAACCCGCAGTGATAGCATTAGCTAACATATCACTGGAATTACGCGAATCTTGACCGATAACTACTGGTTTGGTAACACCAGCTTGATTTTTTAATACCTGTCCTGCCCAAAATCCGATTTGTAGCGCTAGGGGGGCAGTTAATAATTCTCCCACTTGGCCGCGAATTCCGTCCGTGCCGAACAGGGGTGATGACGGTAATTCAATCAAACCCCCTAAGGATAACAGGGGATGCGATCGAGCTTTTTGCCCATTTTGATACGATAGAGACGCTACCATAGCTGGTTCCTTTCCTCACACAACACACTCAGAGAATAACATGATCGCCGATTTTTTAAAATTAATGTTCCCAGTTGACCTTAATCCTCCTCCCGGAGTTCCTTACAGTGTGGGGAAGTGGGGAAGTGGGGTGTGGGAATTATAAATTATGAATTATGAATTGGGGTGTGGGGTGATGGGGTGATGGGGAAGTGAGGTGATGGGGAAGTGGGGAAATTGAACTAAAACCCCAAAACCCTAAAACCCCAAAACCCTAAAACCCCAAAACCCTATCACCCTATCTCCTGCCGCCTGTCTCCTGTCTCCCGCAGGAAGATTTTTGATTTTTGCCAGAGGTCTAATCATTTGGTAAGCTAAAACGGTAATCTTGACCCCCGAATGCGCGTGCTGATCAGTGTTGTCATCCCTACTTACAATCGCAAAGCAATCTTAAAAAAATGTTTACTCGCCCTAGAAAATCAGCGTTTAACTGATAATAAGGTAGAAAACTACGAAATAGTCCTTGTCGATGATGGCTCTACCGATGGGACAATCGCTTGGCTAGAAACTCAAAAGGCTAATTTACCCCATCTGCAACTGTGGCAACAGGATCACGGCGGACCGGCGATCGCTAGGAATCTAGGGGTAGAAAAAGCTAGTGGTGATACGATTATTTTTATCGATAGCGATCTGGTAGTAACAGAAAGTTTTTTGCAAGCCCACGCCGACGCTTTAACTGCTGGAGCAGCCAGTCTCGGCAGTGATCGCTTATTTACCTACGGCAGCGTCATTAATACCTGTAACTTCGAGTATCCCACCAGCGAACCCTATAAAATCACCGATTTCTCCGCCGCCTATTTTGCCACTGGTAACGTGGCGATCGCAAAGAAGTGGTTATTAGCAGCGGGATTATTCGACACCCAGTTTCAACTCTACGGTTGGGAAGATTTGGAATTAGGGGTGAGATTGAAGCAATTAGGACTAAAATTAATCAAATGTCCTGAAGCCGTCGGTTATCATTGGCATCCCCCCTTTAATCTCGCTCAAATTCCCAATCTCATCGACAAGGAAATTCAACGGGGACGAATGGGAGTGCTTTTTTATCAAAAACATCCCACCTGGGAAGTGCGGATGATGATTCAAATGACTTGGATTCATCGACTGTTGTGGGGTTTACTTTCCCTAGGAGGAACCCTGAATGAACGCAGCCTCTCCCCGCTGTTACAGTGGTTAATCGATCGAGGTAAACCGCAATTAGCCCTAGAAATTGCCCGCATTTTTCTCAATTGGTACAACGTGCGCGGCGTTTATCAAGCTTATCGGGAAATGCAGCTTCAGTGAAATGTCTTGCCGAAAACCATGGACGGTACTTCTCATAAACATGAGGTATAAAAGAAATTGGCATCGTCTCCGATGATCCGCTACTGTTGACCATTCTTGATTCCCTAAAACCAGAGACTTTGTACCTCATTATTGAGATAAATGCCCTAATGATTAACATTTGCCGATAAAAAAGTTCATATTTTCTTTCTTTTTCTGATAATTGCTGCCACAATCAAAAGCAATAGCAATAGCAATCGACATAGAGAGCGGCGAAAAACACTGACCACATTTGCCCCTTGGCAGTTATCCTCTGAGATTGGGCATATTAAAAGTAAATTTTCCTAGAGGAGGAATCCCATAATGAATATCTTCGATATTTTAATCGGTTTTATCGGTGGAGGTGCGATCGGGGGTGGGGCTTTATATGCCCTCCAACAGGGAAAAATCAAGGAAGCACTACAGAAATATGAGAAAATTCGCACGGCTTTAGGTGAAACCGAAGCAGAGTTGAAAGATAGCAAAGGACAATTAAAACTACTCGATCTCTCCGAAGAACGGATCCGCAATATCGAAGCCACCTATAGAAAAGAAGTGGCTAAACTGCAAAAAGAGTTAGAAGATAGCCAAGGACGTTTACAAGAGACAGCCAGCGCAACTATCCCTCAATCGGTGGAATTCGCCGATAAAAACCAAATTGAGGAACTTCAACGGGAACAAGAAGCTAAAATCGAGGAATTGCGCCAAAGCTATCAAAGTCAAATACAAGAGATCATAGACGGGAAGCAAGGAGAAATGGAAGCCCTGCGTCAAAGTCAACAGACGCAGATTCTAGAATTAGAAAAGGGATATCAGTCGCAAATTCAACAACTAGAACAGGGTTATCAAAGCCAACTATTAAAATTACAAAATGCCCGTCAAACGGGAGTGGATGATCGAACCACTGAAATCGTCGAACCTTGGGATGATTTTCCCGATCGCCCCAGGGACGAAGAAATCAATCCTTTTGATGGTTTTATCACCGAAGAAACCCTAGAATTAGAACCAGAATTTGCGCCTGAGACGCTCCTAGAAACACTGGTTTCCGAGGAGAGATTGGACGGTTTAAATAGCAGGGAAGAAGCTTTATTTTCTCCAGAAATGACTGAAATCGAAGATTCTTCCCTCATGGCAGCACCAGCAATCTCCGACTGGGAGATGTCCGCTGCCGAGATAGCATTTATCAACAGTTTAACATTAGAGGAAGAAACTAGAACGATCGGTAGTCTCGAAGAATTATCGGGTAATTACGATCAGATTCAAGAAACCGTTAGCACTGACACCAGTTTCTCTGATTTATTAGTCACCGATGCCGAAAAATTCCCTGACAATCAAAATTTTCTAGACGACTTATTTGCTGATACTGCTGACAGTAATAGTCTCGAATTATTCGATCCTTTTGCCGAAGAAACCACTACATTTGCATCCAACAGCCAAAATATTGCTTCTGTTGCGAGTGACCAAGAAGAGCTAGATTTCTTCAGTATGTTGGATGATGAAGAAACAGATAATCTAGAATCCTTACCTTCTGACGAAGAACTGTCCCTTGATGATCTATTTAACGATGATTTATTCTCGGATGGGGACAATAGCAACACCACGAGGCTAGAATCTCATCAGTAGGCAGATACCCCGCTATGAAAACAGAAGACAGAATTTCTTCCCCACCCGATTTCTGGCTTCTGACTTTCCTAAATGCGCCACCAGACGGGTGTTTTCCCCTTGTCCCCCGATTCCTTACCACAAAGTGGAAAAAATTTTATATCAAAGTAGTTGACATTCGCCAACAAAACAAATATCATACGGCTGGATGCGCTGTATCCTTTTAACCGTACCTAACCTTTAATCGAGGAGATTTTCCAGTGAAATCCACTATTGCACCCCTTGTTTTATCTACTGCCACTTTCGGACTGATGGTGGGTGTGGTACAAAACTCCCAAGCTGCCACAATTCCTGTCTTGTCTACTGCACAGACTGGCCTACCTGCCGCTTCTGGTGGTTGGAACCTAACCAATACCGTCAACGGAGCGGGACTAACAGGTTCCGTTCACGCTCCATCAAGCGCTGCTAATGCTTGGTTTTCCAACGGCACTATCGTAAGCAACATCGCAAACCCAAGCGCCTCTAGAATCACCTTTAACTTCAATGGTCTCCAGACTATCGCAAGTTTGACTTTCTGGAACTTGGGTGGCAGCACTACGCTACAAGCTCAGGGAATATCATCCGTGACGATTCAGGCCCTCGTCGGCGGCACATTCCAGACTTTCTCTACCCCTAGCTTTGCCTTCACAGCAGGCCCTAATACTGCCACATCGATTAGCGGACAGACGGTCACGTTTGCTACTCCAGTCATTACAGATAGAATCAGATTTATCGGTCTGGGTCGCCAGGGAGGCGGTACTACAGGTGGTATTGGCTTCTCAGAGGTTCAATTTGATGATGGAATTGTTCCACCAGCCCAAATCCCCGAACCTTCTTCCTTACTTGCCCTGTTAGCTGTTGGTTTAGGGGGTGTTAGTTTGAGAAAAAGAATTTGACTTAGTGTCAGCAGATAGTAGGTTAGGTTATGGGACAATCCTATAAAGATTGTCCTTCTTGGGTTTAATCCCTAGAAACCAACCTACCTAGGAACCTGCGCTTTGATCATGTGCCATTTAGAACTTGTCTGACTTTTCTAAGGAGGGGTTGTAGCTGGCACATTATTTCTACGCAAGCTCCTTACTGGGAATACTGAGTAGCACTGTGCCAATGCAGCGGCGAGGGTGTCGATGGAATTCTTAGCTAGAGGATAAGCTTTTAGAGTTCTACCACTGTGGTGAACTGTTCGTCCCTGACACAATTGGGCGAAATATCGCCATCAATTGTAAACATTTTTACTAGGGTTTCTCGCGAGTGCTATAAAGGTAAATAGTCATTTCGATCCCCTACTCGTCCTAACTATGCCACGCACTCAACGTAACGATAATTTTATAGATAAATCTTTTACCGTCATGGCGGATATCATTTTAAAGATACTGCCCGCCAATAAAAAAGCCAAGGAAGCCTTTGTTTATTACCGCGATGGGATGTCTGCCCAAGCTGACGGTGAATACGCCGAAGCCCTCGATAATTATTATGAAGCTTTAACATTAGAAGAGGATCCCAATGATCGCAGTTATATCCTCTACAATATCGGCATTATCCACGCTAGTAACGGCGAGCATGAAAAGGCCCTGGAATACTACCAAGAGGCTATCCAACTTAACCCTAGAATGCCCTCCGCTTTGAATAATATCGCCGTTATTTACCATTTTCAAGGGGAAAAAGCGAGAGAAGATGGTCAACAGGCCGAAGCAGAAGCACTCTACGACAAAGCAGCAGAATACTGGAAACAGGCCATCCGGTTAGCCCCCAATAACTACATTGAAGCCCAAAACTGGCTGAAAATCACTGGGCGATCGGAAATTGATGTTTTCTTCTAAATTGAAAAGTCAGTCGTCAGGAGATTATTTTTATTTATTCTCCCCACACCCGTTCGGCGGTTCGGCTGAGCGTTCGTGTTAGTGAGCCTGTCGAACTACTGATCTCACGGCCGAAGCCCACACCCCAATTCATAATTCATAATTCCCACACCCTACACCCCTAACCCCATTTCTCCCATGATCGATCGAGCTACGGTTGAAAAAATCGCCCATTTAGCCCGTTTAGAGATTAAGAGCAGCGAAGAAGAACAGTTTGCGTTGCAATTAAGCGGAATCCTCGATTATTTCGAGCAGTTAAGCGAATTAGACACGGAAAATGTGCCACCCACCACGCGAGCGATCGAAATTCAAAACATCACTCGCGCCGATAGTAATAGACTTTATCCCGATCACGAGGTTTTAGTGCAAGAATCACCGGTCTCAGAAGGGGATTATTTCCGCGTTCCCCGTATTCTCAACACCGACGAAGAGTGAATTAGTCATCAGTGATCAGCTATCATCCATATCCTTGGGATTACCAGATTTCCTTCCTCTCTGAACGATTACAAATTTTCTAGAACTTGACAAGCCTTGACAGCAGGGAAGACAGTCAAGCAGACTAACCTAAAAAGGTTCTTTGAGCGAAAATATAGTTCTTCCCCTTCTGTCTCCCTAAAAGCAGTCTTAGCTATGATGACGAGCATAGTCGTCCTGAAAACGCACTATGTCATCCTCTCCCAAATATTCCCCATTTTGCACTTCAATTAACACCAATTTGATCACCCCAGGGTTTTCCAGACGGTGAGCGGTACACTGAGGTACATAAGTGGACTGATTGGCGCCGAGAATTTCCTCGTTATCTCCACAGGTGACTTTTGCCGTCCCCGAAACGACAATCCAGTGTTCACTGCGATGATAGTGCATCTGTAAACTGAGACGATGACCCGGATTCACTTCAATTCGCTTGATTTTATAACCGGGACCTTCTTCTAGGGTAGTGAAGGAACCCCAGGGTCTAAATTCTGTTGCCGCCGATTCTACGCTCGAAATAAGCTGAAATGGTGGGACATCTTGGGATGCGATCATGATATATATATGTCTCCATTGCTAGGTCTGATCTTAGTTCAAGATAGCAGCAAAAACCCTAGATGACATCTAAATTCGTGATCGAAGTGCCAAAGAAGGGGGCGGGAAGTGGGGAGATGGAAGCCGCTGTTATACTAAATCCGTTGAGCATAGGTTAAATATCAGGAATTGACCATCCGCGTTAAAATGACTGCTCTGGGAGAAAGGACCTAAATCTGTTCTCATACCCTTTTAAGTCGCAAAAAAGCTCTTTAACCGTTGTCGCAGCCAAGAGACGGGGTTTTTCAGGTCTTCTGAGTCTAAAAGCCCCATTTCTCGCAATTTCTGCTGATATTCGCCCAATTCCTCCTGACGTTGGGCGAGTGCTTGTGTGAATTCCTCCGCTAGAGCCGGATGAGTAGTGATAAGATGCTGAAACCCCTGACGATCGAGCAAAAATAACAAGGTTTCCCCCACTGCTTGCATAGTGGTGGGATAGGGAACCTCTAATATTAACGGTAATTCCCCAAAATATTGACCTTTATTAAAAGTAAAAATTTTACGACTAATTTGATCGTTTTCATAAAAAGCATCCACTTGTCCCTGCAAAACAATACAGAAATAATTAGTTCTTTCTCCCTGTCTAATGAAAATCTCCCCGTCCTGGAGATGTTTACGACAACCCATTTCAATTAATACACGCAATTGCAGATCGTTAAAATGTTTAAAGTAACTCACCTCCAATAACATTTCTTTTAACGATAGCGGTTTTGAAGGTTTAACTATCTCCTGCTCCTGTTCCTTAACTGCCTCAAAACTGTCGGTATTATGCAACCATAACTCTCGCTGGGGAAAAGGAATCGTTATGCCCCGATGACGCAGATTATGCTCGATAATGAAGTGTAGGGAACTTCTCAGAAAAACGGCCTGTTCGACTTTTTCCACCCATACCCACAACTCAAAATTTAAAGCACTATCACCAAAACCGTTAAAAATCACCTTGGGAAGGGGATTAAAGGCAATTTCTCCCGACATATAGGCTGATTGCAGCAGGATTTCCGTTACTATCAAAGGATCCGTACCGTAGGCAACTCCCACCGGTACAATGACTCGAATGCGCGAGTCGGTATAATGCCAATTCTGGACGCGATTGCTAGTTAGGATTGTGTTAGGAACGATTAACTCTGCACCATCAACAGTGCGAATGGTGGTGGAACGAATCGATATTTCCCGGATATAACCCTTTGTTTGCTCAAATTCGATAAAATCGCCCACTTTTAACTTGCGTTCCACCAACAAAGTTAAACCACTGGTGAGATTTTTGGTTAACTCCTGCAAACCGAAACCGATACCCACCCCCAAACCACCGGCTAAAACAGCGATCGAAGCGAGATTAAATCCAGTCAATTGTAGAGCGATAATATAACCAAAAGCCCCAAAAGCAAAACTAGCCAGAGTTGCGATCGCTTCTCGATTACCCTCATCAAAACCGATAGTTTTCAGCAGACGATTTTTTAGTAAACTTTTAAAAGCGATCGTCAGACAGGTGACAAGAATAAACAGTACAAGAGTGCTAATAATCCAACCGAGAGTGATGGATACACCCCCAGCGCGCCAAAGGGGAGTGTAAAAAAAGGGCGTTAACCAAGCTGAGGGAGAGAAAGTCATCGCTAAAGTTTAGATTTGATAGGGATTACCTAAGCGATCAACAAAAACATTGTAATCTAAGGGTAAACGCCCCGGATTAAGCCGTGGTTCTGCCGCGTAACCGATGGGAACAACAACAGCGATCGCCAGATGGGGATGATCGGCAGCACCGATCACAGCTTTTACCTTGTCCTCGATCCAACCGTTGAGAAAACAACTAGATAAACCGAGACTTTCGGCAGCTAAAACCAGATGAGTAGCGGCAATCATGGCATCTTTAATCGCGTATTCCCGGGTTTTTTCGCCCAAATCCTTTTGAAATCCCGGGATTGCCTGTTTAAAATATTTTACCGTGCCTTCGCTCCAAGCACCTGTACTGAGGGCCTGTTCATAGATGGGGGTTAGATCTCCTCCTCCTGCGGCAGCATCGGCAGCGAAAACAAAAGTAACCGGCGCTTGGATAATTTGCTTTTGTCCCCAAGCGGCCTCAGCTAAAGCGGCCTTTTGTGCCTCATCCTGTACTAAAATAATTCGCCAATCTTGGATGTTGAAACTACTAGGTGCAGCAACGGTTAATTCTACTAGGGTTTTCAGCAGTTCTGGGGCGATCGGATCGGTGGTAAAAGTTTTAATGGAACGACGTTGATTAATCGCCGTGGGAACATCGAGAGGCAAGGTCATAAAGTCAATGGATTGAGTTACATATTCCTAACTATTATAAGGTCAAGCTATCAGCCTCAGCCTTCGGTGTGGCAAAACAGAAATACTAAAACATCGGGGTTAAATTGTGGCAGTCATGAAAATATCCACTATACTGTTAGACTTAAACAGGTCATAACCCAATGACTATCTAGCTATAATCATGTCACCGCCACAAAGATCATTTTATGCTTTCTGATCCGGAACCGAGCGACACCCTCACCACTACCACCGTCAATACAGGCCCTCCGGGGGCTGATATTAAGCCAATTTTAGCTTTAAAAGAGTTGGTCGCCAGTTTATATCGCGAACAAAACAAAGTTCAAAATCTCTTAAGTTCCCTCGGTTTTGCCCTGCGGAGTTTCAATAATTTAAACCAGTTCCTCGATCTTACCCCCTTGATGGCCGCACGAGTGGCAGACGCAGAAGGAGGGGCGTTGATTTTGAGCAAAAATAACGGTCAAGTGGCGCTTGATCAACTGCATTGCCAAGATAATCAAATTAATGGGGAACTACGCCGACAATTAGAGGCAATTATCCGACAATTAAACCAAGAAGCGACACTTGAGCATAAAAATAATCGATCGCTTCTCGATAGTCTCGACCATCAGATCCGGCAAACTCTCGGACAGGGTACGCAAGTTTATAGTACACCTGTTTTGGTAAAAAATAGTGAGCGGGGACGTTTATACGTTTTCAGTCGCGATCCCGATTATGGTTGGACACCCACCCGTCGTAAACTGCTGCAGCTAGTAGCCGATCAAACGGCGGTAGCTATAGCTAATAATGAATTAACGATCGAATTACGGGCCAAGGAACGTCAGGATCGAGAGTTAGAAATCGCTTCCGAAATCCAAAATCGTCTTTTACCCCGGCAATGTCCGAAAATTCAGGGGGTAGAATTGGCAGCCCACTGCAAAACGGCTAATCGCGTTGGTGGCGACTATTATGATTTTATCCCCTGCAACTACGATCAATTTAAACCGGCAAGGGAGGCAGAAAGGGAAGCTAGTACCGCTCCTTGGAGTATAGTCATCGGTGATGTCATGGGTAAAGGTGTCCCAGCAGGATTATTGATGACCATGACCCGGGGAATGTTGCGAGCGGAAGTTTTAAATCGTCACTCCCCGGCCCAGATTTTGCGTCATCTTAATCGGGTTATGTATGCCGATCTCGATAATTCTCATCGTTTCGTGACATTATTTTATTCCGAGTATGATCCCCTGACGCGCCGTCTTGGCTACAGTAATGCTGCCCATTATCCTACCCTCTGGTGGCGGGCTAAAACGGCAGAGTTAGAGTCTCTTGACACGGAAGGGACATTAGTTGGTTTAGAGGCCGATTCTATCTATGATGATGCCCAAGTGCAATTAGAAGCGGGAGATACACTGATTTATTATACCGATGGCTTTACCGATGCAGTCAACTCGAAAGGGGAAAGATTTGATCAGAAAAATTGGCTATCGGCAGTTAAAGAAGCCTGTCAACAGTACACCGATCCCGAACAGATTCTCGAATATTTATTTGGAAAAGTGGCCGCTTTTACTGGGTTGGGAAATGATAGTAGTGACGATATGACTTTAGTAGTTATGCGAGTGAAATCGGAGGAATAAATCATCAATTAGCTCAATTCTCCTCTTGCCAAGGAGCAAATAAAGGCAATAAAGCTAACCCGGGTAAAGCGGCAATTACCGTGATTAAAAAGAACAACTGCCAACCGATTGCCTCGGCTAAAAGTCCGGCGGGAGCTACTAAAATATCGCGACTAAAGGCCATTAAACTTGATAAGAGGGCGTACTGAGTAGCGGTAAAACGAGCATTACAAAGACTCATTAAAAAAGCCACAAAAGCGGCAGTTCCTAAGCCGCTGCAGAAGTTTTCAATATTAATAGCTAAGACCATAAAAGGATAATTTTGCCCTAAATTTGCTAAAATAAAATAGGCTAAATTACTAATAGCTTGCAAGCCGCCAAAAATCCAGAGCGATCGATTAATTCCCCAACGACTTAACAGGGAACCACCTAATAAAACTCCCACCATAGTTGCTATCATGCCCATGCCCCCTTGAATCGCTCCGATATCGGTTTGACTGAAACCAGTTTTTAAGAGAAAAGGAGTCACCATATTATTAACTAAAGCATCCCCTAAACGATAGAGAACAATAAAGGCGAGAATACCGATTCCTTTACCTATTTGATAGCGTTGAAAAAACTCTTGGAAAGGCAACCAAACCGCCTCTAAAAGAGTTTGGGGAGTATCATCTCTAGGGGGAGTAGCTGGGGCGAAAAAAGACCAAATAATCGTTAAAGCCATCAATGCAGCTAGGAAAAGATAGACGAGAGGCCAGGGAAAGTGATCGGCTAAAATTAAAGCGATCGAACCAGTTAAAATTAAAGCCAAACGATAACCTAAAACCCCGATCGCTACCCCAGCACCCATCTCCCATTTTTCTAAAATATCTGTGCGATAGGCATCGTAAGCAATATCTTGAGTGGCACTAAAAAAAGCGATCAGTAGAGCATTAATTGCCAATAATTCCAAAGATTGTTTTGGTTGTTGAAAAGCCATAAAACCAATCGCTAAAGTTAAACAAATTTGAGCGATTAAAATCCAACCGCGACGACGACCAAGAAAAGGAGGAACATAGCGATCGAGTAAGGGAGACCACAGAAATTTGAGAGAGTAGGGGAGAGCAACTAAACTAAATAAACCGATCGATTTCAGATCAACTCCTTCGGTGGTCATCCAAGCTTGCAGGGTGCGACTGGTGAGCAATAAGGGTAATCCAGAAGCAAAACCTAAGAATAACAAAGCCGCCATTTTTTGACTGCGGAACACTTGCAAATAAGCAGAAATTTCTTTGATCATAGAGGGGATAGGATGATAGATTAGATTAAAGAATATAGTTAATTGACCCAAAAAGAAAGAGATTAGTTCTGACCGGCATCATCCCCCTCTTAACCATTGCCCAGCGATCAAAAAAAGTTCCCGAAAAATAGCGGTCTTTCCCCCAACTGGGGCTATAGGCAGTAAAATAGATGAGATTTTGATTCAGTAGTCTTGAAAAATTGCGGTATTCTCCTTAAGATAGATGCTTGATTCCCCCAAATAGCTCTCATCCCTATTTACCTTTCCCAGACAAAGACTGTTATCCCCACCTTCCCTCCCGACTCCTGTGATTAAAGTGGACTCCTGTTTTATCTCATACCTACTGTCTGATCCCTCCGACACGGAAGCGATCGGTGACACTGCCGCCATTACCGTCGAGGTGCGTTTGGCCCAAGGCCAAGATCTCAAAAGTTTGGCGGAGATTCTCACCGATAGTTTTTTCCCCACGGCCAATTATTGGTCTTTTCTGCGTCCTATCTTTAAATTAGGCATTTACGAGGACTTACGGGGACGATTGCGCGCCAATACCCCTTACTATCACTGTCTGGTGGTCAGTCAAACCAGTTTCACCACCACAGGTCATCAGGAAATTATTGTCGCTACGGCGGAAATCTGCTTAAAATCCAGTTCTTTTTTAGCTGTTCCCATTCCTTATATTTCTAATTTAGCCGTTAGTCCCGATCGCCGGCGTGCAGGTCTGGCCCGGAGATTGCTGCTCAAGTGTGAACAAATCGCTAGAGAATGGGGTTTTGAGGAACTTTCCCTTCATGTTCTCGATAATAATCGAGCGGCCCAGTCACTCTACTTAAGTAGCGGTTATCGTCTGCAAAAAACCGACGGTTGGTTGAGCAATTGGTTATTTAATCGACCACAAAAGTTATTTCTGCACAAAAAAATCAACAAACCTTAAATAGGGTTTGCTCAAAAAGGCTTAGGGTGGGGTCAGGGTTTTGGGTTTTGGCTTCGGCCGTGAGCTTTTGTCGAAGTGCGAAGTCTCGCTGCCAGGGTCAATTACCTAATTTTCAAGGCAAAAGTCCCTAAAATTTCCCCCCGATCACTCCCATATTCTGTACTTTTTGATTTCCACAAGGTTTAAAGGTTTTACCCAACAAGGTTTTTATACTAAATCCGCTGAGTACAGTCTAGTTATGAGGAGAGGTAAAAGGGAATAAATAATCAGTTTTTAATAACCGGATTTAGTATTAGATTTATTCAGCAAACCCTAAATAGTCAGAACCCCAAACCTGCCCTCCACAGATGGAGTCAAGAAGCAAAAGAACACAAAAAGTTTGAGAAAATGAAAAAAAACGGTTTCTAATAATGACGTGGAGTATAAACCCATTGCTGGTTTTTACCTTGCTCAATAAGGCGAGTTTTACTCGATCCGATCAAAATTATAGTCCGCATATCCGCATCGTTAATAGTCATATCCTCTAGGAATTTCACCGTCACTGTTTCCCCTTTTCGCCCTAAATTACGC
>VYKP01000221.1_pt1 | contig 14136 bp, 15 predicted proteins | sample 5114551 | NCBI WGS metagenome assembly VYKP01 (sample SAMN12291777, study PRJNA351875) | freshwater metagenome | isolation source: freshwater lake | place: USA: Michigan, Baseline Lake | collected 2013-08-09
TGCCAAAAGAATAATTAATGTCCAAACCTGATTTTTTTGGGTTCCTTCCACTGATTTTAGGCGATTATCGATGCCCTCAACCTTTTCGGTTAACTTTGCCTGTCCTACCTCTAGCTTATTTAACCGTTCGTCGATTTTGTCAAATTTTTGGTTAAAATCTTTTTGGAGACTTTCAAATTTTTGGTCAACATCTTTTTGGAGATTGTCAATTTTCCCTTCAATTCTCGTCAAAACAGCTTCTAGGGAATAGGTAACGGTTTCGTTAGACATGGTATCAACTCCCATTAGATATATTTTCTCTGTCCGCTATCGGGGACTATTTTAAGGCTAAACCAATTCAGCACTTTCTTGTAAAGAGTGGAGACGTTGATAGATTCCCTGCTGATTTAATAATTGATCATGGTTACCGATCTCGACAATGCGACCATTATCTAAGACGACAATTTGATCAGCTTCTCGAACGGTACTGAGACGGTGGGCGATAATAATCGTGGTGCGAGTGCCTAAAATGGATTTCATGGCTAGTTGAATGGCTCTTTCTGACTCATAATCTAAGCTAGAAGTGGCCTCATCAAAAACTAACACATCTGGATCAACAATTAACGCCCTAGCAATTCCTAAACGCTGTCTTTGTCCCCCCGAAAGACGCACGCCCCTTTCCCCTACAATAGTGGAATAACCATTAGGTAATTCCTGAATAAATTCATCGACACGGGCAATTTTACAGGCTTCTTCTACCTTCTCGAAGCTAATATTAGGATTACCGTAGGTGAGATTTTCTAACACCGTACCATTAAACACATCTACTTCTTGATGGACAATCGCTAACCGTCGCCGATACCAGGTCACATCCAAGCGACTAATATCCTCGCCATCTATCAGAATTCGCCCTTGACTTGGTTCAAAATAGCGGAAAAGTAACTTAACTAAAGTGGATTTTCCTGAACCAGATCTTCCCACTAATGCCACGGTTTGATAGGGTTCAATCAGCAGATTAATATCCTTAATAATCGTTCTTTCTGGACTATAGCCAAAGCTAAGATTACTTAATTCTACTTTCCCGGTAAAATGATAGGGATTATGTTGAGCATGATCGGCTAAAAGACTACCAGCATCAGTTCCACTAGGCAAGTTAATAAATTTGTTTAGACGTGCCATAGAAGCATAGCGACGAGCGAAAGTTTCTGCCATTTGAGATAGGGGATCTAATTCCGCATAAGCCATACTAGCGAGGGTATAGGTGGTGATAAAATGCCCGATCGAGATTTTCTGTTGAACGGTAGCTAGGAGAGTAAAGAAAAATACTCCAAATAAACTAGCTTGGACGAGGGTTTTTTCCCAAGTAATTAAGTCCACATAACCCTTATGAATGCGATGGATAACGTAGGTAAATTCTCTCTCTAAACGTTGTTTTTGACGATATAATTCCTGTCCTTCTGTGGCAAAAGCCTTGACAGTTTTGATATTAGTAATAATCTCAGAATTGCGACTTTGAGTATTTTCGATGTGCCGATCAAGAGTTCTTTCTTTTTGCATTAAATCTTTTAAATCTCTGACAATAAAAACTACAATTAATACAAAAGAAATGACAAAAGCGAGGGCGATTTGCCATTGAATTATCCAAATAACAATAAAGATACCGAAAACTCTAAACAGTTTTGGGATCATCATTCCCGCTATTTCAGGATAAGTCCAAGTATGATTTTCTATACCTTTGGCGATCCGGTTAGCGATGCGTCCCGGATTATTTTCATCGTAAAAAGATAGGGGTAAGGTGAGAATTTTGGCAATAATTTTTCCGAGATGATCTCGTCGCGCTCTTAAGGATATTTCCCAGTGAAACCAGACACCCACCCAAGGCTGAATAGGTGCTTTAATTACCGTGGTTAGGAAAATTAAGCCTAATAATACCGCCAAACTAACCCACTTTTCTGAGGCAAAGGGAGTTAAAATCATCGTGCGATTAACTAAAGATTGCACGAATCCATCTAAAGGTTGATCAGAAAGAACATTAAGAATCTGTCCGACAGCGTAGGGAACCATCAGATCGATAATTTCAAAGACACTGGAGGCAGCAATGCTCAAAAAGGCGGCTTTTTGATAATTGCGATAGTAACTGAGAATATCCCTTAAGGAAGCCATAACATCAAGTAAATTGCCAATTTTTAACTTCTATCTGGTAACTGTTAACTGAAGAGACTGACGGCACTTTTAGGATTGTTTTTCTGGAGTTACCATTATACTACAATACTACAAAAATCTGCCGAACTAGAAATTTCTAGGACAAAAGCCTTGTTATAGTCTTGTATTCTCGATCAGCTATTAGTCAAGAGACGATGCCAAATCAGCTTATATTTCATCCTTGGCAGAAGTACCACAGATCAATTTATCTAAAATTTTGGCGGATATTATCACAAAAATTAATAAATTTCCGAAAGGTTTTTAAGTGTTCAGTTTTATCGATACGCTTTTTTAATTGATTAAGATAGTATTGTTCTTGAGCTTCCCCAGGGAATTTTTTAGAATAAGACAAACCTTTAGCTTCAAAAATCGACTTTAGATAAGCAAAATGAAAATCGGCATGATTTCTGCAATTAAATCTACCCATTAGTTCGGGATCATTTTCGTAAACATCATAGTGTTGAACATAATCAGCTAAAAGTCTCTGTAAAGGTTGTTTAGGATTAAATATTGTACGATTGCCTAGTAGCCATGTTTCAATACATCGATTTTGAATGATTATCACGATTTCAAGTTGTGCGGGGATAGTAATATTTTTGGTGATAAAGTCATTAACATATTGTTCTCTTTCTTCGACAGTATCCTCATCAGCATCGAGACAGATGACTAGATAGTTATATTTGGATACTTCTTGAATTTTATCGATGGCGTTAGGAATTTCATCAAGTATCGAGGGGTAGCCATTACCACTAATCAGAAAGTAATTGTTGTGATTGACTTGATCGTAAAAATCAACTCGCTTAAATTCGGGGATAAGATAAGTTAACCAGGCAGTATAAAGCTTTTTTTCGGTACTTCTTCCTTCAACTAAAAAATAAATATTCATCGATTAACTAATTCCTTGGGGAAATTCTTCTAAGACATTGATAAGATCAATAAAGGCTTTTTGTCGAGTTTTAGAAATATGAAAATCAGCCGCATTGTTTACCTTAATTACTCCTCCTTTACGAGTAACTATTTTCCAATAGGCAGGACTGATATTATTAATTATATAGGGATGATGACTGGTAATAATAAACTGTAAATCTCGATAATTAACTAATAAATCTTCTGTTAAAGTGTCCAAACAGTTAACCCCCAAACTATTTTCAAATTCATCGATTAATATAACGCTGCCATCAGGAGATAATTCGATCGTTGCTAAGAACATCAGGCTTTTTATCATTCCAGAGGAGATATTTGGTTCTACAATCCAGACATGAGAGTTTTTTTCTTTTATTTGTATGCGAGGTAGCTCTTTAAGTAAACCAATTATATTTGATGAAACAATCAGATCACCTAGTTTCAATGGTTCTAAAAATTGTATTTTTAAATCTTCAAATTGAGGAAAAATATCTAAAAACTTTCTCTTTATTATCTCGAACGTATCGGGATATTTTTGATATGTGATCAGTAGTTTGTCAGAAATAGGAAGTTGACTCGATTGTAATTCAGAGAGAGAGTTATATTGGGCATATTCGTAGTTTCTAAGGATTTTACCAAATGTTGAATATGAGATATTAAACTCAAGTGGATTGAAAATCATTTTGTTAAATTCCTGTCGAACAGGGAAAACATCTTCTTCTTGATTGAAAAGCTCTATACAGCTTAAATAAGATGGTAGTTTTGGTGTCTTTGAATTTTTAAACTCAATTACCTCTTGGTTTCTTTCGATCAAAACCTCTTGATCTTTTAAAAGAGTTTCACTAATTATACTAACCTTATTTTCGCCGTCATTACTATTGACTTTATCACCTTCAATCTTGATGAAAGAACGAGCTTTTCTAACCTCAAATTCACCCAACCAATGATAACGAACATGATCATTGGTTAAAAATTCTACATCCCATTTTACACCATTTACCGATGCACCGTTAGTGATTCTTTTTAAATTACTAATAGCCTTTAAAATCGAGGTTTTTCCTGCACCTGAGATACCAACTAATAAATTCAAATCTGGAAAAAACTCGCAAAAATCTATACTTAACCCAGAGGATAAATCTTGATAGGATAATCTCAAAAGTTTCATAATAATTTCTTTCCCTCTGCCAAAACTAAAAAGGGTGAGGATTGACTCACCCCAAGATTTTACTGAGGATCGAGTTTTAGGACTGCCATAAATGCCTCTTGCGGGACATCAACAGTTCCGATCGCTTTCATCCGTTTCTTCCCTTTTGCTTGCTTGTCTAACAGCTTTTTCTTGCGGCTAATATCACCACCATAACACTTAGCTAAGACATCCTTTCTTAAAGCGGGAATGTGTTCACTAGCGATAATTTTAGAACCAATAGCTGCTTGAATGGGAACCTTAAATTGATGCCGGGGAATCAATTCTTTTAACTTTTCGGTTAAAGCGCGACCAACATAATAAGCTTTATCCCGGTGAACGATCATCGCTAAAGCATCAACGGGATCACCATTGACCATAATATCTAATTTAACTAGCTCATTTTCCCGATAGCCAATTAATTGATATTCCATACTAGCATAACCGCGCGATCGAGATTTTAATTGATCAAAAAAGTCCGTCACCACTTCTGCTAAAGGTAACTCATAAATCAAAGCGGTGCGAGTTTTAGTAAAATAACGCATATCCTTGAAAACTCCCCGACGACTTTGACATAATTCCATCAAAGCGCCTACATAGGTTTCTGGAGTAATCATTTCCACTTGGATATAAGGTTCCTCAATTTTTTCCCGTTTTTGTGGGGAAGGTAACAAACTAGGATTATCCACTTCGACAATTTCCCCATCGGTGGTAGTGACCTGATAAACTACCGAGGGAGCAGTGGTAATTAAATCTAAGTTATATTCCCTTTCTAGTCTTTCCTGCACGATTTCCATGTGTAGCAGTCCCAAGAAACCGCAACGGAAACCAAAACCCATGGCGCTAGAAGTTTCCGGTTCGTAGGATAGAGCTGCATCGTTTAATTTTAACTTTTCCAGCGCATCTTTGAGATCGGCATACTGATCAGCATCGGTGGGGAATAATCCGCAGAAAACCATCGGTTTTGCTTCTGTATAACCGGGTAAAGGCTCTTGTGCTGGTTTAGCGGTTAGAGTAATCGTATCACCCACCCGGGCATCAGCAACAGTTTTAATCGCGGCTGCCAGATAACCCACTTCTCCCGCGTGCAGTTCATTTACCTGTACCTGTTGCGGTGATAAAATTCCCAATTCATCGATAACAAATTCTTTACCAGAAGCCATAAAACGAATTTTATCGCCCTTTTTCACCCGACCATCCATAACGCGGAAATAGACAATTACCCCTCGATAAGCGTCGTAATAACTATCAAAAATTAAAGCTCGGAAGGGTTCTTCGAGGGTATCTTGGGGAGGGGGAACCAATTGGACGATCGACTCTAGAATATCATTAATACCGATCCCAGCCTTAGCCGATGCCCGAATCGCCTCACTACAGTCTAAACCTACCACTTCCTCGATTTCCGCCGCGACTCGTTCCGGTTCGGCACTGGGTAGGTCGATTTTATTTAAAACTGGGATAATTTCGAGGTTATTTTCCAGTGCTAGGTAAACATTGGCTAAAGTTTGCGCCTCTACTCCTTGGGACGCATCCACAACTAATAAAGCTCCCTCGCACGCCGCTAAAGACCGAGAAACCTCGTAGGAAAAATCCACATGGCCGGGGGTGTCAATCAGATTGAGAACGTATTTTTGACCATCCTTAGCGGTATAATCCATGCGTGCCGCTTGTAACTTGATGGTGATACCTCGTTCCCGTTCCAAGTCCATATTATCGAGAAATTGTTCTTTCATCTCCCGTTGGGCTACGGTTCCTGTAATTTGCAAGAGGCGATCGGCGAGAGTTGATTTACCATGATCGATATGAGCGATGATGGAAAAATTGCGAATGCGAGAAACGGGAACGTCAGTCATCGTGGTTCACTGTTGGCAAAAGTCAGGGGTTTATAAAATTTTAGATTCCTTAATTCATTGTAGAGGTAAAGTCTCTAAGGCTGGAGCAAAAGCGAAAAGTAAAAGGTAAAAAAAGCTAAACTGCAAGTATAGTCAGGGTTTTGACCTTAGCTTCCCCTCTCGGCATCCACAGGAAACTATGGTAGGCTTGATTATGGTGACAAAATCAGGGAAAGAGCAATGGCTAAGGGAAAGATGTATGATTTGTCCAAATCGGATTACTATAGGTAAACTCTTGGATAAGAATCCTCGACTGACGGGTAGAATGATAGATAGCAATCATTAATAGAGCTTATGAACGACAATGCTACACCGACTCAGCGCACGGCGGAGAAAGTTGAAATCGCTATTCACCTTGACTCGGAAGTTTTAGAACAGATTAAACACCTGACTAACGATCCTAGTCGCATTATCGAAACAGCGATTAAACAGTGGCTAAGAGGAGAGAAACAACCGGATGAGGACTTAACCCGTCATCTTCGACGCAATCCCCCCGTACCACCCAAAGGGGAATGGAATGACTAAGATTTTTCAGTCTCTAATAGGTTATTTCCCGACGGAGAGACTGAAATATTTTCTTAGGTCAACTATTGATGGTAATTGAGATTTTTTCCCCAACTAAGCTGGTCATACTAGATTCGTTGAGTATAGGCTACATATCAGGACAGGCAAAAGGGGGAATAGATAATCAGTCTTTAATAACTGGATTTAGGATCATTTTGCTTGGGTACTGACAGGAGGAACAAAACTGATGCGGATAGAAATTGAAGGAGCCGATGCTATCAAGGTTGCTCAGGACATCCTAGAGATGGAAGGGGTGCAAGGCAGCTACGAAGTTATCTCCAAAGTGGAGAGAGAGGGAACCCTTGCTACCATCGCCACCATCATCGGCATTATTAGCGGAACAATCACCATCGCTGAGAAATTGTACCAATTAAAGCGAAAAATTGACTCTCCTGAAACCCCGAAGATCGAACGAGTGTTAATTGTCAGCAAAAACGGCGATCGCCTATCCATGAGCTATTGAAAACGTGATCGCCTTTGAGTGTAATCCCAATTAAAGTTAGAAAAAGCAAGCGATTAAAGCACAAGCCAGAGAAGTAAAAGCAAGGCAGAAAATTTGGCCATCTTGTTTAAGCTTGGGCAATAATAAGACGTTAGTGAGTAGCAGCGTTATTATTAACGTTGCTAGAGGACAAAGGAGAAACAAGACGGTTATTAGATAGAGTAGCGGCAGATTTTTCATTGTCACAACGGATTGTGGAAAGTTGAGGAGGATTAACATTACGATCTCGGTTAAGCTGGTAGTTAGCGCAGGTGGCACAGCAGGAGATAATCACTACGATTTGCACTAAAACAGTCGGGAATTCGTAGCGAGTCAGTTTTTGGAAGTGTTTGAAAAAAATCATCATTAGGTTTTCTCCAATTATTGGTTACTACATCAAATTATTGCTTAAACTTTTGATATTTTTAGTTCAGAAATGGCTCTTGTTTATGGCTCAAAATATCTTTTAAAAAAATGAACTAAATACTGAGCCAAAAGTGAGCTAAAACTATGTTGACACCATTTAAAATATGTATTATCGTGAAAAATAAGTAATTTAAAATTTGAATTGGGTTAATATGGCAGCTACTCTTCGGGCATCTCAGAAAGGTTTAGCTATAGTTGATGGACTACGGAAGCTCAAAGACTGGGGCAGACAATCTCCGTCTTGGGCCATGTCTGTCAATTATGGAAAGGGTCTTCATCATTTAAAAAGATTTTGGAGACGGGAACCTATTGACTCGGATGTTTTCAAGGAAATTTGTACCGTAGTAGGGGCCGATTGGGAAAAGATCGTTGATAGTGGTGATGAAAATATTGTGAAAAATTCTCCCCATTTCTCCCAGTATGATCAAGCATGGGCTGGCAGAAACGAGTTGATTTTAGAATTACTTGAAAAATTAAATAGTGGCTGTCGTTTACTTATTCTGGAAGGTATTACAGGAATTGGGAAAACCGCCTTAGCTGAATGCTTGGCTAATAAGTTATATGTGAATTTTTTAAAAGAAAATTGGAAACGATTTTTAATTGATCGTTTTGATGTTGATTCTAAATCTTCTGACTTTAACAGTACGGCAGTTCGCTGGCTGGAAGGCTGGGGAGAGACTATTTTTGGAGATGATAGAAAAAATGATCTTTTGATGCCGCGCCTGTTGTATAGATTGAAAAATAACCCTTATCTTATTATTTTAGACTCTTTAGAATTTATTCTTGAAGGTGATGAAGAAGAAGGCTGGGGAAATTTTAAAGATCAAGAGTGGGTCAAATTTTTTGATCAATATCTAGATGGTGACTGCGCTAGTCGAATCATTATTACCACCCAAGAAAAATCTAAGCAATTCAATCCGAAATATGAAGGCAGTTACTGGGATTACTATATTTTAAAAGGTTTGACTGCATCGGAACAGTTAGAATTATTTGAAAATCTGGGTTTAGAAGCCAATGATGATGCAAGTAATCGTTCTTATTTGCTACGCATTGGATCGGTTTACGAAGGTCATCCTTTAGCTCTAAAAGTCATTGCAGGAGAAATTGGAGATGTAAAATATAACGGAAATTTAAAAGTTTATTGGGAAGAGTATGGAAAAGAAATAGAAGAAGTTGAAAAATCTATAGAAGAAGCTCATACTCAAGGGATGATTAGCTCAAAAGATGATCAGTGGCGATTAGATAATTACAGTAAAGCTCTGCGTGAACGAGTCAGAAAACGACTCGATATAACTTTTGAAAGATTAAAAGATGATTCTTATAATGCTTATTATTTACTATGTGCCAGTTCTTTATATCGTATTGCTGTCAAAAAATCATGGTGGTTACAACAATTAGATGATTTAGACTGTGACCGGGATGAACAAGAATCAGCATTTGACATTTTAGAGGATCATTTTTTAGTTGAATGGGAAAATGGTAGTGGTTTGGTTCGACAACATAATTTAATTCGCAGTCTAGCATTAAAACATCTAAAAAAAATAGAGGAAGAGGAGGAAAATTAAAAATGGAATGGAACGATATAAGGTTTACGTTAGATGCTTTTAAGGTTATTAGAGCCGCTCAAAGTCAGGCGCGGGAGTTGGGGCATAAATATGCTGGCCCTGAATTTTTATTGTTGGGACTCTTACAAATTATGTCGGAGTCTCATACGTTTATTTTAAATCAATTTCCCTTGGATTTAGATGCAATTCATTTAGAGATTATTAATGTCATCGGTATCGGATTTAATTCTCCTCGAAAAAGTTATAAACCAGCTTTTACGCTAAAAGCTAAAAATGTTATTGCTAAGGCAGTTGCAAAAGCTCATCGTGATAAGCTAGGATTCGTTTCAAGCATCTATTTATTGTGGTCTTTATTACAAGATACAGATAATTTAGGCGTTAAGATTTTAGAAAGTCTCAATATTAATATTAATCTTTTAAGAGATAAGGTACAGAAAGAATTAGATAAACATAAAGCTTCTATTCAGTCTGTGAGTCAATTAAAATTGTTGCCGATCAATCAAAATTTGCTATTGGAAAATACACCTAAATTATCTGAAAATTCTAAGGATATAAGTCATGTGCAAGTACCTGATTATCTAAAGAATAAATCTCCTGATGAAGCTGAATATATTCAAGCAGTTTTATCTTGTTTGGAGATAAACCCAACAGAATTAAAATCAATGAAAAAGACTAAGCGTCGTCGTTATCGTATAATTCTACAGTTTTTAACTGATAATTCGGATAATACTACTATAAAAACTCCCTTTAGTTTAATAGCTAGAGATGAAGAAGATTATGAAAAAGTACCTAATTTAAAGACGATTGAGCATTATTTACAGATTTTTAGTCATTTATGGGAAGACTTGCAAGAATATGACAAGGCAATTTTGTTTTTATTTATTCCACTTAAACATATTAATAATTTTAAGCTGTGTAAACAACTTCATGAATGGGGGTATTACGAGGAAGAAAAAGATATTTATGAATCCATTCTTTCCATTAAGAGCGGCGATGAATCCGCCTTAGATTATAGTCAGTATTCAATTACGACACTACTATTGGCAAAAGCTTATGAAAGGACAGGTCAATATAAGAAAGCACATGAATCCATCAGGGGGTTGTTATTTCATTACTCTAGTCCTCCTCATTTAATTTCTGAGGATGAACTCAAACTCTACAGATATTTTGATATTTATGACAATACCAACTATCAAAACTTCTATTATCACTATTTTTTTAAAACTCGCTTAGTAGAGGCAAGTATTCTGGCTTCTCTTGGCTTATTAGGTGAGGCTGCTGATGAATATGAGAAATGCTTTAATAAAAGTCAATGGCTTGAAGAAACAGGTGTTACTCAGAAATTTGGTTATACAAGTTTAGCTAATTTAGAAATTAAGATCAATGCTTTATTAGGGTGTGGCGATTGCTATTTTAAAATTAAAGATTATGATAATGCAATGAAGCGTTATAGTTATGCCCTTCATTTACATCACGATTTTATGATAGATGATGAAAATGATGATCTTATACTAGGTAACACAAATAATCATGCAATATTGGATAGTTTATTTGTCCCAGTTACCCTGGGTGTTGCACAAACTTATCGAGTCTATAAGCTGTATTCTGATGCTAAAATATACTATGAGATGGCACTTTCTTCACTTAAAGTTAAGAATAAATATTTTTTTTCACGCTACTCACTAAAACGTAAAAGTTTAAGAATAGAATGTTTAACTGGAATTGGTAAAATTCATTACGATCAAAAGCAGTATCAACAGGCTATTCCTCTTTTTGAGGAAGCTTTAAAAATTGTAAAAGAATTAGAAGACTTACAAAATGAAGCAATTATTTACTCTCAATTAGCAAATGTTTACTTTTATCTTAAAAACCACCAAATTGCCAATGAATACTATCTTCTTTTTGAGAGAAAAATATGCAATCGTCATTTGTTAGGTTATGATGCTGTTGTCATCTATTCAAATTGGAGTAAAGTTTTAAGAAAACTGAGAAAATACACAAAATCGAAATACGCAGAATATGTATCTCTTCACTTTAAAAGTTCTATGAAAATAAATTTAGATGCTTTAAAAATGAAACGCAGAGTAAAATTTGAAGCTAGAAAACGTGACTTTGAACTTAACATTTCAAATCCAATGTTGAGGTGGCTTTACGGGTTGTGGAATCAATTTGAAAATGGCTTGTTTCTTTTTTGTACATATAATGGTCGAGACCTAAAACCTTTGATCGATTTATTAATAATTTTAATTTCTATTCCTTTTCTTGTTGTTCTTTTACCTATTAGTATAATCGTCACTATTTGGGAAGAAATGACTGAGAGCAAAGATTGAAAATAGACTTGAAATGTAAATAGTCAATTTTTAACAATAATATGATCGCATTTTTTCATCCTATTTTAAAGAGCGATTGCGGGTTTCAATGGATAATTATCAACTATTTACTACTAACTAAGTACCTAAGCAAAATTAATTACACATATCTAACCCCCTCTTGCCTTTTGCCTCTTGCCTTTTGCCTATCTTCACTAAGAAATTAATTTTGCACGACTACTTATCAATATAGAAGACAGAAGCGCAAATGCCAACTTAACCACTGCCGCCCCGATGTTTTTGTAGTATGCTTCCTACTAGAAAGTTATGAGTGAGAAAATCTTTGTGTTCTTTGTGCCTTTGTGGTTCTTTCTTGCGCTTTTTGGTAATCTTCACTGCTGCCATTAATTTACTCCCCCAATGGTCTTGGATTATCGTTAATCTTGTGGATTTTCAATGTTTCGGGCAGCATGAAGTACCGCAATAACATCGATTTGCTCAGGCTTGATATAATAAATTATGCGATAAGAACCCCTCGATAACTTCTCGGATCTGCTCAGTTTCAAACTCCGGAACAAGACGACCCGAAAAGGGAAAATTAGCAATCTGTTCTGAGCGTCTGGTCAATCTTTCCACCAGTCTTTGAGCATATTGAGGGGAGTTTTGTGATATGTAGTTGTAGATGGATGATAAATGATTAACGGCGGTTTCTGTCCAGAAAACTTTCATGGCTCTAGCTTGAACTTAGTGCGTACCTCTGCAACAGAAATAACCTTTCCCGCCTCACTATCGGCTAACCCCGCTTCAATTGCCTGTCTCACATAAATCTCATACATCAAATCATCCCATGTAGAATTATCTGGCAACTTATCGATTAAATTTCTGGCTTTTTGTTTAATATTTTTTATTTCCATAATGGTTTCCCAAATGACTCCTGACAGTTTACATTATCAACTATTCATTATTAATTAAAAGGGCGATCGCAAAATTACGCCTTCTTAACAAAGAAATTAAACACCTTAAGCAAAACCCAAAGGTTGAAACTGAGCATCATTGATAATTTTAACCGTTTCCCCCGACTGCTTAATCACAAACAAACCGCGCCGATAGGCATAGACATCTATCCCCTCGTCAATTTCAATACCCGCCACTGCCCCATAAACCCGAAACTCTCGAAATTGGGGGAAAGCAACCTTAAATCGCTGTAATCGGCTGACAAAATCATCTACATCATCCCTCGACAGTCGAGATTTACATTCCACAGCCACCAACTCGCTCCCATTCACCGCCACAATATCAATCTCCATTGCCGCCCCAGGACGCTTACTTTTCAAGCGACTCATCGTTTGGGTGACATCAATGCCCCGTTCCTGAAATAACCTGACCACCGCAGGCTCCACCAGTTCTTCAACGAATCTACCCCAGCGCGTTGTTAGATTATTAACTGCTTTGGTGGTTTCTTGTACCTGTTTTTTTAATTCTTCCATCGTGCGATTAGCTTCCTCTCTGCGGCGATCAGCCTCGGCATTGCGGAAGATTCTTCAAGATTGAGAAGTCTAGTCCCATTCTAGCGAATTGGCGGAGAAGAAATGTCCCTAGCTTCTCATCCGTGTTTTTTCAATTAATTATTGACTATCAACTAATCAGCGATCGCAGTTCAAGGAGAAGGGGTCAAAGGTCAAAAGGCGATCGCGGTCAATGGATAATAGGCAATTGACAATGGATAATTATCAACTATTCATTATCAACTATCAATTAAAACTGCGATCGCAGTTTAGATTTTGGGGGAAAGGGATTAAGGGCGATTGCGGTTTTAGTTCCTGGGATTGAGTCGAACACTTATACCATCAAGGTATTGGGTTAGCAATCAAGCTATAATTAGCCAATTAACAAAAAACTTTGTGTTCTTTGTGCCTTTGTGGTTTTTTCTTGCCCTTTTTGGTAATCTTCACAACAATACAGGAGGAGTTTATCTCAGGAGTTCCACAGTGATTAGAGAGCTAGACCATATTACTGTTAATCCACAAATATGTCTTGGACAGCCAACGATTCGAGGAATGGGTATCACTGTAGGATTTGTGCTGAAACTGTTGGCTAGTCAGTTATCTATTCAGGAAGTCTTAGAGACTTATCCAGAGTTGGAGCAGGAAGATATTCGTCAGGCTCTTAATTATGCAGCTTGGGCTGTATCCGATTATATCGTTAGCTTCACTTCAGCAGTCGTAACGCACCGCTAACTTTAATGATAGTGGGTTATATAATTTAAAATTCTGAGGTAAATCATGCAACTAAAACTAACAAAAATATTCCAGAAAGTTCCCGAAGGCTATATTGGTTTTGTCGAAGAATTGCCAGGAGCTAATACTCAAGGAGAGACTCTAGAAGAAACTAGAAGCAATTTAGAAGAAGCAATTGAGCTAGTTTTAGAAGCTAATCGTATGTTAGCTGAAGAGCAACTGCAAGGACAAGAAGTGATTCGAGAGTCTGTTACTTTCTGGGCTGCATGAAACGCATAAACTTATAGTCATTTCAAATAAGTGTGAGACGAGGGAAAAATAAGGTAAAATGAAGAGAAACGAGCAATCCATACAGAAAAATGTCTTATAGCCTAGACTTGAGAAAAAAAGTGATC
>VYKP01000200.1_pt1 | contig 13969 bp, 10 predicted proteins | sample 5114551 | NCBI WGS metagenome assembly VYKP01 (sample SAMN12291777, study PRJNA351875) | freshwater metagenome | isolation source: freshwater lake | place: USA: Michigan, Baseline Lake | collected 2013-08-09
TGAGACCGGGTTGCTCAATCCTTGAAGGGCGTGCCGTTCCAGTCGGCGATCCAGACCTGGCTGCTGGAGCGGGGCTCGCCTTCGATCTTGGGGCCGCGCTGGCTGCACCAGAGCATTTTCTTGCCGTCGGGGCTGAAGACGGGGAGGACGTCGGCGCCGTCGGCGTGGGTGATGCGGATGTGCGGCATGTCGGCGATGACGCGGGTCTTTTCATCGCCGCCGGACTTCATCGCGGCTTGGAACTTCGCGGCGTTCAGCTCGATCGCGAAGACCTCGTAGTTCTGGTGGCCGACCTCGCTGGTGGCGTAGACGAGGTAGTCGCCGGAGGGATGGAAGAACGGGCACCAGTTGACGTGGGCGTTGTCGGTGATCTGGAATTCCTGTTCGATGCCGGTGGGTATCATCGTGCCGTCCGCGTCCTTGGTGAACGCGAGTTTGGCGACGAAGAGCTGAAGCTCATCGTTGCCGCGACGGTCCGAGCGGTAGCAGATCCACTCGCCGCTTGGCGAGAAGAACGGGCCGCCGTCGTACCCGGGAGCGACGACGATCGGGTAGTCCTTCTTCGTCTTGGTGTCGTAGATGTAGAGGTTGGCGTCGGGCTTGGGGGGCGGAGCATCCTTGGGCGCATCGGCGGCGGGCTTGGGAGCGTCTTCGATGTGGGCGTAGAGGATGAACCGGCCGGTCTTGTCGAAGGAGCACTCGGCGTCGTAGTTGGGACGCTCGAAAATGACCTCGGGCTCGAAAAGGTGGTCAAATTGAGTCTTGGCCGGGGGCACGAGCACCGAAACGATGTCCATCTCGGCTGGGAACGCCCAGCGGTAGCGGCTTGTCCCACGCTGATAGCCCGAAGAAACGTCTTCCTTCGGAACGATGATCGTGCTACCGAAGATGACACGAGGCTCGGTCGGATGAAACCACCCGCAGGTGTTCGCGGAGCCGGGAGGACTCACCTTCTCGACATCCGTCAGCTTGTCGCCGTCAAGCTTTGCAACGTACATCGCGTAGTACGGCTCGGGGTTCTTGCCCTTCTCCGGCACCTCGATCGCTTGAAAGACGATCATCTTCCCATCCGGCGAGAAGTAGTTCTCTCCCGCTTTCACGAACTTGTCGCGGAAGGTGAGCTGCTTGTGGTTGGTCAGCAGCGGAGCTTCCAGTTTCGACCAGTCCAGCGGAGCGGGCTTGGTCTCGGCCGCGGGCTGTCCTGCCGAGTTTGCGGCGGGTTGATCGGCGGGAATGCCCCCGGCGGTCATGGCGAGGAGGGAGACGATCGTCGAGGTCAGAAGCATGGACGAATCCTAGCGAGCGTCCGCCCCGATGCGACCTCGTCGCCGGGCGAAATCACGCCAAAGCAGGCTTTTTCCTCCCGGCTTCCTTGCCCGATGACCTGACGTCCACCGCGCCGACCTACTTGCCCGCCCGGGCAAGGTGCTCGGGCAGGATCGCTTTGCGGAGGGACCCCGGCGAGGAGATGACCAAACCAAGCCCGGCCCCGCCGGTGGCTTCGAACATCTCCACGGTGATCGGATGCCAGCCGCCGGCAAGGACGACCGTCGCCGACTTCTCGGCCAAGCTGTGAAGCCCGTCGTTGTCGACCGTCACGCCGGACCCGATCAGCAGGCGACTCCCGTCATCGCTCGCGAGGTGGAACGTGTAGACGTCGGTCTTGGGGACGTAGACGTAGCCGGTGAAGCGGAGGGCGTAGTTGTCGTCCGCGCACGCTTCCTTGATCGAGATCTCCTTGGCGATCCCTTCCTTCGCGGGCTTGAGGGTCGCAAAGTCCGGCAGCTTCTTGAACTCGCCGGTATAGCACGCGACGTTGAGGCCGGGCTCGGTCTTGTCGAGCACGACGCTGGCCCGGGGCGGGGCGTTGACGAACGCGCGAGCGACGACCGGCGTGACGGCTTTGCCGCCGCGGAAGGCGCGAGCTTTGATCACCATGGCTTTCGTGATCGCGAAGGACCCCTCGTACTTCCGCGACTCGGCGGTCGGCTCGGTTCCGTCGCCGGTGTACCGGATCTCGACACCCTTCATCGCGCAGTCGATCGTGACATCGGTCGAGGTGACGAACTGGTCGGCGAACGCGTTGATCGTCGGGGCGATGGAAGCGTCGGGAGCGCCGCCGACCTCAATCGCGAAGACCGTGACCGGAGCCGGCGCGGACTTCACCGCGTCCATCGCGGCCGAAACATCCACCTCGATCGACCCGCCAAGCTGCTTGGCCACGACTTTGGCATCCCGAGCGGGAGCGTGCAAAGCCCACGCTTTCGCCGGCTCATTCAGCAGCCCGGGCAGGACGAGTTTGCCGTCGGCGGGCATCTCGAAGACGTGCAGGTACAAGCGGGTGATCAGGCTGCCGTTGTCGCCCTTGACGGACTTGAGCGTGACGCGGCCCCACTTGGGCATCTCGCTCAGCGGGCTCCGCTGCGTGCCATAAATGGCTTCGCCGTTGACCCGCATCCAAGCGCCGATCTCTTTGAGCATCTTGACGCTTTCGGGCGGAATTTCGCCCTCGGCGGTGGGTCCGACGTTGAGGAGGAAGTTGCCGCCCTTGCTGGCGATGTCGCAGAGCTTCTGAACGAGGTCGGTCGTGTTCTTGAAGTTCTTGTCGGCGGCGTTGTACCCCCAGTTGCCGTTCATCGTCATGCAGGTCTCCCAGTCGCCGGGGAGGCCGGTCTCGGGGATGGTCTGCTCGGGGGTCGCGTAGTCGCCGAGGAAGCCGGCTTCGGTCGAGCCTTCCATGCCGGCGCGGCCCTTGTCGATGCGGTTGTTGACGACGACGTTCGGAGCGATCTTCCGCATGTACGCGTGCAGGTCCTTGCCGCGCTCGTGCGTCCAGGTGCCTTCCCACTCGCCGTCGAACCAGATCAGGCCGGGGTCATACTTCGGCGAACAGATCTCGGCGAGCTGGGCTTTCAGGTACGTGACGAACCGGTCAAAGTCGGCGCCGTCGGTGCCGCGAGCGGCTTTCTCCCACGGGCGGCGAGGGAGGTAGTCCGGGTGATGCCAGTCCATGATGGAGTGGTACATGCAGAAGCGGACGGGGTACGTCGGCCCGCCGCTGGCCGTGCCCGCTTTGGTCTTCTTGCAAGCGTCGGAAAGCTCCTTCATGATGTCACGTTTGAAGGGCGTGGACATCACGTCCCAGTCGGTCTGGGCGGAGTCGAAGAGCGCAAAGCCGTCGTGGTGCTTGCTGGTGATGACCAGGTACCGCATCCCGGCTTCCTGAGCGAGCGCGACCCACGCGTCGGCGTCGAACTTGGTCGGGTTGAACTTGGCTTTCAGCTTGTCGTATTCCTCAAGCGGGATCTGGGCCGTGTCGCGGATCCACTCGCCGTGCTTGTTGCCCTTGCCGGGCCATTCGCCCGCGGGGATCGCGTACAAGCCCCAGTGGATGAACATGCCGAACCGGGCGTCGCGCCACCACCCCATGCGGGCTTCGTGATCGGCGTCGGACGCGGCCTCGGCCGCGGGCGACGTCGCCGGAGCGAGCGGTTCAAGAAGGGTGGTTGCGGACACGGGCAGCCCGGCGAAAGCGGACACGATCCCGACCAGACCGGCGAGAAGGGGCTTGTTCATCGCCCGAGTGTACCAAATCCCGCCGCGTCCGCGTCCGGTTTCCGGGTGGGTGCGTTTCGCCCGAACCCACACCGGAAGGGGCTTACCACTTGATCACGATCTTGCCGAACTGCTCACCCTGCTCTAGGCGGGCGTAGGCCTGCTGAGCGTCGGTGGGGTCAAAGACGCGGTCGACGATGGCGGTGATCGCCCCCGCGCGGAACAAGCTCACGACCTCGCGGAACTCGGCGTTGGTGCCCATCGTGGACCCGAAGAGACGGAGCTGGTTCCAGAAAATGCGAGCGAGGTCGGTCGTCGCGTCGGGGCCGCTGGTGCAGCCGGGCGTGACATACGCGCCGCCGCGAGCGAGGGACTTGATGCAGTTGAGGTGCGTGGCTTTGCCGGAGGAATCAACCGCGAGATCGACGCCGCGCTTGTTGGTCCAGGCGCGAACCTCCTTGGACCAGTCCTGCCCCTTGTCGAGGATGGCGAGGTCGGCTCCCAAGCTCTTGGCCTGGTCGACCTTCCACTGGTGACGGCTGGTGACGGCGACGGGGCAGCCGCGCTGCTTGGCAATCTGGAGGGCGCTGGTCGCGACACCGCCGCCGATGCCGGTGATGAGGACGGTCTGGCCGCAGGCGAGTTTGGCTTTGGTGATCATCATCGACCACGCGGTGAGGGCGCACAGGCCGAACGCGGCGGCTTGCACGGGGTCCGCTTCCCCCACCGTCGCGAGGTTGGCGGCGGGTGCGAGAAACTTCTCGCAAAGCATGCCGCTGTGGTGCTCGCCGATGAGCTCGTAGATCGGAGCAAGCGTCGTCGCGGGCGGGTCGGCGGGATGCTCGCGTTCGGGCACGACGGTCGCGGCGTTGACGATGACTCGCTTGCCGACCCAAGCGGTATCAACCCCGGGCCCGACGGCTTCGACCACGGCGCACGCGTCGCAGCCGGAGACGCGTGGGTACGTGAGCGTGAGGCCGGGGACGCCGCGGCCGACCCAGAGGTCCATGTGGTTGAAGGCGGTGGCGAGGGTGCGGAGCAGGGCTTGCCCGGGGCCGGGAGCGGCCGGCTCGGGCCAGTCGGTACGGAAAGCGATGTTGGGAGTAACGGGGTTGCCCTGACGCTCGACGACGATGGCTCGCATCACCAAGCGAAGGACGGGGAATGGTCGGTGTCAAGGGGCCGAGAAGTCGGAAAGGTCGAGAAATCGTGAAGGGGTGGCGGAGCGGTTTGCGGCTTTGGGGATGCGGGCCCTGCGGGGCCTCAACCAAGGAGACTCGCATGATTCGCTTGACTTTCGCATTCAGCCTCACCCTTCTGACTGCAGCCGCTTCGGGACAGACGGTGGGCGTCCTTCCCACGCTTTACAAGCTTGGGGATGGCAACGGGTCCATTCCCACGCTTCGGTTCGACAACAACTTCGCCCGCATGAACCTCCATGCGTGGCATCGGGATGGGCGGGACAAGCCGCCGGTGCTTGCCGTCGTTGGCTGGGTGGAGCGCGACGGAGTCGCCGGGAGCATGGCGACATGGGACGGTTCGGCGTGGGAGGTCTATCCGGAGATCCCGAGCGGAAATCACATGGGGCGTTCGACGATTCACGATCCGGACGGCCCCGGGCCCGAGCCCGAGCGGGTGTACGCGATCCGCATGGGGCAGTCGCCGAGCCGAGTGGTCATGTGGAACGGGACGGCGTGGGTACCGGTCGGCGCGATGACGGAGACGACGACGAGTTCGTGGGGGGCGCTCGCGAGCTTTGACCCTGATGGCGATGGCCCGCGAGTTCCGTGGCTGATCCACGCGAATCAGCGTGTTTCGGCCTGGATCGACGGCTCATGGAATGACCTCGGCTTGGTGCAGAGTTTTTCTCCGCACCGCGTCTCAGGGTTGCAGCCCTTTGATCCGGACGGGTCCGGGCCGCGTCCTCCGCTGCTTGCGATCTCCGGGTTCTTCACCGCGGTGGGCGGCACGCCGGCGACCAACGTCGCGGTGATGAACGGGATCGACTGGGAAGCGATCCCGGGCCTCGCGGCGATGCAGGTCCCGGGCCAGATGTGCTTGCACGATTTCGACGGTGAGAGCGGCGCTCCGGCCGAGCTTGTGATCCCGGTGCGAGCGACGGTCGGCGGCGTGGCGACCGATCTTGTCGCGTGGAACGGCGATGCGGTCCGCCGCGTGGTAAGCTGGACCTACGACACGGTCTCGAACATCCCCTACCCGAAGAATGCCGCTTCGATCTCCGCTCCGGGCGTGATGGAGGGCTTGCTTGGGTTCGGTCAGTTCGCTTCGTTCGGCGGTTCGCCGGTGGCGGGCGTGGGTCGCGTCGATGTGGCTTCGAGCGCGATCGTTCCGCTTTCTTCGGCGGCGGGCGCCGGGTTCACGAGCTATGTCGATTCGGTGGTGGCGGTGGACCTCGATGGCTCGGGTCCAGCCCCGGCGGAGGTCTTCGCGATCGGGCCGGCGCAGCAGTCGAACGGGATCACCATGGAGGGTGTCACTCGTTGGAACGGTCTGCAGTGGCAGCCAATGACGGGAGGTTTCACGTTCCAGGGCAACCCGTACGCGGACATCGACGGAATCTCGGTGATCGATCTGGACGGAGACGGGCCTGCCGGCGAAACAACGTTCCTCAGAGGCGATTTCACGGAATACGCCGGCGTGTACGGCTACGGCGGGATCGCCGCCGTCGTGAACGGGGTCGTGTCGCCTGTGGGCATGGGAATTCGAGACGCGGTTACCGAGCCCGGCGAGGTGCTCAACTTCGATCCTGACGCGGATGGACCCGCACAGGCGCAGCTTCTCGCGACGGGCACCCAGCTCTCGAGGTTTGATGGCACCTCGTGGAGCACGATCTGGAACGGCACGGGGCTGCGTGACATGATCACGCACGACTTTGACGGTCAGGGCCCACTGCCGCCCCGGGCAGTGATCGCCGGATTCATCAGTCAAGGCGGCGTCAACCAGTACGACGGCTCCACGGTCAGCCCCGTGGGCATCACCTCCGAGCTCAGTGAGCAGGGAGGCCGCGTTTCCGCGTTGCTCAGTTCCGATCCCGACGGACCGGACGGGGCCGGACTTCCGCTCCTGTACGCGGCCGGCTTGGGGATCCGCGGGAGGATCCTCGTGTACAACGGAGTGTCATGGAATCAGGTCGGAAGCGGCTGGCGCACCGATCCCCGCGACCTCGTGGAGTTCGACATGGATGGGGATGGCACGCTTGATGTGGTCGGGTGCGGCCAGCCCTTCGAAGCGGATCCCGGCGTCGGCGCGGGCCTGAGCGGGTGGAACGGCTCCACCTGGACGCGTTACGACACGCTCGACGAGACCTTCTACCCGACCTGCCTCGCGGTGCTCGACACCGATGGCGACGGACCGACCCCGCCCTCGCTCTACGTCGGCGGCCGATCGATCCCGGAGACGGGTTTCGTCGGAGGTTGGATCAAGCGATGGAACGTGGCGACCCAGACGCTTGATCCGGTCACTTCCGACTTCGGCGTTCTCGGCGTCGTGAGCATGGATGTCGAACGCCCCTACGGAGCGGGCGGGCCGCAGCGTCTTGTCATCGGAACCGATGGCGGGAGTGTCGAGCTTGCTCTTGTCTTCCGCTACAGCCACCTCGGCCGGGCTTGGCTGACCGAGGAACCCGCCGACGTTTCCGGCGAGGAGGGCTCGGCCGTGACGCTCACTGCAAGCGTGCACCCGGCGTACGTCGGGGCGACCTACGAGTGGCACCGCAACGGCGTCGCGACGGGCGTCGCCGGTTCGTTCACAAGCGAAACGCTGACAGCCACGTTCTCCATCCCGAGCTTGAACGCGTCGAACGTCGGTGACTACCAGCTTGTCATGACCAACGCCGACGGCGTCTCGACCAGCCGCCCTGCTTCGGTCACGATCGGGTCGAACTGTGCGGCCGACTTCAACGGCGATGACTTCCTCGACTTCTTCGACTACGACGACTTTGTCGGCTGCTTCGAGACCGGAGCCTGCCCGGACGGAAAGACGGCCGACTTCAACGGCGACGACTTCGTGGACTTCTTCGACTATGACGACTTCGTCGCCGCGTTCGAAACCGGCTGCTGATCGCGACGACAACTGAAGACAGAACGACGAGGCCCGCGGCGCGATGCGGGCCTCGATCGTTTTTCATGCACGTTGATCGCGAAAACGCAAACCGCCCCGACGAGCGTCGGGGCGGTTTGATCAGAATCAGGTTGAAGCGGCTCAGGCCTTCGGGGCCGGAGGAGCGCCAACGGCGCCGGAGCCGGCGACGTGCTTGAGCTTCTTGCGGCGGTCGCGGAGGCGCTGGCTCTTGCCCTCGCGGTCGCGGAGGTAGTAGAGCTTGGCGCGGCGGGCGTCGCCGTGGCGGAGGATCGTGTACTTGGCGACCAGCGGCGTGTGGATCGGGATGATGCGCTCGACGCCGATGCCGTCGACGATCTTGCGGATCACGATCGTCTCGTTGATGCCGCTGCCCGAGCGGGAGATGAGCACGCCCTGGAAGTCCTGCGTGCGCTCCTTCTCGCCTTCGACGATGCGGAAGGTCGCGACCAGCGTGTCACCGATGCTCATGACCGGGAGGTCCTTCTTGAGGTGCTCGTTGCCGATGGAATCGAGAAGTTGCTGAGACATGAGTAAGGTCCGTTCGTTTGGTATTCGACCGGGATCGGTCGGGAGGGAATGGTAGACGGACGCCCGGGCCGGTTCCACTGCCGCCAAGCCCAGTCCACACACCCCACCGCCGCCCACCGCCTCCGCGGCCACGCGACACGTCCGCAAACACCGGCAAACTGGCTGCCCTGCCCCGGACGACGGCAGAATCACTGGCCGCAGCGGCGTAAGTGTTTATCATAGCTGACCATGCGCACACTTTCCGCCGCTCTTGCCCTCCTCGTCGCCTCGGCCGCGCAGGCCCAGGCCCAATACTGGGTCACCTACGACCCCGCCGCCGGGACCCTTCCGCAAGCCCAGTGCTGGGACCTGAACCGTTCCTCCGGCCAGCCCGACCCGACGCTCGCCAACGGTGAGCTCACGATCGGGCCGTCTACGTACGGCGGCACCCTCTTCTACGACCGCGACGCTTCGATCGACTTCTCACGCGGCGCGATCATGGAAGCGGACATCTTCATCGTGAACTCCGCCTACGCGGCCAACCCCTGCGGCGCAGGACAGCGAGCCGGCACCATCATCGGCATGAACGACATCGCCAACCGTCGCCTCAACGTCGGCATCGGCAACGGCTGGGTCTTCCTGAGCACCATCGACAACGCGGTCGTCGGAAGCCCCCTCGCCCCCAGAGCCCAGGTCCAGTGCCAGGGTGTCTGGAAGCGATTCCGCCTCGAGGTTGCGAGCGGCACCGCCACGCTTCTGATCGACGGCGTGCCGACCCTTTCGGTCGCGGTTGGCAACACGGGCTCAACGTCACGACGCGTCTACTTCGGAGATGGGTCGGTCTGCGCCGCGGGCCACGCGAAGTTCGGCTTGGTGAGGTTCCTCGCGCAGGACGACTGCCCGGTGGACTTCACCCGCGACGGGTTCGTCGATTTCTTCGATTACGACGCGTATGTGTCGTGCTTTGAGGGCGGCCCCTGCCCCTGCGACCAGACGCCGGACTTCAACGGCGACGGTTTCGCGGACTTCTTTGATTACGATGAGTTCGTGGCCGCTTTCGAGAACGGCTGCTGAGGAGCTTGAATCCATGCGTTTCCATTCGTTCCTGGCGGCCCTCACGGCCATCGCGGCTTCGCACGCTTCAGCCCAAGAGGTCTGGCTCACCTACGAAGCCTCTGACGGCACGCTTCCTTCGGACCAGTGCTGGGACCTCATTCGCAGCGGCGGGCCCTTGCCAACGCTCGAGAACGGCGCCGTCAACATCGGCCCCTCTTCGACCGGCGGCTACATCTACTACACCCGCGAGATGTCGATCGACTTCGCGCAGGGCGCCGCGATCGAAGCCGAGGTCTTCATCGACTACTCGGACTACGGCTCCAACCCCTGCGGAGCGGGCCCGCGAGCGGGGTTTTACCTCACGATGTTCGACGTCTCCGGTCGCCTGATGTACCTGGGCGTGGGAAGCAACGTGGTGTACCTCACGGCGGACGCTTCGCGTTCGCACGGCCCCGGATCGCCGATCGCGTCCGTGCCCATGGCCGGACGCTGGCGGACCATCCGCGTGGAGATCGAAAGCGGCGTGATGACGGCTTTCATCGACGGCGTGCAGACGCTCACGACCGCCGTCAACGGCCCGCTCTTCAGCACCACTCGGAGAGCCTCCTTCGGCGATGAGTCCGTGTGCGCCGGTTCGCACTCGCGCGTTCGGTCCGTGCGCGTGCTCGCCCGCGAGGAATGCCGCGTGGATTTCAACCGCGACCGGTTCGTCGATTTCTTCGATTACGACGCGTACGTGTCGTGCTTTGAAGGCGGCGAATGCCCCTGCGACCAGACGCCGGACTTCAACGGCGACGGTTTCGCGGACTTCTTCGATTACGACGAGTTTGTGGCTTCGTTCGAGAGTGGATGCTGAGAGTCGGTAGCACCGGTCGATGGGGGAACCGCCGATCGCTGCTCGGTTCTGATCTGTGCCACCCGCCTTCAGGTACAGTCGGCACTAGCTCAGAACGGGTCTCTCTAATCGCGCAATCACGTCGCCCCCAACAGGGGGCGGCGGCCTATAGCCGCATGACTGCATTCTTACCAACATTGCCGTTGGGATAGCGACATTATGTTGTTCTATGTATTCACACAGATCGTCAAGCCAGTGCCATTCGCCATCCGTCATGGACCGAATTGAACCAGCAATGCGCTTCCCTGTGAACGGACAAGGATAGCTCATACGGCTCGTCGCCGCCACAACTTGGGCACCCCGCAGATAGCTTATCACTTTTGGCTTCTCGTACTTCTGCACAACCTGCGGAAAGACGAACTCTCGTATATGAGGACACAGTTTATATGCAGGGCCGTACTCGTACCAATAGCCGAACCACCTGTGATTCCACTGATCAAGAACGCTCATGGACGAGGACCTCCCGGGTCACACCTTACAAATATCCCGGAGTTCTTAAGTGGAGTGTTGGCGGGTGGCACGACTATCGTCCTCTTCTCGGGCTTGGTGGTGCTTGATCTTCACGCGGATCCCAGTATACCCGATGGTCGGGGTGCCACCCGCCTACCCTCGAGCATTTTCGATGAATCACCCTCGAAATCTTGCTTGCTTGTCAATAGTTACAAAAGCAAAGTCACCCCACGGGTCCGTTCCCTCTCGATAGCCCATTGATTCAATAGAGGGAGCAGGGTGTCGAAACCACTCATCTGCATACCTGAGAAATGCCTCCGAAGCCTTAGGCCGCAGCGGAACATATCTCTCATACAGGTCTTTTCCAATTCGCTTTGCCGCATGCGACAGGATTGCGAGTCGCTGAGCCGTATCTCGCGAATCGCGCTCACCATTCTCAACGATCAGCGCGAGCAACCCGGGATCCAGATACGACACTTCTCGATGGACGCATGCGTCAGCAGCGGCGTCCATGCACACGCCGAAAAGCAATGCCACCTCATGCTCATTTAGTCCCTGCCGAGCCTGGCGCAAGTCGCTAGGCGACATCGTGGCGAGCTCACTCATTAGTGACGCAATTGCCACTCTCGCCATCTCGGTGCCCACGTGAACGTCCTTGATTCTGTGTGAATCAAGCACGATCTTGCAGGTTTCTCGGATCGAGTGCTTCACTTGCTTCCTTCCCGGAACCACAAATGACTGTCTATCACGGCGGGTGGCACGACTGCCTTCTCTTCTCGGGGTTGGTGGTGCTTGATCTTCACGCGGAACCCAGTATAACCGATGGCCGGGGTGCCACGATCCGCCGCTTCGGCGCATCGTGGATGGATGTTCGTGAAACATGAGCCGTCGAATCTCGCGGTGTGGCGAGGTGCGGCATGAGGTGCGCGGCACCGATCGCGGAATCGAGGCGTCGCGGGGTCAGCACCCGGTTTCGAACGCTTGCACGAAGTCGCTGTAGTCGAAGAAGTCGGTAAAGCCGTCACCGTTGAAGTCCGAGCCGGGGCCGCCGGATTCGAACGCCTCGACGTAGTCGCTGTAGTCGAAGAAATCGACGAAGTCGTCGCCGTTGAAGTCCGCCGGGCATCCGGCGGGTGCCGGGCCGATCGTGCCGCCGAAGTTCACGTTCTGCGCGAGCAGGTCCGCATCGCCCGCAGGGCCGTCGGCCCAGGCTCCGATCAGTTGGTCGCGGCCGACGGACTTGACGACGCTCAAGCGGCCTTTGGCGGTGAACCGTGTGGAGACGGGTAGGATCGAGGGCGACCACACCGCAGCGCCCGAAGCGTCGAGCGAGGTCGCTTGGATCTCCTGCGTGACCGGGCCGGTGTACTGCTGCCACATGAGGTATGAGTCGCCGGAGGGTTCGGCGTGAACGGTGATGAAGTTCGACTGGAACCCGCCGAGCGGGACGACCTCTGCGCCCGAGCCCCAGAGCAGGCCGGTCTCGGGGCTGATGCGCTGCACGGACAAGCCGAACTGGCTCTGGTTCGGGTTGCTCCGCTGGTACGCGAGGGTGTATTCATCGTTCAAAGCGTCGAACCCGACCGAAGCGGAAAGGCGAAGCTCGGTTGAGCTCGGCGCGTTGGAAGCGGCGATGCCGCCGGCTTGGAACCGAAGCGTGCCCGCGGCGGTGACGTGTTGAAGCCAGGCGTTGCGAGTGGCTCCGTTGTCGTAGAACGCGACAATCGCGCCGCCGGTGCCGTCGGGGATGATCGTCGGGAAGTAGCCGTTCTGGATGCTTCGGAGCGGGGTCTGCGATGAGGTATAGATGTCGATCGCGGTGCCCGGGCCGCCGGCACCGGACCAGAGCGGGGCGTTGGCGGCGTTCCACTTCTGGATCTTGAGACCCTTGCGCGAGGCTTGGAAGGAGGTCGTCTCGCCCCGGACCCACAGAGCGATCACCTCGCCGGCACTGCCGGCGTGGAGGTCGCTGATGGCTTGGTAGCGGCCGGTCTCGGTGACGGACCAGGCGCCGCCGGCGGGAATCTGACCGTTGGCGGCGATGCGCTGGAAGTTCAGAACGTTGCTCGAAGCCCATGCCACGACGTACGAGCCGTCCGAGAGCGCGGCGATCCGCGGAGCGAGCACGTTGGCGGTGTTGGGCACCTGCACGCCGGCTGCGCCCCAGACGAGCGTGCCGTCGGGCGCGACCTTCTGCACCGTGACGACCGTGGTCCCCGAGCTGTCATCGTCGAACGCGACGATCGCGTTGCCGAGAGGGTCAACCTTCATGTCGTAGACGAAGGTCGCGGTGTTGGTGCGGTTGGCGAGGATGGGGCCGTTGCCGGGGAGGAGCCGTTCGCCCGTCGCTGAGAGTCGCTGGACCGCGGGCTTGTACCCGCTGCCGGAGCTGGTGTCGAAGTAGGAGACCCACGCTCCGCCGTCGGCGGTCGGACGGACGAGCGGGACGCCCTGGTCGCCCGCGCCGGTCGCGACGGGCGTGTTCACGGTCGGATCGGTCGCCCACTGGGCGAGGGCGGGGGTCGCGAGCGTGCCCGCGGAGATGAAGACCAGGCTCGCTACGACCATCGACGCTGAACGCATGACCGATCCTCTCTCAAGTGTCGCCGTGCCCGGTCCGCTCGCGCGGATGAACGCAAAACGGCGGGCGGACGCCGTGTTGCTCTGTACGGAGCGGAGCCTGTTCGGTTCCGACACCGGGTGAATGTACCGGAAGTCCGCGCCCGGACCAAGCGAGATTCGTCGGTTCGGGCGAAACGGGAAGGTCAGAGCAGATCCGGCCGCCGCTCACGCGTGCGGGTTTGCATCTGTTCGAGGCGCCACTTGGCGATTTTGCCGTGGTCGCCGGAGAGGAGCACGTCGGGGACCGTGCGGCCCTCCCACTCGCGCGGCTTGGTGTAGTGCGGGCAGTCGAGCAGGCGCTCGCCGGCGGGGCCGAGCTTGCCGAAGCTATCGGTCGCGGCGGAGCCCTCATCGCCGAGCGCGCCGGGCAGGAGCCGCGTCACGGCATCGATGAGCACGATCGCGCCGAGCTCGCCGCCGGAGATGACGTAATCGCCGAGGGAGATTTCCAGAGGCGCGAGAGCTTCGATGACGCGTTCGTCGATCCCCTCGTAGTGCCCGGCGATGATGAGGAGGCGGGGCTTGGTCGCGAGGTCCTCGACGACGGCCTGCGTGAGCGGGCGACCCTGCGGGGTCATGAGGATGCGCGTCGCGGGGCGAGGATCGGCGGCTTCCACGGCGGTTACGGCGTCCCAAAGCGGCTGACACATCATGACCATGCCCGGCCCGCCGCCGAAGGGGCGATCGTCGGTCTTGCGGTGCTTGTTGGTCGTGTACTGGCGGATGTCCGTCGCGTGCCACTCGACCAAACCGGCGGCGCGGGCGCGAGCGGGGATGCTGACG
>VYKP01000201.1_pt1 | contig 13962 bp, 9 predicted proteins | sample 5114551 | NCBI WGS metagenome assembly VYKP01 (sample SAMN12291777, study PRJNA351875) | freshwater metagenome | isolation source: freshwater lake | place: USA: Michigan, Baseline Lake | collected 2013-08-09
TTACAAGTGTATTGACCTTGAGTCCCCTTGCCTAGTTTGGTATCAAAGTGATACTAAACGTTGGGACATATAAACAGTTATAAGGTTGGTCAGGGTTGACCGTTAGATTCAGTCAGGGGACTGAAGACCTTACTAGGCGGTTATTTCAGGCATTACAGCCCTATTTCATGCCTAAACGTTTCGCACAAGTTTAACTTACTATATGATTGCTCAATCTTTGTGTCCTTTGTGTCTTTGTGGTTCCTTTCACTCGCTCGCCAGCAGGACTGTATCTTAGAATACATTTTGCCCACCAAACCTAAGAGAGCCGATTTGATCGCAAAATTCAGCCAGAGGAATCTGAAGAACTGGTTTTCGGAGTTAACTAACCAATAAGTACCTTCGAGAATTACCTGAGAATGAGAGGAGAAAGAACGGTGATAAAATTAGCTAATCGATTCCACTAACTTAAGCACCCAATAACCACCCACTGACAATATGGCTGATTTTTTTAACACCTATGGTTTTTTAATTGTTTCAATGATATTTGGAGCCATCTTAGGCATTTCAATTTATTTGCCCTTAATGGCTGGTCAATTATCCTTAGCAACCCCCGGTTTTTACGCTTTAGGAGGTTATGTAGCAGCCATTCTTTCCACGAAAGTTTTTACAAATACCAGTAGCAATTATCCCCTTACTTTGGTCTTTTTAGAAATGTTAATTGCTGCCATTATTTCGGGAATATTAGCCATAGTTTTAGGTATTCCTGTTCTCCGTCTGCGAGGTATTTATTTAGCTATTGCCACGATTGCCTGGGTAGAAATTTTGAGAATCATTGCCCTTAATCTGGAGATAACTGGCGGTGCGGTCGGTATTTTCGCCATTCCCCAACCTTTTACCAATCAATTATCCTACCTTTGGCTGGCTTTGCCCCTCTTATTACTCACTATGCTGTTTTTCTACCGGTTAGAAAACATCAAAATTGGTCGGGCATTTAATGCCATTCGTGCCGATGAATTGGCAGCTGCAGCCATGGGAATTAATCCCACCTATCACAAGGTTTTATCTTTCACTTTCGGGGCAGTTTTAGCGGCAGTTGTGGGAGCGGTAAGCGCCCATTTTCTCAATACTTGGAATTCCCGTCAAGGAACTTTTGATTCTAGTATTATTTTCTTGGCTTTCGTTTTAATTGGTGGTTCAAGAACTTTTATTGGTCCGGTGGTGGGAGGCGTTATTTTAACTGCTTTGCCCGAAGTTTTACGCGCCCTTGGTGGTGTGAATGGTTTACCAATTTGGTTAGGTAGTTTCTTACGCGATGGTCGTTTGATTATTTTTGGAATTTTAATTGTTTTGGGAACGATTTTTTATCCCCAAGGTTTAATTACACCTGAATTGATCAAAAAAATAATGCCTTTTAAAAGACGTTCCTCTCTTAGTCAAGTTAATTCCTAATTACAGCAGAATTCAGTGGATGGCTGTGCCTCGATAGTGCAACAGCAAAGAAAGAAAAATATCAACCTCTAAAAGCTTTGGCTCTCTTGGATTTGGTGGGTAAAGTGTATTCTAAGATACATTCCTCCTAGCGAGGGGGTGGAACGAACCACAAAGACACAAAGGACACAAAGATTGATCGATCCTATGTCAGTTAAACTTATCACACAGAACCTAGAAGAGCCAAGCTTTGGATATTCCACCTAGAACTGAGCAGTTCTTCTTAGGGATTTATGCTAAATCCTGTTTAAAAGGAATAGGAGAGCAGGGATTGGATTTTTACCTATGGATTATTTCCCTCGCTCCCTTGTTCTGGCACTCCCCAGGAGTGCCAGACAATTGTTCGCTCACCCGCAAGGGGTGAAACTCCTCATTGCCGCAAGGTAAATTCCTCACTCCTAAGAGTTCAGATGCGGACTGATACGGGATCGTTTATCCTAATTTCGGTAAACCCATACTATAGTTCTGTACTCTGGCGTTGAGATTATAGCTAATTTCCCCTTTTTGCAGAAGAGAACGGATAAAATGTTCTAGATCTGAACCGATGCGACGGAGATTATATTCGCTTAGTTCTTCCCCATTGTAGGATTCTACCAATTGATCAAACTTACTATAAACCTTATTGAGAGCCACTTCTTCCCAATTAAATTCATTATCGGGATCCACATCAAGAGTCAAGACATTGTTACTCTCGATTAATTGATTATTTTTTACTTCAGCCGTATAAATGCGAATATGACGAGTCGTGGATTTTAACAGCATGGAATCTTTAGGGTAAGTTAGACGCTATGTCTAAGATTTTGCCATGATTTGCGGCAATCTTTTTCAGCAAACCCTAATTACTCCCACAGCACAGGTTATGGCCTTTTGTCAACAGGGAAGTTCAGATGTTAACTGGTTAAACCGTGTTTTAGGGCAAAACGCACCAATTCAGTGCGACTGTTAGTACCAGTCTTACTAAATAAGCGACTGACGTACTTTTCTACGTTTCTGACGCTGGTTTCTAGACGACTGGCAATTTCTTTATTCATCAATCCCTCCGCTACTAAATCCAAAACACTTTGTTCCCGGGGGGTAAGGTCAATTTTAATCGGGGGGGGAGTAGTAGTAAAAGTGTTCTGTTGTCCCACCTGCTGTTTTAATTCCCGGATATCTCGGGCAATTTCGTCTAATCTAGCGTTTTCGCTGGTGGCTTGCAGGGATTGACGACGGCGCTCGATTAAAGACTTGATTAATGCTTCTAATTCTTCGGGATCGAAGGGCTTGGATAGATAAGCGTCACAACCAGCATTATAACCCTGAATGCGATCGCTTGTCATCCCCCTTGCAGTGAGAAAAACCACGGGAATTGTCTGAAAACGAGCATCTTCGCGCAATTTCTTGAGGAACTGATAGCCATCCACCTGCGGCATCATAATATCAGAGATAACTAATTCCGGAATTTCTTGAGTGAGTAAATCCCAGGCCTCGTTAGCATTACTAGCAGTTTTTACCTCGAAGTCATCCCCGTACTGTAGATATGCTTGCACAGATTCACGAACCCCCGGTTCGTCATCCACTAACAAAACTTTCGCAGGTGTGTCCATGAATTTCTCGCAGCGATCAAATATTGTCCGAATCCTATCTTATCAGCTATCAGGAGATGGAATACAACTAAGTAGTCGTGCAAAATTAATTTCCTAGTAAAGATAGGCAAAAGGCAAGAGGCAAAAGGCAAGAGGGGGTTAGATATGTGTAATTAATTTTGCTTAGGTACTTAGTACCGTCAATACCAGCCAATACGCGGAATTTGCCTTACAACCGGGTGCGGGTTTTCAGGTGTTGTCAGATCACAATCGGAAAGATGCGTGCGAAACGTTTAGGCATGAAATCAGGTTGAAATACCCGAAATAACAAGGACGATTAACTTGTAGGTACACTGGTTGTCCTGAGATTGGTAAATCTTTGACTAAATGTCGATGATTTTGGTTTAGTTTATCGCTCTCTAACCGACAACAAGGACAGAGAGGACAGATTGCTTTTTGATTTTTCGATTCCACTGGTCAAACTATACCGATATTTTCTAGGTGTCGATAGCCTTAAATAGAGGTTCCTTCTAGGTTCAAAAATTTCTCAAATATCATAAGTAAAATACTCTGGTTTTTGGCTATTATATCAAATTTTAACTCAATTGTCTATCTTTTGGTATTAACCAGTTTATGCCTCAAGTCTTTTCCTATATAAATTTCAGCTATTTTTAAGCGTAGGTACTCTCATCGAATTTTATTTTAAGTTAATTATTTGCATAACAATTACCGAAGAGCCATAAGGTAGGGAGGTGTTAAAAACTTTCAGACACCCCCCTTATGAAGGGGAGATTAAGGGGGGATCGAACCCAAAATCTATCTTCAATTTAATTATAACCAGCTACTTACAATCAAAAATGGGATAGGTTAAAAACAGATCCCACGGTTCCGATTAAGTCAGAATTACTGACGAATTTGTACCGGCATCACCAAATAGGTCATCTTTAAACCTCCCAAGGGGGTAAAAATAACTGGTTGGGTACTAGCATTTAACTGCATTTGGATATCATTATTGGGTAAAGCCTTCAAACCGTCCATTAAATACTTCACATTAAAGGCAATATCGCCACTTTCTCCCTGAATTTCCGCCGCCATGGACTCTTTAGCGCTACCTAAATCAGGAGATTCCACCGCTAGGGATAAACGGTCATTTTCGCTATCGAGACTAAACTTAACTAAATTATTCTTTTGGTCCGATAAAACCGCCACTAATTCCAAACAACGGATTAACTGTTTGCGGTCTAAAACCAAAGAACGCTCGAAGGATTTAGGAATTAACTGATTATAAGTGGGATAGGCCCCTTCTAACTTACGACTGGTTAACCTCTGTTCCCCCATTTCAAAGATGACTTGAGAATCATCCACGTGCAGAGTAATAGTCTCGATATTTTGTTTTGTTGCCATCATTCTTTCCAATTCTCGCAGGGCCCGGGCTGGAATGGTGACATTAAAGCCACCAGAGGCACTTTCCACCTCTTCTAGGGGAGTTTGTACCACCGCTAAACGATGACCGTCTGTAGCGGCAAATTCTAGACAATCGACGGTTTTAGTTAAATGTACTCCCGTCAACACCTGTTTAGTTTCATCGCCACTAGCGGCAAACAAAGCACCTTTTAGTCCCTCTGTCAAGGCAACTATAGGTAAATTAACAATTTCTCCATCGGCCACCGTGGGCAATTCTGGGAACTCATCGGCTTTCATGCCGCGAATTTGGAACTGTGCTGAGGCAGTTTTCAGGAAAGCGAGACTATGCTCCTCATCATTCTCGTTTTCTTCCACAGAGATGGTGATTTCCCCCTCTCCCAAACGAGAGACAATATCGTTCAGCAATTTTGCCGGCAGGGTAATCTTACCCCCTTCCACCACCTCGGCCCGAAAACTGGTGCGAATCCCTAAACTCAAATCAAAGGCAGTCAGGCTAATTTCGCCCTTTTCCTCATCGGCACAAAAGAGAACATTCCCCAAAACCGGATGGGTAGGACGACTGGCAACGGCCCGACTAACTAGGGATAAATTGCTGTTGAGTTCGCTTTGACTACTGGTAAATTTCATCGAAAATTTGGGTCTGAAACCCCGTCGTTCTACGACGGCTTTACTGTTAAATATTAGCGCATTTACACGATATATGCTAGAATGCGAGATATGGAAAAAGCCTATTCTTACCGATTTTACCCCACACCAGAACAAGAGTCGCTATTGCGGCGCACATTGGGCTGTGTAAGATTAGTTTACAACAAAGCTCTCCACGAACGAACACAAGCATGGTATGAAAGACAAGAAAGAGTAGGCTACGCTCAAACTTCTTCAATGTTGACCGATTGGAAAAAACAAGAAGAATTAGAGTTTTTAAACGAAGTTAGCTGTGTACCTTTACAACAAGGGTTAAGACATTTACAAACAGCTTTTACTAATTTCTTTGCTGGTCGTACTAAGTATCCTAACTTTAAGAAAAAACATCAAGGAGGAAGTGCCGAATTTACCAAATCTGCTTTTAAATTTAAAGACAAACAAATCTATTTAGCCAAATGCACAGAACCTTTACCTATTCGATGGTCAAGACAAATACCAGAAAGCTGTGAACCAAGCACAGTAACAGTCAGATTACATCCTTCTGGACGTTGGCATATCTCAATTAGATTTGATGACCCAACAATTAAGCCATTACCAGTAACAGATAAAGCCATCGGAATTGACTTAGGAATTAGTAGCCTCGTGATTACCAGCGACGGCGATAAAGTATCTAATCCTAAGCATTTTAAAAAGCATTATCGGAGACTGCGAAGAGCATCGAAAAATTTTTCTAGAAAACAGAAAGGCTCAAAGAATCGGGAAAAAGCAAGAATCAAAGTAGCAAGGATTCACGCTCAAATCACCGATAGCAGACAAGACCATTTACACAAGCTAACCACTCAATTAGTTCGTGAAAACCAAACGATTGTGGTTGAGAATTTAGCTGTCAAGAATATGGTCAAAAACCCGAAATTATCTCAGGCAATATCTGACGTTAGTTGGGGAGAAATAACCCGACAATTAGCCTATAAATGCCGTTGGTATGGGAGAAACTACATCGAAATAGATAGATGGTTTCCTAGCTCTAAAAGGTGTAGTAATTGCGGGTATATTGTCGAAAAGATGCCGTTAAATATTCGAGAATGGGATTGTCCAGACTGTGGGACTCACCATGACCGAGATATTAACGCTAGTAAAAACATTTTGGCCGCAGGGCTTGCGGTGTCAGTCTGTAGAGCGACCATAAGACCAGAACAGAGTAAATCTGTTAAGGCAGGTGCGGAACCCCGCAAGGGAAAGAAGCAGAAACCCAAATCGTGAGGTTTGGGAATCACCGTCCGTTTACGGCGGTGAGGATGTCAAAGCAGGAATAGTTTTTTTGTACGCTAAGAAATAATAGCAAGAATTCCCCTGTGGAAAATCTGTGGAAAACCGGAGCTTTTTTCGATCGCTCTTTCCGGTCTAAAATCTATCAATAGCAATAACTTCGCCCATTGCTAGGTTTTTCTGGCAATTCTAAAAAGATTGTGGAAAAATTGTCAAAAGTGAAATTTTCGCCCCTTCTCACCCGATTACATAAGTTGTTAAGCATCAGGCTACAAGTTAACAATAGCGAGACTTAAGCCGACCAGCATCTTTCTTAGGGAAAAAATTGCGTAAAATGTAGGCTGGTGATCTTTAAAATGGAACAAGCAGCAGGAAGTTAACAAAACAAAACTCCGGGCATTCCCCGAAACCGATAGACTCAAATAGACAAGGAGACAGGATTGGTTAGCACATCTTCGTATCAAACAACAAAATCGAAAGAAATCTTTACAGCCGCTCAAAAATTAATGCCGGGGGGTGTAAGTTCCCCCGTGCGGGCCTTTAAATCCGTCGGTGGTCAACCCATCGTTTTTGAAAGCGTCAAAGGGGCCTATATTCGCGACGTGGACGGTAACGAATACATCGACTATGTGGGAACTTGGGGGCCGGCTATCTGTGGTCATGCCCATCCCGAAGTGATTGCCGCCCTACACCAGGCCCTAGATAAAGGGACCAGTTTTGGCGCTCCCTGTGTCCAGGAAAATATTCTCGCTGAAATGGTGATTGATGCCGTTCCCAGCATTGAAATGGTGCGTTTTGTCAATTCCGGCACCGAAGCCTGTATGTCTGTCCTGCGCTTAATGCGGGCTTTTACCGGCCGGGATAAAATCATCAAATTCGAGGGCTGTTACCACGGTCATGCCGATATGTTCCTGGTTAAAGCTGGCTCTGGTGTAGCCACCCTGGGCCTACCGGACTCGCCGGGGGTTCCCAAAACCACCACTAACAACACTTTAACCGCCCCCTACAATGACCTAGAAGCAGTAAAAGCCCTCTTTATCGAAAATCCCGACTCTATCGCCGGGGTGATTTTAGAGCCAGTGGTGGGTAATGCCGGCTTTATCGTGCCAGATGCTGGCTTTTTAGAAGGATTGCGGGAATTAACCAAGGAATACGGAGCCTTATTAATGTTTGATGAGGTAATGACCGGATTCCGCATCGCCTACGGTGGCGCTCAGGAAAAATTCGGCATTACCCCCGATTTAACCACCCTGGGCAAAGTTATCGGCGGTGGGCTGCCAGTGGGGGCCTACGGCGGTCGGGCCGATATTATGGCGATGGTGGCTCCGGCCGGCCCGATGTACCAAGCGGGAACCTTATCCGGCAACCCTTTGGCCATGACAGCAGGAATTAAAACCCTCGAGTTACTCCAGCGCCCCGGCACCTACGAATATCTCGATAAAGTGACCAAATCCTTAACTGAAGGGCTGCTGAAAGTGGCTAGAGATGCTGGTCATAGCGTTTCTGGAGGTTATATTAGCGCTATGTTCGGGATGTTTTTCACCGGCTCCCCCGTGCATAACTATGAAGATGCCAAAAAAGCCGATGTGGTTAAATTTGGTCGTTTTCACCGAGGAATGTTGGAAAGAGGTGTTTATCTAGCTCCTTCCCAGTTTGAAGCTGGTTTTACTTCTTTAGCTCACACAGCGGCCGATATCGAACAGACTTTGGCCGCCGCTAAAGAGGTTTTAGCAAGTTTATAATCAATGCTGCTTCAACTGGGAAAATTGATTGATAGAGTCTCAAGTGTTGATGAATTGACATATCCCCGCTTGCAAAAGACGGGGATTCTTATCGGTCAGAGCGATCGCGGTTTCAACCCTGCTCGATCTTGGTAATAATCTATTTTAGAGAGTCTGTCCAAGAAGCATTTAAACTGTACTACCTCATTGCTGAAAATTCTTCAGATAAGTGGCTTAAGCTACTCTTTCCCCTCCTTTGTGTTGTTCGTGTCTCTATAGTTTATTTTTAATCCTTCCCATAACCCGACAGAATTGTAAAAGTTAGGGTCATTAAAAAAAGCTGGGATTATCATTAAAGTAGTCCGAATCGTGATCCTGATTTTATGTCCCAGAAAAACGAAATTCTTCCCCTGCTGTTGACGGTTATGGTGACATCGGCACTTTTAGGAGGAATTGCTTGGTGGTTGCTCAACAAAACCTTTCCCAATCTCAATGATCGATCTAATTCTTCTTCCTCCTCCTCGAATAATCAAATTTCCGAAACGTTAGCTGCGGTTAAAAATGTCCCGGAAGGATTATTTAACTACGGGGGAAGTACCACTTGGGCCCCGATTCGCAAGGAAGTGGACTTTATTATCCAGCAAGTCTGGCCGAAATTTCGCCTCGTCTATACCGATCCCACTGCGGGAACCCCCGGCACCGGCAGCGGTATTCGGATGTTAATCGAGAATCAATTGGCTTTTTCCCAAGCATCTCGATCGCTCAAAGATGAGGAAATACAACGCGCGCAACAACGGGGATTGACTTTAAAAGAGGTTCCTGTGGCTATCGATGGAATTGCGATCGCAGTTCATCCCGATTTACCAGTTTCCGGTCTAACAATTACCCAGTTAAAAGATATCTATACAGGAAAAATTCGCAATTGGCGACAAGTGGGCGGGCCTAATTTAGCCATTATTCCCTATTCCCGACGCAAGGAAGATGGGGGAACCGTGGAATTTTTTATCGATCAGGTTTTAGAAAAAGCCGATTTTGGTGATAATATTCAGTACGTTTATAGCACGACTCCCGCTCTCAGAAAAGTTTCCCAAAATCCGGGAGGAATTTACTATGCTTCTGCACCGGAAGTAGTTCCCCAGTGTGGAATTAAAACTTTACCCCTCGGTAAAAGCGAAAATAAATTAGTTGCCCCCTATCAAGAACCTTCGATCCCGTCTTTCCAATGTCCCCAGAAGCGTAATCAACTGAATGAACTAGCTTTTCAAAAGGGAGAATACCCGATCACCCGTCGTCTTTTTGTTATTATCAAACAAAATGGTCAATTAGACGAACAAGCGGGGGAAGCTTACGCTGATTTATTATTAACCGATCAAGGACAGAAATTAATTGAAAAAGCCGGTTTTGTTCCCTTGAGATAATTTAACCCAACTTCTACAAATCTAGGCTAAAGTGAATTTGAGCAATTCTCATGACAACGTTTCTCATACTGAGTGTGCGCTTGATTGAGCGCATCCAGAGGACTGCTACTCCCAATTTTGTCCAGATTTTCGGCTATCCCGTCGAAATCATCCCTCAGTGCGAACGATTTTTACCGCCCAATACCTGTGCCATAATCGCGTCAGATACTTTGTTTTGATGTAAGATTGAGTTAGCAATATCTAATTGGGAGTCTCAGGCAATGGAACCGATTTCTCTAATTCTCGCTGCGTTGGCTGCTGGTGCGACGGCTGCTGCTAAGGATACGGCAGGAACAGCGGTTAAGGATGCTTATGAGAGTTTAAAAGCGTTGATTAAGAAGAAATTTGCCGAGAATACTAAAGCACAGGAAGCACTAAAAGATTATGAAGAAGATACTGAAACTTATGAGAAACCTTTTGAAAAGCAATTAAAGACATTAGAGCCTAATGACCGAGATGAAATCAAGGAGTTGGCAGAGAAATTAAACCAAGTGCTGAAGACAAATGAATTAGCAGGTTCTCAACCTAAATTTGGTGGAACGTTTACAGCAGAAAAACAGTTGATTCAACAAGCGGAAAAGATTGTCAATGACAATATTAGTCTTTGACTAAATTAAATTTAGGAAAATCATGAGGAACAAAAAATGTCTGAATCTATCTTTCGCTCCAATTTTCAGGCTGAAAAGCAGGTTATTCAGCAGGGTGATAATAGCACACAGAATATTTATGTCAAGACAGAAATAAACTATGGCGATGATCCTGAAGAAGAAAAAGTCGCTGCAACCATCAATGAAAATTCTCCCTATTTAGGTTTAGCTGCATTTACAGCAAATGATGCGAATCTTTTTTATGGACGCAAAAAGGTCATTAATGATTTATTAAAAGAGCTAGAAAAAGAGAATTTAATTTTTCTTTTAGGAGCATCAGGAAGTGGCAAGTCTTCTTTAGTACAAGCTGGTTTAATTCCTGCTTTATCGGCTAAATATAAGCCCAATTTCTCTAATTTAAGCATGATTCCTAATGATGATCCTTTTTTGTCATTCTATCTTCAGGTTGCCAATTTTATTTCTCAATCTCCCACGGACTATAAACAATCGGAGGCTCAAGTTGTTTTACCACCCCAAGATAATATAACGGCTGCGGTTGAATACCTAGAAAAGGTCATCACAACCTTAAAGAAAAAGCCAGAGTCTTTGTGGTTAATTTTTATTGATCAATTTGAAGAAATTTTAACCCAAAGGCAGGATAATAAGGGTTGTCTATTTATTCAATCTTTAGGGAATTTAATTAGTTACTTACAGCGAACTAATAATTCATCAGTCAAAATTGTCTTGACAATGAGAACTGACTTTTTAGATCAATTTATGCATACGTTTCCTGATTTTGTAGTGACGATACAAAGCGATGGAAGAAAGCCATTTAGTTATATTACACCTATGACGGATCGCGAGTTGAAGTTGGTAATTAAAAATCCGGCGGCGACTCATGGAGTAAATGTTGATCTGAATTTAATTGAGAAGATTATTGAAGATTTTAGAGGTGAATCTCGTTCTTTACCTTTGTTACAATATACCTTAGATCTTTTATGGCAAAAGGATGATTTATCGGATAGGTTACTTGATTACGCAACTTATGAAGATTTGGGCGGTGTTGGGGGAGCTTTACAACAACAAGCAGAGAAAATTTATCAACATTTTGAATCTCAGGGTCAGGGAAAAGCTGTTGAAAGTATTTTTGTTCAGTTAGTGACAATTACATCGGATGGAAAAAGAGTTAGTAAACGGAAAAATAAATCTGGATTTAATGATGAATTAGGAAAAATTGTTGATGAATTAGTGAAAAAATATCGTCTGTTGGTGAGTGGCCGTCAGGAAGGCATGGTAGAAATTGCTCACGAAGCTTTGATTGGCTCTTGGCAAAGGTTACAGGACTGGATTACTAAATATGAGAAGGAGATTATTTTAGAAAGACAATTAAAAGAAGCGGCTGAATCTTGGTGGAAAGATAAAGCGGATGAGAAAAAAGCAATTAGTGAGCTTTGGACTGGCTCTAAGTTGACGCAAGTGGGCAATCTATTAAAAGCGAAATCTCTACCTGATTTAAATGCCTTAAGGAATTATTTTGGGGATGTAACGGTTGAGTTTATGAGGGCAAGTCGGGAATACCAGCAACGACTCCAGAAAGCCGAAGCCGAACGCAAACAACGCGAAGTTAATACAGAACTTAGTTTAGCAAATTCTCTCAGTGGTTATTCTTTGTATCTCTTTAATGAAGGGGGAAAAGATTTAGAAGCTTTTGTTGAAGCGATTAAGGCTGGAAAAATTTTGCAGAAACACAATGCAAGCAACACGAAGGTAATAGATGCCTTGCAGAAGATTCTGGTTGAAGGAAGGGAATATAATCGCTTGAAAGGGCATGATGGCAGTGTTTATAGCGTGAGTTTTAGCAGCGACGGTAAGACTTTAGCTTATCTTAGTGGTAACAACACAATCAAACTGTGGAATGTAGAGACAGGGAAAGAAATCCGCACTCTCTCTGGGCATAATGATAGTGTCTGGAGTGTGAGTTTTAGTAGCGATGGTAAGACATTAGCTTCTGGTAGTTTGGACAAGACAATCAAACTGTGGGATGTAGAGACAGGTCAAGAAATCCGCACTCTCAAGGGGCATAATGGCCATGTTTATAGCGTGAGTTTTAGCAGTGACGGTAAGACATTAGCCTCTGGTAGTGAAGACAAGACAATCAAACTGTGGAATGTAGAGACAGGTCAAGAAATCCGCACTCTCAAGGGGTATAATGGCGAGGTTGATAGCGTGAGTTTTAGCAGCGACGGTAAGACATTAGCTTCTCTTGATAATAGCAATAGTTTTAAAATCAAACTGTGGGATGTAGAGACAGGGGAAACAATCCGCACTCTCTCTGGGCATAATAATAGTGTCTTAAGCGTGAGTTTTAGCAGCGACGGTAAGACATTAGCCTCTGGTAGTCATGACAAGACAATCAAACTGTGGAATATAGAGACAGGTCAAGAAATCCGCACTCTCAAGGGGCATAATAACAGTGTCCATAGCGTGAGTTTTAGTAGCGACGGTAAGACTTTAGCTTCTGGTGGTGGCGGCACAATTAAACTGTGGAATCTAGAGACAGGGAGAGAAATCCGCACTCTCTCTGGGCATAATAACAGTGTCAGAAGCGTGAGTTTTAGCAGCGACGGTAAGACATTAGCTTCTGGTGGTGGCGACACAATTAAACTGTGGAATCTAGAGACAGGGAAAGAAATCCGCACTCTCAAGGGGCATAATTCTGAGCATAATAGAAAATCTGAGCATAATAGAAAAGTCGAGTTTACTAGGGACGGTCAGTTTGATGTAGAGACAGGGGAAGAAATCCGCACTCCCATTGGGCATAATGAATATTTCTATAGCATCAGTTTCAGCCCCGACGGTAAAACTTTAGCGACCGGTAGTAGTGACAAGACAATCAAACTGTGGAATGTAGAGACAGGGGAAGAAATTCGCACTCTCTCTGGGCATAATGACAGTGTCGACAGCGTGAGTTTTAGCAGCGACGGTAAGACTTTAGCGACCGGTAGTAGGGATAAGACAATCAAACTATGGAATGTAGAGACAGGTCAAGAAATTCGCACTCTCACTGGGCATAATAGTAATGTCAATAGCGTGAGTTTTAGCCCCGACGGTAAGACTTTAGCGACCGGTAGTTCTGACAACACAATCAAACTGTGGGATGTAGAGACAGGTCAAGAAATCCGCACTCTCAAGGGGCATAATGGCACTGTCGATAGCGTGAGTTTTAGCCCCGACGGTAAGACTTTAGCGACCGGTAGTTCTGACGACACAATCAAACTGTGGGATGTAGAGACTGGTCAAGAAATCCGCACTCTCACTGGGCATAATTCTGTCAATAGCGTGAGTTTTAGCCCCGACGGTAAGACATTAGCTTCTGGTAGTTATGACAAAACAATCAAACTGTGGAATGTTCAGACAGGTGAAGAAATTTGCAATCTCTCTGGGCATAATTCTTCTGTCGGTAGCGTGAGTTTTAGCCCCGATGGTAAGACATTAGCTTTTGCTAGTGATGACAACACAATCAAACTGTGGAATGGAGAATACGGTTGGGGTTTAGATGGTTTAATGGGGCGTAGTTGCGATTTTGTACGCGCTTATTTGCACAATCCTAATTCTGATGTTAGGGAGGAGGATAGATATTTGTGTGATGGGATTGGGGGTAAATAGTCAGTATCAGGATTTTGAGGATTAGAGGATTTTCAGGATGCTCAACCTTAAAAGATTGTCAGGAGTTTCCAAGTAAATAATCCAGTGAATCCTAAAATCCCGTTAATCTTGGTTTAGACTTCTTTGTGAGGATACAGAAGGATTGTAGGGCGATGCAGAA
>VYKP01000273.1_pt1 | contig 13827 bp, 16 predicted proteins | sample 5114551 | NCBI WGS metagenome assembly VYKP01 (sample SAMN12291777, study PRJNA351875) | freshwater metagenome | isolation source: freshwater lake | place: USA: Michigan, Baseline Lake | collected 2013-08-09
GGGAACACTAAATGATATAGCAAAACACTTACATTATGGCTCTTATGGATGTATTCACTCATTTTTCTATTGTACGCCGCGAGCGGCGGGGAATTAGACCCGAAGAGATTAAAAACTGATTATCTATTTCTCCTTTTGCATCTTGCCTGTCTTGATATGTAGCCTATACTCAAAGGATTTAGCATCAACAGCTTAGGGGACAAGGGAGCAGCCAGTTTAATTCCCCTCGATGTGGAGTTTCCTGATATAGTTTTAAAAGCAGTCGGTTCAAGACAACAAGACATGGTTACTAGGGGCGAACAAGGGGTAGAAGTGAGGAAAAACGAGAGCTTTTCTCTGGCTTCCTATCTGGAGGAGAAGCGGTTAATTGTCGAGTCAGCTTTAGATAGCTCTTTAGTTATCGGCAATCCCGCCAAAATCTACGAGGCGATGCGCTATTCTCTCCTCGCCGGCGGCAAACGTCTGCGACCGATTTTGTGTGTGGCTACCTGTGAATTGATGGGGGGTTCCCTAGAAATGGCTTTACCCACCGCTTGCGCCCTAGAAATGATTCACACTATGTCATTAATTCATGACGATTTACCCGCCATGGATAACGATGATTACCGACGCGGGAAATTAACCAATCATAAGGTTTTTGGCGAAGATATCGCTATTTTAGCCGGGGACGGTCTTCTAGCATATGCTTTCGAGTATGTGGCTACCCAGACTCGTAATGTACCTCCCCTACAGATTTTAGAGGTAATTGCCCGTTTAGGTCGCACTGTCGGGGCAGCGGGTTTGGTAGGAGGTCAGGTTTTAGACTTGGAATCTGAAGGAAAACTGGATATTTCGGCAGAAACTCTCGGTTTTATCCATACTCACAAAACGGGCGCTCTCTTGGAGACTTCTGTGGTGTCAGGGGCAGTTTTAGCGGGGGCAAAAGGGGAAGATATCGCTAAATTATCCCGTTATGCCGAAAATATTGGCTTGGCTTTTCAAATTATCGATGATGTTCTCGATATCACGGCGACAAAGGAGGACTTGGGTAAAACCGCCGGTAAGGATTTACAGGCACAAAAAGCCACCTATCCTAGTCTCTGGGGAATAGAAGGGTCTCGCCAGCAAGCTCAACAGTTAATAGATAGTGCCATCGGTGAATTGACTGGCTACGATGAAGCCGCTGAACCTTTACGGGCCATCGCTGAGTATATTGTTAATCGTAAAAATTAAATTAAACGAGTGAGATTATGCAGGACTTCCAGCAGGTGTTACACAATCAAATACTGCTAATCTCTCTTTTAGCTTGTTTCACTGCCCAGGGACTAAAAGCGCTGATTGAGTTAATCCGCGATGGTAAGGTGAGTCTGCGCTATCTAGTCTCGTCCGGGGGAATGCCTAGCGCTCACTCGGCACTGGTGGGGGCCTTGGCTACTGGGGTAGGATTACAGGTGGGTTGGTCTAGTCCCGAATTTGCGATCGCCGCGCTTTTTGCGGTTATTGTTATGTATGATGCGGCCGGAGTGCGTCAAGCAGCGGGAAAACAGGCTCGGATTCTCAATCAAATTATTGATGAAATGTTCCAAGGGGGCAAGGAATTTAACGAGGAACGTTTAAAGGAATTAATTGGTCATACTCCTTTTCAAGTGCTGGTCGGTTTAAGTTTAGGTATCGGTATCGCCATCGTGATGCTCCGTCATTAATTGAGGTGTTTTCTGGGGTTGAGATAAACTAGATTTAATAACTAAAATCCGGGGTAATCACTTATGTTACAATCCCTAAAAATTGAAGGCTTTCGCGGTTTTCAGAATTTTGAAATGGCCAACCTTGGTCGAATCAATCTCTTAGTAGGTAAAAATAATAGCGGTAAAACTTCTATTTTAGAAGCGATTCTTATTTATGTTTCTAAATTTGATATAGGAAAAGTACAAAAAATTTTTAATCATCGGGGCGAGTATTCTCATAGAGAAATAGATACGGCTAATCTTCTCGGTGCGAAAGTGCAATTTTATCAGATAAAAAATTTATTCTATAAATACTTACTAAAGGATAATCAAAAAATAGTTATTTATGAGCCAGATAAACCAGCCAATCGGGTGATTTTAAGTATTCAATCTACATCTAAAGAACTACTCTCTAAAGTCAATAAAAATAATTTACAATCCATAGGTAGTTTTTGCTTAGTGGTTGAATTTGAGCATCACCAAAAAGTCTATTCTTTATCACCTAAAGAAGAAATTTTACAGATAAATTTAACCGATAACAAACCGTCTCACGATTTTAAAAAACTAGAATTATTTTGGATTCCTCCTCAATCTATAGCAGTTAATACAAACAGATATTTTTGGCTCTTCTCGACTTTGTGTGATAATTTTTGCTTATAGAATCGTGAAATATTTACCTAGAAAGACTTTTAGGACTATTTTGCTGAAGAAACTATCAGTATAGACCCCGTTCCTAATTATCGAAGCTTTAAAAATCATTGAACCTAAAATAGAAAAAATTGCGACTACCGAAGAATTTCAACCTCCAGTATTTAGTAGTACGTTGGGAGGACGTGGGGGATTTATGGTTAAACTTAAAGGAGCAGAAGAACCAGTTCCGATTGGCAGTTTAGGAGATGGATTTTGGCGGATGTTTGGATTAATTTTAGCGATGGTTAATCTTGAAAATGGAATTTTATTAATTGATGAAATTGATAGCGGATTTCACTTTACTGTCATGACTGATATGTGGAAAGTCGTCTGGGAAATCGCCAAAAAACTCAATATTCAGGTATTCGCCACCACTCACAGCCGAGATTGTTGGCAAAGTTTAGCCGAATTAATTACCGAAGAAAAAATTACCGATAACGAGATTACTATTCAAAGGATAGATAAGGAAAAAAGCCAATCTGTAATCTTTGATCCAGAAGAAATTGTTATTGCCGCTACAAGTAATCTTGAGGTGCGGTAACAATGCCTAAAATAGAGAAAAAAAAGTTATTAGTGGAAGGTGCAGAGGAATTGAGAGTTATTCCCCAATTAATGGAAGCAAATGGAGTTACTTGGAATAGAGGAGAAGAGCCACTAAATATCATAAATTGTGATGGTGTTGAGAATTTACTAAAACCTAAATACATCTCTGCACAACTAAAAACTCTTAACGGACTAACTCATTTAGGAATTGTCATAGATGCGGACGAAGAACCTGATAATCGTTGGAAAAGTTTATATAATGCCTGTTTACCAAATATACCTAACTTACCTCAAAATTTACCAGCAGCCGGATTAATTATAACTCTAGAATCGGGTATAAAATTTGGTGTATGGATGATGCCTAACAATCAATCTAGAGGGATGTTAGAGACTTTTTTTTGCCTATTTAGTTCCCGATAATAATCTTTGGCAATACACACAAAATAAGGTGATAGAGGCAAAACAACAAGGGGCAACCTATAGGGATTATCATCTAGATAAGGCTAATATTCATACCTATTTAGCTTGGCAAGATCCGCCGGGGAAACAACTTCACGATGCAGTAAAACAAAAAATACTTAATCAATCCCATCCCCAATCAGCAAATTTTTTGATATGGTTACAGGAATTATACGAGATTTGAGATATCTATGGCTTTGCCTTGGAAGCATCTCACTGACTCTCCCAGGTTTGGTGGGTAAAATGTATTCTAAGATAGATTCCTCCTAGCGAGGGGGTGGAACAAATCACAAAGACACAAAGGACACAAAGATCGATCAATCATATTGTAAGTTAAACTTATCACACAGAACCTAGAAGAGTCGGATTTCTCGGCTGGAGAGAGAGAGTCTATCTTTCTCTAAAAAAATGGAGAATCACGTTGGGGAACCCTTTGGTATTTTATCCATGACTACAATGCAAAGCAAAACAAAGGATTAAGCCGCCATCACTACTACCGAATCACCACTCTCTCGTGCTTCGTTGATTTTTGATTAGGATAAGCTAAGACGCATCTTAACCGCCTATCCTTAGATTAGCTGAATTTCCCCCAATCCCTTTACTATTGACTCTTGCCTCGTCTCAACAAGCAATTTAAATACGCGGGTAGCTTACCATCTTTTTAAAAGAGCCGCACCCTTATAAATTATGAATTGGGGAATGGGGAAGTGGGGAAGTTGGAGCATTTGGCTGAGATTTCCCTAAACCCCTAAACCCCTATCTCCTGCCTTCTGATGATGGTGTTCTAGAAAACTTGACAAGGGAACAGATTACAGGGAAACTCAGCTTGTAATCAGTGGGCTTTGCTGACGAGAAAACAAAAGCCAAAAATCTAGATAAAAAGCAGTTTTTTCGGTAAATCAGGGACTATCTGCTTTTTTGCCCCTTCTTTTCTACTTTTTACTTTATTACTTGATCTTATGCGTTGGCAAGCTCGGCAAAAATCTTCGTTTCCCTTGTTTCCCTTATACGGATTTTTGGTATTTATCGTCACTTGTCTGATTATTTGGGCAATTTCTGTCTATCCTCGCTCTAATGCTCTGGTGGGGGGTGATTATCTCCCCGCACCTTTTAGGGAGTTTCAACCGGAATGCGCGGATTATGTTCTAGAAAATAGTTCTTTTAAGGATATATCGAGAATTTTTGACTGTAAAACCTATAAAAACCTCTCCGACCGCGTGATTCTTCCCCTATCTCTCCAAAAAAATGATATTAGTCTCGATAATTGGCCAAATAACTCGGCAACAGCGATCGAATTAGCACCCTGGCCGGAAATTCATCCCCGCGCTCAAGAGACAAAAGTGCCGATTTTAATGTATCACGACATATTACCAAAAAAAGAGGTATTTTTTGACGTTACTCCCGCCGAATTAGAGGCACATTTTCAATTTTTGCAGGAAATCGGGGCAACTCCCATCAGTATCGATTGGTTAATTTCCCATCTGCGGACAGGAATCCCCCTTCCCGCTAAACCGGTTTTATTGACTTTTGATGATGGTTATGGGGGACATTATCAGTATGTCTATCCTTTATTGAGAAAATATAACTATCCTGCTGTTTTCTCGATTTATATCAATAAAATGGCTCAAAAAACTGGCAGAACCAGTGTTACTTGGCAACAACTCCAAGAAATGGCCGCCGATCCTCTAGTACAAATTGTCTCCCATAGCGTCAGTCATCCTCGGGATTTAAGATTATTATCCGATGCAGATTTGGAGCAAGAAGTCAAGCAATCGAAACAAATCTTAGAAAAAGAATTGGGCATTCCCATTAATTATTTCACCTATCCGGAAGGGAAGGCGGATGATCGAGTGAAGGAATTCGTCAAAAAAGCAGGTTATCGGGCGGCTTTATCGATGAATGACCTCGATGAGCATTTTGCTGGACAATCCCCCGATTTACTCACGATTGGACGCTTTGGGCAATCGCGCACGCGCGAAATTGTACCGCAAGCTTGGGGGGGTGATCCCTTACCCCGTAGAGATGACGGTTTTAACTTTGCCACCACCGTCCAAAAACGGGAAGTGGAATTTTCAACCAATACACTTGTATTGATTAGTGGCGGAATTCCCAAAACCATCCACGCTGATAGTCGTTATCAAGTGGAGGAAATTATCGCTGGCACAGAAGCGATCGCAGCTGTAGATGGCGGTTTTTTCTCTCTCAAGGAATTGGACTCAAATCAGATGATTGGGCCAGTTTTAAGCGAAAATGGCGGCTTTATACCGGGATATGAGGGAGAAATCGACAAGTTAGAGGGTCGTCCTTTAGTAATCATTACCGATCAATGGGTGCGTTATCTTCCCTTTGATCCTGCCCGTCATAATACCCTAGAAGGAATTGCAGCGGAGGCTAGAAATGATCTCAAGGTTACGGATGCTTTTGTCGCAGCCGCTTGGTTAGTCAAAGATGGACAACCACAATCGCGAGAATCCTTTGGTACACTTTACGGTTTTGATGCCCTGCGTCACCGAGCTTTTTGGGGAATTAATCAGGCAGGACAGCCAGTAATAGGGGTTTCCAGAGACCCTATCGATTCGATGTCCTTGGGAGAATTATTAGTACAGGCTGGTTTTCGGGAAGCAGTGATGTTAGACTCAGGGGCAAGTACCTCCCTCGCTTATCAAGGTCAATCGCAAGTGCATTATACTCCCCGTCCCGTTCCCCACGTTGTCGCTTTATTTCCCCCCACAGAAACCTATATTGTTCCCATTAGTCATGTGGGAATTCCCTGCGTAATTTTCGCCGATTCCTGTGCTGCGGGGAGTTAGGTTAGCACTAATACCAAATTTCAAAAACTATGAGATACTTAATAGAAAAGATGATTAAGTGGATAAATATTTAGCGGTATTAATGGGACGAGGGGAAAGAACAATTCATCGCTGGTTAAGTTTTTACAGAAAAGGAGGAATCGAGGGATTGTTATCTGAAGGAAACCCACCAGGAAGACCGAAAAAGATTTCGGTAGAAGAAGTCGGTCTTTTACAAAACGAATTAAAAGACCCAGTGAGTTTTACTAGCTATAAAGAGATTTATTTTTGGCTCTCGGTCGTTCGAGAAATTTCCGTCAGCTATACAACAGTTTATCGTCTCGTTAAACAGGAATTAGGAAGCTCAATTAAAAGTACCTAGACCACGAAATTCGAGACAATTGTCTGGCGAAGTAGATGAGTTTAAATTGAACTTATCTAAACGACTAAAAGCTTTACTAGAAAAGGAAAGCGAGAAAGTCAAGCGTTACGAGAAAGTAAGTTTTTGGTGCGAGGATGAAAGTAGATTTGTTTGTCACACTATTGCTCGGAATAAAATAACTCTTTTCGGAGTTAAGCCGATTGGTAATTTTCAAGATAACTTCCAATGCTTTTGGCTGTACGGGGCTGTAGAGCCTCGACAGAGCAGAAGCTTCTTCTATGAATTCTCCCATTTAGATGGGGATTGTTTCGGGGACTATCTATTACAACTATCGCAAGCTTTTGCCAATGAATTAAATATTTTACAAGTAGATAACGCTCCTGCACATATGGCGGGATACTTAGAAATTCCCGACAATATGATCTTGTTTTATCAACCTTCTTGTTGTCCTGAAGTTAACCCAGTAACAGAGAGTTTGGCTGTACCTGAAAAATTTTCTGGCATGGGAAACTTTTGAATCTCTTGATGCTTTAAGAGATAAACTTGATACTCTTTTAAATCGTTTATCCAATGACACTATCGGGTATTTAACGGAATGGTCTTGGATTTTAGAAGCTCTATGTCTGTCAGGAATTTAGAAATTTGGTGTTATACTAAATCCGTTGAGCATAGGTAACATATCAGGATAGGCAAAAGGCAAGATGCAAGAGGCAAAAGGGGGAATAAATAATCAGTTTTTAATAACTGGATTTAGTATAATCAGTTTTTAATAACCAGATTTAGTATTATTGCCTAATTGTCCAGTTAAATCATCTATGAATTGGAGCGATCGATGATCTGTTTTCTGACGGGGGAAGGGACGAAAGACTTGCTCGCGGCGGCAATTCCCGTCTATGGTTCCTTGTGAGTGTTTTTTGTCTTCAGGCTGATAAACTGATAAGGACGCTCACTCTTGCTAACAATTGGGGTTAATTTATGCTTATTCCGGTTCTTATCAGTCTTACTATCTTGCTTTTATCCTATCTGCTTGGTTCGATTCCCACGGGTTATTTAATCGGTAAATACAGCAAAGGTATCGATATTCGTGACTATGGTTCTGGTTCCACTGGGGCTACCAATGTGTTGAGAACTCTGGGAAAAACTGCTGGGGCGATAGTGTTATTAATTGATATGTTAAAAGGAATGGCGGCGGTGGCTTTGGTACGAGTGCTATATTTTATTGATGTCAATCCTCTACCAGACAGTTGGTATTATTGGTTAATTATTGGGGCAGGATTGGGGTCAGTCATCGGTCATAGTAAATCGATTTTCTTGAATTTTAGTGGGGGTAAATCCGTTGCCACCAGTTTGGGGGTTTTATTAGTGATGAATCCCCTAGTCGCTTGCGGAACTTTGGCGAGTTTTTTAGTTATGCTCGCACTTTTCCGAATTGTTTCTTTAGGTTCGATTATCGGGGCGCTAGTTGTGAATATTTTAATGGTTGTTTTGGGTCAACCTCTCCCCTATATTTTATTTAGTTTGATGGCGGGGACTTATGTGATTGTTCGTCATCAGGGCAACATTAAAAGATTGTTGGCAGGGAAGGAACCGAAAATAGGTCAGAAGGTACAGCAATCATCGGAAGTAAGTTAAGTAACTTTCTCCAGTCAGAATAACCACTGTGAAATGAAAGGGATTTTTCCCCAGGTGATAATAGAGACTTCAGCCTTGGAACAAGGGAAATTCCACATTTAAAACCCCATCTCACAATAACAGATTATAGGGTTCTTCCGAATCTGTCGTGTGAAACTATCAGCAACTTACCTTTGTAAAGCTTGTACACTAAAGCTTTGAGTTTTCGTTAGATTGATATTTATAGTGCGCCTAATTGATTTGTGAACGGGTAGGCTCTAGAAGTCAAGTGTAGCACGACGGCAAACGGAGGGTTTTTACATTTCATACTAAATCTGGTTATTAAAAACTGATTATTTATTCCCCTTTGCCTTTTGCCTCTCCTCATAACTAGCCGATACTCAACGGATTTAGTATCATTTAGGTGCGCTACATCAACTTTAGAGCATTGCTGGACAGAGAGGGAGCTTGGGTAATTTTCTACAGTGTAAGTTCGGAAGAACCATATTTCTTAGTACAAAAAGACCATTTTGAGGTTAACGAATTGATTAGGGTGTGAGGGAGCCAATTGGTGATCGCACTCTCGGCAATGTTATGCTTACCTTATTCGCTAAAAAGCATACAGAATAAAGGTGACAGCAATTTTAAAACCCTTCCCTTAAAAAATTAAGCGAACAATGAGTTAACTCTTGGATAATACATTTGTTTTAAATTCTTGGCTTTTCTTCGGGATTTCTGAAAAACAAAAAAGGGGACTTAGCCCCTTTGTCTGGATTAGTTAGGTTTGCTGAATACATCCAAAAACCTTGTTACGTAAGACTTTTCGACCTTTTGAAAATAAAAAAGCAGCGGATATTGGGAGTGATCAAGGGGAAAATTCAGGTACTTTTTCTCTGAAAATTAGGTAGGGTTCGCTGAAAAAGTTTGTTGGTGGGGTTAGGAGTCAGTAGCTAGTCGTTTCAGGCTTTGTGGCCCTCCTTTTTTGTACCAATTTATGTACTATAAAAAGAATAATGCAAGGTTTTTGAATGTCCCAATCCTATATTCTTGCACTAACATCGGATTTTAACAGGTCAAAAGCCTTATTTTAAAAGGGTTTTACCATTATCCAGCAAACCCTAGGTAATTGACCCCAGCGGTTCGGCGGTTCGGCTGATCTCACGGCCGAAGCCTACGCACTGCCTCCACGAGAAACTTTTTCAGTAAACCCTAGTTAGTTATTTTTTCGGCGATAACATCATCATCATGTTACGACCTTCTTTTTTTGGTGCTTGCTGTACCTCAGCTACATCCTCTAAATCTTTAGCCATGCGCGCCAGCAATTCTTCCGCTAGGTTAGAATGTTGAATTTCTCGGCCTCGGAAGGTAATCGTCGCTTTTACCTTATCTCCCGCTTTTAAAAAACGTTGCGCTTGGTTGACTCGCACGTTATAGTCATGCTCATCAATTTTATAGCGCATTTTAACTTCTTTTATATCGGCAGTATGCTGTTTTTTCTTGGCTTCACGGGCTTTTTTCTCCTGTTCAAACTTGTACTTGCCATAGTCCATAATCCGGCAAACAGGAGGACTTGCCGTTTCACTGACGAGGACGAGATCAAGTTCCTTCTCTTCGGCCACGCGCAAAGCTTCGGCAGGAGTAATAATGCCTAGCTGAGAGCCATCGCTATCGATAACGCGGATTTCAGGAAAGCGGATTCTTTCGTTAATTTGGGGGAGATCGCGAGTAGTGCGTCTTTTATCTATCACAGGCGTTCTAGGTTATCTCTATTCTGGTTAATTAATCGGGTGCAGTTTACAAAATGATTTACTTGCTATTCTACCCACTCGATCGAGTTTCTTGGCCAATTGTTAAGTTTTCTTGCAATGTTAATTTTTAGCCCTCAGCCCTCAATTAGATAAGCCATTGTACATCGGCCTTGTCAAACAAAGATACCATACTCTCAGGAATTGATCAGTGAAAGTGCGTTCCCCATCCTCGAAAGGAGATCTAGGTACTTCCTCTGTTACTTGAAAAACCCTTACCCAGTAATGCTTCTACGTCTCGTTGTTCTCAATAAGGCTGTCCTTATTGCGGTGACTAATTACAAAGCCTAGATTATCTCTCCTAATTGCTTGACATAAACCCCACGATAATGTTATGTTAGTGGACTGGCTCAAGCCAAAGACAGCAGGTGCAAAACAGCTTAAATACCCTGCCGAGGTCAAAGCGAGAAAACAGCGGACAAAAAGACTAAAGAAAGAGATATTTTCTCTCTTCGTCTTGCCTGAACTGAATTCTCTCCACTCAACCCCGGCGCTACAAGGGGTTATTTTTGTGCCTGTGGAACCGGTCCCCCGCATACAGGAGGTAAACAAGGGATGGGGAGAAGCAGAGAAAGCAAGGGAGTAATTCTAGAAGAATTAAAAACCTCCCTTAGCGAAGCTCAATTAACGATGGTCATCGACTATCAAGGTTTAACCGTCGCCGAAATCAGCAATCTACGCCGCAAATTGCGCCCCACGGGAACGATTTGTAAAGTCACCAAAAATACTTTGATGGGCTTGGCGATCGCTGAGGATAGTGGCTGGGAACCGATGAAAAGCCTTTTATCGGGAACGTCCGCCTTTCTGCTCGTAAAAGAGGATATCGGTGGAGCTTTCAAGGCCTATCAAGAGTTCAAAAAAGAAAGTAAAAAAACCGAATTGCGCGGCGGTGTCCTCAAAGAAGGGACAAAAGGTCAACTGTTGACGGAAGATCAGATCAAAGCGATCGCTGATTTACCGTCGAAAGAACAGTTAATCGCTCAGGCCGCTGGAGCAATCAACGCCATTGCCGCCAAACTGGCCCGCAGCATCAACGAAGTTCCCGCATCTTTGGCCCGTGCCGTCGATGCCGTGGCCCGTCAAGAAGAAAAAGAAGCGGCTTAACACCGCACCAATCAATCACTTACAAACAATTAGGAGTCTAACCCATGTCTGCTGTAGCTGAAATCTTAGAAAAACTCAAAACCCTGACCCTCTTAGAAGCTGCGGAATTAGTCAAAGGTATCGAAGAAACCTTCGGAGTTAGTGCCGCCGCTCCCACTGGTGGCATCATTATGGCTGCCCCCGGGGCTGCTCCTGCGGCCGCTGCTGAAGCGGTGGAAGAACAAACCGAATTTAACGTCGTTCTCGAAGAAGTTCCCGCCGACAAGAAAATTGCTATCCTTAAGGTAGTGCGCGAATTGACCGGTTTAGGACTCAAAGAAGCGAAAGACCTAGTAGAAGCCGCTCCCAAAGCGGTTAAAGAAGGCACTAACAAAGATGATGCCGCCGCCGTCAAGAAAAAACTGGAAGATGCCGGGGCAAAAGTTAGCGTTAAATAGATAGATGGCCACTGATTCTGGGGATATAATCTATATCCCCAGACAAGCCGAAAAGCTCATTTCCTGATACTATAGGATTGTTATAGCAGTCTTGTAGGATGTCCAACCATGGAAAGCGTCGCTTACATTTTGGTTTTAACTATGGCTTTGTCGGTAATTTTCTTCGCCATCGCCTTCCGGGAACCTCCCCGGATTCAAAAGTAAATTTCTTAACTCCGTTTAGGTTAATAATTTTCTTCCCCGGGCCGCCCGCTTGTCAAAAGCAGGTTAGCGGCTCCGGTTTTCGTGTTTAAAGGCTTAAATTAAAGGTTCCCTTCACCAAGCGCCTCCTATGCAGTGTCCTAATTGTCAGCATACCGATAGTCGCGTTTTGGAGTCCCGTTCCTCCGAAAACGGTCAGAGCATTCGTCGTCGTCGTGAATGTTTACAGTGTAAATATCGCTTCACTACCTACGAGCGCATCGAATTCGTGCCGATCACGGTGATTAAAAAAGATGGTAAACGGGAATCTTTTGATCGCTGCAAACTGCTGCGGGGGATCGTTCGCGCTTGCGAAAAAACCGGCATTCCTCACTCAAGATTAGAGGCGATCGTCAATGATATCGAATCCCGTCTGCAGCAAGACTCAAAACGGGAGGTAACAAGTCAGGAGATCGGTCAATTAGTCCTAGAATATCTCCGGCAAGAATCGGAAGTGGCCTATGTGCGCTTTGCTTCGGTTTACGGTAATTTTCAGGGAATTAGAGACTTTATCGCCGCTTTAGCCCTGCTGCAATCCTCTGAAATCGAACGCACTCATCCTTCTTGGTCTCCAGTGGAAGAGGCCAGCGTGATCACCTCGTCTTAAATAGTTCCCGATTCAGTTATAATGAGGATCCCTTGTGCTATTTCAAGCCCAAGCTCTGGTTAGATTATTAAAAGTCATTCTTGAGGCAGATTGCCTCCAGGAAAGCCGGATGCGGCAGTTCATCCCCTAGGCCCTACCTAGAAACTAAATTAGGAGGCATCTCCTTGATTTAGAAACTGTACATCACATAGGAGGAAAAACCTACGGAAATTCCGAGGCCCAAACAACGTACATGACCACCCAAAAAACTGCAAACAAAAACATAGGCTTTACCCATGAAGATTTTGCCGCCCTTCTAGACAAATACGATTATCATTTCAGTCCGGGAGATGTTGTCGCCGGGACTGTTTTCAGCATGGAACCCCGGGGAGCGCTCATCGATATCGGTGCTAAAACCGCCGCTTTTATCCCCGTGCAGGAGATGTCGATCAACCGCGTCGATAATCCCGAAGAAGTTTTACAACCCAACGAAACCAGGGAATTTTTCATTCTTACCGACGAGAATGAAGATGGACAGCTAACCCTGTCGATCCGTCGCATCGAATATATGCGCGCTTGGGAACGGGTGCGTCAATTGCAAAAAGAAGATGCTACCGTGCGATCGAATGTTTTCGCCACTAACCGTGGTGGGGCATTAGTCAGAATTGAAGGTCTTCGCGGCTTTATCCCCGGTTCTCACATTAGCACCAGAGAGGCGAAAGAGGATTTAGTCGGTCAGGAATTGCCCTTAAAGTTTTTGGAAGTGGATGAGGATCGCAACCGTCTGGTTTTAAGTCATCGTCGTGCCTTAGTGGAACGCAAGATGAACGGTTTGGCCGTGGGACAGGTGGTAATCGGTTCCGTGCGCGGAATCAAGCCCTACGGTGCTTTCATCGATATTGGTGGAGTCAGTGGTTTACTGCATATTTCCGAAATTTCTCACGATCACATTGACACCCCCCACACGGTTTTCAATGTCAATGATGAGTTGAAAGTGATGATTATCGATCTCGATGCCGAAAGAGGTCGCATTTCCCTCTCGACTAAACAATTAGAACCAGAACCGGGAGATATGCTCAAAAATCGCCCGTTAGTGTTTGAAAAAGCCGAGGAAATGGCGATTAAATACCGAGAAAAACGTCTAGCGGAAGCGGAAGGCCGGACTATCTCGGAAGTAGTGGAAGAAATCGAAGTTCCCCCCGCCTTGGAGGAGGAAGATTTAGTTCTCGCCGCCACCGAAGAGTAAGTCAGTTATCAGTTATCAGTTATCAGATGTGAGTTTTTAACTCATCATTCGCTTATTTTTTGGTGGTGATTCGGTAGTAGTGATGGAGGCTTAATCCTTTGCTGTGCATTGTAGCCATGGATAAGCTAAAACGCACTTAAACCACCTAAAATAGAAATAGTAACTTGAGAAAAATTCTACTTATGCCAGCTAAAGATTTCCTAGATTTAGAAGAAAAGAAAAACTTACAGAA
>VYKP01000235.1_pt1 | contig 13816 bp, 8 predicted proteins | sample 5114551 | NCBI WGS metagenome assembly VYKP01 (sample SAMN12291777, study PRJNA351875) | freshwater metagenome | isolation source: freshwater lake | place: USA: Michigan, Baseline Lake | collected 2013-08-09
TGCGAGCCTCCATCGAAACCCTCCGCGCCCGCCTCGCCGCGACAGACCTCGCGACCCGCCCCTCCCTCACCGGCGCGGACCCGCTGGCTGAGATCCCCACCCTCTGGGCCGCGCGCGACCCGCTTTACGGCTCGCTTGCGTCGAAAGTGATCGAAGTCGACGGCCTGACCGACCGCGAAGTCGCACAGCGGGTGAGGGCGTGAGCCCGGGCAAAGCAGGGAGCCATACCGCAGGCCGCGCCACGCTTCGCATCATCGGAGCGGCCTTGCTCGCCGTTGCACTGATCTGCTTTCTTGCGGGCATCCTCGCGGACCACATCTTTCCCGTCATGGTCGGCGTCTTCCTTGCGATTCCCGGTGCCCTGTTCTTCATGATGAGTTTCTACGGCAGCCACGAACGTTCGGTCTGGCTTCGCCTTTACGCACTGGACTATCGCGAATGCGCATCCTGCCACGAACCGCTCGAGGGCCTGCCGGACGGCCCCTGCCCGCGCTGCAAGATTCACTTCACCGGCGATTCGCTGCGAACCAAGTACCCGAAACCTCCGAGCGGCATTGATCCCGACGAAGCCATGGAACACGCCGGCTGGATCCCCGGGAAAGGCCCCGCCCGCAACAGACGCCTGGAACTGACCTCGCCCTGGGCGTTCGGCGTCTTGCTCACGGTCACCATCGGCGGTTTCGCCATGCTGCTCCTCTCCCACAGAATCGCCGGACAGCCAACCGCAACTGTTCTGGGCATCGTCTCCCAGCTTGTCTACATCACCGGACTCGCTTTCACCATGGTGGCATGGCGGAACCGCAAAGCAGCTCGCGTGATCGCTCTGGATTTCCGCATCTGCACGCGGTGCGGGTTCGATCTTCGCGGTCTTCCCTCGCCCGGCCTCTGCCCGGAGTGCAACCGGGCGTTCACTGCGGACGCTTTGCGAATCCGCTGGCTCAGCAAGTTCCCCATCGCCGCCAATGTCGACTTTGAATCCACAAAGGAACGCTGGCTCCGCGATCATCCGGGCGATCGAGCCGTGCGGGTTCAGGCTGCGTCCGATCCCCGGGATGCCTCGCATCCCTGAACCGTCGACCTCGGATACCTCATTTAGGCGGTCGCTCCTGACCGATTTCCTGGCCGCCTCCGGTGCCGCCGTTCGCACAATTAGCCCAAACAAAGACCTTTCGTCTTGACTCCTCCCGGCGGCTCCCCTTTCCTAGGAGCGGCTCGCCGGCCGGACTCTGGCGCTCCCGAGGCCTTTCCGGCGCGATTTTGGAGCCCTGAAAGCTCCCTCGGACCGACGTACTCCCGCCGGCATCCAGCAGATCGATTCCCTCCGCGACACGCGGCCCTTCAGATAGAGCGACCGCCGCCGGCTCGCCCGAAGCCGCCGCATCCGCCCCAGCACCCGCCAAGGGCGGCGGTGGACGTCGCCGCTCCGGCAGCGGACGCACCTTCAAGCCCTACACCGTCGGCACCGCTCGCGGCAAGGACCTCGTCATCGTCGAGTCGCCCGCCAAGGGCAAGACCATCAACAAGTACCTCGGCGACAAGTTCCACGTCATGGCTTCCGTCGGCCACGTCCGCGACCTCCCCAGCCGGAACCCCAAGGGCGTCAAGAACCCCGTTCCCGGCGTCGACCTCGAGCACGACTTCAAGCCCACCTACATCGTCACCGAGGACCGCGAGCAGATCATCAAGGACCTCAAGCGGGCCACCAAGGACGTCAAGGACTCTGGCGGCGAGGTCTGGTTCGCAACCGACTTGGACCGCGAGGGTGAAGCCATCGCTTGGCACCTCGCGCAGGAACTCGGCATCCCAAGCAAGCAAGCCCGCCGCGTCCGCTTCCCCGCCATCACCAAAGCCGAGATCGAACGCGCCTTCAAAAACCCGCACGAGATCGACGAAGACCGCGTCAACGCTCAGCAAGCCCGCCGCATCTTGGACCGCATCGTCGGCTACCAGGTCTCGCCCCTGCTCTGGAAAAAGGTCGCTCGCGGCCTCTCCGCAGGGCGAGTCCAGTCCGTCGCCGTCCGCGTCGTCGTCGAGCGCGAGAAGGAAATCCGAGCCTTCATCCCCGAGGAATTCTGGGCCGTCGAAGCCTGCTTCACGCCCGAGGTCGCCAAAGCCTCCGGCTTGGCCAAGTCCTTCGCCGACATGCTCGGCAAGAAGAACGAGAAGGGCGAAGGCCCGATCGTCCGCGAGATCAACGCTTGGCTGGGTGAGCACGGCGGCATCCGCGCCGAGCTTGTCGAGATCGGCGGCGAGAAGTTCGACGGCCGCGCGAAGAAAACCGGCGAAGAGCTCGCCGCGTGGGCTTTGGGCGTCGCAACCTCCGCCGGCCTGACGAACATCAAGACCGAAGTCCGTGAAGACGAGAAGGGCAAGGGTCCGGCGAAGTTCGTGCGCACCATGCGCGGCACGGTCGACACCGCGACCCCTTACCGCATCGTCTCGATCGAGACCAAGCGGACGACGACGCGGCCCGCTCCCCCGTTCATCACGAGCACGCTCCAGCAAGCGGGCAGCTCTCGCCTCGGCTTTGGCCCGCAGCGGACCATGCGCACCGCCCAGACGCTGTACGAAGGCGTGGACATCCCGGGCGAAGGCCCCGTCGGCCTCATCACCTACATGCGTACCGACTCGACGCACCTCTCGAAGGATGCGCTCGACATGGCCCGCGGCTACATCGATTCCGCATTCGGCAAGCGGTACCTGCCCGAGAAGCCCAACTTCTTCACCAGCAGCAACAAGGACGCGCAGGAAGCCCACGAAGCCATCCGCCCCACCAACGTCGAACTGACGCCCGCGAAGGTCCGCCGGGCTCTCAACGACGACCAGTTCCGCCTTTACTCGATGATCTGGGAGCGCTTCGTCGCGTGCCAGATGGTCCCCGCCGAGTGGGACTCCACCGCGATCACCATCCAGGGCGGCAAGGACAAAGCAAAGCCGCTCAGCTTCCGCGCCACCGGCCGCGTCCTCGTCTTCGACGGCTTCTACAAAGCCACCGGCGTTCCCAAAGCCGCCGACGAGCAGACGCTCCCCCCGCTCAAGGAACAGCAGCCCCTCGCTCCCTTCGACATCGACCCCGAGCAGAAGTTCACCCAGCCCCCCGCTCGCTACAGCGAAGCCAGCCTCATCAAGATGCTCGAGTCCGAAGGCATCGGCCGACCGTCGACCTACGCGTCGATCATCTCGACGATCCTCGACCGAAAGTACGTCGAAGCGATCGACCGCCGCCTGTACGCGTCGGACCTCGGCGAGGTCGTCACCGACAAGCTGATCGAAGCGTTCCCGGACATCATGGACCTGGGATACACCCGGGAGATGGAGCTTCAACTCGACAAGGTCGAGGAGGATCATCTCGACTGGGTCGACATGCTCCGCAAGTTCTACGGGCCCTTCAAGAAGAGCCTCGCCAGCGCCGAGACGAGCTTGGTGCACGCGAAAGCCGAGAGCACGCCCGCGCCGTACAAGTGCCCCAAGTGCGGCGCTGGCACCGTCTTCAAGTTCGGCAAGAACGGCCGGTTCCTCTCCTGCGCCCGCTACCCCGACTGCGACTACGCCAGCCCCGTCGACCGCGACGGCACGCCGCGACCCGCGGTCGAAGGGATCGACGTCGCCTGCCCCAAGTGCGGAAGCGCGATGACCAAGCGCGTCGGTCGCTTCGGGCCCTTCCTCGGCTGCTCGAAGTATGGCGACAAGGAATCGCCCTGCGACGGCATCCTCAACATCGACAAGAAGGGCAAGGTCGTCGCGCCCAGCCAGCCGCCGGTGACCACGGACCTCCCGTGCACCGCGTGCGGACGCCCGCTCAACCTGCGAGCCGGCCTCAAGGGCCCGTGGCTCTCCTGCTCGGGGTTCCCCAAGTGTCGCGGCCGCGGCAAATGGGCCGAACTCTCCGAACCCAAGCAGAAAGAGCTCGAACTCGCCCTGCTCAACCACGACAAAGCCAACCCGATCCCGGTGATCAAGACGATGTCGGGCAAGCCGCTCACCGACGCGCGCGGCAAACCGCTCGCGACCGCGCCGACCGTCGACGTGCTCGCGGGCGACTCGCCCCAGACCTTGGAACAGATCGCCGACGAGATCGGCGTCTAAGCGACGCTTGACCTCGAAGCTCGGCGATGAATCTCGAAGCTCGGCGATGAATCTCGAGGCTCGGCGATTACATGATGCTCGGCAGGCCCAGCGCCCGCCGGATCGTCGCAACCTGCCCGATGTGCCAGCCCTCGTGCCAGCAGATCTTCATCAGCATGTCGAACCCGTCGTTCGCGAAGCCGCCCGTCTGCTCCTTCAGCGAGCCCGCAAGCGTCTTGTCATCGACGGTGTCAAGCCAGTTCCGCACCGCGCTGCGGCAACCGTCGAAATACCCGCGAACCTCCGCCAGCGGGGGATACTTCGAAGGGTCGTTCACCGGCTTGGAACCCATGCCGAACAGCGCCGAATACGCCTCGGGGACCTCGGCACCCGGAATCTTGAAGGTCGCGCCGACCCAAGCATCCGTGCTCGCCAGGTGACCCAGGGTCCAGAGCAGGTGATTGTCCTCCGGACCGGTCTGGAACGTCGCTTTGTCGGTCGGCCAGTCGTTGATCGCTTTCAGCGAGATAATCCGGGTCCAGTGGAGCATGTCGGACAGGTACGCGCGGGTGTTCATGGGGTGGTCTCCTTGGGGGAGGCTAGGTCGTCGGAATGCCCGCTGGCGGCGCGTCAATCTGGGGGCCCGCGGGCCGCGTGCAGAACCCGCACGGGTGTGCTAATCTCTCAACCGGTTCAGCCGGACTGACTCCCCCAAGTGCCTGGACGAAGTGATGTCGCAACCCCTCCGAGCCGCCGCCCCCGAATCTGTTCCGGAGACCTCCGCCCCGCGGAAGCCCTCCAAAAGCAAGGGGCTTTTGTTCCTCAGCGAGTTCTTCCGCTCCCCCTTCCGGACCGGCGCCCTCCACGAAAGCCCGCCCCGCGTCGCCAAGATGCTCGCCGATGAACTCGGGCTCGAACACGCCGCCAACGTCGTTGAGTTCGGCCCCGGCACCGGCCCCGTCACCCGCGAGATCGTGGCCCGCATCCCCCGTTCCTGCCAGTTCTTCGCGATTGAGAAGAACCCTCGCCTCGCCAAGGTCTTCCGCGAACGCAACCCCGGCGTGTCGCTCGTCGAAGGATCGATCGAAGGCGTGCGTGACTTCGTCGCCCAGCATCAGATGGGCCCGCTCGACGTCGTGGTCAGCTCGGTGCCCTGGATCCTCCTCCCCAAGCACGTGCAGGAGAAAACGATCCAGGAGACCATCGCCGCGATGCGCCCCGGCGGCCGCTTCAGCATGATCACCTACCGCCACGAACGGCTCAAGATCGTGCGCAAGTTCATCGACATCATGCGGGCCCACTTCGCCCACGTCGAGCCCATGCACCCGGTCCGAAGCCGCTTCGGCTTGGCCTACGTCTATCGCGCCACGCGATAAGCGACACCATCGACCGGCGGTATCCACCGCTCAGGCCGACCGCACCCAGTCCGACCAGATCGCAAGCACAAGCAGGTGGTAAAGCCGCTGCCCGTGGTCGACCACGCCCGCATCGTGCTCCGCCAGCAGCGCCGCAACCCGCTCCTGCCGGATCGGCACCGCGCCCGAGAACGCCCCGAACGCATCAGGACGCATGACACGCGCGAGCCAAAGCGTCCGCAAGCCCGCGAAGTTCGACCGCAGCCACCGGCCGATCGGAATCGCAAACCCCGACTTGGGCCCCGCCGCAAACCCGGCCGGCAGCACGCTCGCCGCCGCTTCCCGAAGCAGCCGCTTCCGCCCCGCGTGCTCCGGTGCGGGGTCGGCCGACCGAGCTTCAAAGATCTCCCTCGCAAGAAACGGCGCACGCACCTCGAGCGCCACCGCCATCGACGCGGTATCGACCTTGCGAAGCAGATCCTCCGCTAGGTACGTCCGCACATCCGCCGCCGACGGGTCAAGCAGCGAAGCCGGGTCGTTCACACCCTCCGGACCCGCGCACGCCGCGAGCAATCCCCACTGCTTCGCCGGAAAGATCGCAAGCAGATCCTCGTACCCCCAGCCGCGAGCCGCTTCCGCAAGCCGGGCAAGCCGCGCCCGCTTGGATCGCGGATCCGCCCCGCGACCCACCACGCTCGGAACCAGCGAGATAAGCCCGCGAAACGACCGCAACACCGCCGCCCCGCGATACCGCGCGTACCCGTCGAAAAGCTCATCCGCCCCGTCCCCCGAAAGCGCCACCGTCACGTGCTCACGCGCCGCTCGACTCACCCACGCCGTCGGCAAAAGCGAGCTATCCCCAAGCGGCAAGCCAAGCTGCGGAATCAAGCTCTCAAGATCCGCGCACGGCGTCGCGTCGCACCCCAGCGTCGTGTGACGCGTCCCAAGGTGCTTCGCGATCTCGGCCGCCCGCGGCGACTCGTCATAACTCGCGTCGGGCATGCGCACGGTGAACGTGCGAACGTCCGGAGCGTGCCGCTTGGCCGCCGCCGCGATCAGCGGAGAATCGATCCCGCCCGACAGGAAGCAGCCCACCGGCACATCCGCAACAAGACGCGCCCGCACCGACCGATCGATCGCATCAAGCACCGCGCGCGGCTCATCGAGTCGGAAGCTCTGACTCCCGCGCGGCTTGGCGGTCCGCCACGCGGAAACGGCCCACCGCGGCGACCCGCTCGAAAGATCGAGCTCGGCGATGCCCCCCGGCGGAAGCGCCTCGATGCCGTCAAGCGGCGGCTGTGCCCCGAAACCCATCGACGCCCACATCCGCACACGCAACGGATCAACCGCGACCCGCAGGTCCGGACGCAGCGAGCGACGGATCGCAACCAGCGCCGGCACCGTGCTCGCAAACGCAAAGCACGTCGCCTCGCCGACCGCAAGCGTCGTGAAGTACACCGGCTTCTCCCCCGCCCGATCCCGCGCGAGCGTGAGCACATTCGAACGCCCGTCCCACACCGCAAACGCGAACATCCCGTCAAGATCCGGCACGATAGCCGACCGACGGGCAAGCCACCCCATCGCCAGAACCTCGGTGTCGCTGTGGTCGGACGCAAACGCCAAGCCCGCGCCCGTCAGGTCCCGACGAAGCTCCGGGTGGTTGTAAATGCACCCGTTGAAGACAACCGCTACCTGCTCGCGGGGGTCGGCGTTCACCGGCCGCACCATCGGCTGGCCCCCGCCCGCCGCGTCCAGGATCGTGAGCCTGCGGTGGGCCAGCGCGACCGTCACCCCACGCCCCGCCAGCTCCACGCTCCGCTCAAACAACCCCGAACCGTCCGGCCCGCGGTGAGCGATCGCGATCGACGCGGCATCCAAAGCCGCTCGCGGAGCGAACGGACCCGGCGGCACGGCCGGCCCGACAAGGATGATCCCGGCGATGCCGCACATGGCTCAGACAGGGTACGGGCCGGAAAGCAGCCGGAAAAACACGCGATCGACGGCCCGGAACGTTTCAACTTTCACATCGGGCTAGGCGGACCATCCCCTTCGCGTCATAATGCTCACGAACCGTGAACCCAAGAGCCGCGCCGTTCGAAGTGATGGCGGGATACATGCGATGGAGAAGACGATGAAGTCATACCCACGATTGGCTGTTCTGGCATTACTCCTGGGCGCAGGCGCCGCGTCCGGAAACGACAACCCCGTCATCATGCAGTGGTTCGAAGCCAAGTGGTCCGATATGGAACGCCGCATCCCCGACTGGTACCTGTCGGGGTACGGGGCCGTCTGGCTGCCCCCGGCAAGCCGCGCCGGTTCCGTCGGCTCGGCCGGCTACGACGTCTTCGACCGGTTCGACTTCGGCCGGCCGGGCAACGAGACCGCGTACGGGACCGATCAGGGGTTCCGAACCGTCATCAATGAATTCCACCGCGCCAACGGCCTGGTCTACCTCGACTCCATCCTGAACCACAACGGTGCCCGCCAGGGCTCCGCAGGCTTCCAAGCCGCCGGCGGATATCCGGGGTTCTGGATGGCGTCCAGCACGCCGCCCGTCGACAAGACCCCCACGAGCAACTGGGGTGATTTCCACAACGGCAACGCCAACGGCTACCTCCAGTCGGAGAACCCCAACGGGCCCAACTACGACCAGTACCGCGGCGATCTCGTCGCCCTTATCGACATCGCGCAGGAATCCAACAACCAGTTCATCCGCCAGCCCGTGACCCCGGGCGACCCGCTCAACATCCCCGCCGGCACGACGTACAACCTCCCCGACCCGGCCAACCGCCGCGCGTACCCGGACCGCCAAGCGACGCCGCTCACCTTCACCAATCCCGGAACGCCGCGCACGCCCGGCTCGAACCAGTTCACGGTCTACCCGTTCAACGCGAGCGACCCGACGACGGGCGACCCCGTGACCGACAACGCGACCGGCCTCCTCATGCGCTGGTCGCAGATGATGGTCGACGTCTACAAGGTCGACGGCTTCCGCCTCGACGCGATCAAGCACGCGCCCGCGTGGTTCTGGGACACGTTCTATGACACGTCGGTCTACCAGCGCCGCATCACCCCCGACGGCCGCCGCGTCACGCCCTTCAGCTTCGGTGAAGCCGTCGAGGGCAACGCCAACATCTACAACCTCTTCGTCCGCAAGGACGGCTTCGGCAACCGCGACGCGCTCGACATCAACGGCTCGGGCTCCCTCCGCGACCTCGTCAACGCCGGCGGGTTTGGAAACTGGGTCAACGTGCTCGACCAGCACCTCGACAAAGCCGACGACAACGACAACAACGGCACGATCGGCGTCAACCACGTCTACTCGCACGACAACGGCACCGTCGGCGACGGCGGGGCCGCCCCCGGCGACCCCACGACCCGTCAGATGGGGTACTTCGCCAACGCGTACGTCTTCATGCGTCCGGGCATCACCAAGATCTACCACAACGCCCGCGGAATCTCGCGTCCGGGCGGGTTCTGGCCCCGCAACGGCGTGCTCACGACCCTGGGCGTGAACCCCGTGACCAACGCGGTGGATCGGACGATCCCGACCCTCGCGTCGCTCCATAACTCCTACGCCCGGGGGACCTGGAACGTGCTCAACGGCACCGACACGGTCAACCCAAGCCTCAACGACGTTATCATCTTCGAGCGCCGCGGCTGGACGGGCGCGGCGTGGTCGGCGCACGTTCTTGTCGGCGTGAACGACAGCTACGCCGACGGCATCGACACGCGGAGCGTGCAGACCTCCTTCCCCGCGGGCACGCGGCTGGTCGAGATGACCGGCAACGCCAACGACCCGGCCGTCGACCCGACCAACGCGATCCCGAGCATCCTCACCGTCGACGGCTCGGGCCGCGTGCTGATCCCCGTGCCGCGCAACCGCGCGAACGGCGTCGATCACAACAAGGGTTTCGTCGTCTACGGCCTGGCGATCCCGTCGGGGACGCTGGCGGTCACGCCCACCAACGGCCAGCTCGCCGCCGACCCCGTCAACGCGCCGCGCCAGCGCCGCCGACACAACGCCATCCCCGTCGTCACCGCGAACACCTTCGAGCTTCAGCTCACCACGACCCACGGCGACCCGGGCGTCGGGAACAACAACAACGCCGACGACAACGCCGTCTTCCGCTTCAACCAGGGGTTCGTCGATCTCAACGGCAACGGCGTCACCGACATCGACGGCCTCAACTCCGTCGTCACGGGGTACGAGCAGTTCGTCACCCAGCGCCAGCCACTCGCGGGCACAAGCAACACCAACGGCATCTACCGGCAGGTCATCAACACCGCGTCGCTGCCCGAGGGCCTCAACTACATCTCCGTCGTGGCGTTCCGCAAACGCGACTCCAACGAGCTCCCCATCTTCCGCGAGTTCCGAAGCGTGATCTACGTCGATCGCGTCGGCCCGGCGGGAGCTTTCGTCGATCCCCCCGCCACGGTGAGCACCAACTCTGTCCGGTTCGACGCGCGGGCCGCCGACCGGACCGCGACGCGAGCCCACATCATCCTGGATCTCCCCCAGGGTGCCGATCCGCTCTCCTCCCAGTACTCCAGCGTCCAGACGCTCTGCGTCAAGACCGACCGCCTGGACTACTTCCGGACGCTCTCGGGCCTGACCCACGGGTGGCACACCGCCACGCTGACGTTCTTCGAGGAAACCGGCCGCGGATCGGCGCAGACGCACTCCTTCTTCGTTGATCTCTGCCCGGCGGACTTCAACAACGACGGGTTCCTGGACTTCTTCGACTACGACGATTACGTCATCGCCTACGAAGAGGGTCTCCCCGGCTCGGACTTCAACGGCGACGGGTTCACCGACTTCTTCGACTACGACGACTTCGTCGCCGCATTCGAACAGGGCTGCTGAAAGCGGGCTTTGCTCACCGGGTTTGCGTCACGGGCTCGCCGCGGGCTCGGGGTTGCTCTTGCTCGACGAGGGCAGGACGCCGGACGTCAGCACCGGCAGGGCTCGGATGAAAGTCGCGAAGGCCGAACGGGTCTGGTCGAATCACCTCAGCTACGAACCTTGTTCGCTTCGGCGATCAGCGTCCGGCAGCGGCTTTCGTCGACGGGATTGGCCCAGAACCCGTCTCGCTTGATCCAGCTCCCCACGATGAGCGCATCCGCGTGCTGCCAGAGCGTGCCGAGGTGGTCCGGAGTGACCCCGCTCCCGACCCACACGGGCAGCTTGGTCGCGTTCCGGGCTTCTGCGATGTCGGCCGGAGCGGTCGGTTTGCCCGTCGCGGTCCCGGTGATGATGATGCCGTCGGCGCCGAAAAACTCGGCTCCCTCGACCGCACCGGCGATCGAGAGGTCCGCCGTGATCGCGTGGGAAGCGTGCTTCTTCTTGATGTCGCAGAAGATCTTGATCGACTCGGCCCCGATCGACCGCCGGTAGCGAAGCAGCGGCCCGGCTTCGGCTCGCTCAAGCAACCCCTCGTCGGCGACGTGGGCAAAGACGAAGTTCTCGCAGCGGATAAACGAACCGCCGGCGGCCTGAGCGATCGCGATCGCTTCGCGTGAGCCGCCGGAAAGAACCTGCACGCCCAGCGGAAGCCACGTCGCGGCCGCCCGCACAGCTTCGGCGGCCCGGGTCATGGACGCGACAACCTCCGGCCCGTGCTGTCCGTGGACATACGGAGCATCGTGCATGTTCTCCACGATGATGCCGTCAAATCCGCAAGCCGCGAGCACCTTGGCTTCCTCGGCGGCCTGATGACAAAGCTGGCCGACCGAGAGAGCAGAACGCGGCGACCCGGGGAGCGCCCCGACGTGGACCATGGCGATGAGAGCTTTGGCTTGGGAGAACATCGGACCTCCGAAACGCGTGGCGGATCCCCCGAACCATCCCCGACCAGCGTAGGCGGTGAGCGGGCGTGCTCCGGGCCGGTGTGGTATGCTCCCGACTTGCAACTTTCCGGGCACCCTGTGCCCGACGAGGAACCATCCGATGACCCAACCTCCCGCCCCCAACGCACCCGCAGGCCGCGACGCCGCTTTCAACGATCCCGCGATGCGCGGCCTCGGTGACGGCCCCGCCGGTCCCGTCAAGCTCAGCCACCCCAAGGGCCTTCGGGTTCTCTTCCTCACGGAAATGTGGGAGCGCTTCAGCTACTACGGCATGAAGGCACTGCTGACGCTCTTCCTCGTGACGGTCGTCGCGGTGGGGTCGCTGAAGGACGGCGTCTACTCCAACACGCTCGAGATCACCGAAGTCCGGGCGGAATCAGACGCGAAGGACGCCAAGACCTACGACATCGTGACGCCGATCGAGTACCACGTGCTCGTGGGTTCCGGAAAGACCGCTCCGGGCGATGCCGCTTCGCCCCCGCCCTTCACCCGCCGAGCCGGCGAGAACGGCAAGGAAATCACGGCGCCGGTGACCGACTCCGGCCGCAGCGCCCTGGTCATCAAGCGCGCCAAGCAGGTCCCCGACCCGACCGACGCCACGAAGAGAATCTGGGTCGCGGACGACTCCATCCCCATCGCCGACGTCGTGCTGACTCCCAAAGCGGGCGTCGAGAAGGACCAGACCGCCTTCGAGAACGACGAAACCGCCTACATCATCACCAACCCCACCGACAAGCCCATCCGCATCAAAGCCCAGATCGCCCGCGTCAACGACGACTCGCGCACCTACTTCCGCGTCAACGACAGCCCCACCCTCGCCACCGGCGAGGTCAAGCCCGACAAAGACATGAAGCCCGGCGATCAGCCCTTCATCGTCCGCGTCGACACCAACAAAGCCGCCAGCGGCATGAACTGGACCAAGGAACGCGCCGGCTCGCTCATGGCGTGGTACACCGGCCTCGTCTACCTCACCCCCATCATCGGCGGTCTGCTCGCCGATCGATTCCTCGGAACCCACCGCTGCCTGCTCATCGGCGGCCTCGTCATCGCCATCGGCCACTTCGTCCTCATGGGCGAAACCGTCCCCACCCTCTACGCCGGCCTGGCCCTCGTGATCATCGGCACCGGCTTCTTCAAGTCCAACGTCTCCACCATGGTGGGAGAGCTCTATAAAGACGGAGACGGTAGACGAGACGCAGGCTTCACCATCTTCTACATGGGCATCAACCTCGGCGCCTTCATCGGCCCGATCATCTGCGGCTGGCTCCGCGTGAACTACAGCTGGTCCCTCGCGTTCGGCGCCGCCGGCTTCGGCATGGTCCTCGGCCTCATCCAGTACATGGCGGGCCGGAAGAAGTACCTCTCCGGCATCGGCCTCCCCCCCGCCGAGCGCCGCTCCCTCGCGCAGAACCTCCTCGAGGACAAGCCCCTCACCCGTGAAGAAAAGCAGCGCATCGGCGTGATCTTCATCATGGCCTTCTTCGTCATCTTCTTCTGGGCCGCCTTCGAGCAGGCCGCCGGCTCGATGGTCTACTTCGGCGAGGAACGCACCGACCGCTCGCTCCCCTCCTTCCTCTCCTTCCTCGTCGCCGAGCCCGCCCCCGGTCAGGCCCCCTCGTGGCCCGCGGAATGGCTGAACTCAGTCAACCCGCTCATGATCCTCTGCCTGGCTCCCATCTTCGCGTCGCTCTGGGTCCGCCTCGCCTCCCGCGGCAAGGAGCCCAGCACCCCCGCCAAGTTCGCCATCGGCCTCATCACCCTTGGCATCGGCTTCCTCTTCATGGTCTTCGCGTCCTTCGCCGGCGAAGGCGGCGTCAAGGTCTCCCCCTTCTGGATCTTCGGCGCCTTCCTCCTCCACACCTGCGCCGAGCTCTGCCTCTCGCCCGTCGGCCTCTCCATGGTCACCAAGCTCGCCCCCGTCAAGCTCGCTTCCATGCTCATGGGCGTCTGGTTCGTCTCAAACTTCTTCGCGAACTTCATCGCCGCCCAGCTCTCCGGCTCGGTCGACAAGATCGCCGAAAGCGGCTTCCTCGGCATCCCCGGATACGCCGGATTCTTCTCGATCTTCGTGATCGCCCCGTGCGCCGCCGGGTTCGTCCTGATCTTCCTCGTGCCCACCCTCAAGAAGATGATGCACGGCAAGGGCTGAAACTGACCGCCGCCTCCAAAAACAAGAAGCCCACGGGTTCCAACCCGTGGGCTCTTTCATTTCCAGAACACTCCACCCCAAACCTCACGCCGCGATCTGCGTCGACCCGCTCTGCACGCGCTCGGAAAACCGAACGATCTGCGAAGCCACAAACGCCCGATGCTCCGGCGTCGCAAACTCAAACGACGACCCGCAGTACGTGTTCTGCTCGCTGTCCAGATGCGTGTGCACGACCTTCGCCGCAAGCGAAAGCGGCACGCCCACCTCCGGCCGAAGATCAATCCGCATCCAGTACGGCCTCGACGTATCCACGCTGCCACGCTCGGTCTTGGGCACAAGCAACCCCGCGCCGCCCCCGCCCAGATTCAGCAGCCGAGCCTTGAACATCGGACCCACC
>VYKP01000365.1_pt1 | contig 13693 bp, 13 predicted proteins | sample 5114551 | NCBI WGS metagenome assembly VYKP01 (sample SAMN12291777, study PRJNA351875) | freshwater metagenome | isolation source: freshwater lake | place: USA: Michigan, Baseline Lake | collected 2013-08-09
CCGACAATCACTACGGCACGGCACCCCAGGCGCTCGTGGCGCTGCGGCTCATCTTCGGGGACCGCGCCTCGTTGGAAACCACGAGCCGGGGCTACTTCGTGACCCGGAACGGCGGCGTGAATCCGAACGGCGCCCGCGACAACGTGTACCGGCTCGATGCGGCGCTGACCGTCCGCGTGAAGCGCCAGCACGCGGTGTCGCTGCGGTACCTGTACTCCCGCCGCGACACGACATCACCCACCTTCCCCGACCGCAGCCAGAGCAGCGGCACGATCGGCGTCTTCTACACGTATCTCGGCAACGAGTCGCTCGGGGCGGTGGAGTGGCGCGACGTCGAGGAGAAGTGATGCCACGGGCGCCTACCGCGCCATCGCCTCGCCCATGCGGATCGGGCGTGCCGGCGTCCAGTCCGCGGGAAACTGCAGCGTGCCCTTCCGGAACAGCATCACCACCGTGGACCCGAGGAGGAACCGCCCCATTTCCTCGCCCTTGCGGAGCGTGATGTCGCGGTCGTCGTAGCGCCATTCGCGCACGGTGCCCGGACGGGGCGGATTCACGAGGCCGTGCCAGACGGTGGCCATGCTGCCGACGATCGTGGCGCCCACCAGCGCGAGCACGAAGGTCCCGTGGGCGGATTCGAACTCGCAAACGACGCGCTCATTGCGGGCGAAGAGGCCGGGCACGCCGCGCGCCGTGGTGGGGTTCACCGAGAAGAGATCGCCGGGCACATGGATCATCCGCACGAGGCGCCCGTCGCAGGGCATGTGGATGCGGTGGTAGTCCCTCGGGCTCAGGTAGAGCGTCGCAAAGTGACCATCGACGAACTGCGCCGCAAGGGCAGCATCACCGCCGACCATCGCCCGCGTGCTGTAGGTATGCCCCTTGGCCTGAAAGAGCTGGTCGCCGGCGATGGGGCCGCACTGGCTGATGGCACCATCCACGGGGCATACGAACGGCCCGGCCGAGAGCGGCCGTGCCCCGTCTCTCAGCGCCCGGGTGAAGAAGGCGTTGAAGGTCTCGTAGGCCATCGGGTCCGGATTCGCGGCCTCGGCCATGTTCACGCCGTAGCGCGCGATGAACCAGGGGATCACACGACGCGTCCAGGCCTTCGAACGCGAGCCGGCGCACCAGCCGGCGAAGACGGTCATCGCCCGCTTGGGCATGAGGTACTGCGGCAGCACGGCCAGACGGTCGGACACGTCAGGCGGCTCCGGGTGACGTTCGCGGACAGGCGGCGTTGTGGTGGCGGTCGTTCATGGATAGGGGTGCCGGGCGGAAGGCCGCGATTGTGCCGACAAATGCCCGGGGCGCCCATGGGGCGGCGCGCACCCCGGCGGTGCGGGTAGGTGCACGGTCGTGCATGGGTGGACCTTGTCGGAGCGGGCCAGGCCCGCGAAAGCGACGGTTCCGGTTGAAGCGTTTCCTCGCACCGACCGCTTTCGGGGCCATGGGCCCCTCCTACAACAGCATGCCCCACGCCCATGTTCGGTGGCGCATCCAACGGGGGGATATACAAGGGGCCCTCCCCTTGTTGGTATGCCACGCGGGGCTCCCGCCGCGGGCCACAGGCCCGAGAGGCGGGCCATGGGCCCCTCCTACAAGGACCGTCGGTACGGATGTTGCGCGACCCACGCCACCGATGCACCCTCCACGCATCCCGCACAGGAGATACGCCGTGGCGAAGGTTCCCCCAGGGGTTGGTCCGCGCTTTCCGCAGGTGGTGGTGCTCTTCGGCGCCACCGGCGATCTCTCCCGCCGCAAGCTGCTGCCGGGGCTGTATCACCTCGTCAGCGCAGGCTTCATTCCCGGCTGCCGCATCATCGGCGTCTCGCTCGACGACATCGATGCGGATGGCTTCCGGAAGATCGCGCGGGCCTCGCTCAACGAGTTCTTCAATCGCAAGGTCACCGATCGCGACTGGGAAGCCTTCGCGCGGAGTCTGGACTACGTGCCCCTCGGTGCCGGCCCGGAGGCGCTTCGTACCGCCGTAGAGGCCGCCGAGCAGACCTTCGAAGGCGAGAGCCGCCGGCTCCACTACCTGAGCGTGCCGCCCAACGCGGCGCTGGCCGCGGTGCGGATGATCAGCGAGGCTGGCCTCGTGGAGCGCGCACGCATCGTCATGGAGAAGCCGTTCGGCACCGACCTCGCGTCGGCCGTCTCGCTGAACGCGAAGCTCCACGACGTGTTCTCGGAAGACCAGATCTTCCGCATCGACCACTTCCTCGGGAAGGAACCCGCGCAGAACATCCTCGCGTTCCGCTTCGCGAACGGGCTCTTCGAGCCCATCTGGAACCGCAACTTCATCGACCACGTGCAGATCGACGTGCCCGAAACCCTGGGCCTCGGCACGCGTGCCGGGTTCTACGAGCAGACCGGCGCGTACCGCGACATGGTGGTCACGCACCTCTTCCAGATCCTCGCGTTCATGGCGATGGAGCCGCCCACCGCGCTGGAACCCGCGCCGATCAGCGAAGAGAAGAACAAGGTCTTCCGCAGCATGCTGCCGATCCTGCCGGGCGACGTGGTGCGCGGGCAGTACACGGGCTATCGCGCGGAGGAAGGCGTGGACCCGGAGTCCGACACCGAGACGCTCATCGCGCTGAAGTGCTACATCGACAACTGGCGCTGGGCCGGCGTGCCGTTCTTCCTGCGCACGGGCAAGCGCATGGCCGAGGGGCAACGGATCATCTCCATCGCCTTCCGCGAACCGCCGAAGAGCATGTTCCCGCCGGGCTCCGGCGTCGGCGCGCAGGGCCCCGACCACCTGACGTTCGACCTGGCCGATGCGTCGAAGATGTCGCTGTCGTTCTACGGCAAGCGCCCCGGCCCGGGCATGCGCCTCGACAAGCTGAGCCTGCAGTTCGCGATGCACGACACGGGGATGATCGGCGAGGTGCTGGAAGCGTACGAACGCCTGATCCTCGACGCGATGCGCGGGGACCACACGCTCTTCAACACGGCCGACGGCATCGAGCGCCTGTGGCAGGTATCGACGCAATTGCTCGAATCCCCGCCCCCGGTGCGCTTGTACGCGCCGGGGTCCTGGGGGCCGAAGTCGATCCACCAGCTGATCGCGCCACACGCTTGGCGGTTGCCGTTCGAGCGGGTGTGGCGGGATCCGAACGGGACGGGGAGTTGAGGTGAGTGCGACTCGGGTCGCCCTGGAGCGCGTGACGTAGATCCAGGGCCGGCCCGACGGTGGAGATCTGTCGTGCACAGACGCCCCCGGCTCCGGCACCATGCGGGACCGCCATCCGCCCGGTCCGCCTTCCGCCATGCCGTCCATCCGACGCGACATCTACTACTGGAAGTGCGACCGCCCCGCCGCCTTCCACGGCACCGCCCAGGGCGATGCGCGACGGCCGAGCCAGGAGACGGAATCCCTCGTGCGCGATCTCCTGACGCGCCACTTCGGCGTCCCGCCGACGACCCTGCAGGACGGCGGTGGCCAGGGCAACCATCTGACGTTCACCGCCACCATCGACAGCCTCGACGTCTTCGTCCGCATCGACGACGGCCCCGAGCAGGACGACTACATCGCGGTCGAGTCGTTCGTGATGGATCGCGTGCGGGCTCTGGGTGTCCCGACGCCACGCGTGTACGCGACCGATGCCACACGGAGCGTCGCGCCGTTCGCGTGGCAGATCCTGGAGCGCATCGCCGAACCCGATCTGAATCGGCACTTCAAGGCGGGTACGCTGGCGACGACGGAAGTCGCAGCGCAGATCGGCCGCCTGATCGCGACGTGGCAGGGCGTGCCGGTGGAAGGATTCGGTCCGTTCGACGTGTCGCGTCTGGTGACGAACGGCACGCTGCACGGCCTGCACGACAGCTATCCGTCGTACTACTTCACGCGCCTCGACGCGCATCTGGCCTTTCTCGTCGAACACCGTTTCCTCGCGCAGGCGCAAGCCGATGCGATGCGCGCCGCGATCGACGACCATCGCGCCCTCCTCGACCTGCAGGCGCCCTGCCTCGTCCACAAGGACACGGCGCTCTGGAATCTGCTGGGGACGGCGCGCGAGGTGACGGCCGTGATCGACTGGGACGACTGCGTCGGCGGCGATCCAATGGACGATCTCGCGCTGCTGGGGTGCTTCCACGACGGCGCCTTCCTGCGGGCCACGTTCGAGGGCTACACGTCGGTGCGCGCGCTACCCGCCAATCACGTCCCGCGGTTCTGGCTGCACCTGCTGCGCAACATGATCTTCAAGGCGGTGATCCGCGTGGGCGCGGGGTACTTCGATCATGACAGCCAGTTCTTCCTGGTAGGGGCGGGAAGCGACGGGAAGGCGTTGCGGGAGACGACGCTGTCGCGGCTGGAGGCGGCTTTGCGCGGGTTGAGGGAGGGGCGGGATCCGTTGGGGTTGTAGCGGGGGCGACGAGAGCGAATGCATTCACGGGGCTTCTCCCGCTCCTGCAAGGTCACAACCATCACCGGTGGCGCATCGATGGGTTCTGTAGGAGGGGCCCATGGCCCCGAAAGCGTTGATTCCGTTGGAAGCGCTTCACCCGGAACCGGCGCTTTCGCGGCCATGGGCCGCTCCTACCTCCCCCCCAACCCCAGCGCCTTCGAATGCGAATGCTCGTACCGCCATCCCTCCGGCGTGAAGAGCGTCCCGATCTCGCTGTCCACCAGCCGCGCCGCCATCACGCTCTGGCCGGGGCCGATCTGCATCTCGCCCACTTCGAGCCAGTCGCACGGCGCGCTCGGACCGCGGAGCTGGTCCACCAGGATCATGTCGCGCGGGGCGCCGCCTTCCAGGTACTGGAGACCGCCCGCTTCGAGGCGATGGATGTTGGCGTCGGCTTCGGAGAGGCTCAGGAATCCGACGCGGAGGAGTTCGCCGTCCATGCAGACGGTCGCGCTGTGGACCCCGGCGATGAAGGCTTCGAGGCCGCCGACGTACTGTTCGTTGATCGCGTCCAGCCGGACGATGAGCGACATTGCTTCCACGAGAACTGCCAAGATGGTCTCCCTCGACGCGTGTTGATGTCGCCGCGCGGCAGTGCCGGGGCGAGGGCCCGGATGATGGCATGGAAGCCGGACATTCCCGATCAACCCATCGATTCGTCGATCGCCCGGAGCGCGGCCAGCGCGGGCTCGGTGACGGACACATCCTCGGCCCGGGCGACGCCGCCCTCCCGAGGGTTGATCCGGACGAGCGGCGCGCGCGTCGCTTTGCCGAAACGTCGCACCGACGGGATCGCCGTCCCCGCACCGATCTCGACGACCACGAGGCGATGCGTATGGTCCAACCACTCCCGCAGCGCCATCTCGGAAGCCTCGTAGCGCCGCCCCTCCCAGCCGCCGTCGTAGAACATCAGGATGTTCGGCCGCGCGAGGCCGCCGCAGCCCGGGCACGTCGGCAGAGCGCCGCGCCACTCGCACGCGTTCTCGTCGACGTCCGGCACGAGAGCGTCTGCCGACCAGACGGGCTCCCCGCAGTTGTCGAGGCATTCGAGATGGTGGATGGAGCCATGGCATTCCGTGACGTGCGCCTGCGGCACACCCGCCTTCTGGAACTGGCCGTCGACGTTCGACGTGAAGACGCGCAGCCCGTGCCGCATGCGGGATCCCCACGCCTGCAACAGACGGAAGCCGTCGTGCGGGATCGTGGCCCGATAGACCGCGAGGCGGTGACCGTAGAAGCCCCACGCGATGCGCGGCACGGCCTCGAACGCCTCGGGTGAGGCGATATCGGTGAACTCGAGGCGGCGCCGGCCCAGACCCGGATACGCCTTCCAGAATCCCCCCGGCCCGCGGAAGTCCGGAAGACCCGAGTCGATGCCGACGCCGGCACCGGCGGTGACGAGCAGGGCATCGGCGTCGGCGATCAGACGGGCGGCGCGAACGATGCTCGAAGGGACGTCGTGCCGCGCATCGTTCAACGTCGCCGACCTTTGTGCTCAGCGCTTCGCGTTCAGCCGCACGCCGAGCATGAAGATGTCCTGGTCCCGGCTGTAGAACGAGGCGATCCGCGTATACATGCCGGCCACCTCGATGGTGCTCGCGGGCATGTCGACCACCTTGTAAGCCGCACGGATGCTGAGGATGCCCATCGCCGCGAGGGATTGGTCGCGATAGGTGTCGTGCGCGATGTACGGGCCGGCACCGAAGCTGAAGGTGAACTTGTCGGGGGGCGTCCGCCACCAGGCCTGGATGGGGATGCCCTGACGGTGGATCAGGCCGGTGTCACCTTCCGACAGGAACGCGACCGAGTAGGCCGCGGGCTCCCACCAGTGATTGGGTGCGTCGAGAATGTACTGCGCCTCGATCTGCACGGCGCCGCCGCTCTTCTGGCTGCCCAGCTGCGTCGTCCGGGACGTGCCACCCCAGAAGCTGATGTCGGCCTTGAGCCTCGACGACCGCTCGAGGTCGGCGTTGGAGATGAAGTCGTACCCCGCACCGAACAGGATGGCATTGGAATTGAACGACCCGGGCACGAGCGTGTTCGTGAACTGTGACCGCAGGTACCAGCCCGAGTCGAACGGATGCCATTTCAGCGCAACGGAGGTGAAGAGGCCCACCTTGAACACGTTGTCACGGATCCCGTTCTGGGTCGTGTTGTTCATGCTCGCGTACGGGCCCGTCCCAGCCTGCAGCTCGAGCCGGTCCGCGAGGGGCCACGTGTACCAGCCCTGCACGGCGAACCCGTCGCGGTGATTGTTGGTGAGGTGCCCGTCGTTGGTGTAGACGAAGCCGAGGCCCCAAGGGGTCGACGTCGGGCTGTAGATGAAACCGGTCTGGGCCGTCCAGGTGGTTTCACTGCGTCCGTGGAGGGCACCACCGATGGCGTAGAAATCGACGGACTCGGGTGCGGGGGTATCGGCGGCGAGCGCTGCGCTGCCGGACAGCGCGAGGAGACAACAGACGGGGGCAAGGGTCTTTGTGGATTTCATCGTCGTTCGGGGAGTGGGACCGCGATTGGGGAATTTCCGGCTGCCCGCCGGAAACGCGGATGACATGTTGCCTCGCGAAGCAAAACACGGGCAAGTGCAGGGGCGAACGAAACGACGTTCCTGTAGGAGAGGCCGGCGGCCCCGAAAGCGGTCGATGCGAGGCGGCGCGTCGACCGGAACCGACACATTCGCGGCCGTGGGCCGATCCTGCAACGGCGTCGTGCACTCCTGCAGCGGGTGGTGCGCCACGAGGGATTTCCAAGGGGTCCGCGCACTGCTTGTGCCCCGTGCGGCGAAGCGGCCGCGGGCCACCGGCCCGAGAGGCGCCACCGAGGCGGTGGTTGCCCCGGAAGCGCTTCGCTGGGCCTCACCCGTACGTCAGCGCCCGCGCCTTGCCCCAGAACACCCGGTACATGAAGACGGTGTATCCGATGATCACCGGCAGCGTGATGGCCACGCCGACGAACACGACGTTCAGCGACGCCGTGCCGATGGCCGCCTGCCACACCGTCATCCGGCCGATCACGATGTCCGGGAAGATGCTGTACGCGAGGCCGAAGAACGCCAGCACGAAGATCAGCACGGTCGCGGCGAAGACGATCCAGCCGTGGCCGGCACGGACGAGATCCGGATGCGTGACCACCCAGCGCACCGCGAAGAACGCGAGCGCACAGGTGAGGGGCACCGGCAGCAGGGCGAACACCTGCGGCATCGCGAACCACTTGGCGACCACCGTCGGATGCACCAGCGGCGTCGCAGCGGAGATGGCCACGAGCGCCACGCCCATCGGCCAGAGCACGCGATGCGCCCAGGCCACCGCCTTCGCCTGCAACGCGCCTTCCGTCTTCATGATGAGCCAGCCCGCGCCGAGCAGAACGTACGCCGCGGGCAGCGTGATCGCGATGCCGAGACTGAACGCGAGCCCGAGCGGCCCGCGGTCGAAGCCGGTGATGTAGCTGCCGAGCATCCAGCCCTGCGATGTGCTCGCGAGCAGCGAGCCGGCGAAGAACGCCCGGTTCCAGAACGCCTTGTACTGCAGCGGCGCCTTCACGCGGAAGTCGAAGGCGACGCCGCGCAGGATGAGCCCGATCAGCATCACGGCGACGGGCAGGTAAAGCGCCTGCAGCACCAACCCGTGCGCCTTCGGGAAGGCGACGAGCAGCACGCCGACGCCGAGCACGAGCCACGTCTCGTTGGCATCCCAGAACGGTCCGATGCTCGCGATGATCGTGTCCTTCTCGTGGTCGTCCGCGAGCGGCAGCAGCAGGCCCGCGCCGAGGTCGTAGCCGTCGAGGATCACGTAGCCCAGCAGCGCGAGACCCATCACGGCCAGGAAGATGAGCTGCAGCCATTCGGCCCAGGTCATGGCGAACATGTCAGACCCCCGCCTTGCCGAGACCGGCATCGGTGACCGGCACGGGCGCGTGCGTCACCGGGTTCTCGGCCATGTACTTGAGCACGCCCACGTACGTGACGAGCAGCAGCCCGTACACGAGCAGGTAGGCGACGAGCGTGGCGCCGATGAACGGCGACGGGACGCTTGTCACCACATCGCTCGTACGAAGAACGCCGTAGACGACGAACGGTTGCCTGCCGGTCTCGGTCACGTACCACCCCGACAGCGTGGCCAACCACCCGGAGAACGTCATCGCGGACAGCACCCAGAGCAGCGGCCGCGGAAGGCTGATGCGCGCGCTGCCCCGCTGGCGCCACAAACGGAACGCGGTGAAGGCCGACACGACGAGCATCAGCGAACCCGCGCCCACCATGATCCGGAACGCGTAGAACACCGGCGCGACCGGCGGATGCTTTCCCGGGAACGCATCGATGCCCTGGATCTCGCCATCCATGTCGTGCGTGAGGATCAGGCTGGCGAACTTCGGGACCTTGATCGCGAGGTGGGTCTTCCCGGCCGCTTCGTCCGGGATGCCGAAGAGCGTGAGCGGCGCGCCGCGCTCGGTCTCCCACACGCCTTCCATCGCCGCGACCTTCGCGGGCTGGTGCTCCAAGGTGTGGAGGCCGTGGAGATCCCCCGCGACGAACTGGAGCGGCATCGCGACGGCCGCGGTGAAGACGGCCGCGCGCATGGCCTTGTGCGACCCGCTGGTCGCGGTGCCCTTCAGCAGTTGCCACGCGCTGAGACCCGCGACGAGGAACGACGCCGTGAGCGTGGACGCGAGCAGCGTATGCACGAACCGGTAGGGGAACGACGGGTTGAAGACGACCGCCACCCAGTCCGTCGGAACGAACTCGCCGTCGACGATCTCGTAACCCGCCGGCGTCTGCATCCAGGAATTGAGACTCAGGATCCAGAACGCCGAGAGCGTCGTACCCAGCGCCACGAGGAAGGTCGCGGTGAGGTGCACGCGCTCGGACACGCGTCCGCGGCCGAACAGCATGATCCCGAGGAAGCTCGCCTCGAGGAAGAATGCGGTGAGCACTTCGTAGCCGAGCAGCGGGCCGGAGATGTTGCCCGTCTTCTCCATGAAGCCCGGCCAGTTGGTGCCGAACTGGAAGCTCATCACGATGCCGGAGACCACCCCGAGCGCGAATGTCAGCGCGAAGACCTTGGTCCAGAAGTAGTAGGCCTCCTCCCAAGCCGGATCGCGGGTCTGCACGAGACGCACGCGGAAGAACAGGAGGAACCAGCACAGCGCGATCGTGATGGTCGGGAACAGGATGTGGAAGCTGATGTTCGCGGCGAACTGGATGCGCGAAAGCATCAGGGCATCGAGGCTCATGCTGGCAAGTCCTTGTCGTTCAGGGGGTGCTGCGCTACTGCTTGTCCTTCTTCCGGCCCGTGAGCCGGTCCTTCACTTCGAACACGCGGGTCACCATCGACCCCATGCTCATCAGCTGCACGGCCGTCTCCGGCGACAGCTTCTGCACATCGTCGAACCACGTCATCAGCCGGCTGATGAACTCGTGCATCTCGCGCATGCGGTCCTGCGCGAACCGCTCGTCGTCGGTGGCGGGTGTCTCCTGCAAAGCGGAACGCAGCATCGTCAGGGTGGGCTCGACCTCGCGGCGGCGGCGTTCCTCGGCCAGCACGCGGAAGATCTCCCATACGTCGTCCGGGGCGCCGAAGTACTCGCGGCGGTCGCCCTCGGCGATCTCGTCGGCGCAGAGCGGCTTCGGCGAGAGGAACAGCAGCGCGTAGATCTGCCCGACCGTGCGGTTGATGCCCCACCGGCTGCCCATCTCGCCGAAGTGGGCGATGAACTCGCGGTTGAGGGCCGGAAGCTGATCGTTGAGTGCCATGGCGGCGAGTATAGACAAGGGAAACTGATATTTCAGTAATTCCTGAAATCTCGAGCAGTTCGTGAGTGGCGATCGGGATCGGTCGACTCGGGGATGCGTCCGGAGCCTGCCGAGCGGCGCACTCCCCGCAGACCGAGCGCGGAATTGCCCGGGGGAAGACGCAGCCTGGGCCGCCCCGCGTGTCCCTCTGGAAAAGCACCCATCGAACTCGGGAAACATCCCCGTGCGCCGCGGAGCCGTTCAGCGGAGATTCCCAGACGTTTCGACCCGCTCCGCACGGAACCACCACCACCGCCGCCGCCGTGGCGACATCCCGCGACGGCCTGCAGCGGCCCGCTCACCCCACACTCAGGCGACACCATGCAACCGTCACGTCTTCTGCCCGCCATCTGGCTCTCGGCAGCCACCCTCACCGCCTCTGCGCAAAACATCTCGCTCGAACTCGTGGCGGAAGGTCTCACTGCGCCCATTCATCTCGAGGAGCCGGCAGATGGCTCCGGGCGCCGATTGATCGTGCAACAGGATGGCATGGTGCGCGTGCTGACCGCCGACGGCCGCATGGCCGACGAACCGTTCCTCGATCTCCGCGCGCGCGTCCTGGCCCTGGACAAGGGCTTCGAGGAGCGCGGACTGCTCGGCTTCGCGTTGCACCCGGAATTCGCTCGCAACGGCCGCGTCTTCGCGACGTATTCCGCGCCGCTGCGCGCCGGGGCACCCGCTGCCTGGAACCACACCCGCCGCGTCTCGGAGTTCACGGCACGGCCTGGGGATCTCTCCCGCGTGGATGTCGCCTCGGAGCGAGTGCTGATGGAAGTCGACTGGCCGAGCCGCAAGCACAACGGCGGCGGGCTCGTATTCGGCCCCGACGGCAACCTGTACATCGGCCTCGGCGACGGCGGCGTGTCCCACGGCGTCGGCAAGGAGGTCGCGTGGGAGGCCTTCAACGTGCCTGCGGAAGCGCTGGCCTGGGACGGCCTCGCGCAGGATCCGCAGTCCCCGTTCGGGAAGATTCTGCGCATCGACGTCGATCACGGCTTCCCGGGCTATGCCATTCCGGCGGACAACCCGTGGATCGGCAAGCACGGCCGTCCGGATGTCTGGGCCTGGGGCTTCCGCAACCCCTACCGACTCGCCTTCGATCGCGACGGCAGCGGAACCTTGTACGTCACGGCCGTGGCGGAGACGCTGTGGGAATCCGCGTATCGCGTCGACGGACCGGGCAACTTCGGTTGGCCGCTGATGGAGGGCTCGCACTGCGTCGATCGTCTGCAGCCGCGCCATCCGCCGGCATCGTGCTCCGACCACGACCCGTCGGGCCGTCGCCTGGAACTGCCGGTGATCGAGTACGCGAACATGCAGGTGGCGCACCCGGACTCGACGCTCGGCCTCGCGGGGGAAGGGACGGCCATCACCGGCGTGCGGAGGTACCGCGGCAACGCCCTTCCCGAACTGCAGGGCACTCTGGTCTTCACGGACTGGAGTGCGTCGTTCAAGAAGTCGTCCGGTCAGCTCTTCGTCGCGCGGCCGGGAGAATCCTCGCAGGCGCTCTGGCAGCACAAGCGGATCGCACAACTCGAAGGCCGAGTCGTGGGCCTGTCCGAAGATCGCGCCGGTGAACTCTACGTGCTGACCAACGAGACCTTCGGCCCCTACGGCAACACCGGCAAGGTGTTCCGGATCAAGGCGGGGCCGTAGCGACGCGATCCGCGAGGCCGGCGATTCTCGTGGGTCGGGCAGCAGCCCGACCCAACGGCCACTGGAATCGGCCAGAGGGACGACCCCGACGCCGCGAGGGATGAGGCCATAATCCGGCCCGTCCCTGCCCCTTTGCCGCCGCATGGCGTACCCCTCCGGAGGAATCCCCGATGCCCCCACGCAAGGAAGTCACCCCTGCCCTGACCCGCGCGCTCGCCGAGTACGCGGAGCTGCCGCTCGGCGCCGACCGCGAGGCCGTCGTCACCCCGATTCTCGAAGCCTGGGTGAAGGACGCCAACGAGCTGAGCCGCAAGATGAGCGCCGAGCAATACATGACCCTGGTGCCGGCCACCGTGTTCATCCATCCGGTCGAACCGGAGGAGGGACAGCCATGAACGCCGCCGACCTCCTGGAACTCACGCTCGCGCAGGCCGCGCGTCTCGTCCGCAAGCGCGAGGTGTCACCACTGGAACTCGTCGACGCCTGCCTCGCGCGCATCGACGCCGTGGACAGCCGCCTCGCCGCGTACATCACCGTCTTCGCGGACGAAGCGCGCAGCGTCGCAAAGGCCGCCGACACGATGCTCCGCGCCGGCTACGACCTCGGCCCGCTGCACGGCGTGCCGGTCAGCCTGAAGGACAATCTGGCTGTGCGCGGCACGCGCACCACGGCAGGCAGCAAGGTGCTGGAGAACTGGATCCCCGACCACGACGCCACGGTGACCGAGCGCCTCCGCCGCGCCGGCGCAATCCTCCTCGGCAAGCTGAACATGCACGAGTTCGCCTGGGGCGGCACGTCCGACAACCCGCACTACGGCGCCGTGCGCAACCCGTGGAACACCGAGCGCTTCCCCGCGGGGTCCAGCGGCGGATCCGGCGCGGCGGTGGCAGCGCGCACGTGCTATGGCGCGATCGGCACCGACACCGGCGGCTCGATCCGCCTGCCGTCGGCTATCAACGGCGTCGTCGGCATCCGCCCCACGTACGGCCGCGTCAGCAACCACGGGATCATCCCGCTCGCGTGGAGCATGGACACGGCCGGACCGATGGCGCGCACCGTCGAGGACTGCGCGCTCATGTTCGGCGCGATCGCGGGCCACGACCCGAAGGATCCGACGACATCGCGCGCCCCGACGTCCGACTATCTCGCGGACCTCGGCGCGGGCGTGGACGGCCTGCGCATCGGCGTGGTCCCAGGCTACTTCTTCCACCACCTGCAGCCGCCGGTGCACGCCGCGGTGATGTCGGCTCTCGATACGCTGAAGGGCCTCGGCGCGAGAATCGTCGATGTCGACATCGACAACATCCACGGCAACATCTCGGCGCAGCTCACGATCGAATCCGCCGAGCCGAGCACGTACCACCAGCGCTGGCTGCGCGAGCAACCGCACAACTACGGCGCCGACGTGCGCACGCTCCTCGAAGTGGGCGAGATGCTGCTCGCGACCCACTACCTGCAGGCGCAGCGCTACCGCGCGCTGCTGCGCAACGAGTTCATGGCCGCGTTCCGCAAGGTCGACGTGTTCCTCTGCCCCACCCTGCCCTTCACCGCCACCCGCGTCGGCGAGATGAAGGTGGTCATCGAGAACGGCGTCGAGGAAGACATGCTCTCGGCGATCATGCAGTACACCGGTGTCCCGAGCCTGACCGGCCTGCCGTCGCTAGCCGTCCCGTGCGGCTTCGACGCTGACGGCCTGCCGATCGGCATGCAGATCATCGGCAAGCCGTTCGACGAGGCGACGCTGTTCCGGGTGGGGGCGGCGTATCAGAGGATGACGGACTTCCACACGCGGGCGCCCAAGCTCTGATCCGGCCCCGCGGCGGCCCGCCGCGTA
>VYKP01000810.1_pt1 | contig 13399 bp, 9 predicted proteins | sample 5114551 | NCBI WGS metagenome assembly VYKP01 (sample SAMN12291777, study PRJNA351875) | freshwater metagenome | isolation source: freshwater lake | place: USA: Michigan, Baseline Lake | collected 2013-08-09
GTGAGCACCGAGAGGACCGTGTCCCAGTTCGCCAGACCGCAGGTGTCGACCACCAGAAGCTTGGTCTCGGCGGGCGTGAAGCTGTACCAGACGTCCGGGCTGGAGTTTGAATTGCCGCAGGTGCCCACGCCGTCGTTCGTGGAGCCGACCGTCGTGCCCGAGTAAACGCCAGGACCCGCAATCACGGTCGCCGTCGCGCACGAGTTGCTGCCGGCTTGCGCCAGAACGGAGCCTGCGGGAATTGCCGCGGCCAGCCCGGCGAACGAAACCAATCCAACGATGCGACGACTCATGGGGGTGCCTCCAAAAAGCACGGACACGGGGAGAGAACCACGAACACGGGCCGGCGGATGCCACGCCCGTGGCCCGGTTGAACCGAGCTCACAGAATACCGCCACGTGCGTCATCCGGAGCACCAAAGTTCCGGAATTCTCCCGTTTGTCGCGGCTGCGGCGGAAGCTCGTGTCGCAAAAACGACACGCACACAACCCAAACCAAGGTGCAAGCCGCCCAACCGTCCAGATCAGCAGCCGGCTTGGAAGGCTTCCACGAATCCGTCGTAATCGAAGAAGTCCACGAAGTCGTCCCCGTTCACGTCGGCCGTCCGGCCGGCCGGGCAGCCGAAGCCTTCGAAGCACGCGACGAACGCGTCGTAGTCGAAGAAATCGACGAACCCGTCGTTGTTGAAATCCGCGATGCAGCGACGCTCCGTCCGGTACGCTTTGACGTTCGTGCTGATGCCCGCGACGACAAGCGTTCCGTCGCGGCCGATGGCGGGGGCTCCGATGTTGATGTTCGGGACCGCGACGGACCACCGTTCGCGAAGGTCCGGGCCAAAGCAGTAGAAGCGCCCTTGGGCGAATTCGCCGTTGGACACATAGAGCTTGCCTTCGGCGTCGTAAGCCATGCGGACGGCACCGAGCGGGGTTCCCAGCACGCCGGTGGATTCAAGCTCGAATCCGTCCGAGGCACGGAGCTTGCGGATCGAGTTGTCCGGGAAGGGCACGAAGACGGCGTCCTGCGTGGCGGCGAACTCGGCCGCGTAGGTGTACCGGCTTGCGACACGCCAGCGCTCGACGATCGCCGAGCCCGTGTCCGCGAACGCGTAGAAGAAGTCCACCGACGCGTTGTTCTGGACTCGGTTGAGATAGATGGTGCCGTCGGGGCCCACCAGCGGGGTGTTCTGGCGAGGTACACCGCCTGACCCGTCGAGTCCGGAGCGAGCGCCCCGCCGCAGTTCCCGCTGACCGAGCAGACGCGAGGCGTGGTCCAGACCGTCGTGCCGTCGGTCGCGTTGATGCGCCGCACCCACGACATGCTCGCGATGATCAGGTCGCCGTCTTCGGCGAAAACCACGCCGTCGTACGCGCCCGCGTTGATCAGCTCGGCGCTCTGCCACAGGACCGCGCCCGTGGCCGCGTTCAGGCAGTAAAGCCGGGCCGACACCGACGCTCCGTTGCCGGAACGGGCCGCGTACACCCGGCCGTCCCGCGCCCCGGCGACCCACGTCGTCCAGTCGCCCGCGTTCGCCGGGATGTTCGTCGCCCAAAGCTCGGCACCGGTGTTCAGGTCCATCGCGACCACCGGTGAGCGGTTGGATTCAGGCGGAAAGCCCGTCTGCCGGACCATGAAGACCCGCGACCCCTCGATCACGGGTTGCCACGCGATGATCGAGTTCCGACCACCCGACCAAAGCTCGGACGCCGAATCAGGGCCGAACTCGGCGGTCGCACCGTTGCGTCCGGGGTTCCCCCCGGCGTTGGACCAGTTCTGCCCGCACGCGGAAGCGGCGAGCGCCATCGATGCACCCGAAAAAAACAGTCTCATCAGCGATGTGGTCGGCACGAATCAACCCTCCGATTTCCTGAGATAGCACGGCCAGTTTACCCGACGCGGGTCGTTTCCTAAACCTCGATTTAAGCCTCGCGGGAGACTTCAGAAAAAAAGGAGCGCAGGCTTCTGCTTTCGGTTACTCTCTCGGATAGTCGGGCCCGACCCCCCAACTCGTGGATCGGGCGGAGTCCGTCAGGAGAAGATGAGATGCGTGCGATGAAAGCGGCTTTGGTCGCGGCGGCGGGTCTGTCGGCTTTGGTTACCACCACGGCCAACGGGGATATCCGAGTTCTGGTTGTGGGCGATGCGAGTAATCCGTCGTGGCAAGCCGACGTGATCTCGAAGGTCCAGGCCAACGGCCGAGTCGACGGTGTCTTTGATTCGTTCAACAACAACGGCGGCGGTGTGCCGTCGCTTGATCAGTTGAAGAGCTACGACGTGGTCCTGGTCTGGACCGACTTTGGAACCGACGACAGCGTTGGTCTGGGCAACGTGCTCGCGGACTATGTGGATGCGGGCGGCAGCGTGGTGGAGATGGCGTTTGGCCTCTATGACGCTCCGAACATCGGCATTCAGGGTCGGTGGAAGACCGGCGGCTACGCGACGATGACCGCGACCGGTCAGCTCGCCGGCACGGTTCAGGGCATCGGGACCCGCCAGATTTCAAGCCACCCCATTCTCCAGGGAGTCGGTGCTTTCGACGGCGGCACATCCAGTTTCCGTCTGGGTGCCACGGTGACTCCGGGCAGCTACCTCATTGCTTCGTGGAACGATCCGGGCGAAACCCCGTTGGTCGTCACCCGTCACGTGAACGCCGGAAAGGTCGCGGGCCTGAACTTCTTCCCGCCCTCCAGCGATGTTCGCGGTGACTTCTGGACCGCCGGAACCGGCGGTGACATCCTGATCGCCAACGCGATCAACTTCGTCGCCAACAACAGCGTCGATGCCCTCATCATCGGGGCCGCGACGCCCGCTTGGGTTGCCGAAGTGAAGGACCGGCTGCTCGAAAGCGGTCGCGTCGGCGGCCGTATCGACATCGTGGACGGAATCACCACGACTCCGTCGGTCGCCGACCTTCGCCGTTACGACACGGTTCTCGTCTTCTCCGACATTCCGTTCGCGAATTTCATCGCGCTGGGCAACAACCTCGCGGATTACGTGGACTCCGGCGGCGGCGTGATCATTTCGACCTTCGCTACGGCGGACTCACCCGGGTACCACCCCGGCGGCCGGTTCGAGGCCGAGGGATACAACCCCTTCACGCTCGGGACGACCACCACGAGCCCAGTGACGCTCGCGACGCGGTTCATTGCGGAGCATCCGCTTCTGAAGAACATCGGATCCTTCGACGGGGGCTCGTCCAGCTATCGATCGCAGGCCGGATTCCGCCCGGGCTCGGTGCCGATCGCGAGCTGGTCCGACGGCCTCCCGCTGGTGGCGGCGACGCCCGGACGCAAGGGGCGCATCGCGGGTCTGAACTTCTACCCGCCCTCCTCCGTCTCCCGATCGGATTTCTGGAATCGGGGCACCGACGGTTCGGCGCTGATCGCCAACGCGATGAACTGGACGGCCCGCAACGACAACGACGTCCTCATCCTCGGGGACAACTCGATCGGAAATGTGATTGGGGACATCACATCCAAGCTTCGCCCCGAGCTTGACGGCACGATCGACGCTTTCGACACCACGACGGGGACGCCCAGCATCGCGCGGCTTCGCAAGTACGACAGCATCATGGTTTACGCCAACGTTCCGTCGGCGGATGCTAACGCTCTGGGCGATCGGCTCGCGGAGTTCGTGGACGGCGGCGGCGGCGTGGTCGACATGTTCGCGACCACCGTCGGCGGCTTTGCGATCGGCGGTCGGTTCGACAGCCAGGGTTACTCCGGCCTCCTGGTCGGCGGGAACACGCAGCCCGGCACGCTGACGCTCGGCGCTCGACTCGAGCCGCTTCACCCCGTGCTCGAGAACGTCGGCGAGGTCAACATCGGCGGACTCGGCGCGCACAACTCCGGCGGCGTCCGTCCGGGCTCGCTCCGCATCGCCGATCTCTCCAACGGCGCCCCCTTCGTCGTCGAACGCGCCACCGGAACCGGCCGCGTCCTGACGCTCAACTTCTTCCCCGGCTCCAACGATCTGTTCTCCGGCCTCTGGCTGCCGTCCACCGACGGTGCCAAGCTGATGGCCAACGCTCTGGACCACGTCGCTCGCTCGGATATCGAGGTGCTCAGCCTCGCGACCGAGAATGTCGCGAGCTCTCTGACGGCCGACGTTCGGGAGAAGATCGACCGTACCTCGCGCATCCGAACCCCCATCGACGCGTACAACAACGCCGGCGGTAACCCGCCCGTGGGCCTGCTGAAGGCGTACGACGCGGTGCTCGCGTGGTCGAACGTGGGCCAGCCCGACGGCGTCGATCTGGGCAACCGGCTCGCCGAGTACGCCGACGGCGGCGGGGGCGTGGTCACGATGTCGGGCCTGCACGCGAACGACGCCTTCGGCGCCCGAGGCCGTTGGATCAATCGTCCCTACGGCGCGGCAGCGTTCGGCGCCGGCGTCTTCCGGGAAAGCGGCCAGTCGATCGCCACGCGTCACTTCCCGGTTCACCCGACGCTCGTCGGCGTGAACACCCTCAGCCTGGGAGCCGGGGGCATCCACGACTTCACCGACGTGTCGTCGATCGGCGTTCGCATCGCCGACATGACCAACGGTCGCCCGCTCGTCGCCGAAGCCAAAGCCTCCGGCGCCCGTCAGACGATCGCCCTCAACATGTTCCCGACTTCGACCGACGGCACCGGCAACGGATGGGACGCCACGACCCGCGGCGGCCTGCTCATGGCCAACTCCCTGACCTACGTGTCCAAGGAGCGCCCGTGCCGTGCGGACTTTAACGGCGACGCCTTCCTCGACTTCTTCGACTACAGCGATTACGTCGACTGCTTCGAGACGGGCACCTGCCCGCCCGGACGCACCGCCGACTTCAACGGCGACGGGTTCGTCGACTTCTTCGACTACGCCGACTACGTCACGGCCTTCGAGCAGGGCTGCTGAGATCGGTTGGTGATCAGGTCTTTCTCGAGGCCCACGAGTTTGAACCCGTGGGCTTCTTTCTGCGCCCGTCGCCGCGGCCTCAGCGGCGGAGGGCCATGGCCAGACGGATGCTCCGGTCGATCGCCCCGACCATGTTGTCCAGGGTGACCTTGTCGCGCATCAGCACCATCGCCCGCTCGCACACGCGGTCCACGGCCGCTCCGCCCGCCAGGATGTCGCGCACGCCCGCGACCATCGCGCTGAGGTTTCCACGCTCGTAGCGCCAACCCGTCTGCGCCGCGGGGCTCTCGGCACCGACGAGAATCTCGCTGTCGGCTCCGATCTCATTCGCGATGATCGTCGGCTTGCCGAACGCCAAGCTCTGATTGATCGCAAGCCCGACCGCGCCCGGATAGATGCTCACATCGCACGTCGCGATCCACGCGTAGTCGTCCCCCTCGGGCACGCGCCCCGTCACGATGATCCGCTCCTTGTCCACCGCCGCCGCTTTCGCACGGATCTCGTCCAGAAGCGGTCCCCCGCTGATCAGCACGAGCACCAGGCCGGGGTCCAGCGCCGCGAGCTTGGGCCACGCGTCCAGCAGGTCCTGATGCCGCTTGTCCGCGTCCATCCGCCCGATGCAGAGCAGGATCTTCTTGCCGACAAGCCCGCGCTCCGCACGGATCGCCATCCCGCGAGCCCGCAGCGCATCGCCGTCGGTAAAGATCCGCCGCGTGTCGATCGTGTTGTTCGCGATGATCGCCCGGTCCGCTGGATACCCCAGCGCGACAAGCTCATCCTTGCTCGACTCGCCGTAGCAGATCATCCGGTCAAACTTGTTGTAGAACTTGCGTTTGATCAGCGAAAGCAACCCAGCCGCTTTCGAATAGCTGTGCACCTTCGACCAGCCGATCACCGGCGTCCCGCTTCGGCGGCACGCCGCGAGAAGCTGCCAGCACGAGAGGTTGCGGAGGTTAGCTTCGAGGATGAGCACGTCCGGCTTCTGCGAAAGCACCATCCCCATCGCGACGGGCCAGCTGAAGTACGACACGCCGAGCCTGCGGCTGAGCTTGCGGTTCATCTCGTGATAGAACGGCCGCCCCGCGCCGCCGATCGCCCCGCCGTTGCTCATCTCGCCGAAGACTTCGATCGCGTAACGACGATTCCCCGACCCGCCCGCCGGCGGCTCACCAAGCCCGCGCTCCCGCACGCCGTCAAACACGGGCGTCCGATACTGATGGATGTGCGATTGAAGGATCCACACCTTGGCCGGCGCGGAAGGAGCGGTGGTCGGGGATGTCGCGTCAAGCGGGGTCATGCGTGCGGGACGGTAGGGAAACAGCGGTGGGGCGGCTCACGGATGAGCCAGCCGTGGATATCGGCAGAATCGGCGCGACACTTGGAAATGGGCGTTGTGTGGTCGCTCGGATCCCGCGATGACGCCCTGCGAAGCGTGGCTGCACGCCGCGGAGTGTCTTGCGGAGCGAGATCGCCCGCGTGATCGACGACGCGGGGGGATGAGGTTTCGCGAACAGGTCTGAGAGTCGAAACGGCACAATCTTGAGCCAAGTGGCGTTTTGGGACGTCCACTGATTTTGTGTTGCAACCTGATGCGGGTGTGGTATGCTGGCGAGATGAACCGTGGGGCTCTTTCAACGTTCCTGACGACCGCCATCGTTGCCGCGAGCAGCGCCGCCGGGCAGTCCTATGTCACTTTCGGCACGAATCGGGCGACCGCTTCGCCGGCGTACGGGCTTTCGGACGACGGCGGGACCGCAGTCGGCTGGTCGGCGAGCGGGAATTTCAACGAGCCGGGCTATATGTGGACCGAGGCGACCGGCCGGGTGGACTTCACGGGCGTCAACGATGACAACTCCCGTGCTTACGGCATCTCCGGCGATGGGCAGTGGGCTGTTGGCGTCGGGTACCGGCGGGCCCAGCGGTTCAACGAAGCGTTTCGGTACCGCCCCGGCACGAACGAGTTTCAGTTCCTCGGTCGGGTCTCCGGCTGGGGGAACTCGACCTCGCTGGATGCGAGCTTTGACGGATCCGTGGTGGTCGGCTGGTCGCACGAGAACACGCAGAGCTTCGGCCGGGCGTTCCGGTGGACCGAAGCGGGCGGAATGCAGGGACTGACCCTGCCGGACGGATCGCTGTATTTCTCGAGCAAAGCCAACGGGGTTTCGGCCGATGGCTCGATCATTGTCGGCGAAGCGACAGATGGGGAATACGCCGATGCTTTGGTGTGGTCCGCGGATGGTCGCGCCACCGTCCTTCAACGGCTCGGCGACCCGACGTTGACCACCGCAAGTGCCGCCTATGGCGTGAGTGCCAACGGGCGATACATCGTGGGTTATTCAGCCCGGGCCATACAGATGACCATCTGGGAGGGGTTGTCGTCGGCGAGGCGAGTGGATTCCAAGCGATCATCTGGACGGAAGCGAGAGGTTTGGAAAGTCTCTCGGCGTATCTGGAGTATCACGGGATCAACCTTCCGCCGGGGTTCCAACTCAGGCCTGCTCGGGCCGTTTCTTCGGATGGACGGACCATTCTGGCAAATGTGATCACGCCGTGGGGTACCGCTGAAGGAATCGTGTTCAGTGTTCCCGCGCCTAGCGTATTGCCTGTAATGATCGTCGCGATTGGGACCTGTGCGATCAGGCGCCGTCGTTCAGGCTCAGCCTTTAACTAAGGATTGTTCGGGGAGATTTGCGATGTCACACCGTCAGAAGCTCGTGGTTCTCGGAACTTTCGTCGGCGCGACGGCCCTTGCGTCGTCTTTGAGCGCCCAGACGCTAAACGAGCCCAAGTTTTTCGTGTAGGGTGAACCGGCCACGGGCTGGACCGGCACCAGCGACCGCATGCATCGGATGATTCACGTCAACCTTTACTACAACGCGCCGATCTACAATCTTGGCGGGCCAACGACATGGGTTGTACCCAGGACCGACCCGACGGGCTTCGCCAGATCCGTTGCCCAGAAGATCTATAATTCTCTCGCGGGCACGAACGGCGAGGCTCCGACCCAAGCGGACAATCTTGCCATCCTCATTCAGCGGTTCGGCGAGGATGAGAGTGATTTGGATAGTTCAGGCGGTTCGCCGGAGCCGGCGTACGCGACAAGGTTTTTTCAGCCGACTGACAGGCTCGTTCCTGCCCTATCGGACCAAGCCGACTTTCCGGTCCAGGATCGTTCCGCTCGTTGGTATCGACACCCGTTCCTGGTGAACGCGGGCGACAACGGGCCGCTGGCGCTGTGGTTTCAAGCTTTCGTGGACGAGTACAAACGAATCCAACGGGACAAGGATGTTCCCGGGTTTATCGGCGTCGAGCTGCCAGATCCGAAGCGGCTGCTGATGGATACCGAAGCCACCATCTGTCACACGCCGAACAAGAACGTGGTCACGATGATCCGCACGCTCGCCAGCGCGCCGTACAAGGCCGACTACTGGCAGACCCGACTCGTCCCGACCTACGACAAGACGCTTGAGGAGCTGTACAACGCGGAGAGGGTTGCAAACGGATGGCCGCTTGATCCAACAGACAATGTGGATGGATTGACCGACGCGCAAGACTGCTTCCACTCCCGTAACCGCTCGATCTGCTTGTGGTACAAGCAGATCTGCGACAGGGTCGAAGCCGAGGTGATGTACAAGTGCATGTTCAAGATCGCCGAGACCGCCTGGCCCCGCGTGCTCACCTACGGCAACTACGACGAGATGGAGGTCGATGGCGTGATGGACAAGACGGGGTGGATGTACGACCGCCCCAATACCCCAGCCGCCAACGGAGACACGATCCCGCTCCGGTACATCGGCGGGTCTGCCGCGTTCCGGACGAACCAGTTCCCTCGCGGGTTCATCGAGCCGTTCATGGGCGGCTTCTTCTATCACGCGCCGAATGGACGATATCTCGTCTCCAAGCGTTCCACCGGCGGGAACATCAACATGCCCACCCTGTACGGCATCCCCACCGTGAACAACTTCGCGGCGGGATACTGGCAGCAAGCCCAGACGAATCAGTACCTGCCCGGCTGGGCGGCGGGTCCGTGCGACTTTGTCTTGGAGAACGGCACCCCGAACGGAATTCCTGTGAACGGCCTTCCCGCGCCATGCGAGTCGAGCTGGGAGACCGCGATACGGCTCAACCGTCACACCGCCGAATCGATCATCAATTCCGGTGCGGGCCAGCGTAACGAGAATCTGGTGCCGTGGATCGAGATGGTCGGGACGGACACCTTCGGGAACGCTTTCGACGGGTATCGCAGCGAAGATGAAGTGCGGACGATGCTGGCCATGCTGCGCGGAAAGAACATCAAGGAAGCCGCGTTCTGGGTCAACTACGCCCAGTTCGATCCGACCCAAAGCCATCGGAACACCGCTTGGGCCCAGACCGAGAAGGTCATCGACAAGGTGTACGCCGCCCGGGTCGAGTCGTACGCCCGCTTGCGGGGAACCGCGAGTCTCGGCGAGTCCTACGACCCAAAACGACTTGAATACACGCTTCTTGAGCACGTTTCCGGGGGCACGGTCCGGCGGGAGCGCGTCGCGACGATAAAGAGCGCGCCCATCATCACGGGAGGGAGTACCGAGCACTCGAACGAGCTTCGCGTGGATTTCCTGTGGCCCGAGACGTGGGGCGCGAACACGCGGCCATTCTCCACGCCCGAGTACGCCGTTCAGGAATTGCACATCTATCTCGAATGCGCCTCGACGAGGCAGGACACCATCGGGCATGTGCTGGTGGGCGTGCCCATGGAAGGAGGCGTTTGGGACTGGATGTACGCTCAGAGTCTGGAATCAGACGGGGGCAATCCGGCGTACATGTTCTATACCGATGCCGAGACTCAGTTTCCCTACTGGGTTCGCACGCGGCGATCATTCACGCAGTTCATGGACAACGCCTGCTGGTTTGATTCGGTCGCCGGACGCTGGAAGACGACGCTGAAGCTCGTCCACAAGAACAACACCGGTTCGTTCACCTCCGCGTACGATCTCGTTCAGATCGTGCCCGGCAACGGTGCTGTCGAAGGTTCGAGCTCGAGTTCGCTGATGTCCGGGGCGATGACCAGCGACCTCAATTTCGACGGGCTTTCCGATACCACCGATGTCTTTCAGTATCTGGACGACTGGATGGAGGGGTACGGCAATGCGGACCTCAACCAGGATGGTGTGATCGACGAGGTCGATGTGCTCAGCTTCGAGGAAGCGTACATCAACGGCGAATAACGGGGATCATGCGGGGAGGGGGCCCTCTCAAGCGGCGTGGTTGCCTGTCCTAACCTCCCATCTTTCCGGTCCGGCTCAACCCCGGTCCGGAAATCGCCGAGGGAGTCCTTATGGTCCGCCGCACGCTCCGATGGCTCAAACGTCTCGTCAAGCCCGTCCACGTCGTGGGCAAGCCGTCCCACACCTGCCCCACGCTCCGCATCGGCACCGATTACGGCGGCTGGGTCTTCAACCACACCCTCGTCAAGAAGGACAGCATCGTCTATTCCTTCGGCATCGGCGAGGATGCGTCGTGGGACCTGGGCATGATCAAACGCTTCGGCGTCACCATCCACGGGTTTGACCCCACGCCCAAGTCCATCCGCTGGGTGAAAGCCCAGAACATGCCCGCCGAGTTCGTCATGCACGACTTCGGCCTGGCTTCCAAGGACGGCGAACTCGTCTTCCACGCTCCGATCAACCCCAACCACGTCTCCCTCTCCGTCGTCGAACGCGAGACGCAGACCGAGCGGATCGTCCTCCCCGTCCGCGAGCTCGCCGGCATCATGAAGGAGCTCGGCCACGACCACATCGACATCCTCAAGATGGACATCGAGGGCTCCGAGTACGAGGTGATCGAGGACCTGCTCGCCAAGAAGATCCCCATCAAGCAGATCCTCGTCGAGTATCACCACCGCTTCCCCGGCATCGGCGACGCCAAGACGCAAGCGTCGATCGACCTGCTCGAGCGCCACGGGTACAAGCTCTTCAACATCGCGCCCAGCGCTGAGGAATACTCGTTCATCAAGGTGTGAACGAGCGTCCGCGACCAGAAGCCCCTGCTGAAGCCCTCGCCCAAGCCGCGATCACGAGTTCGCGCGGTACCACTCGATGGTCCGCTTGAGGCCTTCCTCGAACCCGACCTGAGCTTTCCAGCCCAGCAGCTTCTCACCACGCTCGGTGGACAAGCAGCGCCTCGGCTGGCCGTCCGGCTTGGTCGCGTCCCAGGTGATCGCGCCCGTGAAGCCCGTCAGCTTCACGATCAGCTCGACGAGGTTCTTGATCGTGATCTCAAACCCGGCTCCGAGGTTGATCGGCGTCGGGTCGTCCATCGTCTCCGAAGCCCGCACGATCCCTTCCGCCGCGTCCTCCACATACAGGAACTCGCGGCTGGCCGAGCCCGTGCCCCAGCAGACGATCTCCTTGTCCCCGCGCCGCTGCGCTTCGACGCACTTGCGGATGAGCGCCGGGATGACGTGGGAGGAGTGCAGGTCGAAGTTGTCGAACGGGCCGTACAGGTTCACCGGCAGGACGTACGCCCCGCGGAACCCGTACTGAAGCTTGTACGCGTCGAGCATCTGCCACGCGGCTTTCTTCGCCACGCCGTACGGCGCGTTCGTCTCTTCGGGGTACCCGTTCCAAAGCTCTTCCTCGCGGAAGGGAACGGGCGTGAACTTCGGATAGGCGCAGATCGTGCCGACCTGGACGAACGTCCCGCCGCGCTCGTGCAAGCCGTCCTGACGGGCCTGCTCGATCAAATGCAGAGCCATCGCCATATTCGCGTAGAAGTACCTGCCCGGGTTGGCGCGGTTGGCCCCGATGCCCCCGACCTCGGCCGCGAGGTGGATGATCACGTCGGCTTTCTGATTCCCGAAAGCGGTGCGGACCAGTCGGGCGACGTCCGAGTCGGACGTCAGGTCGAACTGCGCCCGCCGGGGAATGAAGAGATTTTCATCTTTCACGCCGCGTTCACGGAGCTTTTGGCAGACGAACCGTCCGAGGAACCCGGCACCGCCGGTCACGATAACTCGCTTATTGGACCACGATGCGGGGCTGGCTTTCGTCGACATCGAATCTCCTCGGGAACGGACGAGAAAACAGAGCGGATGCGCGGGCACAGTCTATTCGGCTGGCGTCAGTGGGTCGATTGAACTCTCTCAGCGCCGATCGACGCGCAAAGCCAACCCAAAGTCCGCTAGTATTCGCCCCCATGCCCGACTTCGACACCCAGCCAGATGCCGACTCGATGCCGGTGCCGAAGCCGATGGGGCAGACAGTCAGCGTCGGCGCGATCTGGATGGCGATGGCCACGATCGTCGGCAAGGGCGCGTCCTTCATCGCCCAGATCATGCTCGGGCTGATCCTCGTCGAAGAGCACTTCGCGCTCTTCGCGTACGCGACCGCAGCCACCAAGCTTCTCTCGATCTGTCAGGACGCGGGCGTCAAGGACCTCATGATCCAGGAGGGACCCGGCCGGTACCGGGCTCTCTCAGGGCCGATCTTCTGGTTCGCCGCCGCGTTCAACTCAAGCGTCGCCCTGTTTATCGCCGCGCTGACGCCCGTGGTCGCGTGGTACTACGACGAGCCCAGGCTCCAGCCCATGATGTGGGTCCTGCTGCTGGCGATCCCTCTGGGAACGCCGGCGGCGATCCTGTACACCAAGCTCCGCCTCGACCTGCGCTTCCGCGAGACGAGCTTCATCGTCGCGATCGCGGCCATCCTGCGGCAGTTCGGGCAGGTGGCGCTGGCTCTGGCCGGAAGCGGAGCCATGAGCTTCGTGTATCCCGCTGTCGCCGCCGCCGTCATTGAGTCGCTGCTGACCTGGTGGGTCACCCGCGATCACCCGTGGTCGCGGCCCGCCGAGCCGCGGCAGTGGCCCGGCCTGATCGGGAAGACCAAGTACCTCATTCTCGGATCCGTCGCCAACCTGCTCCTTGATCAGGGGCCGTACCTCGTGCTCCAGCCCTCTCTTCGGCTTCTGGGCGGCATGGCCAAAGCCCAGGCCGACGGCATCCAGGGGAACGTCTTCTGGGCGTTCCAGATGACGGCTCAGGTCGGCGTGCTTCTCTCGTACAACATGCAGTTGGTCCTCGGGCCGGTCTTTCAGAAGATCTCGGAAGACCCCCAGCGCCTCCGGCGGTCGGTTCTCCGCGCGATGGCCGCGACGATGATGATCGGGTCGATCACCAGCATCGGCTTTGGCCTGGTCATGGACCCCCTTGAGAAGATGGTCTTTCAGGGCAAGTGGGCCGCGGCGACCGCGGCGGTCGCGATCTACGGGTTGTTCTTCCCGTTCCGGATCCTGTACGGCCTGACGGCCGCTCTTCAACTCGCGACGGGGCAGTCACGAGCGTACTTCTACTGCACGCTCATCCCCGGTCTGGTCTTCACCTTCGCGGCGGTCGCGGCGGGTCAGTGGGCGACCACTCCCGCGGGCGCGGCGTGGTGGACGGACGGGGCCCTCGCCGCGATCATGATCCTCGTCACGCTTCACGTCCTTCGCAAACTCGGCGTTCCAGCACATAAAACCATCGTCAAGATGTGCTGGC
>VYKP01000268.1_pt1 | contig 13371 bp, 6 predicted proteins | sample 5114551 | NCBI WGS metagenome assembly VYKP01 (sample SAMN12291777, study PRJNA351875) | freshwater metagenome | isolation source: freshwater lake | place: USA: Michigan, Baseline Lake | collected 2013-08-09
CTCTTGCTTCGTGCACGGCTTGCTCAGCAACTGGACATGCCGTCCCTTTCCGTCAGCCACACCGAGTTCCCGCACCGCGCCGGTCGCGGCGAGCTCAATGTCGAGGCCGAGCACGAGCTGCTCGATGACACTGCGACACCACGGCTCGTCTCCCCACTCAAGAATCGCGCCGAGTCCTTTTCTCTTGCCTCGCCAACTGGCCACAAGAGCAGGGATGGGCATCGGGGTGACATCACTCGCGCCACAGTTAGACACTCGTGGAAATGGGGCATCCGAATGAACGAGGCGCAACCCACGACCCCATCGAGTATTGACGGCCTTCCGCAGAGGTGCGGATACATCGCCAAGCCTGAAACGGCACCAAAGTGCGGCAGCAAGCCACGGATCGACAACTATGGCGGGGGTGCTCCGAGGAAGTCCGCTTTCCCCTATACCACCACACCGGACAGTCTCAACTAGGGTCGCCTCGTCCAGAAGCGCTGCACAGCGAAGCCCCGGCAGCAGCCTCAGATCATCCGTGACCTGCTCCTGTGTGACGACACTTCTGACTCGCTCCCGTCCGCTCACTCGTTCAAGCTGCACCGCGCATAGCAGAGGCTGGGTTCCCGCCGAGGGGCTGTACCCTGAAGTGAAGGACTCTGGCGTAACAGGCACGGATCGGTCGCTTCCGGACAGGTCCAGCACGTCACAACCAACGGTCACCGAACGGCGAGAAGGGTCCAAGATGCCCAGAAAACCGTGATCCGAAGCCAGGATTTCTGCCGTGTAGGGAAGGTGCATCTGAGGAACCTGAGTACCTAGATTCTACTGGAGTTGGAGTCCTTTCGCACTTGACCTGCCCCCCAAGAGCGAGTCCAGGTTCCGAGTTAGTCTACTCGGGGCTGGGCGAGATGAAGGGGCAGACGAATGGGCGATACGAGCAAGCAGTACACGGCGGAGCAGATCGTGAGCACACTTCGTGAGGAGAAGGTGGAGTTGGCCAAGGGGCTGACGATCCCGGTGGTGGTCAAGAAGCTGGGGGTCACTGACCAGGCCGTAAGCTGCGGCGGCGTTGAGTAGCTCGGGCCGCTGCCGCGCGGCGAACAAGTGGATACACTGGACCCGAGATTGACCTGCACTGTTGAGGCGGGTCACAAAGGGTGAAATGGTTTGGACCTGCGAATCACTTCAGTTCCCACGCCTTCGAGCGGCCGCTTCGAATGAGGAGTATCTCCTCCACCAAGCCGCCCTCGAGTGGAGCCTGACCGATCCGATCATCATCAACTCGGCCGAGGACATCAAGTCCGCCGAGTCGTGGCAAGATCTGCTCAAGCCCTACGAACATCAGGTTCAAAATCTCATCACGTTCTGCAGACGTCTGCCGGTTTCTCTCGTCGCCGATGATGTTGGGCTCGGAAAGACGATTAGTGCCGGGCTCATCCTGAGTGAGCTCCTCAAGCGGCAAAGGGTCACCCGCGCGTTGGTTCTATGTCCGAAGATCCTGCTCCCACAATGGGAAGAGGAGCTGATACAGAAGTTTCGGATTGCGGCCCGGGCGTGCAGTGGGAAGTCGTTCGCCGACGAGCTTCGGAAGCCCACTCAGGTTGTGATTACGACGTACGAAACTGCCAGACTGTACTTTGCGGATATCGAGCCAGCCAATTTCAACTTCCTGATCTTGGACGAGGCGCACAGATTGAGGAACCTCTACGGGCCGAGCGCGGACCCGCAGTCGTTCGCCAACGAGATCAAACGTGCACTGACCGGGCAGATCTTTCGCTATGTGCTCATGCTCACGGCCACCCCGCTTCACAATCGACTGTGGGACCTCTACTCGCTGATCGACTGTCTCGCGGCGACGCGCAAGTTACCAAATCCGTTTGGTGATCCTCATGTGTTCGCAGCGAGATTCCTATCGGACAATAGCTCAGTAGCCCGGAGGCTCAAGCCAGAAAGAGCTGCCGAGTTCCGTGGCATCTTGAGCCAGTACATGGTGCGCACACGACGTGCCGAGGTTCGCCTTCTCTTTCCAAAGCGAGAAGTCAGGCTCTTGCGTGTCAGTACCTCACCCGTTGAGGATAGATTGACGGACATGGTACGAGAGCTTCTTCAAGGGCTGAATGCCCTTGTTCAGACGTCTATCTCGCAGGCGATGATGAGCAGCCCCGAGGCTTTGCTCGCGCAGCTGGATAACATGGCGCGGAACAAATCCGTGCCGTTGCACTCTGTTGAGGTCATTCGGGTTCTTCTCGCCCGCCCGACAGAGCGAACGGGCAAGCTTAATGCGTTGCACGGGCTTATTGGCGAACTCCGGCGTGAGCGTCCGAAGGACTGGCGGGTCGTAGTGTTCACTTCTCGAAAGGAAACGCAGCGCGCGATTGGGGCATCCCTCTCGGGACAGGGAATAGCCGTTGGGTACATCTCGGATCAAGGCGACGCGGCGAATCAACGAGCGATTGCGAACTTCCGAGCGGAGCCTCCTCAGGCAAACGTCCTGATCTCAACCGATCGCGGAGCACAGGGCGTCAATCTCCAGGCTTCCAACGTACTGGTGAACTACGACTTGCCTTGGAACCCCATGACAGTGGAGCAGCGGATCGGTCGAGTCCAAAGACTGAGTTCCAAGCATGACAAAGTCATTATTTGCAATCTCGTCGTCAAGGGCTCCGTTGAGGAACGCATCGTGGCGAGACTTATGTCCAAGCTCCAGATGATCGCGCACGCGGTTGGCGACATTGAGGCGATCCTTGAATCCGCGGGCTACGATGGAGACGAAACAGACACGGGGAGTTTCGAGTCTCAGATCCGCGGCATGGTATTGAGATCTCTCCTCGGTCAGGACTCTGAGGCTGCTGCGGCGGCGATGCTCGCGAGTATCGAGCGCGGGCAGAAGATGATAGACGATCGGCAGGATGAACTAGACCAAACATTGGGCTCGCTTGATCACCTTCACAAGTCCGGGGCTGCGCCGCCCGTGCTGACACGAGTCACGCCGTCGATTCCACTCAAGGACTTCGTCACACGGGCCCTGACCAGCGACGGGGCAAGAGTCGAGCCGGATCTCGATGGAACGTTCGAGATTAGACGCAAGGGAGCGAGTCCGGACTTGGCGACCTTTGACGTGGCAATCTCGCGAGAAGCCTCGATTGCCGGAACCTTCGGCGGGAGGCCTGTGCTGCTTTTCCAACCAGGGCAACCTCCGTTTGAACGGTTGACGCAGGCGTGGTGCATGAAGAGCGGCCATCGCGTCGCTGACCTTCGCGTCAAGAACGCGGCGGAATGTCGTCACTTGGCTCAGGTATGGCTAGACACGGTCGAGGGTTCTGTTCTCGGAGACACCAAGCAGACCTCCACCGTCGAGCAGTTCCTTGGAAGCGTCATGTGTCGGGTCAAGGCGGTGGTTGCTCACGATAGCTACGAGAAGCTCACGAGGCACTCGATGGGCGATACGTCACACGGGGATGTGACGGCTATTGATGAGCCGAGCCGAGAGACTTTGAAGACCGATCTGGCTATACCGGATCTCTGTCCTGGACTTGATTCTATTGTCAGCCGCGCGATTGAGGCGGACCCGGACGTTACGGCGTTTTGCTCTTTCTATGAGCAGCGGAGAGTCGAGGAGCTCTCGCTCGCGGGAAGTGAAGAGCGCCGGCGGCAGAAAATCAACCTGGATTTCACCCCACGGGTGTTCGGCGAGGTGGTCGCGGCGTCGGGCGTCGTGTACTCCACCAGCACGATGCGAGTCGAGTACACCATTGACGGCCATGGACCATATGCGTCAACGATTCGCGGTATTCCTTCGATTCGCAGAGTTCTTGAAACTCCCTCCTTTGCAGAGTGTGAAATCTCCGGACGCCGCCTTCCGATCGACGTTCTTGACCCCTGCAGTATCAGCGGGAAGCGGGCCGCCCGCCATCTGCTCGTTAAGTCACAGGAGTCTGGAAGACTTGCCTTGCCGGTTCACGGCGTTAATTGCCAGGCATCAGGAGCGTTGGTCCTTGCCGACGAAGTCGACCACTCTGAAGTCAGCGGCAAGGTTGTACGAAAGTCCATTTTGATGAAATCCGCCGTATCCGGTCGCTCGGCCCTTGAGGAGGAGCTGCAACGCTGCGACTTCACAGGCACTCCGGTCTTTCCCACAGAGCTCCAAGTGAGCAACGTATCGGCGAAGCGTTATCGAGAAGATGAAGGACAGGTGTCGAGCGATGGTGAATGGACTGGGCACCGTTCTGAGTTTGCCCGCTGCGAAGAAACAGGGGATACGACACCACTCGATCAGTTGGAGGCGTCCGGGGTCAGCGGCAAGAGAGTGCGGCGGGAACTTCTGGTCACTTCAGAGGGTGCGGCGGGTCTGCGAGCGCTCAAGGCTGAAATGGAGGTGTGCAGCATCACCGGCAAGACCCTTGCAAGCACTGAAGTAGGGAGCTCCGGTGTGACGGGCCGAAGGGTAAGCAAGGCTCTACTCCACCCCTCCGCCAAGTCAGGCGTTCTGGGCTTGCTTGAGGAAATGAAGGTCTGTCAAAGAAGCGGGCAACTTCTCTCGCCGACGGAAGTCGAGACATGTGTTGTTACCAACATCGTTGCAGACCGAGAAGAGCTACGCCAGAGTGCCGTGTCTGGGCAATGGGCGGTGCCCGAGGAAACGTCGCTCTGTTCCGCGACCGGTAAGCGAGCTCTTCTGTCTGAATTGAAGACGTGCGAGGCAAGCGGGAAGCTCTTTCTGCCGGCCGGTTTGGAACGGTGCCGGGCGACGGGCAAGCTGGTGGATCGAAGACTTCTCGTTCGCAGTCAGACTTCAGACTTGCTCGCGCTTCCAGAGGCGATGGTGCGGTGCGCCAAGACCAACATGCTCGTGCTGCCAGAGGAACTGGTGGCCTGCGAGGAGACAGGACTTCGCGTGCTCAAAAGTGAGTTGGAGCGATGTGCGATCACCGGCGAGCTGGTGCTGCGCGACCGGCTGGTGTGGAGCGACGTGTCGCAAGTCCCGATGCGACGTGCAAGGGCTGTTCTGTCCGTTCGCGGTGGCTATTGCCTCCCGGCCGAGGCGCAAGTCTGCACATGGTTGAATGGTCCGCTTCTGCCGAAGCAAACGGGCATCTGCAAGCTCACCGGCTTGCTCTTTTCTACCGACCTGCTGAATGCGGCGGGCGAGTTTGGAGTTCTGCGAGACATGCTTGACGGAACAACTGCCGGGGACCAAGCTCCGGCGGTTGTAACGTGGCTAGCCCAGACGGATTCGAAGCGATACTCCGGGGCAAAGAGTGCCACGTCAGTCGGTTCGCCGAGTCGGCATCTCTTCGCTGTGTGCGTTGAAACGAAGGCAATTCTAGGGCTCGTGACCAAATACCTGGGGCTGCTTGTGAGGAACACGAATCCCCCTCAAATCACGGGCAGGATTGTGGAAGGCAAGCGCTCGGGTCAAAGGTGGAATGGCGTATAGCACCGATCGATCTCAAAGGCGATACGAAACACCAGCTTCCGCACCCGCTCGAGCGTCCGTTGGTTACCCCGTACGACGATGTGGCGATCTATCCGCCGGCGTACTTCCTCCCGACTGTCGGGGAGTCGAATTCCATTCCGGACGCGCCTACTTTCCTGAAGGCGACGCATGTCTTTAACAGGACGTGGATCGAGGAAACGCGCACGCGACACCGTGGTTTGTGGGCGGCGAATCAACCCTGACCCCCGCTTGAACTTCAGCGAATGTGCATCTACAGGCGGGTCTGACAAGCATGCAAGCGGGCTCCCGGCGGTGCACATCTCCCAAGCCGAGCTGGTGTACCATTCACCACTTTGGCGCAGTCGACCAAACATAAACCGATCGCATTCTCACCCGGCTCCATTCCAGGCGGGACACGGCTTTCTGTCACTTTGCGTGCTCACCACCACCGCCAGACGCGGCAGGTGCCCGCCGAAAAGAAAGTGTCGAAGGCATGGTGATCCGGGACGCCGCCGATCACTACCTCGCCGCCAACGGCGCACCAAGCCCGGGACCTGCGTCCGGCCATTCCATCGCGGGGGGTTGCGTGAAATGAGCGCTATCGACCTCGACAACCTCTTCAAGACGCGATTGGTCATCGCACGATTCGGCGAGATGGATCTCGCGCGTTGGTGGGACACCAAGGGAATGCTGGCAAAGACTGGCCGGCTCGCGGTGAGTCGCGGGTTGCCCAAGACGCATCGCTTCGCGCAGGCCAGGGCGGTGTTCGCAGTTGCTCGGGCTCGATGCCGGGAGGTCTACAGCCCCCCAGACGGAGTCACGCTTTGGGATTTGCCGGCCGAAGTCGAGAGCGCCTTGGACGAGCGGTGGCCGCTGTGGATCGAGAATCAGACCGCTTGGCAGCCGTTCTTCGATGCTCTTGAGGCGATTTCGGGAGATGACCTTATCGGCGCGTTTGCGAAGGTCGCACCATTGCCCTCCGCCACGCTCGATGCGGCCAAGCGGATGAAGCGAGCGGCAGACCAGAAAGCGGTCCCCCTCGGGGAAGTTCCTGCGGTTACCGATGAGCTTGTGTCGCAACTCGCCGCCGGGTTCAGCAAAGGCGAGCCTGGCCGCGTCGCTGTGCCATTCGCCAAGTGCAGGAGGGCAGGTTGAGCGACCGCACTCGACCATCGTCTTTCCTGGCCACGAAGGGACTCTTCCCGGAGCAGATGTACCGTGCTCTTCACAAGTGGGACCTGTCCGCTCCCGTCGAGGAGAACGTGCGGGTTCTTCGCACGACAAACACCGTCGGCGGCCCGAGCCTCGGATGGCTCAAGGACTTCGGAAAGATCATCCTTCGACGCTTCAGCGTTGATGGCCCACCCGCTGCTCTCGTTGAACTCGCCCAGCAGGGATGCGATCTGTCAGTCTGGAAGCCCCTGTTGCTTTGGCATTGTGCCGAGGCCGACACCCTGCTCCGCGTTTTCCTTGCCGAGTGGCTCTTCGACCAGCACCAGCGGGGCATCGTGCGCGTCACGCGCGAAGCGGTGGAGGATTTTCTCCGCCTCCATCTTGCCGCACTCGATCAGGAGCCGTGGAGCGACAGCAACATAGAGCAATCCAGTTCCGGATTGCTTCGCACCGCTGCCGCTTTTGGTCTTCTCACCGACGGCCGCACGAAGAGCTTCACCGGCTATCACCTACCCGAGCCAAGCTTCATGTACCTCGCTCATCTCCTCATGCATCGATATGCGAGCAGCGGAAGAGCCGTGGCAGATCCGGGATGGCGGCTCTTCATGATGACGCCCGCCGCGGTCGAGGGTGAACTGCTTCGATTGCACCAGATGCACCGCCTTCAGTTCCACCGCGCGGGCACGATCGTCGAGCTCCACCTGCCCTGCAGCTCAGAGCGAGAGTTCGCAAGGAGGATGCTCGCATGAGTGATTGGCAGACACGTCTAAGCGACACGCTCGAACCGTTGCTGTCCGTGCCGGACCCGCGGCGGACCGCATTCTCTGCATACCACGACATGCCCTACGCGATCTTCCATTACCCGGCCGAAGAAGAACTCGCCCTTCGCCGCGAACTCGGGATGCTGCGTACCAGGCTGACCCAGAAGGGCAAACGTGTGTCCGTGATCTCGCTCGCCGAAGTGGTCTGTGATCTGATCAAGGACGACATGCCCATCCACGCAATCGCTGAGGCGGAGCATGACTCTGGCATCGAAAAACTCGTCGAACAGTTCCACTCTTATCTCGTTGAATCTAAGCCTCTGGCAGACGCGGTCATCGAGCGCATCCCAGCGGATGCCGATCCGTGCCGCGACGTGCTGTTCTTCACCCGCGTGGGGTTTCTGTTTCCGATCTACCGCACATCGGCGCTCGTCGAGCACCTCCACGGTCGATTGTCCATCCCAAGCGTGCTGTTCTTCCCGGGGTCGCTCGCGGGACCGGCGGGCCTGTGCTTCATGGATGTCTTCCCCCCAGAGCACAACTATCGACCCCGCATTTTCTGAAGTGAGCCGAACGATCCCCAAAGGTGTGAGCCCGTCATGACCACGATTCAACAACTCTTCGACCGCGACATCTCACGGCAGATCCAAGAGGTCATCAAAGTTGACCAGCAGGATGATGCTGTCGTCATCAGCGAGATCGAAGAGTACGTGGCGACCGACGCGATCAAACGCTCATTCGCCTCCGTCCTTGAGGCGTATGCCGAGGTGCCAAACAAGCCGAGCGATCGAATGGCTGTGTGGGTGTCGGGCTTCTTCGGGTCCGGCAAGTCGAGCTTCGCCAAGCTCCTGGGAGCCGCCGTCGGCAACAGAGACTTGCAGGGGAAGTCGGCATCGAAGCGGGTCTCGGATCAGTTTGGCGACGGGCGCGTCTCCGTCGTGCTCGAACGGATTTCCCAGAGGATGCCCACCGAAGTGGTCATCTTCGATCTCGCCACCGATGCCGGCGTCCGCAACGCCAATCAGAAACTCACGGAGATCATCTACCGGCAACTTCTGGAGCACCTGGGCTATGCCCGGGATCTCGACCTCGCTGAGCTGGAGATCAATCTCGAGGACGATGGCCGTCTGCAAGCGTTCAAGGACGCGTTCCAGCGCCACACCGGCAAGGGATGGGATGACCGGAAGTCACTCACGGCCTTCGCAATGAGCGAAGCTTCACGGGTAATGCACGAGTTGGACCCGAAGACCTATCCGTCTGCGGATTCATGGTCCAAGGCCGCCCGCAACCGTTTCGACATCAGCCCAAACGACCTGGCCGATCGCTGCATCAAGCTGACCAAGCGTCGTCGCGGCGATAAGCAGTTGGTCTTTGTGATCGACGAAGTCGGCCAGTTTGTGGCCCGAGATGTCAACAAGATGCTCGATCTGCAAGGCATCGTGCAGTCGCTCGGGCGTGTCGGGCAGGGCAAGGTCTGGGTGATCGTTACGTCTCAGGAGAAGCTCAACGAGATGGTCGGCAGCCTTGACGACAAGCGAGTCGAGCAGGCCCGATTGATGGACCGCTTTCCTGACCACCTCCGCGTCCACCTGGAACCATCCGACATCACGACCGTCACCAGCAAGCGCGTGCTTTCCAAGAATGCGGAGGGCGAGAAGGCGCTCCGCAAGCTGTTCGAGGATCATCGTGGCCGCCTGTCGCACTGCGCCCATCCGCAGGCCGACGTCAAACTCGACGAACTCACCGCCGACAGCTTCATCCGGCTCTATCCACTGGTGCCATACCAGATCAAGCTGATTATCGACATCGTGTCAGGCCTCCGCACGCAGGGCGGGGCAATCACCCACGTCGGCGGCGCGAACCGCACCGTCATCAAACTCTCGCAGCAGTTGCTCACCAATCCACAGGTGGGCCTTGCCGAGCAGCCGGTCGGCCGCCTGGTCAGCCTTGACCACGTCTTTGATCTCGTTCGTGGCAACATCCCGAGCGAGATCCGCGAGAAGATTGATCGGATCTCCACCCAAGTGGAACACAAGCTGGCTCAGCCGGTTGCCAAGGCGATCTACCTGCTCCAACTCGTGCCGACGATCAAACGCACCGCCGAGACGCTGGCCGCCGTGCTGCACCCGGCGGTTGATGCCGATTCGAGGCAGAGCGAGGTCAACGAAGCGCTCCAGGCGCTGGAGAAGGCCCACCAAGTCCGCAAAGGTGACGACGGCTACCGCATCCCATCGCCCAGCGAAGACGATTGGGAAAAGCAGCGTGCCGGCCTTTCGCCCAAGAACGCCGACCTGGCCAAGATCATCGGTGACCAGGTCGAGCAGCTGTGGCAGCCCGTGCCAACGCACGAGTTCGAGGACACCCGCGTGTTCAAGGCCGGCCTCAAGCTCAACGGCCGCGACCGCGTCGAGGGCGATCTGACGTTCGAGGTCTACACCCACCCGAGAGATCAGTACTACGACGAGCGCCTTGGCGAGGCCCGCCGCAGCAGCCAGGCTGATCGCAAGTCTGTGTTCTGGGTCGTGCCCCTTTCCAGCCGGATCGACAAGACGGCGGAGGAGATGTTCCGGTCTCAGGAGATGAGCACGCGGAAAGCCCGCAGCGTCGCCACTGAAGCCGAGATCAAGCTCCTCGGAGAAGAGAAGCGCCGGCTTCAGACCAATCAGGATGAACTCAAGCGTCTCGTCCGTGAGGCATTCACCACCGGTGCGATCTATTTCCGCGGCAACGACCGCAGCGCCGACCAGAACGAGACCGACGTCGGCAAGATCGCGTCGTCCCGCATGAAGGATGCGCTCCCCGAGGTCTTTGAACGCTTCAAGGATGCCGCGGCGCGTGTCCAGAAGCGAGACAGTGAGGCACTGCTCACCAATGCGAACCTTCAAGGCCTGCCGCCGATCTTCTCGCAGCTGAAGCTCGTCCGGACGCAGAATAATCGCGGCAGCATCAACGTCGAGCAGCCTCCGCTTCAGGATGTCCTGGCCAAGATCGAGAGCGTGGCCAACTACGGCAACCAGGCCACGGGCAAGATGCTCGAGAGCGACTTCGCCAAAGACCCCTTCGGGTGGGACTTTGAAATCGTCAAGCTCTTGACGCTGTGCCTGCTCCGCGCCGGCAAGATCGTGGCAGTGTCGCAGGGCCGGACGATTGAGTCGGTCCCGTCGGACGAGGCTCGCGATCTCTTCACCGCCAACCCCAAGTTCCGCGCCGCCAGCTTCCGCGCGAAGATCGTCATCGACGCGGGGCAGCTCACCACCGCCGCCGACAACTTCAAGTTGACCTTCGGCAAGGATGTCCCCGAACTGACGCCCTCCGCCATCGCCCACGCAGTCCGCGACGCGGCGGGACAGAAAGAGGATGACCTCTCCGAAGTCCGCACCGCCCTCACGGCGGACGCGCTCCCCGGCGGCGATGTACTGGCCGGCGCCTTGAGCCAGATCAAGGCACTCCGCACGGGCTCTGAAGAGGACGTGGTCCAGGCGTTTAATACCAGCCACAACACGATCAAAGAAGCCATCGACCGCGCCGCCACGCTCAAGGGCAAGCTCACTGAGCCCAACCTGGTGGCGATCCGGAACGCTCGTGCCGCGGCGTCCTCCATGTGGCCTTTCCTTGACGGCGAACCCGACACCGAGCAGCCTCTGCGGGAAAGCGCCGTGCGTCTGGCCGACCTTCTCAAGCGAGAGACGTTCTTTGAGGAGATCCCCGCGATCTCACAGGCAGCCGCAGCGATCCGTGAGGCCTATTCCCGCAAGTTCCAAGCGGCGACGGCCGCCCGCGTGAGCGCGTACTCATCGGCGCTGACGGAGCTGAAAGCTGTGCCGGGCTGGGTGGACCTTTCGCCCGAGCAGCAGGCTCGCATCGGCGGCGTGCTCGAATCGCTCGCCAAGCCCGAAAGCTCGGAATTGACGCCGATCGTCCAGATCCGTTCCGACACCGACGCCTGCTCGAATCGGCTGGCTACCGCCATCCGCGAGGTAAACACCATCATCGAGGGTGAGCGTCTCGTCACCGTCAAGAGCACCAAGTACTTCTCCAAAGCCATCGAGAATCCCGAACAGCTCAACGCGGCACTCGACTCGCTGCGTCAGGATTGCGAAGCCGAGCTCGGCCGCGGCAAGAAGATCCTGATCCAGTAAGCCACGCCACATGAACGAACCATCCACGCCCCCAGCCAGCCTCTGATCCCGCAACACGACTGATCGACATGGACCAAGCCACCCGCAACAGCCTGCAGAACGCCACGCAGCAAGCCCGCCGCTTGCTGGAGCGGGAGATCACGCCCAACGGCACGATCGCGGACAAGCCCGGCAAGCACCTGGATGCATCGCAGCGGCTCGTCCGCACCAAGATCGTCGAATCCATCCGTCACCGCGCCGGCGGCAGCGCGAAGGCAGACATGCTGGCCGACGCCGTGGCCGACTATGTGCGCGAGACGGCGTTCACCATTCTGAACCGCTACATCGCCCTGAAGATGCTCGAAGTTCGCGGCCTCGTTCAGCAGTGCATCACCAAGGGCGATCAGTCCAGTGGCTTCAAGGAGTTCGGCTTGGCCGCGACGGGCCTAGCACAGCTCTCCGACAAGGGATACCGGCTGTACCTCGAATCCCTCTTCGATGAGCTCTCGACCGAAGTCAAGGTCCTCTTTGATCGCCACAACGACGCATCCCTCCTCTGGCCCCGCCGGCAGGCATTTGATGGACTGCTGGAGATCCTCAACGCAGAAGACGTTGCCACCGTCTGGAAAGAGGACGAGACGATCGGCTGGGTCTACCAGTACTTCAACAGCGACAAGGACCGAGAGAGGGCACGGTACGACGAGAAGGGCAAGCCCAAGGCGCCGCAGAACTCATACGAACTCGCTGTTCGTAACCAGTTCTTCACACCTCGCTACGTGGTCGAATTCCTGACCGACAACACATTGGGCCGAACCTGGTACGAGATGCGGCAGGGCGTGACGGCGCTGACCGAGAGGTGTCGGTATCTCGTCCGACGACCAGACGAGGTGTTCTTCTCCGGTCTTTCAGTGCCGAGTGGAACGGAACTGGAGGGTCCGCCACTGTTCGCCAAGTTCCTGGCCGAGCCAGAAATGGGGAGCCTGCTCCCCTTCACAGCAGACCGGCCGCAGGCCCTCATTGAACTGGCCCATTGCGTGGATGCCTACTCCCGTCACCCCTTCGGGCAAGAGATCGAAGGCCAGTGGTGGCCGTGGCACATGAGAGGTCGGATGGAGGCTGCGGCGGGTTTGGACGAGTTCACGACACAGGACATCCTCGATGTGATGTTCTGCCAGTGCCGTGCAGACCGCCACGGCGGCGGGGATGGGATCGCCGATCCCGTCTTCATCCGACTCGCCAACGAAGTGCGGAAGCGTGTGATCGACTCGCGGGAGCCAGACCGGGCCCAGCAGCAGCTGCTGAGAGATCAAGTCTTCGTACGCTTTCGGCCCAAGAAGGACCCGCGAGACCTCAAGATCCTCGACCCCGCCTGCGGCTCGTCTCACTTCCTGCTCTACTGCTTCGACCTGCTCCTCACCATCTACGCCGAGGCTTGGGCCGACGATCAGTCGCCGCCCTCGCAGCTCACCGGCAAGACACTCCGAGAGGACTACTCCGACGAGGCCACTCTGCGCCTCGCTCTGCCAGGCCTGATCCTGCGGCACAACGTGCACGGCATCGACATCGACCCGCGGTGTGCACAGATCGGCGCCTTTGCGCTCTGGATGCGTGCGCAGCGGGCGTACAGCGAGTTCAAGATCGCGAAGGAATCCCGCCCGCCGATTACCAAGGCCAACATCGTCGTCGCGGAGCCCATGCCGGGTGAAGACGATCTCCTGACTGCGTTCCTGCGCGACCTCCGCGAGGATCACCTCGAATCGCTCATCCGACGGGCGCTCAACGTGCCGCCCGAGAGGCAAGTTCGTGCGACGAAGGCGATGGCCGACAGCCTGTGTGGCCTCGTGCGCACTATCTGGAACTCAATGAAGTTGGCCGGCGATGCGGGCAGTCTGCTCCGTGT
>VYKP01000210.1_pt1 | contig 13358 bp, 11 predicted proteins | sample 5114551 | NCBI WGS metagenome assembly VYKP01 (sample SAMN12291777, study PRJNA351875) | freshwater metagenome | isolation source: freshwater lake | place: USA: Michigan, Baseline Lake | collected 2013-08-09
GATCAAGCTAACCAAAGCGCGTAGCTACGGCAAGCATGCCTTGCCCAGTCAGCGCGCCCTGTCTAGCCTTTTCTGGTCAGCCGGGGGCGCAGCGCTTTCGGCTTTTGCCAAAGCAAGGAAACCCCGATGGCCACGTCCAAGAAACCGCGCTTCCCAGAACTGACACCCGAAAGCATGAGCGCGGAGCAGCGCGCCGCGGCTGAGGGTATCATCAAAGGCCCGCGCGGCGGCTTGCGTGGCCCCTTCAATGCCTGGCTGCGCAGCCCTGTTTTCGCCGACAGGATGCAAAGGGTTGGGGAATATCTGCGCTTCAATAGCTCGATCCCCGCTGATTTGAATGAATTCGCCATCCTGATCACGGCGCGCGTCTGGACCAGCCAATATGAATGGTATGCGCATCACGCCATGGCGATGAAGGCTGGCTTGCCGCCTGCCATTGCGGCTGATCTTGCCGAAGGTCGCCGCCCCGCCGGCATGACGGAAGATCAGCGCATTGTCTATGAATTCTGCACGGAATTGCACCGTGACCACGGCGTATCAGACGCGACTTTCGCCACCACCGCTGCGCGTTTTGGTGAACAAGGTGTAGTGGATCTGATTGCGGTGAGTGGCTATTACGTCGCGGTTTCTATGACGCTGAATGTTGCGGAAGTGCAAATCCCGCCGGAGGCGACACCGCTGCCAATTTTGCCGAAGGCGTGAACGTCGCATGGGGCGGCATGGCACCGCCCCGTGCAAGCGCTAATCAGCTCCGAACCAGCGAACAGCCACCATCCGCCAAAGAACGGAAGGCCTCATCAGCTGTGCTGGTCTGCAACAGCTTGTAGTAATCAAACCGGTGCTTGCTTTCCGCCGGCGTCTTCACTTCAAACAGATAGGCCGGATGGAGCTTGCGGCCATCAGCGCGGATGGTTCCGGCACCGAAAGCATCATCCTGCGTCGGCATGGCCTTCATGCGTTCCACAACAGCGCGCCCATTGGCCTTGGCCGGCGCTGCACCCAATTCAGCAACCGCTTTCAGGTAATGCAGGGTTGCCGAATAATCACCGGCCTGGGCCATGGTCACTGGCGTATCCGCGCCGGAAGCCGCCAAGACGCGGCGCGCAAGATTGCGTGTCTGATCATTCATGTCCCAATAATATGAGGCCGTGCAGACCAGACCCTGCGCGGTTTCAAGCCCCAGCGCATGCACATCGGTGATGAACATGAGCATGGACGCAAGCTTGATGCCCCGGCGCGTGATGCCGAACTCGGCCGCCTGCTTGATGGAATTGCTTGTATCCGTTCCCGCATTGGCCAGGCCAATCACCTTCGCGCGGCTCGCCTGCGCTTGCAGAATGAAGGAGGAGAAGTCGGTTGTGCCGGGGAAGGGTGTACGTACCTGCCCGACAACGCGCCCACCAGCGGCACGCACAAAGGCCGCAGTATCACGTTCCAAGGCGTGCCCAAAGGCGTAATCGGCGGTGATGAAGAACCAGGTATCACCACCCGCGCGCACCATGGCCGCACCGGTGGATCGCGCCAGCATATAGGTGTCATAAACCCAGTGGATTGTATTGGCGTTGCACGCACGGCCTGTGAGATCAGACGTCGCTGTGGAGGTTGCAATGGCAACCTTGTTTTTCTCACGCGCCAATTCAGAAACGGCAAGTGCGACGGAAGAAGCGGCAAGGTTCAACACCATATCCACACCATCGCGGTCGAACCATTGCCGGCTGATATTTACGCCCACATCCGGGCGGTTCTGATGGTCAGCCACCACCAGCTCAACATTAAGGCCGCGAGCCGCCGCCATTTCCTGCATCGCAAGGCGTGTGGCGGCAATGCTGTTCGGACCATTCAAATCCCGATACGGCCCGGACATATCTGACAGCAAGCCAATCTTGATGGTACTGGCCGCCTGAGCATGTGCACTCCGCCAGGGTAGCGCACCCAAGGCAGCAGCGCCGCCGCCAGCGGTCAGAATGGACCTTCTTTCAAGCGTCATGGCATTTCCTCTCTTGTCCCTGTTGACTGGAATAGGCTTCCAGGATGCCCGCCCATTACCCTACCCGCCGGACGAAATCCATGCCTATTCCGCAGCCACCCGGCTGGCCGGCGGGCGGAAGGCCGGGATGACATGCTGGGCGAACAGCGTGAGACTGCGCAGGATTTTCTCGTGCCCATAATAGGGCGGGTAATGCAGCAGCAGGCTGGTCATGCCGGTGCGCGCCTGCAGCGCGCGGAGCTTCGCAATCACCGTGGTTGGGCTGCCATGCAGCAGGGTGGTTTCAGCCAGCACCCCGTAATCCAGCGCCTGCCCCTTTTCGGAAACCGAGCCAAGATAGCCGCTGGTGCCGGCACTATTGAAATTGCGGATATGGTGCAGGATGTGTTCTTCCGTATCGGCGCGCGCCTGTTCATCGGTTTCCGCCACATAAACCATGCGCGCAATATCAATATGCCCGGCGGCGGGGTTGTTGCGCTGGGGTGATGGCGCTGTCGCCAATGCCTCGCGATAAATCTTCGATTGCGACGCCAAGGTATCCAAGCCTGGCAGCGTGCTCAGCATCAGCCCGAAACCATTGCGCCCGGCATAGCCAATGGACCGATCCGTGCCGCCCGCCATGTAAAGCGGCGGATGGGGAAGCTGGATCGGCACGGGCAGCATTTCATATTGCCCTTCGACCTTGCCCTTGTAGAATTTGCCCTCATGCGTCCAGCGCCGACGATGAAAGCCATCGAAAATCAGCTTGACACTTTCTTCGACAATATCACGCCGCGCTTCAAAATCCTTGCCCAGGCCTTCAAACTCATAGGGCCTATACCCGCTGCCCAGGCCCAGCATCACGCGGCCATTGGAAAGCACATCAACGAAAGCGGTATTTTCCACGACGCGAATTGGGTCATAGAGCGGCAGCGTGATCACCCCTGCCGCGAGCTTGATGCGGCTGGTGCGCGCCGCAAGGTAGGACATATACACAAAGCAATCCGGCATGATGCCGTAAGTCGTACTGAAGTGATGTTCCGCGATCCAGGCAGTATCGAAGCCAAGCGCTTCGGCGCGCAGGATTTCCTCAGTTGTGCGCGCGGTCACGCCCTGATGCGGATAAGGTTCTTCCACCGGGTTGGGGTGGCTTGTCATCAGAATGCCGAATTCCATTGCTGCTTCCTCCTGCTATTCTGCTGATGCTGGCGTTAGTCGCCCGCTTCCTTGGGAGTGGCGCGCACCTCAATGCCTGCCAGTTTTTCCATATGCTGAATGGTGGAAACGAAATCCTCTGGCCCGGACCCCATCGCCAAGGCCATCGAAAGATATTGCCGCGCTGCCGGGCCCATGAACATCGGCACGCCGAAACGTTCCGCCTCTTCCAGGCATAGCTTCACATCCTTATGCATCAGCCCCGCCGCAAAGCGCACCGGGAAACCCTGCGCGCGTTCGGTGATGGCTTGCGGCACGCGCTTTTCCGACATGAAGGAACGCCCACTGGAAGCATTCAGCACGTCAAACATCAGCTTGGTATCCAAGCCCGCCTTGGCACCCAATACCATGCCTTCCAAACAAGCGAGTGTATTGCTGGCAAGAATGACATTATTCACCAGCTTCATCGTCTGCCCAAGGCCAGGTTCCGCACCAAGATAGAAGATGTTTTGCCCGATCTGCTTCAGCACCGGCTCCACAGCCTTTTGGGAGGCAGCATCGCCCGATGTCATGATGGCAAGCGTGCCGGCCTCGGCGCCTGAAACGCCGCCACTCACCGGGCCATCAATCAAGTGGATGCCTTTGGTAGCCAAAGCCTCCGCCACGCGCCGCGCAACCGTCGGCCCGGTGGTGGAAAGATCCACCACGATCTTCGCCTTGCGGCCCTGCACCAGCCCATCCGCACCCAAAGCGACGGCTTCCACCGCTGCGGGTGTCGGCAGGCTCAGCAGCAACGCATCGCATTGGTCGGCGACATCGCGCGCGCTGGTTGCGGCCTTGGCGCCCATGGCCGTCAGTGACGCCACGGCCTTCGCATCCAGATCATGCACCACCAGCGCATGGCCTGCCTTCACCAGGCGCCGCGCCATGACGCCACCAATATTTCCAAGGCCGATGAAACCTAGCTTCATGACATTCCTCATTGCCTTTGCGCCGGGCATGCATGGCCAGCGCTGTTATTTGTGGGGAAGGCTCCGCCTGGATGCGCTTTCAGTCAAGGGCTTGGTGCAGCGCGTAGGGGTGTCCTTCTGATGGCAATGTCCCGCGCAAGGTGCATGGCAAAAAAACCGGCTTGGCATTGGCGGTTTCCTCTTTTGGGGGAATACTCACCCCCGTCCCATCCGGCGCGCAAGCCCTGGGGTTGGGTTCATGACGTTCCTGTGATGCGGCGCGGCGCCGAGCCCCGTCGGAAAGGGTGGATGCGATGAATGAAATGCGGCGGACCATGCCGGCAAGCATTGAGCCGGCTTTGACGGACCCGGATGTGATCATCATCGGCGCTGGCATTTCCGGCCTTTATCAACTCTATCGCCTGCGAGAGCTTGGCTATGTCGTCCAAGTGTTTGAAACCGGCAGCGATCTGGGAGGCACCTGGTATTGGAACCGCTATCCTGGTGCGCGGTTTGATTCGGAAAGCTACACTTACGGTTATTCCTTTTCCGATGAGCTGTTGCAGGAATGGAGCTGGAGCGAGCACTTCGCCCCGCAGCCGGAAACGCTCCGCTATTTGCAGCATGTCGCGCAAAAATTCGATCTGCGTCGCCATATCCAATTCAATAGCCGTGTTGTGAGCGCGCATTTCAATGAGGCGTCGCAACGCTGGACTGTCACGCTTGATTGCGGCGCGCAGCATCATTGCCGTTTCCTGATCACCGCGCTTGGCCCGCTTTCCGCCGATACGCTGCCGCGCATTCCAGGTGTTGAGAGCTTCACCGGCCAATCCTTCCATACCTATCGCTGGCCGCATGAACCCATCAGCTTCGCGGGCAAGCGCGTGGCGGTGATTGGCACGGGGGCCACGGGCGTTCAGGTGATCCAGACCATTGCTTCTGAGGTTGGGTCACTGACCGTGTTTCAGCGCACGCCGAATTGGTGCGCGCCCTTGCATAACCGCCCGATCTCGGAAGAAGAACAGCGCCAGATCAAGGGCAATTACCCCGCGCTTTTCGCGCTGCTCCGCACTACGCCGGGTTGCTATATCCATAATGCCGATCCACGCAGCGTGTTTGACGTGACGCCCGAGGAACGCGAAGCCTTTTGGGAACAGCGCTATGCCGAACCAGGCTTTGGCATTTGGCAGGCGAATTACCGCGATATCCTGACTGATCCGAAGGCCAATGCGCTGATCAGCGATTTCATCGCGCGCAAGATCCGCCAGCGGGTGAAAGACCCCGCTATTGCGGAGAAGCTGATCCCCAAGAATCACGGCTTTGGTACGCGCCGCGTCCCGCTCGAAACCCGCTATTATGAAGCCTATAATCGCGACAATGTGCGGCTGGTGGATATCAACGAAACCCCGATCGAACGCATTACACCGAAGGGCATCAAGACCAGCGCTGCCGATTATGAATTCGATATGATCATCTATGCGACAGGCTTTGATGCCATCACTGGCGCTTTTGATCGGATTGAATTCAGGGGTATCGGCGGCCAGCTTCTGAAGGACAAATGGGCGGATGGGCCGAAGACCTATCTCGGCCTGCAATCCGCGGGCTTTCCCAATATGCTGACCATTGTAGGGCCGCATAATGCCTCCACGCGCTGCAATATCCCGCGCTGCATTGAACAGAATGTGGAATGGGTGGCGGATTTGATGCGCCATGTGCGCGACAACGGCATCAGCCGCTTTGAAGCGACTGATGCCGCGGAAGCCGAATGGTCCCACCATATCGAAACCCTGGCCGAGGGCATGCTTTATGCGCAGATCGATTCCTGGGCGACAGGCATCAATCGCAATGTCGAAGGCCGCGATCAGCGACGCATTCTGCAATACCAGGGCGGCGCGCCGGCCTATCGCGAAAAATGTGATGCGGTGGCCGCGCAAGGCTATGCCGGCATGACACTGAGCTGAGGAACACACCATGCGCCAAAACCCTGTCCGCACCGCACTCCGCCAGGGCCGCATGGCCCATGGCATTATGGCAACCGAGTTTCTCACACCGGGGCTTTGCCAAATCCTCGGTAATGCAGGCGCAGACTATGTTATCTTCGATATGGAACATGGCGGCATGGGCATTGACGCGATCAAGGCGCAATGCGCTTTCGCCCGCCATGCCGGCGTGGTGCCTTTGGTGCGTGCCACGGGTCATCATTACCATCTGATCGCGCCGGTCTTGGATGCGGGCGCCATGGGCATCATGGAACCCATGGTGGAAACGCGCCAACAGGCCGAAGAATTGGCCGCCTGGTGCCGCTATCGCCCGGAAGGCAGGCGCGGCGTTGGCTTCGGTTATGCGCATGATGATTATCAGGGCCAGGATGTAATCGCCGGCATGAAGGCAGAAAACGACCGCGTCATGGTGATTCCGCTTATCGAAACCGCGAAGGGGATCGAGAATGTGGAGGCGATCATGGCCGTGCCTGGCGTGGATCTGGGCTGGTTCGGTCATTATGATTTGAGCAATTCGCTCGGCATCACCGCGCAATTTGATCACCCGACATTCCAGGCCGCGCTCACCCGCTTTCTGAAAGCCTGCGAAGCGGCGGGCAAGCCCGCTGGTGTTTTGGGCGCGGGGCTGGAGATGGTGCGTGGCTGGCGCGCCAAGGGGTTTCGCTGCCTTTGCTATGGATCTGATGTCAGTGTTTTCCAATCCGCCCTGAAGGGCGCCTTGGATACACTGAAAGGCGAAGCGGGCTAAGCACCACTCATCGAATAATCGGAAGGCAATAATGGAATTCAAAATCGGCACTGAGCAGCGTGAAATGATCGCCGCCGTCAGGCAATTGGCGCAGAACGAATTCAAGCAGGATGCGCCGAAATGGATGGATGGCACCTTTCCCTGGCCGAACATCAAAAAGCTCGCTGGGCTTGGCGTACTCGGCATGTCAGTGCCGGAGGAATATGGCGGTCTTGGCCTTTCCATTCTCGATTCTGCGCTGATCCTCGAAGAGATCGCCAAGGTGGATTATGTCACGGCCATGGCGGTGCTGGGGGAAGCGGGCGTGCAAACCCGCGTCATTTCCCATTACGCGCCGAAAGCGATCAAGGAACGCATCCTGCCGCGCGTGATTTCCGGCGATTGCATCCTGGCCATTTGCATGACGGAACCGCATGCAGGCACGGATGTGGCGAATTATCGCACCAATACCAAGCGGCATGGCAATCATCTGGTGTTGAATGGCACGAAGACCTTGATTTCCCGCGCGGCGGAAGCCGGCATGTTCGTGGTCTTCACCCGCGTGGATGGCAGGCCGGGGCGTGAAGGCATTGGTTGCGTGCTGGTGGAACAAGGCACGCCAGGCCTTTCTGTCACCGGCACCTATCACACCATGGGGGGCGAGAATCTGCATGAAGTGCAATTCAATGATTGCGAATTGCCGCCAGAGAATCTGGTGATTGAAACTGATGGCTTCAAGAAATTACTGACCGCCTTCAATACGCAGCGCTGCCTCAACCCCAGTATCTCACTTGGCCTGGCGGAAGGCGCCTTTGATGAGGCCGTGCGCTATGTGAATGATAGAAAACTGTTCAACAAGTCCATCGCGGATTTTCAGGGTATTCGTTGGAAATTCGCCGATATGTTCAAGGATATCGAAGCTGGGCGCGGCTTGCTCTATCGCGCCTGCCTCACCGCCAATCCCTTCCCGGACCCCTTCATGGCGGCCACCGCCAAGGTGTTCTGCAATGAAATGTCGCTGCGTGTGACCAGTGAGGCGGTGCAGGTGCATGGCGGCTATGGCTTTACCGATGAATATCCCGTCTCAAGGCTTTATCGCGGTGCGCGTTATGGCTCGCTTGGTGGCGGGTCTTCCGAATCGCTGCGCGATCTGATCGGCAAGCGCATCCTGGCCGATGCCGGCGGCGTGGATGGCATTATGGGCCTTGATACCTATTGAGAAACCTTGCCGGGCGTGGCCCGGTTGTGGTTAAGCTTCGCGCAAATCAACGGGAGAAATGCCATGACCTTGAAGTTCAGTCGCCGCGCCGTGATGGGCGCTGCCGCGCTCGCGCCCTTTGCCGCGAAGGCGCAATCGGATTGGCCCAATCGCCCCGTACGCATTGTGGTGCCTTTCCCGCCTGGCCAGGCTGCCGATATCTTCACGCGCTTACTGGCCGATGAGCTGTCCAAGCGCTGGCCGCAGCGCGTGGTGGTGGAAAACCGCGCCGGCGGTGCTTCGGTCCCCGGCGTTGAATCCGTCGCGCGTGCGCCGGCTGATGGCTATACGCTGCTGACCGGCACATCCGGTCCGCTTGGCGTCAATCCATCCGTCCTGCCGCGCCTGCCCTATGATGTGGAAAAGGATTTCGCCTTCATCAGCAATGTGGTGATGGTGCCCTTGCTGGTGATTGCGCATCCTTCGGTTTCTGAGCGCACCATTCAGGAATTGGCCGCCAGCGCCAAGGCGCGGCCCGGGCAATTGGACATGGCCTCGGCCGGCCCCGCCACCAGCCAGCATATGGCAGCGGAATTGCTGATGCTGCGCGCCGGCATTCGCTTCAACATTGTGCATTATCGCGGCAGCGGTCCCGCCATTGCCGATGTCATGGCCGGCAATGTGAAGCTGATGACGGATTCCGTGGCCTCCGCTTTGCCGCATATCCAATCGGGCCGCGTGCGCCCCATCGCGCTTTGTAGCGCGCGGCGCGTGCCGCAATTGCCCGATGTGCCGACCATCGCGGAATCCCTTGTTCCTGGCTATGAAGCCGCGGGCTGGTCCGGTTTGGTGGCGCCCGCGGGAACCCCCGCTGAAATCATCAATCGCATCAATGCCGATGTGGTTGCCGTGCTGCGTGATCCTGCCGTGACCAAAAGGATCGAGGATATGGGCGCGGTTGCGGACCCGTTGACGCCAGACCAATTCGGCAATTTCGTCCGCGCAGAAGTGGCGAAATGGCGCGAAGTGGCGCGCGCGGGGAATGTGAAGCTGGAGGGCTGACCCCAAACTACGCCAGCATGCCGGCGGAAACGCCATGCAGGCAGGCCATCATCAGCGAAAGCGGCAAGCGTAGGCGCCACCACCAATCAGGCGCCAGTGCGACCGCTTGCGCTGCGCGATCTGCCAAGGGCAGCAATGCGAAGATCACCGCAAGCAATAACAGCCCCGCCTGGGGCGGCAATAGCAACGCCACCCAGGCCGCCAGCATGGGCAGGACAGACAGTACCAGCCAGCGCGTCAGCGCCGCCCCCTCAGCCTTATTCGCCGCCAGGCCCCACCAGGCGCCACCGATAAAACTCGCAATCAGGGCGCCATAGGCGGGGCCCGCTTGCAGCGCGAAGGTGGCCGCGCCATCGCCCGCCGCCAGCAAAACAGGCATGGCAAGGCTCGGCAGCAGGCCGGCAGCGCCCAGCAGCAGGGCGGGGCGCGGGATGGGGTGCTTGGACATGGCGCTGCCCTCTCACAATTCGGGCCGGCCCGACAAGCCCCACCCTGGCGCCGCGCTGCGACCAGGGCCATCTTACGCCCCATGAATGTGATCGCCCCCGGCCCCGTATTGTTCATGCCGGAAAAGCGCCCCGCGCCCCCGGCCACGCGGCGCCTGACCGTCACTGCGCCTTATGAACCGAATGGCGACCAGCCGCGCGCCATTGCGGAGCTTGTCGCTGGCCTGCAAGCCGGTGACCGCGACCAGGTGCTGCTGGGTGTCACGGGTTCCGGCAAGACCTTCACCATGGCCAAGGTGATTGAGGCTGTGCAGCGCCCAACCCTGATCCTGGCACCGAACAAGACGCTTGCCGCGCAGCTTTATGGTGAGATGAAAAGCTTCTTCCCGGAAAACGCGGTGGAATATTTCGTTTCTTATTACGACTATTATCAGCCGGAAGCCTATGTGCCGCGCACCGACACCTATATCGAAAAAGACGCACAGATCAACGAACAGATAGACCGCATGCGCCATTCTGCGACGCAGGCGCTGCTGGAACGCAATGACGTGGTGATCGTCGCCTCAGTCTCCTGCATTTACGGTATCGGCTCGGTTGAGACCTATTCGCGCATGGTCGTGAAATTGGAAGCCGGCGGGCAGATTGACCGCGATGTCCTGGTGAAGGGCCTGGTGGAGCAGCAATATCGCCGCAACGATAATTTCTTCGCCCGCGGCACTTTCCGCATTCGTGGTGAGACGGTTGATCTATGGCCGAGCCATTTGGAAGACCGCGCCTGGCGTGTCTCGCTTTTTGGCGATGAGATCGAAGCCATCCGCGAATTCGATCCGCTGACGGGTGAGATAACGGCCGAGATGGAGCGCGTTTCCATCTACGCCAATAGCCACTATGTCACGCCGCGCCCGACCCTGACGCAGGCCATCACGCGCATCAAGGACGAATTGAAGGAACACCTCGCCAAGCTGCATGCGGAAGGCAAATTGCTGGAAGCGCAGCGGCTGGAACAGCGCACCATCTTCGATATTGAAATGATGGAAACCACCGGTTCCTGCAAAGGGATTGAGAATTACAGCCGTTACCTCACGGGCCGCAATCCGGGCGAACCGCCGCCGACGCTTTTCGAATACCTGCCGGACAACGCTTTGCTGATCGTGGATGAAAGCCATGTCACCGTGCCGCAGATCGGCGGCATGTATCGCGGCGACTATAACCGCAAGACCGTGCTTTCCGAATACGGCTTTCGTCTGCCCAGCTGCACGGATAACCGACCCCTCAAGTTTGAGGAATGGGATACCTATCGCCCGCCTTCCATCTTCGTCAGCGCCACCCCTGGCCCTTGGGAGATGGAACGCACCGGCGGTGCCTTTGCCGAACAGGTGATCCGCCCAACCGGCCTGGTTGATCCCGTCACGGAAATCCGCCCGGTGGAAAAGCAGGTGGATGATCTGCTCGCCGAATGCCGCGAAGTCGCCAAGCATGGCGGGCGCGTGCTGGTGACCACACTGACCAAGCGCATGGCCGAAGACCTCACCGAATACATGACCGAAGCCGGCATTCGCGTACGCTATCTGCATTCCGATATTGACACGCTGGAACGCATCGAAATCATCCGTGATTTGCGCAAGGGCGTGTTTGATGTGCTGATCGGCATCAACCTGCTGCGTGAAGGCTTGGATATTCCCGAATGCGCGCTGGTCGCTATCCTGGATGCCGATAAGGAAGGGTTCCTGCGCAGCACCACATCACTGATCCAGACCATCGGCCGCGCCGCGCGCAATGTGGATGGCCGTGTGGTGCTCTATGCCGATGTCATGACCGATAGTCTCCGCCGCGCCTTGGAAGAAACCGCGCGCCGACGCTCAAAGCAGGAAGCCTGGAACAAGGAACACGGCATCACGCCGCAAACCATCCGTCGCGATATCTCCTCCGCACTGCAATCCATCTATGAACAGGATTACGTGACGGTTGACGCGCTGGAAGGTGAGGAAACCGCCGAATTTGTCGGCAAGGACCTGAAGGCCACCATCGCCGAATTGGAACGAAAGATGCGCGCGGCGGCGGCTGATCTGGAATTCGAAACCGCGGCCCGGCTGCGGGATGAGATCAAGCGGCTGGAAAGCCTGGACCTTGGCCTTTCGCCCAACCTCGCGGGTCGGTCCTTGCAGGAAGCCAAGCCCAAGGCCAAGGCGGATTGGAAGCCGAAGCCCCTGGGGCCGGGCGGCGGCGGCTATGACCCGGCCAAAGGCAAGGGCGGGCGCCGGCGCAAGGGCTGATTTGCCCAATAAAACGCCAGCCAAGCCCGCGTTTCAGGCAAAACCGGTTCGAATCAGCCTTTGCAGCCCCCGCCCGCAGCGGGTAAGCCTTGCCCCCATCAGACCAAGGGCGCAGAAAACCTGGGTCACGGGAATACAGGGAGATCACCAATGGCTCATGGAATTTCGCGCCGCGGCGCGCTCATTGCCGGTACGGCAATCCTCGCGGCCCCGATGGTCGCGCGCGCCCAGCCGGCGCGGCTGCGTTTCACGCTGGATTGGGCCTTCCAGGCACCGAATGCCTTTGCGCTGCTCGCGCGCGATAAGGGTTATTTCCGCGACGCCGGCATTGATGTGCAGATTGACCGCGGCCAGGGTTCGGGCGGCGTGCCGGTGGCACTCGCTGGCGGTTCTTATGATATGGGCTATGCGGATTTGAATCCGGCCATCAAATTCGTTGCCGAAAATCCGGATCGCGGCATTGTCGCGGTGGCGGTGCTGCATGATCGCAGCCCGCTTTGCGCCATTGTGCGCGCCGATAGCGCCATTCGCACGCCGAAGGACCTTGAAGGCAAGCGCCTGGCCGCGCCGGATTTCGATGCCGGTCGTCAGCTTTTCCCGGCCTTCGCCAAATCGGCGGGCATTGACGCGAGCAAGGTGACCTTCCTGTCAGTGTCTCCTGCCTTGCGTGAGCCCATGCTGGTGCGCCGCGAAGCCGATGGCGTGACGGGCTTTGTCACCACATCGGCCTTGGCATTGAAGGGTATTGGCCTCGATCATCCGGCGCAGCGCGTGATGATGTATTACGATCACGGGTTGAATCTTTATGGCGGCGCCATTCTGACAACGCGCGCCTTCATTGAACGCAATCCTGCCGTGGTACGCGGTGCGACAGCAGCGCTGATGCGCGGCTTCCGCGATACGCTCCGCAATGGGCAGGAGATGCTGGATAACCTTCGCCGCGTGGAACCGCTGACCGATGTGGCGCTGGAACGCGAACGGCACGAAATGAATGTCGCGCGTGTGATCATGTCAGACAATGTGCGCGCCAATGGGCTTTCATCGGTGGATATGGGCCGGCTGCAAACCGGCATTCGCGCGGTGGAGGAAGCCTATAACCTGCCGCCCCGCGTGCAGGCGGCGCAGATTTATACGGCCGATTTCCTGCCCCCCGCCGCTGATCGCGCGATCTGATCCCGCGCCATGGCGCAGGGTTTCGTGGATATCGCCAATGTCGCCATGCGCTATGGCGGCGTTGAGGGAACGCTTGCGCTGAAAGGCACGAGCCTTGCGGTCGCAGAAGGCGAATTTGTCGCCGTGGTCGGGCCATCGGGCTGCGGCAAATCCACGCTGATGCGCCTGGTGACCGGGCTTTGGCCACCCACGGAAGGTCAGGTTTTCGTGGATGGGCGCGAAGTGGATGGCCCGCTTTCCATCGCCGGCATGGCCTTCCAGAATCCCACCTTGCTGCCGTGGAGAAACATCCTCGACAATGTGATGCTGCCCTTGGAAGTGGTGCAGCCGCATCGCGGGCAGCTTCGCGCCAAGCGGGCCGAGTATGAACGGCAGGCGCGTGAATTGCTCGCACTCGTTGGCCTGGAT
>VYKP01000339.1_pt1 | contig 13353 bp, 9 predicted proteins | sample 5114551 | NCBI WGS metagenome assembly VYKP01 (sample SAMN12291777, study PRJNA351875) | freshwater metagenome | isolation source: freshwater lake | place: USA: Michigan, Baseline Lake | collected 2013-08-09
AAGCACCTGACGCTCCTCCGCAGACAACTGCCCGAGCGCGGCCATCGCTCGGCTCGCGGACTCCTTGGTCTCAAACACCGGAGCCTGCTCCGCGCCCGCGAGCACGCGATCCTCCGGCAGCTCCCCGCCGCGACGCGCCATCGCCCGACGCTGACGATCCGTCAGACGCCGGTGCGCCACCGTCGCGATGAAGCCGGCTTCCGTCCCCTTCGAGGGGTCGTAACGCCCGGCACAACGCCAGACCTCGACAAAAATCTCCTGCACGGCATCCTCGGCGTCATCCCCCATCGCGGCCAGATACCGCTTGGCAAGGCCCCAGACCATTCCTCCGTACTCATCGAGACAGCCGCGAACCGCCGAAGCGTCGCCGTTTGCGATGCGTTGAAGGAACTGCTCAGCCAAAGCCTGACGTCTCCCGAGGCCGTCCTGCCTCAAGGACCATCATACCCAATGCTTCTTCGGCCCACATGGCCCGTTCGATTCGCTCCGGAATTTCTTCGCGGCCCAAAAACCGCTTCCTCCCCGGGTCCGAAGGTCCGGAGTTCCGAAAGCCAACCGCTCCCGGCGGTCCGGTGCGTACCCGCGCCCCGGCGGTGGCTGTTCGGCCGTTTCCTGGAGGACTTCATGGTTTCCCGCATTTCCCTGTTGGCCGTTCCCTTCTTCCTCGCCGGCAGCGCCAGCGCCGAGATCATCTACGGCGTGACGCTCGAGCAGACGCTCATCACCTTCGATTCGAGCGCGACCGGCACGCTGCTTTCCGGCGTCGCCATCTCCGGCCTGGCCAGCAACGAAGTCATCCGCGGGATCGACGTCCGCCCGGCCACCGGCGAGCTTTACGCTCTGGGCAGCCAGAGCAACCTCTACCGCATCAATGCGGCGACGGGCGCGGCGACCCGCGTCGGATCGACCTTCTCGACGGCCCTCAACGGCTCGTCCTTCGGGTTTGATTTCAACCCCACGGTGGACCGCATCCGCGTGACCTCCGACGCGGACCAGAACCTGCGTCTGAACCCGATCACCGGCGCGATCGCGGCGGTCGACGGCAACCTCGCGTACAACGTCGGCGATTCCGGCTTTGGCATGAACCCCAACATCGTCGCGTCCGCGTACACCAACAACTTCGCCGGAGCGACCTCGACGACCCTCTACAACGTTGACAGCCTGCGTGACGCTCTGATCATCCAGAATCCCCCGAACAACGGCGGCTTGGTCACGGTCGGCTTCCTGGGCACCGATGTCACCGACATGGCCGGGTTCGACATCTCCGGAGCGACCGGCATCGCGTACATGAGCGTCCGCGACGCCAGCCTCGCCCGCTCGACGTTCTGGACCGTCAACCTCGCGACCGGTCAGGCGAGCATGATCGGCGAGATCGGCGGCGGAGCGATCCTCACCGCCATGACCGTCGTCCCCACGCCCGCCTCGCTCGCGATCGTCGGCATGGGCGGCCTTGTGGCCCTCCGCCGTCGCCGCCGCTAAGCCAGCACTCTCACTCCAGTCGCGCGGGCCGTCCGGAACGGGCGTCCCGTGCCTTCTTTTTGTTCAGGTGCCCTCGACCTGATCCAACACCCCAAGTTCGCGCAGCGCGTTGAGCGCGGCTTCCTGCTCAGCCCGCTTCTTCGCCTGGCCCCAGCTTGGCGTGAACCGCTGGTCGCCGATCTCCACGGCGATCTTGAAGCACTTGGCGTGGTCGGGACCCTGCTCATCAAGCACGCGGTACTGCGGCGTCGCGAGCCGGTTCTGCTGCGCGTGCTGCTGAAGGAAGGACTTGTAGTTCTGCTGGTGCCGGCTCTGCGCTGCTTCATCGATCTGCGGATCGAGCTTCTCGCGGAGCAGCCTCTTGACCGGCTCATACCCGCCGTCGAGGTACATCGCCGCCACCACCGACTCGACCGAAGCCGCCGCAAGCGACATCGGGATCTCAAGCACCCCGGGCGCCGTCATCCCCTTGCCCATCGAGAGCGCCTTGTCCAGACCCAACGACTTGGCCAGGTCCGCGCACACCTGCCGCGAGACGACCAGGCTCTTGATCTTCGTCATGTCCCCTTCGAGCATCTTCGGATAACGCTCGTAGACACTCTCGCAGACGACGAGCCCCAGCACCGCGTCGCCGAGGAACTCCATCCGCTCGTTGGACTCGCTCCGCACCTCCGTCAGCGAGGCGTGCGTGAGCGCACGACCGAGGAGCGACTCGTCTTTGAAGGTATAACCGAGTGAAGCCTCCACCGAGGCCCGAACCGTCGCGTCCATGGACACGTCCCTGATTACCCGGGGCCGCGGACGCTCCCGGGTCGTCGGTAACGTCCCGACGGCCCACGAGCGGCAGCGATCCCTTGTCGCAAGCCGCATCGCCGCGGCCCGCTCCCTCACAATATCGGCATCACGGGCTCCGTCCAAGAGGCCCGAAGACCTTCATTTCATACCGATCAAAACCCGATCTTTGCTTCCGAGAGGGTTGCCTCACGTCCGGCGTCCGCCTAGTGTCTAGGCCCGTCCGGGACGATGCCGAGCCACGGCGTGCCGACGGGTCAGCCTCTTTGGGAAGCAGCCATGCATTATCCGCACCGCACCAGCCGCATCAAACGCAAGCGCTCCATCGGTTTCCGCGCTCGCATGAAGACCACAAACGGCCGCAAGATGATGAACCGCAAGCGCGCCGCCGGCCGCTCGCTGAACATCGCCGACAAGCACATCTGAGTCGGGCCGCCTCGTTCTAGTCGCCGAACCCGGGCAGCGCCAACCGCGCCGCCGGCTCGAGACACCGAGGATCGTCGTGACGCGGGCTGTTCACCAGCTGGCTCACCGCGTACCAGGTCATTTCCGGAATCGGAGCATTCACGCACGCCGAGCGCAGCCGCTCGGCGTTGTTCTTTTCATCATCCCGCGGTGGGGCCAGCCACTCCGCAAGCCGCTCCACCGGCAGGATCATCGGCCGCCGCGGGTGCACCGCCGTCACCGGTCCGCTCGCCGGGATCGTCAGAATCGCGAAGGTGTCGACCGTGCTCGGCCCGCTCGCCGGAGCGGTCCCGTCACGCGGCTTGGGATCCGCTTCCCACCGGTCCCACACCGCCGCAAGCAGGAACGGCGCCGTCGACCGGGTCGAAGCATCCATGACGCCGATCCAGTGCGGCTCCCGCTTGGCGGCGTCTCGCCATTCGTAATACCCGTCCACCGGCACCACGCACCGCCGCCTCGAGAAAAGCTCCCAAAGCACGGGCCGCCGCTCCAGCGTCTCCGCCGCCGAATCGATCACCGACACGCCAACGTCCGGCGAGGACGCCCACGAACTCACAAGCCCCCACCGCGCCGTCGTGATCTCGCACGGCAGCCCCGCGAGCGGCTTGCCCACCATCCCGCGCGGCACCGGCGCTGCCGTCCGCACGCCCTCGATCCCGCGCAGGATCAGCGTCTCCTGCCCCGGCGCGATCGCGTACCTCGGCGTCCAAAGCCTCAGCGAGGGATCCATGGTGATGATGCCGTAACGCTCACCCAGAAGCGTCGGCGGTGTCGCGAGATGGAGTCTGCCGGGCACGAAAGATCCTACTCAACCCGCCACGCGGACGGCTCACTTCTGCTTGGGCATGATCTTCTTGCGGACGCTCTCGGCCTTGCTGCGGTCCCCCGCCCGGTCCAAAGCCATCGCGTACCGCATCCCGAAAACCGCCCAGTTGCTCCCCCTGGCGAACTCAGCCGACATGTCGTCGGGCTCGTCGGTCTTGCTCCAAGCCCATTTCCAGAACTCGGCCGCGTCGCCCGGGCCCTTGCCGCCGTCGGCGAGCATGCGGTCGCAGCGGTCCGCCGCTTCCTGCACCGCGGGCGTCTCCTTTCCGTACTGCTGAATGCAGTCGCGGTAGAGATTCCAAGCCCGGCCCAGGTCCCCGCCGTCGCGCATGGCGTCGGCTTCAAGCATGCGGAGCTTCACCGCCAGGTCGTACCGGAAATACGTCCGGTTCCGCTGGGAATCGACGAGCTTGGTCCGGATCCAGGCCCACGCGGGGGCCCGTTCCAAGGGGTTCTTCATCGCGGCGACGATCGGCGTGAGGAACTTCAGCGCAAAGTCCGGGTACTTCGTCCCGCAAAGCGTCACCGCCGCTCCGCCCCACTTCTCAAGGTCCGCCGGCGAGAACGACTCCTTCTTCGCAAGCTCGGCGATCCGGTCCCACGCCGCCGGCACGTACGGACACGCATTCACCGACCGCTCGCAAAGCTCGAGCGCCTCGGGCGTTGATTCCACAACAGTCGAAGCGTCCGCCAGCGCCAAGCACAAACGGACCGACTGGCCGTCGTACGACGCCCGCTCGGCCACCATCGAAAGCTCGCCGTCGCTGATGCTCTCGCCCGTCTGCGGATCGCGGACCGAAGCGGCTTCGCCCTTGTAGTCCTTGTACCGCCCCTCGGTCGTGTCCCACCAGTAGGACTTGCCCTGCTGGCGGAGATACCCGACCCAGGCATGGCCGACGTCATCTCCGCGACCGACCACCGTCACGGCCGGGATGCCCATCGACTTGCCGATCTGCTCGGCGAAGTACGCCTGTTCGACGCAGACGCCGCCGAGCTTCTTGATGTTCTGAAGCGTGTACGGGTGCCCCTCGATGGCTTTCTTCTGCCCGTGCTCAAAGTGCATGTTGTCGTAACGAACATCGAAGTACCGCTTGCCCACGGCGGGCTGGTACCCGTACTGCCGCGCGGCCCACTCGATCTCGCCGCCGCCGCATACCATGTCCACGACGTGAGTCAGAAGCACCGCGGGCATCTTCCCGGGCGCGAAAGGCCGGAAGGACCCGCCCAGGAAGTGCTTCATCACCCCGACGTGGTCCAGCGACCATTCCTGCTTGCGCGGATTCGTCTGATCGTGGACGACCGCGATCGCGGCCGCAAGCTCGGGATAGTTCTCAAAGGGCGCCTTCGCGGTGATCAGGTCGCCCACCACGCGAAAGACGCCGGGGCCGGAGTCGCGCTTCGCATCGTAAAGCCACGCGAGCGAATCGGCGAACGCCGGCGAAGCGATCATGAACGCGGTGCGATCACGCACCTCCTTCACCGAGCTTTCCTTGGAAGCGGACGCCGGCTTGTCGGTGGGCACGGTCTCGCCCTTCATCCCCGCATCGATCAACCGGACGATCCGGCGCGTGCGAGCGGCGGCGATCAGGTCCCCGGGAGCACCCTTGTCGGCGACGACCTTCTTGAGCAGCGTGTCCGCTTCGGACTTGGCTTTGGAAAGATCACCGATCTCCGCGAGGTCGGTGAGGATCTTCTGAGCGGCCGTCGCGACGGTCTCGCTCGGAGCGGCTGCGGCCGGCGCGTTCTTCTTCTTGGGGGTGGAATACTGCGCGCTGGCCGTTCCGGCGGCCATCACGATCGCCATCGCGGCGCACACCGTGCGCAACGAAACCATTCCACCGCCCCGCTTGCTTGCCCGATTCATGAACCTGCTCCTCACTTGCCCTGCTTGGACTCGCTCTTGGCGGGGGCGCCGGCTTTGGCTTCCTCGGCCACGATCGCCGCACACGCTCCGTCGAGGAACGCGATGGATTTCCGGACGTTCTCTTCCAGTTCCTTGCCCGCGCCGTACTCGTACTCAACGGACATGTACCCGGCGAATTTCTGACGGCGGATCTCCTTCAGCACCGCCGCGATCCCGGTGTTGCCCGTGCCCCACGGCTGATCGATCTTCTCGCCCTTGACGTCCTTGATGTCCTTGAGGTGAAGGGAGATCAGCCGGCCCTCGTACTTCTTCAGAGACTCGACGGCGTCCAGGCCCGAACGCGTCCAGTGGCCGACGTCGGCGCAGGCGCCCAGCAGAGCCGCCCGGCTCTTCACCGAGGACACCACCGTGTCGGGGTTCCAGTAGCGGGAGTCCTTGGGGTGGTTGTGGCACGCCGCTTTGATCGAGTACTCCTTCGCGAGCTTCTCGACCAGGTCCCACGCATCCGGCGTCGGCTCGCAGGTGATGACGCCGATCTTCATGTCCTTCGCGAACTCAAAGTGCCGGCGAACATCCTTCTCGTCGTTGGCGGGCCCGATGACGCCGAAAGCCCGCGGCGTGATGCCGGCTTCCTTCATCGCGCCAAGCAGATCGTTCCGCTGCGCCGAGGTCAGGTCCGGCCCCGTCTTGGCGTCCTTGGCGGTCTTTGAGAGCTGCTGCCCGGGGTAAAGCTCAATGAACTTCAGGCCGAGCGACTTGGCGATCTCGAGCGTCTCGTACGTCGACCGGTCGCGGAACGTCCACGCTTGCGTGCCAAGCTCAAACCCGAGCTTGACCGCCGCGCTGTCGTCCCGAGTGTCGCCGCGAACACCCGCCCGAGCGACCATCGAGATCGCGGCCGAGGCGCTCCCCCCGCTCATCAAACCGACCGCCCCAGCAAGACCAACCTTGACCGCCTCACGACGATTGAGCATGCCATTCCCTTCGGAATACCGAACAGTCCAAACAGGTTCCTACCCGACCGGGCGAACCCTCTGATCAACTTCCGGATTGTACCGAATGCGGTTGCGGCTGCACGCCTTCTTTTTCCGCGATCCGCGTGATCGTGGCCGCGAAATCCTCATCCTCGCCCCGCAGAAGCTCCGGCAACGCCGCCCGGAAGTCCGGCCGGCGGCACCACTCCCGCATGTAGTCCTCCCACGAAAGCCACAAGCGGCGGGTGTGCGGCGTCATCCGCTCCTCGTACACCAGGATGTACGCCCGTTCAAACAGCGCGACCAGAATGTTGAACATCGTCCACTTGCGCTCCTTCTGCTCCGCGGTCAGCTCGACCTTTTCCGCGCTGAAGAGCCTCAGGTCCGCGTTCTCAAGCACCAGCTTCATGAAGTTCGTGTACTCATCGCTCAGCCGCTGGTAGATCTCCTCTTCCTCGTTCGCACGCTCCCGCCGCTGCTCGTAGATGAAGACGATGATCGCGAGCGGCAACCCGAAGACGGTGACGACGTAGCTCAGAAATTCCCAGGTTTCGCGGTCGAACATGAGACGCCTTGCGGGTTCGTGGGTGCGAAGACGACGTACTGTACGTGATGGTCGGGTCACTTGGTTTGAGCTCGCGGGAGAGTCTTGGATGGCCCAAAAGCGATCAGCGACGCCACCGGCTTGGATATCTAGAACTGCGGATTTCAGCACACCGCTGTTGATCTTTTTCAGCCTTTCGCTATTGACCTTCTTCCTTCACGTCTCGTCCAGGGACTTGCAGGCGGGGTGTGAGTTTCAGGCGGAGGCCGCGAGCTGGCCCGAGGCACCAGGCAGGATTGTCGACACGAGCATCGAAACCCGATATCGCAGCCGCTCGACAACCTACCGCCCCGTCATCCGCTACGCGTACGAAACGCCGCGCGGAACCGAGGGAGGGAGCACGATCCGATTCGACGAAAGCCCGTGGTATTCGTTCAAAAGCGACGCCGAAGCAGCCCGCAACCTATATCCGTCTGGCATGGCCGTACGCGTCAAGCATCATCCAGTTCGGATGCACATCTCGCTTTTGGACGCTGGACCGCCGCGCTGGTCTGTGCTGTACTGGGTCCGCGCGGCGCTAGCTGTTTGCCTGCTCGCGTGGGTCGCTTTCGCGTGCTTTCAGCTCCGTCGCTTCATGCGATGGCTGCGTGCCCGGAAGAAACTCACCCGAGCCCCGACCCGCTCCTCCGGTGCCACCATCACCCCACATCGACAAGCCCAAGTGACTCGCCGTACGCCTTGAGCAGCCGCCTCTTGACCAGCGCCTCCTCCGGCTGACCGAGCAGCGGCGACCTCGCCACCCACTCCGCCGCATCGCGCCGCGCCATCCCCAGAAGCTCGCGATCGCGGATCAGGTCCGCCACCTTGAACGGCGGCAAGCCCGACTGCTTGGTCCCGAATAGCTCGCCAGGCCCGCGGATCTCAAAGTCCTTCTCCGCGAGCACGAACCCGTCGTTGCTCTTCTCCATCACCTGAAGTCGCGCAATGGCCCCCTCCGTCGTCGCGTCCCCGATCAGGTAACACACCGACTCCTTGCTCCCGCGTCCCACGCGTCCGCGAAGCTGGTGAAGCTGCGCCAAGCCGAACCGGTCCGCGTGCTCCACGATCATCGCCGTCGCCTCGGCCACATCGACGCCCACCTCGATCACCGTCGTCGCTACAAGCACATCGATCAGCCCCGCCCGGAACCGCTCCATCACCGCGTCCCGCGTCTGCCGGCGAAGCCGCCCGTGCAGCGCCGCGATCCGCTTGCCCTTGAGCGGCCCCGCTTCAAGCTCCCGCACCACCGACCGCACGCTCAAAAGCTCCCCATCCTCGTAGCTCGTCGCGCCCGACTCCTCATCGCCGATCGTCGGCACGACGACGTACGCCCGCTCGCCCTTCTCAAGGCGTTTGAGCAGCGCGGCGTACACCTCCGCCCGCTTCTCCGCCGAGACGACCTTCGTCTTGACCGGCTTGCGCCCCGGCGGCAGGCCTTCGATGATCGACGTGTCCAGGTCGCCGAAAAGCGTGATCGCCATCGTCCGCGGGATCGGCGTCGCCGTCATCACCACCACGTGCGGCGTCACCGCCATGAACCCCGTGCCCGTTCCCTTGGCCCGAAGCTCCGCCCGCTGATGCACGCCAAACCGGTGCTGCTCATCGATGATCGCGACCGCGAGATCCTTGAACCGCACGCTCTCGGTGATGAGCGCGTGCGTCCCGATCGCCAGATGCACCCGGCCATCCGCGAGCCCGGCGACGATCCGCTCGCGCTCCAGCGCGTCCATCGCGCCGGTGAGGAGTTCCACGCGGATCCCGCTCCCCTTCAGGATCCGCGAGATGTTCGCGTGGTGCTGCTCCGCGAGCAGCTCCGTCGGAGCCATCAGAGCCGCCTGCTTGCCCGAAGCGACCGCCATCAGCATCGCGTACAGCGCCACGATCGTCTTCCCGCTTCCGACGTCCCCCTGGATCAGCCGGTTCGTCGGCGTCGGCTTGGAGAGATCCGCTTTCAGTTCCGCGATGACCTTGTCCTGCGCCGCCGTCAGCGTGAACGGAAACCGCGCCCGGATCTCCCGGTCGATCGCTTCGCTCCACGCGAGCGCCGGCGCCCGCATCGTGTCCCGCAGGTGCACCCGCTTCATGTGCACGCCAAGCTGAAGAAGCAAAAACTCGTCGTACGCCAGCCGCCGCCGCCCCGCCAGCACCTCATCCTCCCCCTTGGGCTGGTGCATCATCCGGTACGCATCCGCGAGCACGGGCAAGCTCCGCGCCGCGCGATACTCCGCCGTCAGATGGTCCTCGATCAGCGGCAGCGCCCCCGGAAGCACCGCTCCCATGATCTTCTCGATCTGCCAGCTCTTGATCTGCTCGCTCGCCGGATACACCGGCCGCACCCGCGCCTGCCGCAAACCCGGCTCATCCTGCTCCGGGTCAAGCACCATGTGCCGCGGATTGACGATCTGCACCCCCGACCCGCGCTTCACCGCTTTCCCCTGCACCCAAAGCCGCACTCCCGGCTTGATCTTCTCCCGCAAATAAAGCATGTTGAACCACATCAGCTCCAGCCGCCCCAAGCCGTCATGAAGCACCGCTTCGATCCGCGGCCGCTTCCCCCGCGGCCACACGCTCGTCGCCGTGACCTCTCCCCGCACCGACACGATCCGCCCGGGCACGATCTCCGGCACCGTCGCTTCCGCTTCCTGCATCTCATGCCGCGACGGCAGATGCGCCACAAGCTTCCCCACGTTCGTCACGCCAAGCCCGACCGCCAGCGCCTCCGCCGCCGGACGCGAGATCCCCGGCACCAGCGCAAGCGGCGTCCGAAGCTCGATCCGCTCCGCCGCAGGCACGATGTTCTCCGATCGGGGCATCCCGCTTCCTCGCGACTCGCTCAAAGCGTCCCCAGCCGCCCGCCATCCACCGGCAGATTAATCCCGTTCACATACGACGCCGCCGGGCTCGCGAGGAAAGCCACCGCCGCCGCGATCTCTTCCGCCCGGCCAAGCCTGCCCGCCGGGATATCCGCGATCACCCCCGCTTTCGCCTGCTCCACCGACTGCCCGCTCTTCTTCGCCCGCATCTCAAAGATCTCGGCCAGCCGCTCCGTATCCGTGTACCCCGGAAGCACGTTGTTGACAGTCACGCCCCACGCACCGACCTCCTGCGACAACGTCTTGGCCCAGTTCGCCGTCGCGGCCCGCAAAGCGTTCGACACCGCGAGGTTCGCGATCGGCTGCTTCACGCTCGTGCTCGTGATGTTGATGATCCGCCCATACCCCGCTTGCTTCATGCCCGGAAGCACCGCTCTCGAAATCGCGTGCGGCGTCGCGAGCAAACTCTCAAACCCCGCCCGGAACGCTTCCACCCCGAGATCCACCGCTTTCCCCGGCGGCGGCCCACCCGTGTTGTTCACGACGATGTGCACCGACCGCCCCCGAGTCCCCCAGGTCCACCGCCCACGCTTCGTGCTTCTGCCCCGCCCCCACCCTCGGCAGCCCCGCCAGCGTGGCCGCGAGTTTGTCCGCCGATCGGGCCGCCAAGACGACCGAAGCACCAAGCCCCGCGAGTTCCATCGCACACGCCCGGCCGATCCCCGCCGACCCGCCACACACCAACGCCCGCTTGCCGCTCAGATTGAGGTCCATAGCCTGATCGTACCCGAACGCACCCCGCTCGAACGCCCGAGAAAGCACCCAGACACCCCCCCGCGGCGAGCGTGACTTCGGACGTGCCCCCGGCCTACCATGACGACCTGTCGGGGCGGTAGCTCAGTTGGTAGAGCGCGTCGTTCGCAATGACGAGGTCGCGTGTTCGACTCACGTCCGCTCCACTTCTCGAAAAGACCCTCGCTTTGGCGAGGGTCTTTGCCTTTTTGCACCCCAACCCAGCCGACAACGCCTGACTAAAAGCGGACGCGCACCCGAACCAAGGGGGCGTACGGACCCTTCAGTTCCACCGCCCCACCCTGTCGCCGAGCAACCTCACACCCCTCCGCTTCCACACCCGCCACTTCCATCGGCATCCGAAGCACGAGCGGCGTGCCCGCAAGCTCCGCTCGAAGGGCCGGCCTGATCTCCCACGTCACGCCGCCGTCGCTCCTGCGGACGCGGTACGACACGTCGCCAAACCACGTCGGCGCGCCCCGCTCCTCCGAACCGATCCCCACGCCAGTCTCGCCCGCTTCCGCGAGCCAGTCCTTCGTGATGCCCCGTCCGAGCACCAGCCGCTCGACCCCGTCATCACCCTGCTCCTCATCAAGAAAGATCGCCCGCACGGAGTTCAGATAGTCCGCCCGGACCCACGTGTGCGGATAGTCGCCGATGAATCCCGCGAACTTCTTGTCCCGGTACACCACCTCTCCCCACTGCCGCCAGCCCGCCGGCCGCTGATCCGCCAAGAACCAGTCATTCAGTACGTGCGCCCGATCCAACCATTTGGGGTTGCGATCCGCAAGCCGGAGCATCGCCCCGATCACCCTCACCTCGTACGGCGTGTAGTCCTTCCACTCGATCGTACCGTTCTTCCGCGACTCGAAGTACGTCCAGTACCGCTCGAACGTCGCTTCGAAAAGCTCAACGGGAATTCCGCCCGTGCGGTTCCACTCTTCGCACGGCCAGACCGCCACCGCCGTGCTCGTCGCGTCAAAGTCGCCAAGCTCCACACACCCCGGCACCCATGTCGCGCCCGTGACGGCGTTCGCGATGCTCACCGAAGAAGCCATGTTCGCCCGGTACGCCACCGCTTTCGCGTTCAGCGAAGCTACCTCTGATTTACCCAACACTCCCGCGAGGAACGCCGCATCCTTGAAGCCGCGCACGGTCCAGAACCCATCCCAGTGGCTATGCATCGGCTTGGCCGAGTACCCCTCGTGGCTGATCGATTCGGGCACAAGACCGAAGAAAGCTCTCTTCGGCATGCGGAACCCGCGCTCCTCCGACCCGATCTCGTCCGTCTTGTACGCGTCGGTCGACCGTTCCGCGATGATCGAATCCATGTACGACACCGCGCCCATCACGCCCTTCCAGTGCTTCTCGACAAACGCTTTGTCCCCGGTGAACCGATACACCGTCGCCAAGCAGTGGATGAACTCGCCGTGGCTGTCGTGCTCGGGCACCGGGTCCGGCCCGCGATGGTCGACGACGCACGGCACCTTGCCGTTCTCGTACTGATACTTCGCGTACCACTCGATGAACGCTTTCATGCTCTCGACATGCCCTGTAAAGCACATCGCCGTTCCGATGCTCGCTCCGTCACGAATCCACGCCCGCTCGTACGTCCGGCTCCCCGGCTGATACGCCGGCCCGTCGGTGTTCACGAGGATCATGCGCTGCTGCGAACGCCACGTCTCTTCGATCGCCCGGGCGGAGGGGGGAACGATGAGCGGAACACGGTCGACGACGCCGCGCCAGACCCGCATCGGATCCTCGCTGCTCCGCGCCGCTTGCTTCCAGTCCGCGAGCGACTCACCCTCCTTGAGCGGCCTGAGGTTACATGCCACGCTCAGCTGAATCCCGCCGTTGCCCGTCATCGTCTCCCACGGTGATGCGAACGCTCCCCACGCCAAGCCATCTGGATCGGTCACGCGCTTGGCGACCGTCTCCGCGTCGGCGTTCGCAAGCACACGGTTCGCCGCGCCCGCGAATTCGCCCCCCAACCCATCGCCCGCAAGCATCACGGTCCCCACGGCCCCGTACGGCATCAGTGCGTACGCCTCATTCACCACCATCGCCGCGGCACGCCCATCCGGCCGAAGCTCAACCGAACGAATCGGCGAGAACCCTCCCGTCACGTTCAACCACTGCGACGGCGGAAGCGACTGCATCGGCCGCACCGCGAGCACCAACCGAGCCCGGCCGCTCGACGCCTGCAGGAAGTACCTGGGCGCGACCGCGGGCATCGCTTCCGTGCCGGCTTCCTCGGGAACGACGCTGAGCCGCACGTCACCCTTCTCCTCCGGCCATGCGAGCGCCACCATCGGCATCGTGCGCCCGTTCAGCTCGTGCACGATCGTCGCATTTGCCCACGACAAAAGCTTCGTTTCGCCATCATGCTCGATCTGCACGAACGGCTCGATCGCAAATCCGCCCTTGCTGATCTCGACCTGCCCGTCCGCCGAAAGCAGCGCCTCGTAGTTCCCGCCCGCCGCTCCGATCGATGTCCACGACGTGGCTTCGTCGTGGAAGTACCTCGGATACATCCCGCGCGGCGACTGCTTCGCCATGAGCTTCAGAAGGGCGTTCATATCTTCGCCCGCGCTTGGCCCGAGGACGCGGATCGCACGCTCCTCGAACGGCGAAGCCGACTCAGACATTCCTCGATACGCCACGCGGACGGCTTTCGCCTCGCCACCCGGCGTACGGACCCATGAGCGGCCCTCCCGAAGCCTGACCTCCGACCGCGCCGCTTCCCATGTGACGCCGTCGGGGCTC
>VYKP01000595.1_pt1 | contig 13295 bp, 15 predicted proteins | sample 5114551 | NCBI WGS metagenome assembly VYKP01 (sample SAMN12291777, study PRJNA351875) | freshwater metagenome | isolation source: freshwater lake | place: USA: Michigan, Baseline Lake | collected 2013-08-09
CCAGAACGATCAATTGAGCTTTTGATGGATTAGCACCGAACGCAAATTTTGCTTCGGTGCTATCCGCGCATCCTCCTCTTGTTTGGAAATCGGCAATCGGACGGTCGCCCTGGCAATCCGATTGCAGGTCTGCTGATTGCTTTGTTGGCTCCGATGGCCGCAGGCTTAATTCAAATGAGCATCTCGCGCGCCCGAGAGTATGAAGCAGATCGTGGCGGTGCTGAAATTGCCAACGATCCAGAAGCACTCGCATCCGCCTTGGAAAAAATTCATCGCTATGCAAAAGGCATTCCATTTAAGGCGGTAGAGCATCATCCGGAAACTGCCCAAATGATGATCATGAACCCGCTTACCGCCTCTGGAATCTCGCAATTATTTTCAACCCACCCGGCAACGGAAGACCGCGTGTTTCGCTTAATGGAAATGGCACGAACAGGAAGTTATCCTGCCTAAGATCCCCAATCATGATGGGGCCGTAAAACGTAGCGCCCCTTTAGCCCAACTAATGCTTGGGACAAAAAAGGTTTTGATGCAGGTAGTGCACGAGGGGCGCTCCCTCAGTACGCTATTTGATGCATTTAATGAAGTGGAGCGGCCCGCAATCCAAAGCCTAACCTATGCGACATTGCGCGATTGGACTCATGCCCAAATACGCCTATATAAGCATTTAAGTAAGAAGCCAAGTAAAGAGCTTGATGTGCTTTTGAAGGTTGCGGCAATGCTCATTCACAATCGGGGTCGCGATCAAAACCAATACGCTGTTCCAACGATTGTGAATGAGGCCGTAAAGGCCGCTGCGATGTCGCCTAAAACAAAGCATGCTCAAGGCCTAACGAATGCGGTATTACGTAAAGTTGCTTCGACGACACCTTGTCAGGCGGAGATGGACGGTCAGCTTGGCCTGCCGTTTCCTGATTGGTGGTTAAGGCGGATTCGAGCAGCATATCCAGATCAGTGGGAGAGTATTTGTCGTCGCCAACAAGAGCCTCCTCCGCTAACGTTGCGGGTCAATCAAATGATGAATACGAGCGCTGACTATGAAGCTAAGTTAGAACGCGCAGGAATTGCTTATCAAACAATTTCTGAGATTGCGGGTATTCCGTTACGAAGTGCTTTGATGATTGATGTGCCTTTGCCCGTTTCGCAGCTACCTGAGTTTATGCAAGGTGCAGTATCGGTTCAGGATGCCGGGGCCCAGCTTGCGCCTGGGCTATTGTGCTTACAAAAGGGCGAACGACTGTTAGATGCCTGTGCCGCTCCAGGAGGAAAAACCGCCCATCTTTTGGAGACAATTCGTTCTGAGCCAGGAGAATTGATAGCGCTTGAGATTGATGCAGAGCGCACAAAGAAAATAGTGAATACGCTTACCCGACTGCAGCTGATAAATAGCCGCATCCAAGTCATTACAGGCGATGCCAGTCAGCCTAATTGGTGGGATGGTAATTTATTTGACAAGATCCTTTTGGACGTTCCCTGTTCTGCGTCAGGCATTGTGCGGCGTCATCCTGATATTGTCTTTTTAAGGAAGCAACAGGATATCGTCCACCTGGTAGAGACCCAACGAGCTATTCTTGAAAACGTTTGGACGATGTTAAAGAATGGCGGCACCTTACTTTATTTAACCTGCTCTATTTTTCCTGAGGAAGGTGAAGAGCAAATCACCCGATTTGTGAGGGATCATCCAAATGCTTTACGATTAGAGGCTCCAGGCCAGCTATTGCCCAGCGAGCATCACGATGGATTTTTTTATGGTTTGTTAAAAAAGCATCAACCATGACCACTTTTTTACGACATTCTTTATGGGCGCTAGCTTGCTTTATTGCAGTGTGCATGACAAGTGTCGCTCATGCACAAGTGATCAAAGTGAAGCAGGCAGAGTTAGAAAAGGTTGAAGCCGCTTGGTTATTAAATGCCAATTTCGGAATTGAACTTCCACCTGGTTTAGAAAACGCCCTGAAAAAGGGGGTCACACTTCACTTTGTTGTCCAGTTTGAACTGACCCGGAATCGTTGGTATTGGTTTGATGAAAAAACAGTTAATGTCCTGCGTCAAGTCCGGCTTTCGCATCAACCACTCATCAATCAATACCGAATTACGGCTGGGGGGTTGGCATTTAGTGCAAATTCATTGGTTGAGGCGTTACGGATTGCCGGCACGATTGGTGGCTGGAGTGTCATTGAGGCAGCTGCAATCGATGCGGAGAAGCAATACGAAGCCGCACTACGAATGACCTTAGATCTTGGCAAGCTACCTAAACCATTTCAGGTTGATGCCCTGAATAGCCGAGATTGGTCTCTAAGCGGCGAATGGTTACGTTTTCCGTTTAATGCCTCCATGACCACTGTGATGGGACGCAAATTATGAGTTCCGTGTTCGGTGTAAATAGCAAAGACTTTATTAAGCGCAGAGCCTTACCCTTAGTTACATTATTAAGCGGGCTGATTGCTCTGATTTTGCTACTCCTCTTATCAACCGCCACATCCAATACCGATTTCTTTGACCAATACTTTATATGGTTGTATGCCGCCAATATAGTGGTGGGCATTTTGCTCTTACTCACCATCATTATTTTGGTAGTAGTGATTAGTATTCGTTGGCGGAAGGGGCGTTTTGGCACGCGCTTAATTGCAAAGCTTGCCATGATTTTTGCGTTAGTTGGGGTGGTGCCAGGAGTTATTTTGTACAGTGTGTCTTGGCAGTTTGTCTCAAAAAGTATTGAAACGTGGTTTGACGTTAAGGTAGAGTCTGCCCTGAACTCTGGCCTAGAGTTGGGCAGGGTGACCTTACGCATTGCCCAAGAAGAAATTTTGGCCGAGGGAAAATTTATCGCTGAGCAGGTGATTCAGGTGCCGCCCGGTACTAGCTCCGAGCAGGTGGGAAGCATGATTGTCAAAATACGCAATCAGTTTGGGATACAGGAAGTAAGCTTATTTAATATGCAACGCATTCTGATTCTCAGTACAGAATCCAGACCAAAGCAATTTTTCCCGGCGCCTAGCGCCGAGGTCGTAGAGGATGCGTTTAAGAAAAATGGCATTACCTTCCTTGACGAAATTGAACTTGCTAAGGGTCAGCCCGGTTATCGAGTGCGGGCAATCGTTCCGATTGTTCGTCAAAAAGCCGTTCCAACCAAAACCGGTTCAACACGTTATGTTGATGATAAGTATTTTTTACAGCTAGTTCGATTTATTCCCGAGCCTTTGGCTAAAAATATTTATGCGGTTGAATCTGCATATAGCGAATACCAAGAGAAGGCCCTTGGGCGGGTTGGACTGCGCAAGATGTACATTGGTACGCTTACTTTGACACTCTTTTTTGCCTTATTTGTTGCTGTAACTTTGGCACTTCTTTTGGGTCGTCAATTGGCGCAGCCATTATTGATGCTCTTGCGCGGCACCCAGGCGGTTGCGCAGGGCGACTTAAGTCCCAAACCCGAACTTGATACGGGCGATGAATTGGGTATGTTAACCCGTCAATTTAATGTGATGACTAAGCAATTGTCTGATGCGCGCAACTCTCTCCAAGAATCGAAGTCGTTCCTGGAAACCGTGTTGGGTAATTTAACCGCCGGTGTATGTATTTTTGACAATAACTTTAATTTGGCATCGAGCAATCCTGGGGCTGCCAAAATATTGGGGCGTGACCTACTGGCAATCACAGGCAAACCGCTTACCACGATTCCCGAGCTCATTGAGTTCGATAGTGCAGTTCGCGAGGGTTTCGCAACTCAAAATTTAATTACTTCGGCTAAAACGGGCGAGGTTAATAAACTTGAGCCGGTGTGGCAAAAGCAAATCCAAATAAATCCTGTCAATGAATATGAAAATGATCTAGGGTCCACATTATTTGTTAGAGGGACTCAACTTTCCACCAGCCTAAAGATGATTGTGTTCGATGATATTAGCGACGTTGTTGCAGCACAGCGCTCGATCGCCTGGAGCGAGGTTGCTAGGCGGTTGGCACACGAGATTAAGAACCCACTGACGCCCATTCAGCTTTCAGCAGAACGCCTTCAGCAAAAACTGGTTGGTAAATTAAGCCCTGACCAGGATGAGATGCTCGAGCGTAGTACCAACACCATTATTGGTCAGGTGCAAGCAATGAAGCAAATGGTCAATGAGTTTCGAGATTTCGCAAAGACCCCAAGCCCAACCTTGGGAAGCCTTGATTTGAATAGTCTTATTCAAGAGGTTATGGGTTTGTATGAGGGCAGCAATATTGAGGTTCGCTTGGATTCTAGATGTCCGAGGGTCATGGGCGACCCGACTCAATTACGGCAAGTGATCCATAATCTCTTGCAAAATGCTCAGGATGCTAGTTTGGAGAGTCATCATGCCAAGCAACTCATCGAAATCTCGACAGAGCTTGTAGAAATTCGCGATGCCGATCAAAATAGATCCGCAGTGCGTATGACGATCAGTGATAGCGGCCCTGGTTTTCAGGCTAAGATACTAGCAAGAGCATTTGAGCCTTATATAACCACGAAGGCAAAGGGAACCGGATTGGGATTGGCAGTTGTGAAAAAAATTATTGATGATCATGGTGCAAAAATCGAGATCCGGAATCGCAAACAGGGAGACGAGCTTTTGGGCGCCCAAGTATCCATTCTGTTTATAAATCTTGCTAGAGGGGCGGTCTAGCTATGGCAAGTATTTTGGTTGTCGACGACGAGATGGGAATCCGTGAGCTTTTACAGGAAATTTTGACTGAAGAGGGGCACACGGTTTATCCAGCTGAGAGTGCTAACCAGGCTCGAGCTGTACGAGAGCAAATGGAGCCCGATTTGGTGCTCCTCGATATCTGGATGCCGGATACCGATGGAATTACTTTATTGAAAGAGTGGGCTCGAGATAACTTGCTAACCATGCCAGTGGTCATGATGTCCGGCCATGCAACCATTGATACGGCAGTTGAAGCAACCCGAATTGGCGCTCTTAATTTTCTGGAAAAGCCTATTGCACTTCAGAAGCTCTTAAAAACAGTCGGCAAAGCCCTCGAGCGTGCACCCCTAAAAAAGCCAGACGAACTGGAGCCTCAAGCTCAACCACGATCAATTGATTTACCAAAAAATGCAAATCAAGACGAATATATTTGCGGGATTGCAAAAAGTTATTACGGACTACCTTTGCGCGAATCTCGCGATCTCTTCGAAAAAGCCTATTTTGAATATCAAATGGTGGTCACGGGCGGCAGCATGACCCGCATCTCAGAGTTCACTGGGCTTGAGCGAACCCATCTCTATCGCAAGCTAAAGGCACTCGGTATCGATGTCACTAAAAAGCAAGAGTAACTGATCCTATATAATCTCAACTCTTGGCCTGGTAGCTCAGTCGGTAGAGCAGAGGACTGAAAACGTAGGACAGAGGACTAATACAGTTCTGCACATTGACGCTAAGCTGGTTGCAGCTCGGTGCATGATCAGCACCGAATCTCTTGGATCACAGCGGCTTCAAATATTCCCGAATTGGCATCGACAGCAGTGGGCTGGCAAGATATTTTTTAGTAGCTAATGCGAGGTGGCTCACCCTTAAGGCGAGCTAAATCTCTTTCTAAATTATCAAGTGCAAGATTGTCTGCAACAGGCGACCACAAATCACCTTCTTTAGAAACATCTTGTTGAGTGGCAAAAGTTGACATTGCATTATTCAGTGCCAATGTATAAGCACCAAAACGAATATCTTTAAAAGAGTGCATTAAGCCGTCAAGCTCCCATTTTGTAGGATTTCTATTTTCGTTTTGAATTTGACGAATAATTTCTTGAACAACGTCTTCGCAAATTCTTTTTCTGTCGTCAGCCTTTGCTACTGAATGTGGCCAATTTGCTGGAATTAGTGCTTTAGCAGCAAAGATATTCATTAAGCAGCCTTCTTTTTTGCCGCGGGCTTTTTCTTTGCGGCAACCTTTTTCTTTACTGAAGCTGCTTTTCTTACCCCAGATTTTCTCGCCATGCTTTGCTGATAATTGCTGGCCATTCTGCGAAGAGATCTAACATCATCGTCAAATGGCCCAAGTTGATTATTGGCAAATAGGAGGATTTCCTCGATGTTTTCTGGGGGCGGACTTCCAGAAACAATACGACTGACTTCTTCCTTTATGTTTTTTCTGGTTTGCTCTTTGTCTATGCTTATAAATCCCTTTTTAAGCAGACGATCAACAACTTTCATTCCAATCATTAGCAAAAATTTTTCCCACATGGTGAGCCTTTTATAAGAATTTGTTGTCCAATCTTCCCATCTTTAGCCAATTCAAGCAATTCTTGCCAGCCCCATTCCATCAGGCCCCGTTAGATAGAGGATGGTTAATTGTCTGTTCTAAATGGAACAAGCGTCTAATAACTAGACGCTTGGAGTAAAGTTAGGTTATGACAACGCCTTGTGAGGTATAAATGCCGGAGGTTAATTTTTCTTCCTTTCTGCCAGAATTTGACGGAACTTATGATCTAGACAAGAAACAAAAGATATGGACTGCGCAAAGTGCTCAGTTTCGCGAATTCTGGTTAAGCAGAGTTATGGGGGCAGATTCAAACCCTATTTCTGATGATGATTGCGATAAGATCATCAAAATTATTGACCGAAATGGTAAAGGTAACAATAAAGATACTGAGGCGATCGCCAGGGCGATGGTTTCTCAAGGGGCTTGGCGACGTCTTTTTAATGAGTTGCATAAGAATCGTAAATTAGGTGATGCGGTTAATAAGATTCTTATTGAACAAGATCCAAAAGCCAAAGCCAAATATATTGATGAACTTTATGCGATGGAAGAAGCGCAAAAAATTTATCTAACAGGCAAAAGCGGCAACACGATTTCGGTTTTTTTAGCTGCCCACGACCCATTTTCAAATCTTTCAGTTATTTCTCTTAAAGATCGCAAGTTACTTCTAGAATATCTCCAGTCACCATATGTGGAGAATTTTGACTCCCAAACTATTGGTGCCAAAATAATTCAATCGAATGACGTTTTGGTCGATGCCATTAGAGCCGCTGGAATTGTTGGTAACGCCAGAAAGATTTCTGAATATTGTTACTACCCACCAGTTAAAGAACTTTGGCGTGGTGAGTTTTCTGCGCCACAAGATGTTTCACCCAATAACAATCAGACAAAAGAATTTATCGTTACTGTAGCGTCTGATGATTCCGAAGAGCAGTTGGACGAAAGCGAGGTAAGGGAGTCAATTAAGATTCAAGGCCTGCTAGCGAAAATTGGGGAGGAAATGGGGTTTGATATTTGGCTACCCAATCCTGATCGCGTTAGGGTTGCAAAAGTATGGCAACCAAAAGATCCCCGCACGTTGTTAACGATGTTACCGCTTTCATACGATAAAGCTACCCAGAGCACTATTGGCCTGATTGATGTGATTTGGATTAAAAATAAAAGATCTATCGCAAGAGCTTTTGAGGTGGAGCACACAACATCAATTTACTCTGGCATATTAAGAATGGCAGATTTAGTAGCTCTGCAGCCTGATATCAAAATCAAAATGCATATTGTTGCTCCATCTGATCGACAAGAGAAATTTTCTACAGAGATTAGAAGACCAGTTTTTTCTTACATGACCAATGGCAGATTATCTGACATGTGCACTTTTATTTCTTACGATGATGTAAGGCATATCGCTGAACTCGAATATCTTAGCCATACAAGAGACGGCATATTGGAAAGTTTTGAAGTCAGAATAAATCTAATGAGTGTCTAGTTGCTGGACGCTAATAAAAATTACCACCCGAAGGTGGTAATTCAATGACGAACTGAATTAGAAGCGATAACCAACGCCTACTAGGAAGTTGTAAGCATTTGCACTGGTTGTTAAAGTCTCGGTATATGCTGCGCCCAAGACCGTACCACTGTAAGTATTCGTCTTATTGCCATAGTTAAAGTAATTGGCCTCAGCAAATCCATAAAACCCGCCGCTGATAAATTGCTTATACCCAGCACCTAGCGAATAGCCTGTATAACTTTGACTTCCAGAGCTGCCCCCTAAAGAGGATTGAATAGAAGCTCCTGTATAGCCTATCTTTCCATACAGCAAACCATCGTTACCAATCGGTGTAGCTGGTGAAATAAAGATGTTGTAAGAGTTTTCTTTCTTGTAACTACCTTGTGCGGTCCCAAGTCCTGTAATACCAACGGTGTAATTCGATGATTGACTTGCAAGCGGAGAATACTCTGCGCCAATCCCCACTAAAAAATCTTTTGATAAAGGGATCATGTAACCCGCAGTTAGTGTTCCTGTAAATCCATTGCTACTGTTGATTGATGTGTTGTATGGGAAGTATCCATAGCCAGTCACATTCACACCTGAGTTTGAAAAGCTCGGACTAATACTCTCAAAGCCAACGCCTACTTGTCCAAAAAATCCTTCAAACGATGTTGATTGAGCATGAGCAGTTCCAATTGCAATCGTGGTTAATGCACTTGCTACTACTGTATGTAAACACAGCCTTTTCATATGAATCCCCTTGTTGGTTGATGAAGAATTCATTGTTGGACTGAGCCAGTGTCATCCCATGAGCCTTCACTTACAGAAAATAGAATTAATTTCAAAGTGTAGTTTTTGTGAGACTGTGAATGGATCGAACCGAACGCTTTTACCGAATTCAAAAATTACTAACCGATCGTAAATTGGTTACTACCGAACAATTTTACGATCGGTTAGTAATTTTTGAATTCGGTAAAAGCGTTCGGTTCGATCCATTCACAGTCTCACAAAAACTACGAGGCGCCTACAGCATTGCCTGGACTGTGGCTAAATGAATTTGAAATTCACTCATTGCTATCAATGATTGAATTACTTAAAAGTATTGATCCTGCAGGCTTGGTGGGTTCTCAAATAAACCCGATTCGCGAACGCTTGGAAAAACTATTAGAAAAAGGAGATTATTCTGCTCGTGAAGTCGCAAGACGAATTCGCGTAACGACCATAGCGAGACGCACAACACCTACAAAGTTCTTTGAGATTGTTGCCCATGCCCTTTTGGCAAGAAAACGTATTTTTATTAACCACTATGGAAGACAAGACGGACTATTAACAGAGCGAGAGGTATCCCCTCAGAGATTGGTGTACTACCGTGATAACTGGTACTTAGATGCCTTTTGTCATCACAAGGATGACCTGCGCACATTCAGCATGGATGCACTAGATCAAGTGAATTTATTGGAAAAAGTTGCTGTATCAATTGACGAGCAAGATCTGGTTGCTGAGCTAGAGTCGGGATATGGCATATTTGCAGGCCCCAATCATGAAACTGCAAGGCTGAGATTTACCCCGTTTAGAGCAAGATGGGTATCGAGAGAAATTTGGCACCCGAATCAGAAAGGTAAATTTGAAGATGACGGCTCCTATGTTCTTTCAATTCCATACAGCGATGATCGTGAGCTGATACTTGATATCCTAAGGCAGGGGCCTAATGTTAAGGTTTTGGCCCCTCAAATATTGCGAGACAGGGTAAAACAAAACTTACTCGATGCTCTTAATCAATATCGTTAGCGATATATGAAAAGTATTAACTATCTTGCGCTTGGCTTATAACCAATCCGATTCCCGTTGTTATCAAAGTAATTGATGACACCTGTGGGTGATGGGACTTCATAGCCAATTCGATTGCCACGGTTATCAAACACTCCATTGCTAGAACTATAGTTATTAGGGGAGTTATTCCAGTTATTAGGGCTGTTATTCCAATTGTTTGGGCTGTTATTCCAGTTATTGGAGCTATTGTTCCAATTATCAGGCGAGTTGTTCCAGTTGTAAGAAGCCTGACCAAAAGTAAGTGGGCTCATGGCCAGTGCGGCACTGAAGGTCATTATTAAACTCAATTGACGCATCCTTCCGAGCGGGGCTAGAGTCATGCGGCATTCGTCTTCGACGAATTTTCTTTAAGAATTCGTCCTTGCTTAGTGGCGTCTTTAGCCGTGCTTCACAATGATTTCTGTAAGCCACATATTGAAGGTGCTCATAGTTATGACTAAATTCATCAAGCCATTGATCTACCAAATACATTCTATTCGCGCCCATATAAAACTCAATCTAACTTTAGGGTTGTTTGCAAGATGTTGAGCAATGGCCCCCATAGCAACAGGTATTGCAGTAAATGGCCTTGCCATCCGAAATGTATTGCCAAGCTCTGCAAACATTCGTGTTTTGAGCAATTGCAAACCCTGAACAAAGAATCAGTAGTCCAAGAATGAACTTCATAACTACCAGCCCTTTGGACCCGACGGAAAGGTTGGAGAGGTTGGAAATAGTGGTGCTGGAGGTGTAGCGATCCTTGGTGCGTTGTACGAGGGGATGGGTTGTGGAGTATTTGCTGTTCCTAGCGGCAATCCAAGGCTGTCGCTGTAAAAGGTGGTATTACCAACTGTCTGCGCTGTTCCGAGTGGTAATCCAAGTGCATTACTGTAGAAGGTTGTATTACCAACTTGATTGGCTGTTCCAAGAGGCATGCCTAATGAATCACTATAAAAAGTGATTTGCGCATGAACGGGTACGGTAAACAATGTGAGTACAAATAAAAAAGCTTTCATTAGATTCTCCATTTGCGATAAACGGTAGGCACGTCGTAAGCGCTGTAGTCAGTTGTCTTAAAAGGAATTAATCGTTGAACAACATCTCTATTAGTTAAACTTTTATGCTTTTTAAGCCAAGCCAGAAATTGTTGGTAATACTGACTTAATTCATATCCCAACTCATACCAAAAGCCAGCTGACTGTATTTGGGCCCTGTCATAAACGATGAATAAATCACCAATCTTGATCGCGTCTTTCATGGCAAGCCTCACATACAAGAGACAACGGTGCCGCAGACGGTGCAGACGGTCAGCTTGCCGCCAACAATCAAAGTCTGAGAAGTGCAAGCCATGGCAGTCTGAACATAAAAAAGACTGGCCACAAATAGAACCCCGAAACCCATTCCCATTAGACGTTTACGCATAGACCCTCCCATTTGTTGGAATTAGATTAAGGCTGGGGAGGCTCATAGAGTGAGCTTTTTGAAACTTATTATTTCTAAATTAGTTAACCGTCTAGTAGCTAGACGCTTGATTTTCAAGGTTAGTGTCTCCTATAGTAAAGTGGATACACATTGGAGACACGGAGGAATTATGAAAGATGCTGGGATGAGGATACGGGTTGAGCAAGAGCTTAGAGATGCTTTTGTTGCAGCTTGTCAAAAAATGGATGTGCCTGCGGCCCAGGTTCTTAGGGCTCACATGAAAGAGATTGTTACAAAATCTAATAAGCACAAGCAGACTAAAGATAAAACACAGAAATTTTAATGCGCCCTTACTCTGACCATCAGGCGAAGTTATTTGCTACGCAGCTAACCCTGCGTCAACCAGCAAATAGTATTGACAGACTAAGCCAAGCCATCGCATCAGCTCGAGTAGATTTAAACCCCCATCAAGTGGATGCAGCATTATTCGCCGTTCGAAGTCCATTAAGCAAAGGCGTGATATTGGCCGATGAAGTTGGTTTGGGTAAGACAATTGAAGCTGGCATTGTCATCAGTCAAAAGTGGGCTGAACGTAAACGCAAGCTGCTCATCATTGCACCAGCAACACTTCGCAAACAATGGCAACAGGAGTTGATGGACAAATTCAGCATTCCAAGCACTATTTTAGAAAATGCCAATTACAAGCAGTTGAAGAAGGAAGGTAAGCTAGCAAGTGGAGACACTTTGCTTATTTGCTCTTACAACTTTGCAGCAAACAAGGCTGATGTCCTGGAAGACATTGATTGGGACTTGGTAGTGATTGACGAAGCACACAGACTTCGCAACGTTTACAAGACGGGTAATAAAATGGCCACTGCAATTGCAGAAGTAGTAGCTGACATTCCTAAGCTGCTGCTTACAGCCACCCCCCTACAAAACAGTTTGCTAGAGCTTTATGGCTTAGTTAGTATTATTGACCCGCACGTGTTTGGAGATATTACTAGCTTTAAAGAGCAGTATGTCCGTGGTGTAAACGAAGCGCTACGCAATTCACGTTTAAAGGAACGTATTAAACCCTTTTGCCAACGAACACTACGCAAACAGGTACTTGAATACATCAAGTTCACTCAGCGTATAGCAATGACTGAAGAATTCATCCCAAATGATGATGAACATAGGCTATATGAGAAAGTTTCTACCTATTTACAACGTGACAAACTAAACGCATTGCCGCGCAGTCAACGCACGCTCATGACGCTTGTCTTGCGTAAATTACTCGCTTCTAGTAGCTATGCTATTGCCTCAACTCTTGAAAAACTGGTTGAAAGACTTGAACGAGTGCAAGCTAGACAGTCAGTACTTGAGCTGCTTGAAAGTGAAGTAGAAGGCTTGGATGAATTAGCAGATGAGTTTGAGGAGGAAATAGTTGATTCTGATACTGAAAAACTAACAGCAGAAGAGTTACAAGATCTTCGTCTTGAATTAGCTGAACTTCAGGATTATGCCAAGCTAGCTAGCAATATCCGTGACAACGCAAAAGGCGCTGCCTTGTTAAAAGTGCTTGGTACAGCATTCAATAGATTAGAGCAGATTGGTGCAGCTAAGAAAGCTGTAGTGTTTACAGAATCTACTCGCACCCAAAGATATCTCACAGACCTGCTTGCTCGTAATGGATTTGAGGGCAAGATTTGCATGATGAACGGTAGTAATGCAGACACAGGTTCCAAAGCAATCTATGCAGAATGGTTAAAACGTCATGCTGGTAGTGACAAGGTTTCAGGTTCAAAAACAGCCGACATGAAAGCCGCGATTGTTGAGTATTTCAAAGACAGCGCAACAATTTTGATTGCAACGGAAAGTGCTGCAGAGGGTGTGAACTTGCAGTTCTGCTCACTTGTTGTTAATTACGATTTGCCGTGGAACCCGCAACGTGTTGAGCAACGTATTGGGCGCTGTCACCGTTACGGTCAAAAGTTTGATGTAGTTGTTGTTAACTTCCTCAACAAGCGCAATGCAGCCGATCAACGTGTGTATCAATTGCTGGCTGAGAAATTTAAGTTATTTGACGGTGTGTTTGGCGCAAGTGATGAAGTGCTCGGTGTGATTGAAAGTGGCGTTGACATTGAAAAGCGGATTGCTGGCGTTTACCAAACCTGTCGAACGGCAGATGAAATTCAACATGCATTTGATGAGATTCAGAATGACTTGGACGAACAAATTAAGGCAGCACTTGAAACAACACGTTTGAAGTTACTAGAGAACTTTGACGAAGAGGTAAATGCACGTCTTAAGGTAAGCCATGATCTAACCAAAGCTATGCTGGATAAGCGTAGTGCTTTAATGATGTCACTTGCAAGGACTGAACTGG
>VYKP01000288.1_pt1 | contig 13291 bp, 12 predicted proteins | sample 5114551 | NCBI WGS metagenome assembly VYKP01 (sample SAMN12291777, study PRJNA351875) | freshwater metagenome | isolation source: freshwater lake | place: USA: Michigan, Baseline Lake | collected 2013-08-09
CACGCCCCCGCGTCGCCGGCCAGGCACACCTTCACGGTCTCGAAGAGCTTCGTGAGTTCGCGACAGAACGTGATGCGGCGCGCCGGACCCAGCGCGTGCACGAGATCATCGACGCTCTCGCGGATGCGGTGCGGGGCCTCGTAGAGCACGACCGGAACGGACTCGTCGGCGAGCGCGCGCAGCGCGCGGCGCCGCGCCTCCTGCTTGACGGGCAGGAACCCGGCGAAGCGGAATCCGTCGCCCGCCGCGCCCGCTGCGGACAGGGCGGTGGTCACCGCACTCGCCCCGGGGATCGGCACGACGCGGTGCCCCGCGGCGAGCACCGCGGCCACCACGAGGGTGCCGGGGTCGCTCACGCCGGGTGTACCCGCGTCGGTGACGAGCGCCACGCTGCGCGGTTCGGCGAGCCACTGCACGACCTTGTCGCCGGAAGCCCGCTCGTTGTGTTCGTGGACGGCGACGAGGCGCGCGTCGATGCCGAAATGATCGAGCAGATGGCGCGAGTGCCGGGTGTCCTCGGCCGCGATCATGTCGACCGCGCGCAGCACATCCAGGGCGCGAAACGTGAGGTCTCGCAGATTACCGATGGGAGTGGCCACCACATATAATGTGCCCGCCTCCGCGTGAAAGGGTTCCGAATGCAACGGCTTCGCGTCCTGCTGCTGTGTGTCGCCGTACTATACGGCGCCCTTGCGGCCCTCGCCATCGGCGTCAGGGCCCAGACCGAGGGCGGCGAAGCGGTCGAGAAGACCGACGCGCCGTCTGCTTCCCAGCCGGCACAGGCGGCCCCGACGGCCCCGCCCCCACAGAACGAGGAAAGACCGCACATCGCGGTGCTGCTGCCCCTCGAATCACCCGCCTTCGGCAAGCTCGCAGACGCCGTGAAGCGCGGCATCGCGGCGGCGGCGGCCACCGCCGACCCCGAGAAGACCCTCCCCATCGTCGTCTACCCGACGAACGACGTCGCGAAGAACATCGTCGACATCTACGACCGCGCCCTGCGCTCCGGCGCGCAGTTCGTGATCGGCCCTCTCACCAAGAATGCCGTCCAGGCCATCGCGAAGAGCAACGCGGTGACGGTGCCCACGCTCGGGCTCTCGGTGCCCGACAGCGAGGTCATCCTGCCCGACAGCATGTACGCCTTCGGCGTGCAGATCGAGGCGGAGGCCCGGCAGATCGCGCGGGTGGCGCACTCCCAGGGCAAGCGGCGCGCGATCGTCATCACGGGCGACAACACGCTCGCGAAGCGCACATCCCAGGCGTTCATGGACGAGTGGACGCGGTCGGGCCGCCTCATCGTCGACCAGCACGCCTACACCACCGATCAGGGCAAGCTGAAGCGCATCCGCGACGGCCTGGCAACGAACCAGGTCGACGCGATCTTTCTGGCGCTGGACGGGCAGCGCGCCCGGCAGATCCGGCCGTACCTCGGCAAGACGGTCGCCACGTACGCGACGTCGCAGATCAACTCGGCCGAGAGCACGGTCCTTGGCCAGCACGATCTGAACGGGATCATCTTTCTCGACATGCCATGGATGGTCCTCCCCGACCACCCGGCCGTGATGACGTATCCGCGCCTCGCGGGGGTCTTCGGGACCTTCGACCAGGAGCGCTTCTACGCGATCGGAATCGACGCCTGGCGCCTTGCGCAGGGGCTGCTCGCCGAGAGCTTCAGCAGCCTGTCGCCGGTCGACGGCGTGACCGGCCTGCTGACACCCGGGCTCGCACGGGTGTTCGTGCGAGAACCGCTGCCGGTGCAGTTCGTGCAAGGCACGGCGCGCGTGGTCGACGGGCTCAGCCTCCGGTGATCCGATGAACTCCGGAGGCCGCGACGCCGAGGATGCCGCACTCGCGTGGCTCACGGCCCGCGGTTGCCGGCTCGAGACTCGCAACTACCGCAGCCGGTTCGGAGAGATCGACCTCGTCGTGCGCGACGGACCGGTGCTCGTGTTCGTCGAAGTCCGCAAGCGGTCGAGCGGCGCGTTCGGAGGTGCGGGGGCCAGCATCACCGCCACCAAGCGGGACAAACTGCTCGCCACCGCGCGCCTGTATCTGGCTGGCCTCGGCCGCGAAGTCCCCTGCCGGTTCGACGCCGTGCTGCTGGACGGTGCCGGGCAGATCGAGTGGATCCGCGATGCGTTCGGCGGGTAGCGAAGTGCTCACGCCACGCGCAGGAACGCGCGGGTCCCGCATCGGTCACACGGGGGGATGCGGGGGGGCGGTCCGCCGATACCCCTGTGCCATAATCCGGCGCCATTTTTACGGAGCGTTCATGGATCTCCTGTCCCGCATCAGCCAGCATTTCCACGACAGCGCCGAACTCAAGGTTCAGGCCGTCGAGGTTCTCGCCGCCCCCCTCCAGCGCGGTGCCGAGCGCATGGTCCAGTGCCTGATGAACGAGGGCAAGATCCTCTCGTGCGGCAACGGCGGGTCGGCAGCTGATGCACAGCACTTCTCCGCCGAACTGCTGAACCGCTTCGAGATGGAACGCCCCGGCCTCGCCGCGATGGCCCTCACCACCGACGCGTCCACGATCACCTCCATCGCGAACGACTACGCCTACGTGCAGGTCTTCTCCAAGCAGATCCGCGCGCTGGGTCACTCGAACGACGTCCTCCTCGCGATTTCCACGAGCGGCAATTCGCCCAACGTGGTCGAAGCCATCAGCGCCGCCCACGAGAAGGGCATGACCGTGGTGGCCCTCACGGGCCGCGACGGCGGGAAGATGGCCGCCATGCTGGGGCCCGACGACGTGAACATCTGCGTCCCCTCTTCCGTGACGGCGCGCATCCAGGAGGTGCATCTGCTCTGCCTGCACTGCCTGTGCGACGCCATCGACGTACAACTATTCGGAGTCCAGTGATGCGAAACCTGTCGAGTATCGTCACCCCTTCCCTGTGCGTGTCCCTGCTGGCGCTGGCCACCACAACCGTGTCCCTCCAGGGCTGCCTCCCGCTCTTCGCCGCCGGCGCCGCTGCGGGAACGGGCGCGCTGATCGCCGAGGACCGCCGCACGAGCGGTACCTACCTCGACGACGAAGGCATCGAACTCAAGGTCGGGAACCGGGTGAGCGAGAAGTTCAAGGACAACACGCACGTCAACGCCACCAGCTACAACAAGGTCGTCCTGCTCACGGGTGAAGTGGCCACGGCCGCCGCAAAGGCGGAGATCGGCGGCATCGCCGCTGCCGTCCCGGGCGTGCGCTTCGTCGTGAACGAGCTGGTCGTGGGGAACGTCTCGACGCTCACGCAGCGCAGCGGTGACACGTACACCACCACCCGCGTGAAGACGCGATTCATCGACGGATCACGCTTCCAGGCGAACCACGTGAAGGTCGTGTCGGAAGCCGGCATCGTGTATCTGATGGGCATCGTGAAGCGCGCCGAGGCGAAGGCTGCCGGCGAACTGGCATCGAGCGTCTCGGGCGTGAAGAAGGTGGTGCAGGTCTTCGAGTATCTCGACTGAACGTGGGTCGGGCTTCGGCCCGATGCGGTGATTGCGAGAAATGGCGCCGCCCACCACGCGCGATCGCGGATCTTCGAGGCCCTGCCTCTCTCCGCACCGATCAAAACCTTTCCCGCCACCGCGAGAGCATGCACAATAATGCATGCCCCCTCGTCCCCACTCCAAACCCGCCGCGGCGCCTGACGCATCGCTTCTCGGCACCCTCGCCGAGCGCGTCCGCGCCATCCGCGCACGCCGCGGCCTCACCCGGAAGGCACTGGCCGCGGAGGCCGGGATCTCCGAACGCCATCTCGCCAATCTCGAATCCGGTACCGGCAACGCGTCGATCCTGATCCTCCAGCAGGTCGCCTCGGCACTGCAGTGCCCGCTTGCCGCACTCCTGGGCGACGTGTCGACCTCGTCGCCCGAATGGCTCCTCATCCGGGACGTGCTCGATGGCCGCGATGAGGCCGACCTCCGTCGCGCCCGCGCGCACCTGACCGAACTCTTCGGCGCACACCGTGGCGCGGCCGACCGCCTGGACCGAATCGCCCTCGTCGGGCTGCGGGGCGCCGGCAAGTCGACGCTGGGCCGGATGCTTGCCGACACGCTCGGTCGCCCATTCATCGAGTTGAACCGCGAGGTGGCGCGCATCGCCGGCTGCAGCGTCGCGGAGATCCATGCGCTGTACGGCGCGAACGCGTATCGCCGCTACGAACGCCGCGCGCTCGAAGAGATCCTCGACACACTGCCCGAGGCCGTGATCGCCACACCCGGCGGCATCGTGTCGGAACCGGCCACGTTCGGACTGCTGCTGGGTCGCTGCTTCACCGTGTGGCTGCGTGCGTCCCCGGAGGAGCACATGGGACGCGTCGTCGCGCAGGGCGACACGCGGCCGATGGCGGGCCGCCGCGAGGCGATGGATGACCTGAAGCGCATCCTCGCCGGCCGGGCCGACTTCTACGCGAAGGCGGACATCGCGGTCGACACCGGCGGGCAGTCGCTGCAGGAGGCCTTCGACACCCTGAAGGCTGCCGTGCACGAGGCCCGGATGACGAGATCCCCGGCTGTCTGACGCCCCCCCCGGTGCCACGCCGGCCTTGACGGCACCCGGAACGTGCACTATCTTGCATTTTCCCTGACGGCGGGCGGCGCGATCGCGCACGACTGTCGAGAACGAGCCCCGGAGCCTCCCCCGATGACCACCGAAGTCCGCGTGGACTACCAGACCGACCCGTCGCGCTACCGCCACTGGAAACTCGCCTTCGACGGCGCGATCGCTTCGCTGGCGATGGATGTCGCCGAGGACGCCGGCCTGCGCCCCGGCTACAAGCTCAAGCTGAACTCGTACGACCTCGGCGTCGACATCGAACTGCACGACGCCCTGCAGCGCATCCGCTTCGAGCATCCGGAGGTGCGCACCGTGGTGGTGACGAGCGCGAAGGACCGCATCTTCTGCTCGGGCGCCAACATCTTCATGCTCGGCCTCTCGTCGCACGCGTGGAAGGTGAACTTCTGCAAGTTCACGAACGAGACGCGCAACGGCATCGAGGACGCCAGTCGCCACTCTGGCCTGAAGTTTCTCGCGGCGCTGAACGGCGCGTGCGCAGGCGGCGGCTACGAGATGGCGTTGGCGTGCGACGAGATCCTGCTCGTGGACGATCGCTCGTCGGCCGTCTCGCTGCCCGAAGTGCCACTTCTGGGCGTGCTGCCCGGCACCGGCGGCCTCACCCGCATCATCGACAAGCGCCACGTGCGTCACGACCTCGCGGACGTCTTCTGCACGACCACCGAAGGCGTGCGCGGTCAGCGCGCGGTCGAGTGGCGCCTCGTGGACGCCATCGCGAAGCCCGCGAATTTCGTCGCGACGGTGCGGGAACGCGCCACCGCTCTCGCAGCGAAGAGCGACCGACCGGCCGGCGCGAAGGGCGTAGCCCTCGTGCCGCTGGAACGGACGATCGACGACGCCGGCTGCCGCTATCGCCACGTCACCGTCGAGATCGATCGCACGCACCGCACGGCCACCTTCACGGTCAAGGCACCCGCCGAGGCACAGCCGCGCGACATCGCCGGTATCGAGGCGGCCGGCGCGTCGTGGTGGCCGCTCGCCATGGCGCGCGAACTCGACGACGCCATCCTCCACATGCGCACGAACGAGACGGCCATCGGCATCTGGTTGCTGCGCACCGAAGGCGACGCCGGCGCGGTGACGGCCATGGACGACGTAATGGCCGCGCACGCCGATCACTGGTTCGTGCGCGAGACCCGCGGGATGCTTCGCCGCACGCTTGCCCGGCTCGACGTGTCGTCGCGGACGCTCTTCGCGCTGATCGAACAGGGCTCGTGCTTCGCGGGCACGCTGCTCGAACTGGCGCTCGCGGCCGACCGCTCGTACATGCTCGACACGCCCGACAGTCCCGAGGCGGCGCCGCGAATCACGCCCACCGAAGCAAACTTCGGCTGGTATCCGATGATCCACGGCAAGTCGCGCATCGCGCGCCGCTTCCATGACGAGCGGGAACCGATCGAGGCCGTGCACGCGATCGCCGGCCAGCCGCTAGAAGCCTCCGAGGCGCAGACGCTCGGGCTCGTCACAATGACCCCCGATTCGCTCGACTGGGACGACGAGATCCGCGTGGCCATCGAGGAGCGCGCGTCGCTGTCGCCGGACGCCCTCACGGGCATGGAAGCCAACCTCCGCTTCGGCGAAGGCGAGACGATGGAGACGCGCGTCTTCGGGCGCCTGTCCGCTTGGCAGAACTGGATCTTCATCCGCCCTAACGCCGTCGGCGAGAAGGGCGCGCTGAAGGTCTACGGCAAGGGCGAGAAGACGGCCTTCGACTGGAACCGCATCTGAGCCGCGTCTGAGCCGCGGCACCGAACACCCCCATCCGCGGCGCGCGCCGCACCGGAGCACCCCATGAACGGCATCGACTACAGCCAGAAGATCCCCAACAACGTGAACCTGTCGGAGGACAAGTCGCTGCAGCGTGCGCTCGAGCACTGGCAGCCCAACTACCTCGCGTGGTGGCAGGACATGGGGCCCGACGGCTCCCACGGCTTCGACGTCTACCTCCGCACCGCGACGAGCGTCGACCCGGCAGGCTGGGCGCAATTCGATTACGTGAAGATGCCCGAGTACCGCTGGGGCATCTTCCTCAACCAGCGCGAGGAAGGCCGCCGCATCCACTTCGGCGACCACAAGGGCGAGGAGGTGTGGCAGGACGTCCCCGGGGAGCATCGCGCCAACCTGCGCCGCATCATCGTGACCCAGGGCGACACCGAGCCCGCATCGGTGGAGCAGCAGCGCCACCTCGGCCTCACCGCGCCGTCGATGTACGACCTGCGCAATCTCTTCCAGGTGAACGTCGAGGAAGGCCGGCATCTGTGGGCTATGGTGTACCTGCTGCATCGCCACTTCGGCCGCGACGGCCGCGAGGAGGCCGAGGCGTTGCTGGAGCGTCGCTCCGGCGACGAGGACAACCCCCGCATCCTCGGCGCATTCAACGAGCGCACGCCCGACTGGCTCGCCTTCTTCATGTTCACGTACTTCACCGACCGCGACGGCAAGTTCCAGCTCTGCGCGCTAGCGGAGTCCGGCTTCGATCCGCTCGCACGCACGACGAAGTTCATGCTCCCCGAGGAAGCGCACCACATGTTCGTGGGCGAGTCCGGCGTCTCGCGCGCGATCCAGCGCACGTGCGAGGTGATGAACGAACTGAAAACCGACGACCCCGCGCTCGTGCGTGCGGCCGGCGCGATCGACCTGCCGACGATCCAGCGCTATCTCAACTTCCACTACAGCGTGACCATCGATCTCTTCGGCGCCGACCAGTCGTCGAATGCCGCCATCTTCTACAGCGCCGGCTTGAAGGGCCGCTTCGAGGAAGGCAAGCGCGACGACGACCACGTGCTGCGTGGCGGCATGTATCGCGTCCTCGAAGTGCAGGACGGCAAGCTCGTCGAGAAGGAAGTCCCGATGCTGAACGCGCTGAACGAAGTCCTGCGCGACGACTTCATCCGCGACTCCGTGGCCGGCGTCGAGCGCTGGAACAAGGTAATCACCAAGGCTGGCCTGCCGCATCGGCTCACGGTCCCGCACAAGGCCTTCAACCGCCGCATCGGCACGCTCGCCGGCGTGCGCGTCTCACCCGATGGTCGAGTGGTCTCGGAAGCCGACTGGAACGCCAACGAAACCGCGTGGCTGCCGAGCGTCGAGGACCGCGCGTTCGTCGCGTCGCTGATGGGCCGCGTCGTGGAGCAGGGCAAGTACGCCGGGTGGATCGCGCCGCCGATGGTGGGCATCAACCGCCAGCCGATCGACTTCGAGTACATCCGGTTCAACTGAGGCTTCCGTGAACGCCACCGACGCCGGGCGCGCGGACGCCCTCCGCCAGCACGTCATCGACCCGGAGATCTGCATCCGGTGCAACACGTGCGAGGAGGCGTGCCCCATCGACGCCGTCACGCACGACAGCCGCAACTACGTCGTGAAACCGGACGTCTGCAACGGGTGCAACGCCTGCGTGCCGCCCTGCCCCACCGGCGCGATCGACAACTGGCGCACGGTGCTGCGCGTAGATGCTTATTCGGTCGAGGCGCAACTCGGATGGGACGAGTTGCCGGCGGAGCAAGTGTTGCCACCCGCGGAAGCCGGTGCTGCGGTCACACCTTTACCAGTCATCGAGAAGGCGAGCGCAGCGCCAGCGCCGGTTCCATCGACGCCGATCACGCCGACACCTGTTCGCGGTGCCACCGTGCCGCCGTGGTCGGCAGCGCATCCGTACACCAACCTCTACCGCCCGAGCGCGCCTGTCACCGCCACGGTGATGGGCAACTTCCGCGTGACGGGCGAGCACTCCGGCAGCGACACGCGCCACATCGTGCTCGACTTCGGAACGCTGCCGTTCCCCGTGCTCGAAGGCCAGTCGATCGGCATCATCCCGCCCGGCACCGATGCGCAGGGGCGCCCGCACCACGCCCGCCAGTATTCGATCGCGAGCCCGCGCGACGGCGAGCGGCCCGGCTACAACAACGTGTCGCTCACCGTGAAGCGCGTCACGGCCGATCACGACGGCCAGCCCGTACACGGCGTGTGTTCCAACTACCTCTGCGACGTGAAGAAGGGCGACACCGTGCAGGTGATCGGTCCGTTCGGCGCGTCGTTCCTGATGCCGAACCATCCGGGGACGCACCTCGTGATGATCTGCACGGGGACCGGCTCCGCACCGATGCGCGCGATGACGGAATACCGCCGCCGCCACCGCGAACGCTTCGGCGACGGCCGGCTGACATTGTTCTTCGGCGCCCGCACCGCCGACGAACTGCCGTACTTCGGCCCGCTCACCAAGCTGCCGAAGGACTTCATCGACATCCACCTGGCGTTCTCGCGCACACCCGGCGAACCGAAGCGCTACGTGCAGGACCTCATGCGCGAGTCGTCGGCCTCATTGGCGCCGCTGCTCTCGGATCCGAATACGTTCATCTATGTGTGCGGGCTGAAGAGCATGGAGGAAGGGGTGCTCGCGGCGCTACGCGACATCGCGACCGGGGCGGGACTCTCTTGGGAGGCGCTGGCCGAGACGTGGGCTCGCGAGGGAAGGCTGCATCTCGAGACGTATTGAGTAGGTGGAGTCTCGAGCGGTACGTCGTGCTTTGCGGCGGTCAGATCCGCAGGCGTGATCACCGGCAACGACGACAAAGCTCCGCACGCCTGAGGTCAACGCCGCGGTCATGTCACCGGGCGGCGCTGTTTTCCCGTCGTCCGCATAACGAGCACTCGGGCGATGCTACCGCCACATTCAAGGCCCCCGGCAATAGATCGCGACGTCCTCCCGAATCGCCTTCTCCACCAGAAGCAAGACCGAAGTGACGACCATCAACCAAACGTCGTCGCCCCTTCGAGTCGCCATATGTCTGAGCTCACCTGCGAGATCATCGAGATCTTCCCTCGGAAGATCAGTGCCTCTGTAGAAGTCTCGCATCTTGCTGAAGAGCGGATACTCGTGAAGCGACGTCGATCGATGCGCGAAGACATGTTGGTGAGCATCTTCACTCAATCGAAGCACTGCACCGCTTGATATTGCTTGGCTGCGCGAACTGCCCAGAAACAGATCGAAAGTCGCCACTGCCGTTGCCCTCCCGGAGAGTGCATTTAGGGGACGAAGGTCGACGCCATTGCTTCCGTGCAGAGGGCGATGGGGCCGGACGTGCGATGGCGGTCGGTTGGCCAAAGAAATTTGGTATCGAGAGTACCGTCTTCCGTTGAAGACCCTCTCTCTCGCTTGGAAGATCGTTCCCGGCAATGGCCTCTCGCCCCTAAGGATGGGCGTTCTTCGTCCCAGGATGCGCTTCCTGGCATCCACCGCTTTCGGGGCCATGGGCCCCTCCTACAGAAACCCGCACTCCGGTAGCATGAGTCAAGGCACCATGAATTGTAGGAGCGGCCCATGGCCGCGAAAGCGATGGTTCCGGTCGAAGCGCTTCCACGCAGTACGACTCCAGGGTCGGACCCACGCAACACGCTGACATCGCTCCATTTTGGTTGCTTGAAGGGCACTCTCTTCCGCTTGGAAGGCCATTTTCGACAGTGTTTTCGCGGGCGTATGTGAACGCATTCGATCCCGTGGGTGCGCTGCCTCACCTTCACCGCTTTCGGGGCCATGGGCCCCTCCTACAGGAAACGTCGCTCCGGTCACGGGACGCGTCACGCGCACTCACCGGTGACGACCAGATGGTTCTGAAATAGCATCGCGACAAAAGCTCGACGGCGCCGCCCCGCCAGCACGGCCGGCCGGCGAAGCGTCGACGAGAGCCGCAAGGAGACCGACGTGAGACCTTCCTGGTGCCGCCCGCCCGCCGCGGGACTTGTGCTCGCCTGCGCCGCCCTTCCAGCGCTCTGGCTCCCCGGCACGGGCGCCCACGCGGACACGCTGACCTGGACCGGACTGGCGCTGCCTGTCGGCAATCCCGCGTGGTCGAATCCACTCAACTGGTCGCCGGCCTTCGCACCGGATGGTCTGAGCGATTCGGACACGCTGGTCTTTCCGCAGTCGAGCGCGGCGACGGAGAACGACGTCCGGTCGGAGTTCCTGCTCGGGCGGCTGGAGAAGACGTTTCCGTCGGGGACCGTCACGCTCTCCGGTCTCTCCCTGCGTTTCGGAGGTGCGGCGCCGACGATCTCCGTGAACGGCGGGACGCTCGAAGTCTTCAATGGCCTGACGGGCGCCGCCGACATCGTCAAGACGGGCATCGGGAAGCTCGTCCTTCGCGGCAACGGCCGCGCATTCACCGGCAACATGCGACTCGAGGTCGGCGACCTTCAGACGTCAGGGATCGGCCCGTTCGGCGCCGGGACCCGGGTCCTGATGAGTGCAGGTTCGCGCTTCGAGGTCGGCGCTCTCGGCACTTTCGGCGGATTCTCCGGCGACGGCCGGATTGCGCTCGAGACGTCGGCGTCGGTGATCTACGAAACAGATGCCTCCTTCGCAGGCACGATCAACGGCCCCGGTGGCCTGCGCAAGGGCGGATCGGGCACCTTCACGATGACGGGACGCGGACCGCCCTGGGGATGACCCAGGTCGACGCAGGCGCCTTCGTCCTGACGGGCACCACGGCCACCTGGGGCGGTTCCGCGCTCGACATCGCCCCCGGGGCAGCCGTGCGGATCAGCGGCGGCGCCCGTTGGGGTATCGGTACGGGCAGCGTGACCACCGGCGCCGCACGGGGCGCGGAGACCGCCCGGCTCGACATCCAGGACGGCAGCCGTCTGACGAGCGGAAGCGGGGCGCTCGGCCAGCGCGCAGGGACGACGACCGACGTCACCATCTCCGGCGCCAATTCGGATGGCGTCCAGTCGACCTGGCGGCTGTCGGGCGACCTCGCTGTCGGCGGCGACGGCGTCGCGCGCCTCGCCATCGGGAGCGCCGGCAGCGTCATCACCGCCGGCGCGACGACGATCGGCACGGGTTCCAGGCTTCGCCTGGATGGCGGCCTGCTCCGGACGTCGTCCATCTCGTTCGCTGCCGGCAGTCTCGTGGATTGGGTCTCCGGGACCCTGCACGTCACCGGCACCGCAGACACTCGGTTCGACGCCGACACGCCAGCTGCTCTCGGCAACCTGGCGGATGGACGCTCGCTCGTCGTCATGCATCGGCTCGTGCTGGGTCCGGGCGCGACCCTCGCGCTGAACGGCGGATCGTATGACGGTGGGGAGATCGCCCTACGCGGCGGCGCCCTGACCACAGCCCACGGCAGCGAACTCGGGTTCGGCACAGTGCTACGGCTCTCGGGCGCGGGTGATGTCCGGGCCCGGTACGGTCATCTGCCCCAGCACGAACTGGTTGCCGAGGGCGGCGTCCTCACGCTCACCGATAACGCTGACTCCAACTTCGGCATCGACGGCTTGGTTCGCGTCACCTCGTCCGGCACGCTTCGGATCGTCAAGACCCGCACCGTCGAGCTGGCTGGCGCCGTGACGCTGGAGGAGGACAGCCGGCTGGGCTCCTCGAGCGGCCTGCGGATCGATGGCCTGGGCGGGTTCTTCGCGGGCGCGGGTACCCGGATCGATGGCGACTTCGCCGCTTTCAAGCAGGTGACCGGCAGCCAGGATCCGGCGCGACCCGTCGTGTTCACCGGCCTCGTGTCCGGCCGCGGTCCGTTCACGGGGTACATCCGGTTCGAGGGCATCCACAGCCCGGGCGCGCCCATCGCCAGCGTCTTCGTCCAACACGCGATCTACGCGCCGTCGGCGACGCTCCGCATGGAGATTGGCGGGCACGAACCGGGGACCGGGCACGACGTCCTCACGTTCATCAGTACCGCGTTCGGTGGGACGCTCGACGTCGAGTTCACGAACGGCTTCGTGCCGGACGCCGACGATGCGTTCACGTTGATGCGCTACGAGGGGCGCTCCGGCACGTTCGAGCAACTCACTGTCACCGGGCTGCCCTCGGGCATGTTGGCATCGCTCGACTACGGCGCGCGCGATCTCGTGCTGCGGGTGGCGCCGGTGCCGGAGCCGGCGACGTGGGGCATGCTCGGCGTCGGGATGGGTGTGGTGCTGGTCCGCTGGAGGCGCCGGCTGGGGACTTGAGCGGCGCAGGCCCTTGTAGGAGCGGCCCATGGCCGCGAAAGCGCCGGTTCCGGTTGACACGCTTCCACGGCATCCACCGCTTTCGGGGCCATGGGCCCCTCCTACAAGACCGTCGCTTCGATCGCGGCCGGTGGATGCGCCCCACGGCATGTCTCTCCCACGTTGACGCGCCATCCCGGTGCACCGCACCCCCTCGCCGCCCGCGATCGTGCAGGCGTTCGCGGCGAACGACCTCCCCGCCGTCCCGGCCCCACGTGAACCCCTCGGCCTGAGCCGCCTGGAACGCCCCGTGCACCACATGCCCGGCGCGAACGCGGGGCCACACCCGCGGCGAGGAGCTTCCGTGATCCCATCCGCATTGCCCCTGCCATCGACATCCACCCGCCGAGAGAGCCACGACTTCCGACGGCTCTCCTGGCAGATCGCGCTCTTCGCGCTCGTCTATGGCCTCACCGCGCAGATCGGCCTCAACTACTCCAGCACCGCGAGCAACGTCACACTGATCTGGCCGCCGTCGGGCATCGCGCTGTTCGTCGTGTTGCGATTCGGATGGCGACTCTGGCCCGGCATCGTGCTGGGCGATCTCATCGGCAACGCAGGCACAGGTGCCCCGCTCGCGGCGGTGCTCGGCATCTCGGTCGGCAACATCGTCGAGACGCTGGCGGTTGCCGCTCTGCTCGTCCGGTTCTGCGGCTTCCATCCGGGGCTCGACCGCGCCCGGGACGTCCTCGCGCTTCTCGTGGTCGGCAGCGG
>VYKP01000500.1_pt1 | contig 13226 bp, 13 predicted proteins | sample 5114551 | NCBI WGS metagenome assembly VYKP01 (sample SAMN12291777, study PRJNA351875) | freshwater metagenome | isolation source: freshwater lake | place: USA: Michigan, Baseline Lake | collected 2013-08-09
CTGACGCCGGTGCTCGCGACGTGCGTGCTTCTCGTCGGGCTTTTCGCATTCGGAGCGGTGAGCTACCCGAACTTTGCCTCAGTCGGGGTGGTGCGGAACCTGCTTGTCGATAACGCGTTCCTCGTGGTGGCGGCGATCGGCATGACGTTCGTCATCATCTCGGGGGGGATCGATCTTTCCGTCGGAGCGGTGATGGCGTTCTCGGCGACGCTGGCCGCGGCGCTGATCGAAGCGCACGGGCTGCATCCGCTGGCGGCGGCGGGGGTGGTGCTCGCGGTGGGGCTCGCGTTCGGGCTTGCGCAGGGCGTGCTGATCGCGATGCTTGAGGTGCCGCCGTTCATGGTGACGCTCGCGGGCATGTTCCTGGCTCGCGGAGCGGCGTTTGCCGTGCATCCGCAGTCGCGCGGCGTGACGCACCCGTTCGTCGGGACGACGCTGAACGAGACGCTCGCGATGCATGTTCCCATCGGTGCCCGCGGCGTCGTGATCCCGCCGACGGTGGTCGTGATGTTCGTGCTGCTTGCCTTGGCGTGGGTGCTTCTGCGGCACGCGAGGTTCGGGCGAGCGGTGTACGCGGTGGGTGACGATGCGGCGGCGGCGCGGCTGATGGGGCTCGCGGTGCGGAGGGTGAAGGTCGGGGCGTACGCGCTCTGCGGGTGCACATCGGCGGTCGCGGGGCTTCTGTTCGCGCTGTATCAGCAGTCGGGTGACCCGGCCTCGTGCAAGGGGATGGAGCTTGACGTCATCGCGGCGGTGATCATCGGGGGCACGCTTCTCAAGGGCGGAGCGGGTTCGGTGATCGGATCGTTCGCGGGCGTGATGATCTTGGGGCTGATCCAGACGATCATCAGCTTCCAGGGCGATCTGAGCTCATGGTGGACGCGGATCGTGGCGGGCGGGCTGGTGCTGGCGTTCTTGCTGCTCCACCAGGTGATCGGGTTGGTGTCCAAGCGGGTGGCGCGGTCAGGTTGACCGCACAGCCGTCCGCGGGAGCGGCCGACCAGCCAGCGGAACCGCCAAGAGACTCGCCAGGAAACCCGCCAGCAGAACCGCCTGTGGAGCCGCCTCCCTCCAAAACGCAAAAAGGACCCGCCAAGCGAGCCCTCGCATCCGTCCCTGCAACGATTGAAATGCCCCCCGAAGGATCCGAACACTCACGGTTTCCTTCGGGAAATACGAGGGTTTCCAAATCGGGCGGCAGCAAATCCGGCAACATCGGGGCGGTTTCCGGTATTCCGACGCCGCCAGTGCCCCCGGCGACACCCTCCACACGCCCCACGCCCACCGATCCCGACTTGGCGGCGGTGGTCGCCGCATGGGCCACCCTCCCCCCGGCGATTCGGGCGGGCATCTTGGCGATGGTCGGGGCGAGCGGTGGGGGTGTGAGATGATCCCTCTCGACTTGGCGGAGCGACTCGGGTTTGGGCCCGATGTCCTCGAACAGATCCGGCGGCGGAAGTCAAGCCGAGTCCTTCGGGCCCAGGCGAAGCAGCGGGACGCGGCTCGGGCGGCGGCGGCTTACGCGGCGATGCCGCGGCTCAGGCCGGACGCGCCGCTCTCAACTCGCGACACACCTGAGGCTGCCTGCGAGCCGGAACAGAGGTAACCACCAACGACCATCCGGCGGCCATTGCCTTTGCGGATCTTGACGAGGATGGAAAGCTGGACCTCGCGGTTGCAACGCAGTCGGCCGGCGGGTCGGTGTCGGTCACTCGCGGAAATGGCGACGGAACGTTTAGGGGATTGTGGTTCTTCGGTACCGGCCTGGATCCACGCGACATCTTGGCGAAGGACGTGGATTTGGATGGGCATTTTGACCTCGTGACGGCGGACTACCGCTCAGATTGGGCCTCGGTTCTGCGAAACACGTTGTGTCCTACCGATCTGACCTGTGATGGCTTTTTGGACTTCTTCGACTACGACGCGTTCGTGACCGCTTTCGAGACTGGGGATCCGCGAGCCGACTTCAATACCGACAGCTTTATCGACTTCTTTGACTACGACGACTTTGTTGCGGGCTTTGAGGCTGGGTGCTGAGCGGCGAAGAGGAAGCGAAGGGCTTGTGTCAGAATCTCAAAGCACCGATATGTGAGGAGAAGACCATCGTGAAGGAAATACGAAAGTCCGTCCGACGGTCCACACGCGCGGCAGTACTTGTGCTTGGGAGCACTCTGTTCACCTCGGCAGCAGACGCTCAATGGGCAGTGACCAGGCTGAATCCGACAGACGCCATATGGTCCCAAGCTCGTGCGGCCAGCGGAGTGCAGCAAGCGGGAGTTGTCTATCGGGACGGCTTCCCTCGGGCCAGTCTTTGGACCGGGACAGCGTTCTCTTGGGTTGATCTCAATCCAGCAGGCTCCACGCTGTCCATTGTGAATGCTGCCGGCGGTGGGCAGCAGGCAGGAGTTGCCAGAATTGGCGGTGTTGAGCACGCCGGCCTTTGGAGCGGGTCCGCCGCCTCGTGGGTAGACCTGAACCCCCCTGGCTCGGCGGCGTCGGAGGTCTTCGGCATGGGCGGCGGGCAGCAAGGCGGGTATGGTCCAAACTACGCGGCTGTTGAAGCCAGTCGGGAGGAAGTGTCGCTCGTTCGCAGCCGCAACTCCATCCATCTCGAATTCATCGACACGTTGGTTCAGGTTTGCCGCATGCCCTGACCGTCCCTCTTACTGGCGTGCCGGAGCATCCTCACCACACTTGAATAGCCGCTGCTGTTGGCATTTCCAGCCAGTTTCATCTCCACGCCCCGTGCGTTCCAGCGTTGGAACGAGCGGCATCAATCTCGTGGGCAAGACACTCTTGACACGATTGCTGGCCAACTTCGGCTAGACGGCCCTTTTGTGAAAGCTCTTGACTGCCTCTCTGGCGATAATCAGATGGCAACAGAAGGACACGATCCATGACCTCCACCCCGCTCACCACCAAATCCCCCGCCAACCGCGCGAAGAACCCCGCGATGGTTGAGGAGCTTTACGCTCAACTCGTTCAGGAACACAGAAAGGCCAACGCCGCCTGGCGGCGAATCGGCATCCTGACCAATGAACTGCTGGCGCTCGGACAGAGCTACACCCAGATTCAACGGCGACTAGGATGCGCCAAGACCTCCCTCCACCGTTGGGCGCAGATCGTGCAGGCCTTCCCAAACCCCGACGACTCGATGATCCACGGCAAGGTCGCCTGCATGAGCATCCTCAACTCATGCGTGACCTCCGCCCGCCAGATTGAGGGCTTGAAATCGGCCCGCTGGATTCCCACCGCCCGCGAGGCGTTGGCGCTGATTGCGAAGTCCAAGACGATTCCCAGCGTCCGGAAGCTGACCGCTGCGCTCGCCGGGAAGCGTCAGACAAAGCTCGTGAAGTCTGAGGCCCAAGCCCGTGCGTCGCTCCGATCCTCCGCCGATCATTCGTTCCACAACAAGGACTGCGTTGAGGTGGCCAAGACCCTCGACGACGGATGCCTTGACATGGCTTGGCTTGACCCTACCTACTTCTACGGCTGCGAGAACAACTCCAAGCCCGAGCTTGCTGCCGTCAGTCCGTTGGTCCTGACCGAGTGCGCCAACAGCACCGTTGAGGAATCGAGAGCGGTTCTTCTCAGGCTGATTCCTGTTCTTTCGCGCAAAATGAAATCGACAGGCCTCATCGTCTACTGGAGCAACGGTCGCACCCATGACGACCCCGAGGTGGTCGCCCTCTTCTTGAAGAGCGGCTGGCGCGTTACGCAGGCGTCGCTTTGGCGCAAATGGAGGGGCGGCTCCGGCCCTGCCGGTCGGATGGAGACCGCCGACGCACCTGACGGCGAGCGATATCTGGTTTGGGCGCGCGAAGGTCATACGCCGCTGAACTATGACCATTCGCTCGGTCGGCAGGGTCTCATCGAAGACGACGCCTTTAGTGTCAACTCTTCCCCCGCCGCTTCGAGCTTCGACTTCGCGGCGGACGGCATCATTGACGGCAGCGGTCTCAAGCACCGGGGACGCCGGCACCTCATGGAGAAGCCCACCGCCCTCGCCGAACGCTTCTTCCGAAAGTACCTGCCCGCCAACAGCCTGATCTTCGACTGCTTCGGCTGCTCCGGCTCGGCGTGCAAGGTCGCCAAGGCTGCAATCAGCATTCCGGAGGACGCTGTGCTGGAGTACGGAGGCACGCATGACCTCGATGAGTTGTTCGGCGATGGGAATTCGGCTTTCGTTGATAAACGATCTGTCGTGATCCAGCGCCAGCGGATTCTGCGAACGCGCCCTCGATTCAACCTGTGGCAGGCGCTGTTCGAATTGCAGTACGACAACACCATGCTCGACCAGTCGGATGTGGAAACGGCACTTGTGGAAGCAGGCGGCCGGGTCGGCATCGGAGATTACAGACCCAAGTTTGGACGGTTCGAGATCGAGACGATTGAGGAGGTAAAGTGATGAATACGCCAATATACCGGTTGCCAATTGATTTTAGTACCTTGGAACTCGGAAGCGTTGTTCCTACGACGGATCTGGAACGGTTCACTCAGTTGCCGAGTAGCCACAAACAGTTCGCCGTTCGCTGCTTGCCGCTGCTCAAGCAGATCGAAGACCATTTTCGTAGTACTCACGGGCAGGACGTGTGCGTTGTGTATCGCAAAGAAACCTTGGTCATCCTGAAGGATAAGGATGCCTCGGAATACACCCATCGAGAACTGAAGAGCAGCACGAAGCGGATGAACAAGCTAGTGCGGAAGTCGCTAGCGGTTGACACGGCCAAACTCACCGGCGACGAGAAGCGCGTCCACGAACATCGTTCACTGGCGTGGGCCAAAGTCGTGTCAGCCTTGAACGCTTCCAAGAAGGAGAGCTTCCGCTTGTTTACCAAGTAGGTGCAAAGCGTGGGTCGCAGAAACACACCCGGCAAGGTGCGGCGTGGCGGGGTGTGGCGAGGCATGGCGGGGCTGGGCAGGGATTCAGATAGGCATGAAAGTGCCTATCTGGAATTGACGGAATCGTGGCGATGAGGTGACGAGGCGAAACCACAACAACGGAGCCTGCGTCGGCGCCCTGGCGTACGACTCAGAACAGTACGACTCCAAGCAATGCTCCCGGCAGATGGTCGGTTATCGCCCTCAGAGTTGTCCATTCAACCCCTAGCCAACCAAGGAGCTTCCAGATGAGCGATGACAAGACTAGTCCGTCCCAGCCCATGCCAAGTCCGAACTTGACCCTCAGCCGCAAGCAGGAGTCTGGTGCCCGAGCATGGAGGGAGAGAACCTCTCGGCAACAACTCGCTAGTGCTGAGCCAGTCGGAAGTCGGTGGCTGTGACCGACTGGCGCGCGAACCCTCCCTTCGTCACCTGATTCACGACTGATCGTCATGTTGAGCTTGGATGTTGTGCGGTCGAACGCATCTCCATATCGCACCTTGGCAGCCCTCCCCGTTTGAAACGAAACCGCAGCGACTCGTCTGGCCCATCCGAAGGCAGTCCTGGTGCCTCGGTCGGCAAGGCCGAGCGCGATCTCATGGAGATGTCGAATGTCCGCTTCCCCCAAACCTGAAAAGCTCCTCCTCAGCGCCCGCGAGGCCGCAGAGATCCTGAACATCAGCACCCGCCTGCTGTGGACCATGACCAAGAGCGGCGAGATCCCGAGTGTTCGACTCCGGACACGCGTCTTGTACTCCATCGCGAAACTCCGCGACTGGCTTGAAAAGCAAGACCCGCAGCCTTAAGTGTGCCTCGCCTCTGAGATTCAACGGAACAAATTCATGGCATCCCTCATCAAAAAACCCAATGGCAGCCGTCAGATCCAGTTCGTGGACGACAGCAGAAAGCGTCGCACCATCCATCTCGGCCATATGCAGGGCAAGCAGGCGGAGTCGGTCCTCGTCCGCGTCGAGACGCTCGTGAGCGCGAAGGCTGGCAACACCGCTATCGACGCGGTGACGAACGGCTGGGTCGGCGGGCTGTCCGACATCCTCCATGATCGCTTGGTTCGGGTTGGCCTTGTTCCGGTTCGCGGGGAGCGTCATGTGACGATCTCACAGCTTTTCGACCGCTACTTCAAGACGCTGACGATCAAACCTTCGACCGAGAAGAACTACAAGTCTGCCCGCGCATATCTCGAAGACCACTTTGGCCATGACCGCGAGGTCGCGTCGATCACGCCGACCGACGCGGAGGGGTTCAAGCGCGCCATGCGAGATTCCGGTCTCGCTCAGGCGACGTATGCGAAGTTCGTCAAGGTTGCGCGACAGGCTTTTCGCCGCGCTGAGAAGTGGAAACTTGTCGAGGAGTCGCCGTTCGCAGGCGTCACCGCTGGAAGCCAAACCAACTCAGCTCGCTTGCGTTTCGTTCCCCGCGATCAGATCGAGCGGGTACTGGAGGAATGCACCTCCAATGAGTGGCGGCTGCTTGTAGTTCTCTCGCGGTTTGGCGGCCTTCGCTGTCCGAGCGAACACATGGCGTTGCGCTGGGAAAACGTTGACTGGGGGCGCAACCGCATGACCGTTACGGCGAGCAAGACCGAAGCTCATGCGAACAAGGAATCCCGGTTGGTCCCGCTCTTCCCGGAGATCCTGCCGTACCTCCGCCAGGCTTTCGAGGAAGCCGAACCCGGCGCAGAGTTCGTGATCTCCGACCGCCGCCGTCGCCAGGGCGTCAATCTTGGAACGCAGTTGAAGCGGTTCATCTCGCGGGCGGGCATCACCCCTTGGCCCCGAGTCTGGCACAACCTCCGAGCGTCATGCCAGACGGAACTCTCCGCCCGCTTCCCCCTCCATGTTGTTTGCTCTTGGCTGGGGAACACAACGACCGTCGCGGCCCAGCACTACTTGACCGTCCGCGAGAGCGACTTCGAGGCGGCGGTCGCGCCGCAGCCGGTTGTGGACCCGAACACCAGGTTGCAGAATGCGCTGCCGCAGGCGGCGGAAATGCCTCGCATGGGGTCGCAAACCCCCCAGGGCAAAAACGACGAAAGGCTTGCTGTGCAAGCCTTTACGAGCGGGTGCGAACCCGTGCATTCTTCATTAATGCCCCCCGAAGGACTCGAACCTTCGACCCGCTGATTAAGAGTCAGCTGCTCTACCAACTGAGCTAGGAGGGCGGACGCTCGGACGCTTCAAGCGGGCCTGGCCGGGTGGCGAGGGACGCTTTCAGCGGCTGAGGAGGCAATACTAGGCGGGAATTACCGGGCTTCAACTCGGGCGACCGCATTCCGCGATGCGGGCGGCATCCCGGCCCGGCGGTGGATCGGGCTGACCGGGCCGATTGGGCGATGGGCGTACCGGCGGCCCTACGGACCGGCCGACGGGAGGTGGGAGGTGCCAGCGGACGGGCCGAGGTCCCCAAGGATCGGGAAGCGGGGTGGGGGACGGCCGTTGACCCGCGTCCGGAGGCCGCTAGAATCCCCGCTCTCAGGTCCCAAACGGCTCGGGCCGTAGGGTCTGTGTTGCGGAACCCGACGAGGATGGTCTCAGGGTTCCAAGGAAGGTCCGATGCTCCCCCCACAACGAGTCAGCTATGGCCGCACGCGTCGTCGCCGCACCCATCACGCCATGACCGGCGCGATCCCGACCGTCTGCCCCCTCTCCGGCATGCCCAAGCAGCACCACCGTGCGTGCGTCGAGTCCGGCTACGTCCGCCCGGGCCTGCGCATCAAGGTGCCCAAGCTCGGCATCGGCGTCTCCAAGAACTAACCACTGAATTCGATCCGCATTCGTCGCTGCGCCGACTTGGTGCGCACGGAAGCGTTTCACGAGCGTGACCGCCGGGGCCCTGTGCCTCGGCGGTCTTCGTTTGGTGGGACATTGCGACAACAATCGGCTATGGTTTCGTGAAGTTGGCCGCATTCAGATTCCCCTGATCGCTTTTTGGAGTTCGCGTGAGTACACCGATCCCTTCGAATGGCAGATCCGCGTCCGGTCCTCGAGGCGTCCGCATTCTCGGTACGGGCTCGTCGTTTCCCAAGCGGGTCGTCACCAACCACGATCTCGAGAAGATCATGGACACCTCCGACGAGTGGATCGTCCAGCGTTCGGGCATCCACGAACGCCGGCACCACGACGTCGCTACCGGCGAAACCACGAGCAAACTCGCTTCCGAAGCCGTTCAGGCGGCCCTTGCGGCTTCCGGCATGTCCGCGACCGATCTTGACCTCATCCTCGTCGGAACGATGACCCCGGAGTGCCCGACGCCCTCGGTGGCTTGCAACGTGGCCCACCGGATCGGAGCGGGCCAGATCGGCGCTATGGACCTCAACGCGGCGTGCTCGGGGTTCGTCTTTTCGCTCAATCTCGCCCACGACCTCATCCGCGGCGGTTCCTACCGCACGGTCGCGGTGGTCGGTGCCGACTGCATCACGCGCCACTGCGACATGACCACCTACGGCCGAGCCGTGAGCGTGCTTTTCGGCGACGCCGCGGGCGCGGTCGTCGTGCAAGCGACCGATGACGCGTCCAAGGGCATCCTCGCTCAGGCGATGCACTCCGACGGCGGCGGAGCCCGGCACCTCTTTATCCCCTCGCACATGTCGGACTTCCCCGAGGGCATCACGGGCGAGGAGCGCCAACTCAACTGCATCCAGATGAACGGTCAGGCCGTCTTCAAGTTCGCCGTGACGACCTTTCCCAAGCTCATCGAGCAGACGCTCGACATGGCGAACGTCCGGGCCGAAGAGGTCGACCACTACGTCTGCCACCAGTCCAACCTGCGGATCCTCGACGCGGCCCGCGAGCGATTCGGCTTGGGGTCGGAAAAGCTCCACGTCAACATCAGCAAGTACGGCAACACCGTCGGCGCGTCCGTGCCGCTGGTGCTTGACGACCTCGCGAAGGCCGGCCGCCTCAAGCCCGGCCAGAAGGTCATGTTCCTCGCGTTCGGCGCCGGCCTGACGTGGGGCAGCAGCCTGTGGCAGTGTTGACGGGCCGGTAGGCCCGCTGGCGCTTCCTTCAGGCGGCGCGGGCGGCTAAGCCGCCGGTTACCATCGCCCATGCACGTCGCCCGCTCGCTTCAACCCTTCGGCACGTCCATCTTCGCAGAGATGACGATGCTGGCCAACGCTCACAAAGCGGTCAACCTCGCGCAGGGGTTTCCCGACTTTGACGGCCCCGCCGTCGCGAAGGATGCCGCGATCGCGGCGATCAACGCCGGGCACAACCAGTACGCCCGCATGTTCGGGGCACCGCCCCTGAACAAAGCCATCGCCGACCTGTGGCACCGCCGCACCGGCTCGCACGTCGACCCCGAGACTCACGTCACCGTCACCAGCGGGTGCACCGAAGCCATCCCCGCGTCGCTTATGGGCGTGCTCAACGCGGGTGACGAGGTCGTGATGTTCGAGCCCTTTTACGACAGCTACCGGGCCGTGGTTGCGATGGTGGGAGCGGTGCCGAAGGTCGTGACGCTGCGGGCTCCCGCCCGGGCCGGCGATCCGTTCTGGTTCGATCCGGACGAACTCAAGCGGGCCTTTACCGACAAGACCCGCGTGCTGCTCCTGAACACGCCGCACAACCCGACCGGCAAGGTCTTTACCCGCGAGGAACTCAACCTGCTCGCCGACCTTTGCCAGAAGCACAATGCCATCGCGGTCGTCGATGAGGTCTATGAACGCCTGACGTACGACGACAAGCACCCGCACCTCTCCCTGGCCACGCTTCCGGGCATGGCGGACCGGACGATCACGCTCGGAAGCCTGGGGAAGAGCTACAACCTGACCGGGTGGAAGGTGGGCTGGGCGGTCGCGTGGCCCGAGTTGAGCAAAGCCGTGCGGGCCGCTCACCAGTTCCTGACCTTCGCCACGGCCACGCCGATGCAGTGGGGGGCCGCGGCGATCATCGAGAACGGCGAGGCGACGATCGCTTCGACGCGGGCGATGTTCCGTGAGAACCGCGACAAGCTTTCGGCCGCGCTGGCCGAGATCGGGTTCCGCGTCTTCCGTGCGGACGGCACCTACTTCCTGATGGTGGATCACACCCCGGTTTCGCGCGGGCTCCGGCTTGCGGATGATCGGGCATTCTGCCGCTGGCTGACGGAGAAAGCGGGCGTCGCGGCGATCCCTCCCACGCCGTTCTATGTCAACGAAGAGCACGGTCGGCCGCTGGCGCGGTTCGCGTACTGCAAGAAGCCGGAGACGATCGACGAAGCGATCCGCCGGCTCCGCAGAATCGCGGACTGATCGGACCTTGGCCTGCAACATAGGCACAGGGGTGAGGTATACCGTCCGCTGCCCATGCCCCCTGCCACCGGTCAAGAGCTCGAGCCCGCGAAACACGATGCGTACGCCGCGCTGCGGGACCCGAACTATCGGAGGTACGTGCTGGGCTTCATCTGCGCCGCGATCGGGCTTCAGGCCCTCGCAACCGCGGTGGGGTGGGAGGTGTACGAGCAGACACGGAGCACGACGCTTCTGGGTCTGACCGGCCTGGCCCGGGTGCTCCCGGTGCTGCTTCTCGCGCTGCCGGCGGGGCACACCGCGGACGTCTTCGAGCGGCGGGTGATCATCGCGATCTCGCAGGTCGGGTTCGCGGTCAGCGCGGCGTTTCTGGCGATCGTCTCGTTCTCGGAAGGGTCGATCTGGCTGATCTATCTGCTGCTGCTTCTCTCGGGGTGCTGCCGCGCGTTCAACGGCCCGGCTCGCGGATCGTTCCTGCCGACCATCGTGCCGCGCGAGGTGTTCGAGAACGCGGTGGCCTGGACGAGCACGGCATTCCAGCTTTCCGCCATGGTGGGGCCGATCCTCGCGGGCGGGCTGATCTACCTCGTCGGCAAGGCCTGGCCCGCGTATCTCCTCTGCGCCGTCTGCAACCTGATCTTCGCGATCACGGTGATCGGCATCAAGCCGCTCGTTAAACCCACCTCGACCGGCAAGTACACGTTCGAATCGATGATCGCCGGGATGAGCCATCTTTGGCGTGAGAAGACGATCTTCGGTGCCATCACCCTCGACCTGCTGGCGGTGCTTTTCGGCGGAGCGACGGCCTTGCTGCCGGTCTTCGCCAAGGACATCCTGACCAATCGGCCGGTGGATGCGGCGGTGGAGCCGGGTCTGCTGCACGAGGTCATGAACAATGACGCGATCGTGCTCGGAGCGCTGCGGGCTTCGACGTACATCGGGGCGTTCCTGATGGGGATCTTTCTCGCGCACCGGGCGCCGTTTCGCCGGTCCGGGCGCACGCTTCTCTGGTCGGTGGCCGGGTTCGGCGTGGCGATGATCATCTTCGGGGTGTCTAAGAACCTCTGGCTCAGCCTCGCGGCTCTCTTCCTCGCCGGCGCGATGGACCAGGTGTCCGTGGTCGTGCGGCACGTGCTGATCCAGGTCCGCACGCCCGACCACCTCCGCGGCCGAGTGGGCGCGGTGAACTCGGTCTTCATCGAGTGCAGCAACGAGCTTGGAGCCCTCGAAAGCGGGCTTCTCGCACGGGCGATCGGACCGGTGCTGACGGTCGTCGCTGGAGGTATCGGAACGATCTTCGTGGCCGGCGGCATCGGCGCTGCGTTCCCCGAGCTTCGACGCTTGGGCCCCCTCCGCGAAGCCGAGGTGCCGACGGTCGAAACAGTGCCCGACGAAGCGACCGCGTCCGCTCCGGCAAGAAGTTAAGCGTCAGGCCAACGCCAGCGAGCGCAGAAACGCCGCAAGCTCCGCACGCGTCGGGCTCTTGGCTTCCCGGACGTAGAACCCGCTTGTCGCTGTGCCTGCCGCCAGACACTGAGCAATCGGAAGCCCCGCCGCGGCCGCCGTGGCGTACCCGGCGTTGAAGTGATCCCCCGCGCCGGTGGAGAGCTTGGGCGATTCGCAGAACGGCCCGTCGAACCAGCACGACTCGCTTTCCGTCGCGGCCGCGGCGCCCTCGCGCGGGTGAATGACGACCGACGTCAGGCCGAGCGCCGCACGAATGTCGACCGCAGCCCGCCGCACCGCGTCCGCCGGTCGCGAGGTGGTGTTCTTGAACGCGCCGTCCGCGCCGATCGCGGCCGCGACGATCTCGGCTTCCATGAGGTTGAGCCCGAGCGTGACCCGGCAGCCAGGAACGCGGTCCATGGTTACCAACGAAGAAAGGCACGCCCTGAGCTCATCCCGCGACCGGGGCGTGGGGTCGGCGAGATCGACGAAAATCGTCCGCGGCTTGGCTGGAGCGGGAAGCGAGGGCAAAAGCTCCTGCCCGAAGAACGTGAGCAAGTCGGCGACGCCGCCCATCAGCGACCAATTCACAAGCCCGATCAGATCCGCATCGCCCACCGCGCGACGGAGGCCCTCGGTCCCGAAGGCTTCGATCAGCGATCCGCGGGTGACCTTCTGCACATTCGTCCGATCGTTGAGCATGAGCTTGCCGTCCGCGAACTCGTAGCACGCGGTGGTCGAGGGTTCGGCGAGCGTCACCACCCGCGAGCACCGTTCGGCGAAGGGGACGAAGACCGGGTGCAGCGAGCTATTGACCCCGCCTGTTCCGACGGCTCCGGCGTACGTGACCGAGAAACCGAGCGACCCCAGGGCCCCGGCCATGAGCGGGCCGTTCCCGCCGAACCGGGCTTCGTGCAGGACCGTCTCGATGTTGGTGCTCTTGCCGGCGGCGGCTTTGATGCGGTCGGCGAACTCCGACATCGTGCGCACGGGCGTGTAGTCATCGGCGGCCATCGAGGCGCGGGAGGCGACCGGCCGAAGGATCAGATCGATGAACCCGTCAAAGCCGACGAAAGCACGGGTCGGGGGAAGGGCGGCAAGGGCGTTCGCGGCGGCGGTGAGCGTGGAAGCGCGGTCGGTGGTCAACGGCGGGTCTCCTGACGGTCGCAACATCCTACCCCGCTTGGGCGCGGTTTATGCGCAACAATCGGGCATGCTTGAGATCGTCATCGCCACCTCCAACCCGCACAAGATCGAGGAAATGAACGCGATTTTCGCCGAGATCGCTCCGGGGCTTGCGCGGTTTCGGAGCCTCTCCGACGCATGTCCGGGGCTCAAGCTGGTCGAGCCGGCGGAGACGGGAACGACGTTTGAAGCCAATGCGACGATCAAAGCTCTGTCATACGCGGAGCAGACCGGGTTGCTCTGTCTTGCGGACGATTCGGGGCTTGAGATCGACGCTTTGGGGGGCAAGCCCGGGGTGATCAGCAGCCACTACTCGACCGACGGGCGCGAAACGGGGCTTTCGCGGGCCGAGCGCGACCAGGCGAACAACGCGCGGGTGCTGCGCGAGCTTGAAACGGTTCCAGACGAGCGCCGTGGGGCGAGATTCGTCTGTGTGATGGTTCTGGCCGGGTCCCACGGTGGCAAGAAA
>VYKP01000433.1_pt1 | contig 13214 bp, 10 predicted proteins | sample 5114551 | NCBI WGS metagenome assembly VYKP01 (sample SAMN12291777, study PRJNA351875) | freshwater metagenome | isolation source: freshwater lake | place: USA: Michigan, Baseline Lake | collected 2013-08-09
CTTTTAATGCTATATATTCTCATTAACCCTTTGAACCTTTGAATTAATTTTAGTTACTATGTACTACTTTAATGGCTTTTTTGATCTGTGACAGTTGAGGGTGCGGAATGTGGGCTAGAGTGATTAGTAACTACAGTATTAAGTTTTATGAAGGGAGGGAATGATCCAGAATCGCGACTATAATGATTAAACAGATCATTCCTGTGTCGGCGAGAGCGAGAAAATATGTCTGCCACTGAATACGAAGCAATTATCGGTTTAGAAACCCACTGTCAACTGAACACCAGCAGCAAGATATTTTGTTCCTGTCCCACCAACTTCGATAGTCCCCCCAATACTAACGTCTGTCCTGTCTGTTTGGGTTATCCGGGGGTGTTACCCGTCCTTAACCAAGAAGTCCTGGCCAGTGCCGTTAAACTGGGATTAGCTATCGATGGTAAAATTACATCTCATAGCAAATTTGATCGCAAACAGTATTTTTACCCCGACCTGCCGAAAAATTATCAAATTTCCCAGTATGATCTCCCTATTGTCGAACAGGGTCAACTAGAAATCGAGATCGTCGATAAAAAAACTAAGGAAGTTAGCCGCAAAATTATCGGCATTACCCGTCTGCACATGGAAGAAGACGCAGGAAAACTGGTTCATGCTGGCAGCGAACGTCTCTCCGGTTCTACCCATTCCCTCGTAGATTTTAATCGTACAGGTGTACCATTATTGGAAATTGTCTCGGAACCGGATTTACGCACCGGCACCGAAGCGGCGGAATATGCCCAAGAATTACGGCGTTTAGTGCGTTATCTCGGCATCAGTGACGGTAATATGCAGGAAGGTTCCCTGCGCTGCGATGTCAATATTTCCGTTCGCAAAAAAGGCGCTAAAAAGTTCGGGACTAAGGTAGAAATCAAAAATATGAACTCCTTTAGTGCTATCCAAAAAGCCATAGAATACGAGATTGATCGACAAATTGAAGCGATCAAAAATGGCGAACTAATCGTACAGGAAACCCGTCTTTGGGAAGAAGCTACTCAACGGACGATTAGTATGCGGAAAAAAGAAGGTTCTAGCGATTATCGCTATTTTCCCGAACCGGACTTACCCCCCCTAGAAGTTTCCCCCGAACAGTTAAAAGCTTGGGCGGAAGAATTACCAGAATTACCCGCTCGTAAACGTCGTCGTTATGAAGAAGAATTTGGTCTTTCTCCCTACGATGCCAGGGTTTTAACCGATGATCGCACCGTGGCCGAATATTTTGAAACTGCGGTAATTGCGGGGGCAAATGCGAAATTAGTCGCTAACTGGATCAGTCAAGATATCGCCGCTTACTTGAATAATAATAAGCTGACGATCACAGAAATTGCCCTGCAAGCGTCAGACTTGGCGGAATTAGTTAAACTGATCGAAACGGGAACAATTAGCGGCAAAATTGCTAAGGAAATTTTACCAGAACTTCTCACCGAAGGCGGTTCACCAAAAACACTGGTGGAAAAGAAAGGATTAATACAAATTTCTGACAGTTCTGCGATCGAAAAACTGATCGAGGAAATTATCGCCTCCCATCCAAGCGAGTTAGAAAAATTCCGGGCTGGTAAAACCAATCTTAAGGGATTTTTTGTCGGTCAAGTCATGAAAAAAAGTGGCGGTAAAGCCGATCCTAAATTAACTAGCCAAATCTTAGATCAAAAACTTTCTGGTTAGTTATATTCAGTGATCAGTAATCAGTGGAAATTATGAATTATGAATTATGAATTATGAATTGGGGAGGAGGGAGAAGAAATAAAAACACTCTCCTGTCTCCTATCTCCTGACAGCTAAAATAACCGATAACTGAAAATGCCAAATTCCCCAACAAACTCGCAATTAAAGCCTAATAGCCCAAAAATTCTCGCTGTTGTCAATGGTAAAGGTGGTGTGGGTAAAACAACCACTGCGGTCAATTTAGCGGCAATTTGGGGGCAGAATCAGCGTGTTTTGCTGGTGGATGCGGATCCGCAGGGTTCCTCCACTTGGTGGGTAGAAAGAAATCAAGCGGGTATGGTATTTGATTTAGCCAAACAAATTAATACAGAGAAGTTAGGAGAATTGCGTCAAATTATCGAGTACGATCTGATCGTGATTGACACACCACCAGCTTTGCGTTCCGAATTACTTACCGCAGTCATAGCAGAATCAGATTATTTAATTTTACCGACTCCTCCCGCACCGATGGATTTAATGGCTTTAATTGACACGGTACGCACGGCAGTTAAACCCCTAGGAATTGCCTATCGGGTTTTATTAACAAAAGTGGATTCCCGTAGTCTTAAGGAAACTTTAGAAGCACAAAATACTTTATTAGAATTAGGTATTCCTGCCTGTCATGCTTTTGTCAGAAATTATAAAGCCCACGAAAAAGCCGTTTTAGACGGGGTTGCTATTACCAATTGGCGCGGTAAAAATGCCCAAGAAGCCAGCGCCGATTATCGTCGTGTAGCCGAAGAATTAGAAAGGGATTGGTAGATTTATGAACAGGTTTTCTAAGGACAATATTTTTGTAGTAAAGAAATCACTAAATCTAGACCATCAGGCTGAACTTGAACAGTATAGGCTTCGGCTTCAATTTGTCTGCTAAAACCCTCATATTGCATAAAAAATCTTCTGGTCATTGCCGGTGGTTCTATGGCTAAATTAAGAGCTTTAACTGTTTTGCCACCATGACAAAGTTGGGCAGCATGGACAGCTTCATGAATTAATGTTGGTCGGGCAATACCCAAGTCAAAAACTAAGGGATGAATCCAAATAATTCTAGTTTTACTATCAAATAAACCGTAGGCTCCTCGCACTGGTGGTGGGGCAAGTTTGACGATAAAATTGTGTTTTTCTAGAGCTTTTTGCAGCAGTAAAAAATCAGGATTCGCCGCCGCTAAATTTTCTCCCGCAGCTAATTGTATCCCTAGAAAAACAGCAGCAATTGTGTAATAAATGCCCATCGGGTGATAGTTCCTATTAAAGAAAAATCAAAATTAGCAGGAGGTTATTCATTGATGAATCGAACCATCGGGGAGAATTGTTCCCGTTAAAATTGCTCCAGTTAATTTCACCATAATACGCTTACCAAAGCCAATTTTTGCCCCGCGTAAATCTGCCGCCGACAGATCTGCCCCACTTAAATCCGCTCCGATGAGATTGGCTTCCTGTAAATTTGCGCCTTTAAGGTTAGCTTCGAGGAGATTGGCGCGAAAAAGATTAGCTTTGTACAGATTAGCCTTTTCTAGGTTAACTTTGTGCAGGAAGCTATCGCTTAAGTCGGCATGGCTTAAATCTGCCCCGATGAGACTGCGACTGGAGAAATCTTTTTCCTTCAAGTTGGCTCCCTGTAAATCGGCTCCGTTTAAATCCCGATAGTGAGGGCGCCAGGCGGCATGATTGTGGACCTGATGGTTATTCTGGGAGTGGCTGTGTTGACTGTGGGTTTGTTGACTGTGGGTTTGTTGACTATGGGTTTGTTGACTATGGGTTTTATGACTGTGGGTTTGGGAATTTTGGCTGGGTTGGCTAGAGTGAGGCTGATAGGGGGACGCAGTTTTATAGGCGTGGGCGGGCTGTTTTTCAGTTTTAGGGGGGGAATTGGAGCGTTTAGGAGAATTTTGATGAATTTGCCGCAATTGTTCCCTAGCGTGGTTAATTTCTTGCAGTTTAGCGGTGGCTTTTTCCAAAAGACGCTGATTATCTTTGGGAATGCGATCGGGATGCCAAATAAACACCAAATCTTTGTAGGCTTGATTGATCTCGTCGAGAGATGCCCCATGATCTAACCCTAAAACTTTATAGTATCGCTCCAATTCTTTCATTATCGAAGTCCTAGTACAAGGATAAAAGCATTAACGGCCACAATTTCTCTGAGTCTTGTCGGATTTTCTAGGAGAGGATTTCTTTTAGGATAATTTGACTCTGGGAGAGTTGCCATAAAATTTGAAAAAATGTCTGGTAATTAAGAAAATCTCGTTTTTCTATCCTGTTTTGTGGCGTAACTGTATAGCACATAACAGCAAAATTAGCAAATTTTTGATACAAAACTTAATTTTTGCTGTGGGGAATGATGAATTATCAAGTGGGGAGATTTGGTCAGTTATCAGTGAACAGTAAACAGTAATCAGTGAAAAGACAGCACTGTTGTTGTCGTCCATATGCTGCTCACTTAACACTCCAGGTTCTTCGGTTTGTGTTATGCAATGGACGAGGTTATAAGGGATGAAATCCTTATAGAGAAAGACATTTAGCGATTTTTGTCAATTGTTTTTGCTCTAGAACGAACTAATCAATTAAGTCTCTTGCCAGATAAGGATTTAGTCGATTTATGCCACCCGATGGAACCATCCCAAGTAACCACTGATAACTGATAACTGATCACTGATAACTGAAAAAGCTGCCTCCTGACTGCTGTATGATAAAACTTGTCCCGATAGGATAAATCAAGGTCGTGAAATTTGGTCAGTGGGTGGGGTTTATCTGTTTAATAATGGCTCTCTATGTATTGTGGCAGATTCGACAGCTATTATTATTGATTTTTATGGCGATCGTGTTTACCGTAGCCTTAAATAGATGTGTAAAAGGATTGCAGAGATTGGGGATTAAAAGAGGTTTGGCTATTTTAATTACCCTGCTGACGAGTCTAGCAATTGTGATTTTATTTTTTATAATTATTGTTCCCCCCTTTATCGAACAGTTTCAAAAATTAATTGAAATTTTACCGCAAGCTTGGGATTTAGTCCGCAATAACTCGATTCAATGGCGACAACAGTTTCAATTTGATTGGTTGCCATCGCTGCCAAATTTAACTGATTTAGTCCAGCAGTTACAACCTTTAGGAACTTTTGTTTTTAGTAACTTTTTTACCTTCTTTTCTAACTCAGTTGCGGCAATTTTACAATTATTATTCGTGCTGGTGTTAGCAATGATGATGTTAGCCAACCCCCAACCCTATCGACAAGCTTTCCTAAAATTATTTCCTAACTTCTATCGTCGTCGTGCCGAGGAAATTCTTACCCTATCGGAAGCGGGTTTGGGTAATTGGTTGTTGGGAATTGCCATTAGTTCAACTATGGTGGGATTATTCAGTGGTTTCGGTCTTTTTGTTCTACAAATTAATCTAGTTCTCGTTCATGCTATCCTAGCAGGATTGCTCAATTTTATCCCTAATATCGGACCGACTGCTAGTGTGATTTTTCCCATCCTCATTGCTGTTATCGATGCACCTTGGAAAATTGTCGCTATTCTGATTCTCTATTTTATTATCCAAAATGTCGAAAGTTATTTGCTGACACCCACTGTCATGGCTAAACAGGTATCTTTATTACCGGCAATTACCCTAATCGCTCAAATTTTCTTTGCTCAAATGTTTGGCATCTTGGGTTTATTATTGGCTTTACCTTTGACAGTGGTAGTAAAAACATGGTTAGATGAATTATTATTCAAAGACATTTTAGATCAATGGGATCACGTCCATAACAAATCTTAAATCATCTCAGCAAAAGTCATGAAATTAATCATTCTTACTCTCGTTATTTTATCTAATATTTTTGCTGCTCTCCCAGCTAAGTCCGAAACGGTTTTGGAAAAAATTAAACGCACGGGATTATTAGAAGTAGCGATGAGAGAAGATGCCATTCCGTTTGGCTATCGAGATAGTAATAATAATTTACAGGGATTGTGCTTAGATTTTATCCAATTGCTTAGAGAGGAACTTAAACACAAATTAAACCTCCAGATCATCAGTGTCAAAATTTATAAATCGACTTTATTTAATCGCTTCCAGTTATTGGAAAATAAAACCGTTGATTTTGAGTGTGGTCCGAATAGTATCAGAAAAAATATACCTGATGGTGTCAGTTTTTCTCGTCCTTTTTTTGTCACGGGAACTCAGTTTTTAGTTCGGAGTGATAATCAGAAGAATTTTAACTTTTCTTCGTCCCTAGAAGGTATAAGTATTGGAGTTTTGCGAGATACCACCACTCAAGAATTATTAAGACAAAAATATCCTCTTGCTACCTATCAAGAATTTCAAGGAGTGACGGGAAGACTGCGAGGTATCCAAAGTTTAAGAAGGAATAGAATAGATGCTTTTGCTAGTGATGGGATTCTGCTAATTGGAGAAGCTGTCATTCTCGGTTTATCCCTAGGAAAAGATTATCAACTTATCCCCCGCAATCCTTTAAATTGTGATTATTATGGTTTTATTCTTCCCGCTAATGATACCCAATGGCAAGAGTTTATTAATGGGGTTATCGTCACCAGTGAGAACAGAAATATTTTTAAAGCATGGTTTGCTGAAGTTGCTGCCTATTTTAGAGATACCTGGCAGTATTGTCGTAATAATACCGAAAAATCCCAGTAAAACTTAACGATTATGCACAAAAAAAATGATTTATTTTGGTTGATTGGTTGCGCGACAATAATTCTGTTTATTTGCAGTGCTATCAGACATATTTTATTTCAATCTAATGCTCTCGATCTTGGTTGGTTCGATCAAGGAGTTTACCTAATTTCTCAAGGTAAACCACCGATTATATCTTTTGTTGGCTACCATATCTTAGGCGATCATATCGCTTTTATTCTCTATCCTATAGCCTTACTTTATAAAATTTATCCTAGCGTTTATTGGCTGCTTTTCTTACAAGCTTTTTCCCTTTCCCTTGCCATTTTTCCCCTCTGGCAATTGGCTATACAAGCGGGATTAAAAGAAAAACAAGCTTATACATTAGCCTTAGTTTATCTGCTCTATCCCCTGATTTTTAATGTTAATCTCTTTGATTTTCATCCAGAGGTTATAGCAGTGCCAGCCATTTTTTGGACAATTTTGGCGGCAAGATTAAATAATCTCTGGGGATTTTGTCTAGGAATCATTATTATTCTCGGTTGTAAAGCAATTCTCTCTTTAACATTGTTGGGAATGGGTATCTGGTTACTTCTCTGGGAAAAGAAAAAAATCCCCGGAATAATTGCTATTATTACCGGCATTCTTTGGTTTATTATCGCCACGAAATTATTAATCCCTCTCCTGACAGGAAAATCGGCAGTTATTGAAATGGCCGATTCTCGATATAGTTATCTAGGAGATAGTTTACAAGCAATTATCTTTAATCTGTTCCTCAAACCCGATCTTGTCTTAGGAAAAATCTTTACTGGCAATAATCTAGAATACCTCATCCTATTAATTATTCCCTTAGTTTGGGGTTTATCCTGGCGCTATTCTGCCTCAATAATTGCCGCTATTCCCGCACTCGCTTTAAATTTATTAGCAGATCATGCCCCACAAAAAAACTTAACTACTCAATATTCCCTGCCAATTTTGCCCTTTTTATTTCTAGCGGTTATCGCCACTTTAGCCCATAATAGTAACTGGTTAAAAAAACCTAAATGGATAATTACTTGGGCAATTATTGCCTTTTTTGCCTTAGCTAAATACGGCTATTTTTGGTCACTATATTTAAATTCCCTCGATACTTGGTCCGCTACCCAAAAAGCTCTCACCCAAATTACCACCAGTGAGAGTGTCTTGACTACTTCTAGAATTGCCCCCCATCTTACCCATCGGGAAATGATCAAATTAGCGATCGAAGGTTCCCAATCCCTAGATTTAAATCAATTTAATTATATCCTACTCGATCGCCGTCATCCCGGTTGGTCTAGTTCACCAGAACTAATTGATGATCACTTAAATAAACTGAATCAAAATGAGAACTTCCGGTTAATCCTTAATCAGGATGATGTGTTTTTATATCGGGCCTTGACAACCCCTCAAGAAACAAAATAATTTTTCGTTCCACCGATTTCAATAAATTTTCTTTATCGATGGGAAACCAGATAATATCAGCATCGGCACGAAACCAAGTGCGCTGACGTTTAGCAAATTGACGGGTATGGAGGATAATTAGATCGATCGCCTGTTCTAAAGAAACTTCCCCGAGGAGATATTGCTTAATCTCTGCATAACCCAAAGTCTGCAAAAGTGGCAAATCCCAACCGTATTTATCCCCCAAATTCTGCACCTCTGCTACCAATCCCTTGGCGATCATTTGATCAGTACGAACAGTGATCCGCTTGTCTAAACTTTCTGGGGAACAATCTAAACCAATTTGTAAAATCGGATAAGTGGGGGGATTTTCTCCCTGCTGACTAGAGATAGGTTTTCCTGTCAGATAAAAAACCTCTAAAGCGCGTAAAGTCCTGACCTGATCATGGGGATGAATTTTTTTAGCGGCCTCTTCATCTACCTGCGTCAGAATTTGATAAAGATAGGATTGTCCTAAAGCTTGTAATTGCCGTCTTAAATCCGGTTGAGGAGAAACCCTCGGTATTTTTAAACCTTTGACAATGGACTTGATATAAAGTCCTGTACCACCGACCAAAAACAGAGGAGAATAGTGGAGATTGCTGATTAAATCCTCAGCCTGTTCTTGGTACTGTGCTAGGGTAAAATTATCTTGAGGATCACAAATATCAATTAGATAATGGGGAATCCGCTGACATTCTTCTAAGCTAGGTTTAGCGGTACCAATATTAAATTCTCGATAGATTTGTCGGGAATCGGCACTGAGAATTACTGAATTAAACTTTTCAGCCAATTGTAGGGCCAAACTGGATTTTCCTGTGGCAGTTGCCCCACAAATAACAATTAAAATAGGTAAAGAGGAAGGCTGCATCTCATTTTCGTAAATCTACCAAGTTGGGATTTTTAAGGGGAAACTCTCGGTTAAAATCGGGCTTTACTTGCGATTTTATCACTCAATCCAAGCTTTTGGGGGGTTCTACCCCCCAAACCCCGGAGCGCATTAGCTTTTCGGTGGGATGCTTACACGCAGTTGTTCATACATTTGTACCAATTTCAGAGTCACTGATAATTGCTGATTGTCGGTATTTCTGCAAATGTGAGATGCAGCCAAGAGGAAAGAGGAAGTAGCAGCAATTCTCATTTTAAGGTTTCATGACATTAAAACCCTTGCACCTAGAGGGGTTAATAATTCTTAACGAATCTCTAGATCGCTGAAACAAGGCAAATCGTTTCAAAATGAGAATTGCTGAAAAGACAGGACTGTTAAGCTAAGACGCATTTAAACAGGGTATTGTTAAGCTGATTAACAGCTGATCAGCAAGAAATTAAGTTTGTGATTAATTTTCGTTCAACAAAAAAAACAGCACCCATAAGGATGCTGTTTGTCAAGAAAATGTTACAAAACTTAAGCTAAAGCCGCCATTTTCACATCGTTGTGAGCGAGGATATTTTGTAACTCCTCCGCGTCCACGGTTTCTTTTTCCACTAACATTTGCGCTAACTGGTCTAAGATGGCGCGGTTATTGACTAAAACCTCTTTAGCGCGACGATAGGCCTGTTCTACTAGGTTACGCACCTCCTCGTCAATAGCTGCCGCAGTTTCATCGGAGAAATCTCGATCGGAAGCAATATCACGACCTAGGAAAACATTACCATTTTGACGACCTAAAGCCACCGGTCCCAAGCGATCGCTCATGCCGAAACGAGTGACCATTTGCCGCGCTACTCGTGCCACCTGTTGCAGGTCATTAGAAGCACCCGTAGTCACTTCCTCCTCACCGAAGATAATTTCTTCAGCTAAACGACCCCCCAAAGCTACAGCCATCTGATTTTGCAGATAAGCGCGAGAATATAACCCGGATTCCATGCGATCCTCGCTAGGAGTGAACCAAGTTAAACCCCCAGCGCGACCGCGAGGAATAATACTAATTTTCTGGACAGGATCATAATCCGGCATTAAAGCACCCACCAAAGCGTGACCAGCTTCATGGTAAGCAACTAAAGTTTTGCGTTTTTCGCTCATGACGCGATTTTTCTTCTCAGGACCGGCCAGGACACGATCGATCGCATCGTTGATCTCATCCATGGAAATCTCGGTTAAATTGCGACGTGCCGCTAAAATTGCGGCTTCGTTGAGCAAATTAGCCAGATCTGCACCAGTAAAACCGGGGGTACGACGAGCGATTTTATCGAGATCCACGTCTTGGGCCAAAGTTTTGCCTCTGGAGTGGACATTAAGGATTTCCTTACGGCCAGCGTAATCGGGACGATCCACCACCACTTGGCGATCAAAACGACCCGGACGTAATAAAGCGGCATCCAATACATCAGGACGGTTAGTGGCGGCGATAATGATAATACCTGTATTACCTTCAAAACCGTCCATTTCCGTTAATAATTGGTTGAGGGTTTGTTCCCGTTCATCGTTACCACCCCCTAAACCGGCACCCCGTTGACGACCAACAGCATCAATCTCATCGATAAAGACGATACAAGGTGCATTCGCTTTCGCTTGTTCAAATAGGTCGCGGACCCGAGAAGCACCCACCCCGACGAACATTTCCACGAATTCCGAACCGGAAATGCTAAAAAACGGGACTCCCGCTTCTCCAGCTACTGCGCGAGCAAGCAGGGTTTTACCTGTCCCCGGAGGACCGACTAAAAGGACTCCTTTGGGGATTTTTGCCCCAATTGCCGTGAAGCGATCGGCATTTTTGAGGAAGTCCACCACTTCGTTTAATTCTAATTTTGCCCCTTCAATCCCGGCCACATCACCGAAAGTAACCTGGGTTTGGGGTTCCATCTGTACTCTTGCTTTCGATTTGCCGAAGTTCATCGCTTGGGAACCGGGGCCACTTTGGGCGCGACGGAGCAAGAAAAATAGACCAACAAGAAGTAAAATCGGGAAAAAGAGGCTACTGAAGGCTCTTACCCATACTCCTTCCTCTCTTTGGGGCAGTACGGAAATATCAACGTTATTTTCTGCCAAGATGTTGATTAATTGCGGATCGTTGGGTAGGTTGACCAATACGTTTGTACCATCTTGGGTGGGTACGATCGCCCGTTGACGGTCGGCACTTAAGCGCACGGTTTCTACTTTACCTTCCCGTACTTCCTGTAAAAATTCACTATACTTCCAAGTTTGTTGCACTGCTGGCTGGCGATCGAAGAAAGCTGAGGCCAAGGCAAGGACTACGATTAACAATAGGGCATATAGTCCCGCATTGCGCCATTTTTTGTTATTACCGTTTTTGTTCACGCTGTCGAACTCCTGATAAATTGAGGATGATCTTATCGGTTGTCAAGGGGTTGTTAATTTATGTTAACGTTTCTCAGGAACAGTGGACAGGTTTTTTTAACGTATCTCGACTTAGTTCGTACATACATAGGGTTTGCTCAATAAATCCGAAAACCTTGTTGGGTAACACTTTTAGACCTTTTGGAAATCAAAAATTACTGGATATAGGAGTGGTCGGGGGGAAAATTCAGAGACTTTTTCCCTGAAAATTAGGTAATTGACCCCAGCGGTTCGCCGGTTCGGCTGAGCGTTCGTGTTAGTGAGCCTGTCGAACTACTGAGCGTTCGACAAAAGCTCAAACCGAAGTCTCACGGCCGCAGCCCACATCCCACCCCCACCAACAAACTTTTGAGATACGAGATACGAGATATAGGGATAGTTAGGGAGAGAAATGTAAATGTACATTAAATTCTCGCTTAAAATACAGTTTTTTAGGGTATGTATGAAGTTATCGGAAAGTCGGTTCATGGGATGCTAAATTTATTCATGCAAAATTTTCGAGTAAAGACGGCTGCGACTTCAGTGGCGATCGCAAGCATGAGTACCTTTGCTATCTCGATGACAGCACAAGCAACAACAGTTGTAACAGTGGGAACAAACTTCACGGGAACTTCCATCTCCCAAAGTGGCTTCTTTCCTCCAGATACGATGGGAGCAGTCGGACTAAACCACATCGTCGAGCTAATTAACGGTTCCTACGCAGTCTATAACAAAAATGGCTCCGTTCTAAGCCGCATCTCCCTCAACCAGTTCTGGCAGAATGCAGGGACAACGCCTGCGGGTAATTTCGCTTTCGATCCGAGAGTAAATTACGACCCCTTCAGTGGGCGCTGGTTTGCTGCGTCGGTGGACAATGCTAGGGGGATCAACAATTTCCTGGTTGCTGTTTCTCAGTCATCCAATCCACTGGACGGTTGGAGTGGCTATGCTATCCCTAGCGATACTCTCGCTAATACCCGCTGGGCTGATTTTGACACCCTGGGTTTCAACGGACAGAGTGTCACCCTCTCTGCCAATATGTTCCCCATTGGTTCAGGTACTATCACAACAACCATCCTAACTTTGGATAAAGCGCAACTAATAGCAGGAAACCCCACCGGGACAATTTTCCAAAATAACAACCCCAATGATACCGGCTTCACGGTCCAGCCAGTGGTTGACCTGGATAACCGCAACAACCCCCATCCCTTGTTATCCGGCTACAATACCCCAGCTGGCCAGTTCAAGCGATCAGATATCACCGGAAACCCAGCCACAGCAACACTCAGCACGACTGGAGGAATCATATCTGTTACCGCCTATGATAATCCGCTGACTGCGCGACAACCGGGCGGACCCAATAACGTCAATACGGGAGATCTTCGCTTCAGTTCCAATGTGGTTTATCAACTCGACTCTCTAGGGTCTAATTCCTTCTGGGGTGTTCAAACAGTAAAAAGTCCTGTCAGTGGAGCAGCTTCGGCACTGCGCTGGTTTGAGATTGATGCTAATACCAATTCGCTTCGCCAAGAGGGATTATTTTACGATCCGACTGGACTGGAAGATTATTATTATGGCTCCCTCGCGGTCAATGATCAAAGAGAAGTGGTCATCGGTTTTAGTTGTTCGGGACCTAACCTATTTATTAGCAGTTGTGCGGTAGTTGGTGAAGATTCTGGCGGAACGACAACCTTTGGTAATCGTCTGCTTCTGAAGCAGGGAGCTGCCTCTTACCAACGATTAGACAGCAGCAACAGGAACCGCTGGGGCGACTACAGTGCTACTGTCCTCGATCCTTCTGATCCGACGGGGAGAACTTTCTGGACTTTCCAGGAGTTTGCTGCTGGTAGTACGGAATGGTCCACTCAGATTACTGAAATTAAACTCAGTAAAGTTACTGTACCAGAATCCAGTTCTGTTTTCAGTCTCCTCGCCCTCGGCACTCTCGGTGTAGCTTCAACCCTCAAGCACAAACTAAAACCATAAAAGTCGGCTAAATTGCTTATAGAATACTATATAGCAATTCTCTGACTTATGAGGTACAGTAGCAACAGTGAGTAAACCAATTGCGAATATCTTTTTGAGTAACTTCTAACATAGCCAATTCAATCCCTTCTATTAAGTCTT
>VYKP01000217.1_pt1 | contig 13168 bp, 12 predicted proteins | sample 5114551 | NCBI WGS metagenome assembly VYKP01 (sample SAMN12291777, study PRJNA351875) | freshwater metagenome | isolation source: freshwater lake | place: USA: Michigan, Baseline Lake | collected 2013-08-09
GTCCCATTTAAAAAAGTAAATTCTAGTTAAAAATGTCAGAACTCTTGAAGGAGAAAAAGAAAATTGTTTATAAAAAAACTAAAAATTTTGTTAGAATTTCATCCAGATTTATGAATTGAAATCGATTTTTCGTGGACAAAGTTCTTAAAACCTGTCTATCTCCAGCTTTGGATGATAATTATCTGTCAAAAAATAATGCTTCTACACAAGTTCTCTATTTAAATAAGAGAATTTTATCTGATTTTTTTTAAAATGAGAATTGCGGGCAAAAAAAAAGTTTTTTTGACAAAAAGCACAAAGTATGATAACGACCAACGTATTTTTGGCTGCGAGTAATTATTGTAGAGAGGGGAAAGGGGAGAGGGGAGAAAAAAGCCGAATACTGACTTCTAACCCCATCAACAAACTTTTTCAGCCAACCCTAACTTACCGCTTAACATTTCCCTGACCATTTGAGCGGTAGCAGGGGCCAATAAAACCCCGTTACGGTAGTGTCCCGTGGCCAGAATAACGTTATCGTATCCGGGCAAATATTCGATGATGGGAGCGGATTTTTTCTCCGGTCGCGGTCGCTTACCGGACCAAGTACGCAAGATCGCCCCCCCGGCCAAAGAGGGACAAAAAGCGATCGCTTTTTGATACACTTGTTCTAACAGGGCAGTATCGGGGATAATTTCGCCCTTTTCGTCCATAAATTCCACCGTTGCCCCAATCCAGTATTCCGCTCCAGCCAAAGGCAGAATATGCAGGTCATTTCCCGTTAAAATCGGCTTAAAATCGGAACTTTCTAAAGCTTGCGTTAATTTTATCTGCAAAGCCTGCCCTAAAACCGGTCGGATCTCCACTGGATGGCTAAGAGTTTCGGTTAAAGCAGTGGAACCGATTCCCGCAGAAAGAATCAAAAAGTCGCTTTCCTCTATACCATTGAAAGTATAAACGTGGGTGCATTGCCTTAAATTGGAGCCATGAAGCTCTGTTTTCCCGAAATTTTCAACTTTTACCCCAAATTGACATTTAACCCCCCTTCTTGCCGCAGCAGCGACGAGAGCCTCCGTGAGCAAGACCGGATTAATTTGATGATCACTGGGAGAATAGATAGCACCCTGGAGAAGCTCGCTGGCCACTTGGGGACATTTTTGGTTTAAAGTCTCTTTATCCCAAATTTCTAGACAATATCCCTGTTTTTGGCGGATTTGCGCTAACTTGCGCCAATTTTCTTCGTCTTCAGCACTCGATCGCAGGAGGACAATGCCATCACGGTTACAAGGAATAGTCAGTCCGGTGAGGGATTCTAGCTCAGGAAGGAGGGTTTCGTAACGTTTTAAACTTTCTTGCCGCAGTTTCCAGGCTCTACCTTTAGTTTTATGGCTGATAATCCCCATTAAAATCCCTAAAGCTGCCCCGGTTGCTCCTTGTCCCGGTTTTTTTTCATCGATGAGGGTAATTTCTAATCCTTCGACGGCGCTTAATTCGTAGGCAATAGTGGCTCCTACTATCCCCGCACCGATGATGACAATTTTAGTCATAAACTCCAGAGGCTATTTTTCTAGCAGCAACAGGACTAAAAAAGGGTTGAGGCTGCATCTCATATTTGCAGAAATACGGACAATCAGCAATTATCAGTGATTCTTAAATTATCACAGATATATCAGCAGCTGCGTGTAAGCATCCCACCGAAAAACTAATGCGCTCCGGGGTTTGGGGGGTAGAACCACCCAAAGACTTGGATTGAGTGATAAAATCGGAAGTAATGACCAATTTTAGAAGACAGTTTACATTTAAATAAAAATCCCAACTCAACAGATTTACAAAAATGAGATGCACCCAGGGTTGAAATCTGTTCAACCCCGATAATTAATTACAGAACCCGGAAAATAAAAGGATAACGGAAAACCTTATAAGCATCGTTCCAGACTTGCAGAATAGCAAGAATGGGGAGAACAATATTCACCACAGCAAGAATCGCTAAGAGCAAATAACCGATTAAAACCCAAACTAGAATCCCAGCAATTAGGTAGTATAACCACATATTCAGGTGAAAGTTTAAAGCTTCTTTGGCGTTTTCCTTCACCGTTTCATCATCAGAAATGAAATAAATAGCTAAGGGAATCCCCACCGATACCAGCGTAGCAGTCAAAAAGATCGAAGCATGACAAGCCACGGATAGGAGTCTTTTTTTGGTTAAATTTTCACTCATGACCATCGGGTTTATCCCCCTAAAATTGGCGGAGAAAGCGGATATCGCTATTATAACAACGGCGAATATCGTCTATCTCATGTAATACCATAGCAAATCTTTCCACGCCAAAACCAGCAGCAAAACCCGTATAGATTTGGGGGTCATAACCGACTGCTTTTAAGACATTGGGATCCACCATACCACAGCCCATCACCTCCAACCATTTGCCTTTCCACTGTACATCTACCTCGGCCGAGGGTTCGGTAAAAGGGAAGTAGGAAGCGCGGAATTTAACCGGTAAATCGGACCCAAACATTTGCTTAAGAAATTCTTTAATTGTTCCTTTCAAATCCGTAAAAGTTAATCCCTTATCTACCGCTAATAATTCCACTTGATGGAAAACCGCGGAATGGGTTGCATCCACGGTATCGCGACGATAAACCCGGCCTGGGGCCACAATCCGAATCGGGGGTTCGTGACTTTCCATATAGCGAATCTGCACCGGGGAGGTATGGGTCCGCAATAAACGACCATCCCTCAAGAAAAAAGTATCCTGCATATCCCGGGCCGGATGGTCAGCAGGGATATTTAAAGCCTCAAAATTATAATAATCGCTTTCTACCTGTGGCCCAGTGGCGATGCTGTAACCCAGACCGACGAAAATATCGATCATGCGATCAACTGTGCTATTTAAGGGGTGAATTCGCCCTAAAGGACGGCTAAGAGCAGGTAGGGTGACATCGAGGGTTTCCGCCGCTAATTTCGCTTGAATTTGGGCATTATTTAGACTTTCTCGCCGGGATTCCAGCAGCGATTGTACTAATTCTTTGACCTCATTAGCGATCGCACCGAGGCGCGGTCTCTCTTCGGGGGTTAATTTGCCCATTTCGCGTAAAATCTGCGATAATTCTCCTTTCTTACCCAGATAATTCACCCTTAGCTGTTCTAAGTCTTCTAGGGTTGTTGTTTCTTCGATGGAATTTTCCGCTTTCCTGGCCAGGGTTTTTAGGGCAGTTTCGATCGGATGGGGGGATAAACTCATAATTAGGGCATTTTCTAGGGCAGCATTCTAGTCTAGTTTATCTGCTCCGGTGGCGGGAGAGGCAGAATCAATCAAAGCTAATAGCTATGTGCTAGGATGGGAGTTGAGAATAAAAGTCGGCACTGCGGCTCGTTGTCAGTATTAATGGTCAAAGCGTTTCTGTTTAGTATTGGTTCAGCTAGTTACCGAAATCTTCGTTCTCTACAAATCTGTTGTTTTTATCTGTGCAAGGATAGGTTTTATGTCAATTTATGTTGGTAATCTCCCCTTCGAGGTTGACCAAGGCGACGTAGTTGAGGTTTTTAACGAATACGGTAAAATTAAGCGCGTTCACCTCCCCATGGAGCGGGAAACGGGAAGAAAACGCGGGTTCGCTTTCGTGGAAATGGAAACCCCAGAGCAAGAAGCGAAGGCTATTGCCGCTCTTGACGGCGCTCAATGGATGGGACGAGAATTAAAAGTCAATCAAGCTCGTGAAAAAGAACCCAAATCTTCCTTCGCTGGTGGCAATCGCAATCGGGAGCGTCGCTACTAATCCCCAATCGTAACCATTCTAGGCTATGATTACCTAACTTCTTTTCATGGTCAATAGGGGAAACGCTCGCTCGTTTCCCCGCTTGTCTATCTAATATCCCAAGGAGATTCTTGTGGCTAAACGTCGTAATTTGAAAAAAGAAAAAGCGGAACGCAACCGCGCTTACGCTCGTCAATTCCGGGCTGCCTCTAATCGTACCACCACCAGAGGAGGTAGAGGCGGTTATTCCAGCGATCAAAGACAATCTTCGGAAAATGAAGGGGCAGCCGATACCTAATCTGCTGACTTAGTTAAACTAGCAATAAAAGCCATAGCCTCGCTTTTATTGCTGACTATTCCATCTAAAGTCGCCCCCAACACCGCCGCAAGTAACGATTTAAACTGGGGACCGGGTTGATAACCCAAAGCTTTTAGGTCATTGCCGTCGATAGGAGCCTCAATCTGCGACCATTTAGTTAAATATTGCCAGATTAAACCCCGAATCCTAGTCTGACTCCTCACCGCCACCAATAACAAACTAGGAACCTGATAACCATTGAAAAAGCTGACAATTTGACTAACGGGTCGATCATAAGCAAAATTATTGCTAATCTCCTTTTCCATAACTTCTAGTTTTTGTAAACGCTCCACAGTATCTTTAGGCAATTGTAAATTATTAGCGATCGCTATTCTTTCCCCCACAGCCAGAGAAGCGATTAATAATTCCAACCGCATTAACCAAGCATTCACCGGCAATTCCAGACTTAAACAATCTAACCAACGACTGAGACAGCGCAATTGTCGCCATAAAGCCCGATTTAAACTTAAATCTCCGTGTAAACAGTGCAAAGCTCCCAAATCAGCCAACTTTTCTAAGGCACTTTCCCAGTAATCCGCCTCTAAAATATAATTCAACTCCGCTTTTAAACGGGACTGTAAAGCGGGTGCATTCTGATTTTGTTGCCGTGAGCGATCATAAACTCCACTTTCGATCGCATACCTAATATAGTTTTCTGTCAAGGGTTCAATAACAAATCTTAAGCGAGTGGCAAAACGCACCGCTCGATAGATGCGCGTCGGATCCTCGATAAAACTATTAGCGTGTAAAACCCGAATGTGTTGGGCGCGTAAATCCAACATACCGCCAAAAAAGTCGAGTAATTCCCCCTCTTTCGGCGAAGTTAGGCGAATTGCCAGAGCATTAATCGTAAAATCCCTTCTATACAAATCCTGTCGAATCGAACTAGCCTCCACTTGGGGATTACTGGCAGGATAGGGATAGAATTCCGTGCGTGCCGTGGCGATATCCACCCATAACGAGCCAAAACGCTCATCTTTGTGCCATAACAAAGCCGCCGTCTGAAATTCCCCGTGAATCGATAACCGGGCCCCCGGATAAATTTCCTTTAGACAATTAGCCAATTCCACCCCCGCACCCACACCGGCGGCACGATGGCAGCCATCCACCACTAAATCGATATCCTGTAACAATAAACTATCCCTTTCTGTGGCTAACAATAAATCCCGCACCGCACCCCCAACCAGATAGAGATGCCAACCGCGTTTTTGAGCGGCAGCGGCAGCAGCTTGCAGGAATGACCATAAAACTGGCTCTAAACGCTCTTTAATCGCCGGTAAAAGACAGGAAACCAACGCAACCCCTTCAAAACGCACCCGCTCATTTTGATGAATCTGTCTTAATACATCTGTACGAGTGACGATACCGACTAACTGCCCATTTTCTAGTACAGGTAAACGCCCCAAATCATACGTTACCATCAGCGACTCGATTTCCTGAAGAGAAGTGTCGGGGGTAATAGTTTTCGGATTACAAGTCATGTATCCCTTCACGGGAGAGCGAGAAAAGCCGTGATGGAGAGCTAAATCGAGGTCACGACGAGAAATCACCCCAACTAAGCGATCCTGCTTATCTACCACCGATAACCCCGAATGGCCGTAACGGAAAAGGATGCGCTCGGCTTGAGATATGGAAGTATCGGGACGAATTGTCCGCACTGGGGAAGACATTAAATCCCTAGCGGTGGGAGGAGGAGGAATTTGAGCAATTAAGTCCCCCAGTAGTTGATTTAACTGTTGAACTGGCTGAACATCGCGAAAACTCACCGAAGCGGCCTGAGCATGACCACCGCCGTTATAGGGGGAAAAAAGCCGATATAGATTCACTCCATCGATTCTAGCGCGACCAATCACAGTTAAACGCTGTCGGGAATTATCTTCCTCGTCTTTACTATAACTATGGCCGAAAAGTAACGCATCACTATCGGATAATTCCATTAGGCGCTCGGCCACACTAGACAAACCGGGGATAAAATCGGCAGTATGGAGGAGAACGTGGGCGATTTTACGGTCATGGATCGTTTTAATCTCTAGATTTTCCCAAGCAAGGCTAAATAACTCCTGTAAGCGCGGGGAAAAACTCGGTTGACAGTATTGGGCGATCGTTTTAATGTTAGCAGCACAGGTCATTAACCAAGCCAAAGCATAGGCATCCCTGGGGGTACTACCGGCAAAAGTCAGGGAACCCGTGTCAACATGAATACCGAGCGCCATTACCGTCGCTGCCATCGAGTTTGGTTTAATCTGGGCTTTTTGTAAAGCTTCAACAATTAAAGTCGTGGTGGCTCCCACCGCTTCTAAATGGACGCTAGAGGCATGAATATCGCTTTCACTATCCAAATGATGATCATACAATTCGATCGCCTGTAAATGCCCTAAATCGAGCCACTGGGAGGCTTTTCCCAGACGCTCTCGCCACTGATTATCAACGATAATTAAAGAGCGAATACTGGCCAGATTGACACTACGCATTTCAATCAAAGCGAACTCATCCCGATGCAGGGCCAAAAATTCCCTTACTGTTGGGTGCGCTCCCCCCGTTAACACAATACGACTACCCGCTTTCAGCAACGATAAACCCACCGCTGCCCCCAAAGCGTCAAAATCCGCCGTTTGATGACATAAAATTAAATCCATGTTTTTTAGTAAGGAGAATACATCGAGATTTTTTCTGTATCTATTGTTACCGAATACTCGGAAATAGCCTAGTCAAGGACTATAAGTTAGCAAATCATGACCGAGAGAAACCCATGTTATTCAAAATTTTAGTAATTCTCCACACCCTAGGGGCGACCGTCTGGGCCGGTGGACATTTATTGTTGGCAGTCACCGTTCTACCCCAGGCCCTCAAAAACCGAGAACCAGACCGAATTCGTCAATTTGAGCAATATTTTGAAGGTTTTGGGTTGTCTGCGCTATTGTTGCAGGTAATAACAGGCCTAGGACTGACTTGGATTTATTTGCCCGGTTTTCGTAATTTTTGGTCATTTGATAGTTTTTTATCGGTTTATATAGGAATTAAGTTAGCTTTACTGTTATTAACTCTCATCTTGGCCCTTCATTCCCGCTTTTTTCTCCTTCCTCAACTGAGCGAGGAAAACTTAAATTTCCTCATTTTTGGCGCTGGCATCCGTTTGGGAGGCCTGACCATTAGCTTTTAGCAGTTCAGCAGTCTGGACATCTTTCTAAGGCAGCTTTGGCGAAAACGCAAAAATAGGGTAATCTGAGCAGGTTATCACAGAGAGTCAATTCCCCCACCTAACCCTTGCCCTGCTGCTTTTGGCAAGGATAGACACTGGAAAAAAGTTTTCAGGCCCGCTGGGGCTAGGTAGTCAGTGGCAGTAAAATTAAAATGCTCGTGGATTCGGTCTGACGGGCATATCTCCTTGTAAACCCTGATTCGGGGAGGACTTAGAGAAAGGATCGTCCAGTTAAGTTGAGTGGAAGCGAGTATCTTCCCTACAAGTATCAAATCTGGGAGAATTATCTAGATAAAGATCAACTGCTTTAGGAGAACCCAATCATGTCTATTGTTTTTCAATTTTTTCTCATTGCCCTAGTTTTATTTTCCTTGCTGATGGTGATTGGTGTCCCCGTTGCCTATGCTTCCCCCCAAAACTGGGATCAATCGAAACCTCTCCTCTATGTGGGTTCGGCAATTTGGGCGATTTTAGTCGTTGCCGTCGCTATTTTAAACTTTTTAGTGATTTAGTTTCGATCAGGGGAACGGGAGTCAGGAGGAGGTAGGGTGATAGGGTTTTGGGCTTCGGCCGTGAGCTCAGGCTTCGACGGTGAGACTTCGGCGTGAGCTCAGTCGAACGCTCAGTAGTTCGACAGGCTCACTAACACGAACGCTCAGCCGAACCGCCGAACGGGTGATAGAGTGATGAGACAGCTTCCCCCACTTCCCCACTTCCCCACTTCCCAATTCATAATTCATAATTCATAATTCCCACTCCTAACCCCTTCTACCTATGACTGTTTTTGAGGGAAATTTTACCGAAGATATATCGTCCTTGCGCTTTGCGATCGTGATTGGTCGTTTTAATGATCTGGTCACTGATAAACTGTTATCAGGCTGTCAAGATTGTCTCAAGCGTCACGGGGTTGATGTCAATCCCGATGGCACGCAAGTGGATTATATCTGGGTACCCGGTAGCTTTGAAGTGCCAATGGTAGCCCGTCAAGTCGCCCTTTCCCACCGTTACGATGCCGTTATTTGTCTAGGAGCAATTATTCGCGGACAAACGCCCCATTTTGATTATGTTGCTGCCGAGGCTGCTAAGGGTATCGCCGCGGCCGCTTTTCAGACAGGTGTTCCCGTTGTCTTCGGTATTCTCACCACTGATACTCTACAACAGGCCCTCGAACGGGCCGGTATTAAAAGTAATTTGGGCTGGAATTATGGTCTATCTGCCCTAGAAATGGCTAGTCTCATGCGTCAATTGCGCCCCCGGAATGAAGATAAACCCCTAGAATTATTGCAAAATAATCCCCAACAGGCACTGATAGAAGGCTAAGAAAATTCCCCCGGCATTTGGAATTTTAGTTGTCCCCACTCCCCGCTCTCGAGAGAATCAAGACTCTGGATTAGATTTATAACCAGAGGGGCGGATTACGGCAGCTTTTGACGCTATGGAACGCCCTATCGCTGAAACGCCGCCATTGACAAATGCTTTGATCGCTTGCAACATCAGTTCAACCGACTACAGGCTAAGATAGAAGTGGTTCTCGAAGCTATTACCGGTTTGGGGGATTGGCCAGAAGATGAATTATTGTAAAAAAATGCTCCAAACCACTTGACAAATGTTCTGAGATTTGGCATGATTGGGGAAGTGTAAAAAAACGGCTTGCGGGCATAGCTCAGTGGTAGAGCGTCACCTTGCCAAGGTGAATGTCGCGCGTTCGAATCGCGTTGCCCGCTTAGAAGAATCATAAAATAGACCTTAAGATTGTGATGAATAACACAGGGATATCCTTTAAGATGAGAGTTATCCGTGGGCAATAGGGTTGAGGATTTTCTGCAACCGTTGAATCCCTTAGCTATTGACCACGCACGACTAAAAACAACTGTTTATAAACAAAATTTAGCTTGTGCGACCGCATAAATATACCAAAATCGACCAATACCAAGACTACCCGTGTCCCTGTCGTCGGAAAGGGACATTATGCCCGATTTTATTGACCGATGCCTTTGGTTGCGATCGCTGTCAACAGATATTTGTGCTACAGGAAAACGGTCAAATTATCGAACAGTTAGCCCCCCACTATCCCTACAAACGTAGTTGGCGCTGGACGGGATTTCGTTGGGTGAGTACCAATCAGCGCCTTGGACAAGAGGTGTTACCCCTGATGGTGGGGATAATTCTGTTATTATTGATCGTTTGGCTACCCTTAATTTTAAAATCACCGCCCCTTCGACTTGGCTCAGGGCAAGCGGGGGTAAGTGTGATTTTTGGGGCAATTCTAGTTATGCTATTAGTTGTTTTGCCCGCGTTAATCTTTTGGTTAGCCTATCGACGCTAGACAAGAATCTATGATCGAAAGTTCCCCGAAAAACCCCCTAACGATCTTTAAGCAAGCATATAATGCTTTTCTGGCTCTAGGTCAATTTAATGGCAACGAAAGAAATCGTGGAGTAATTGCGATCGCTAATGCCATTAAAACTGGCTTTGATCGTATTTTAGAAGCCAATACCCTCGATTTAGAAGTCAGTCGAGAGATGGCTGTCTCAGAACAAATGATTCGCTGGTTACGGTTAACTCCCGAACGTTTAGAGACGACGGTGGAGGTATTACAACAACTAGCGGAAGCATCGGATCCGCTGCAACAGGTAATTAACGCGGCCTATCAACTCAATCCTTCCCAAACTTATTGTCAAAGGATGCCTTTAGGAGTGATTGCCTTCGTCTATGAAGGTTTTCCCGAATTAGCAATGGTAGCGGCGGGATTTTCCCTAAAAAGTGGCAATAGTTTGATTATTCGCGGTTCCAATGCCTCTAGTCATTCCGATGGGGTGATTACGGAAATTATCCAAGAAGCATTAGAAGATGTAGGTTTACCGGTGGATTGTGTCAGTGGTTTACCCTGTGATTCTAGTCCCTCCCTAGAGGAGTTGCTGACCCAGGAAAATTATGTTAATTTGATTATTCCCTACGGTCGGCCTAGTTTAATCGGTCGGGTGAGTCAATTGGCCACGGTTCCCGTTTTGCGTGCGGCCATGGGAAACTGTTATTTGTATTGGTCTCCTAGTGGCGATTTGGAGTTAGCTCGTCAGGTAATTATCGATAGTCATGGCAGCATACCGGATCCAGTTAACGCGATCGAAAAAGTTTTAATTAGTCCCCATCAGAATTCTTCGACTTTAAGTCGTTTGTTTAAAAGTTTGCAGGAAAAGGGCTTTAAATTGCGGGGAGATACCCGATTAGCGGCGGATTTTCCCGATCATTTAACCATTGCTACCGATAATGATTGGCAAAGACCCTATTTAGAAAAAACGGTGGCCTTTAGGTTAGTGGATACCCTCACTGATGCGATCGCTTGGATTAATAAGTATAGTAGCGGTCACGCGGATTGCATTGTCACCGAATCCTATCGAGAAAGTCGTCAATTCGCCATGGAGTCCGATAGTGCTTTAGTTTATATCAATTCTTCACCTCGATTTGATCGCAATCCCAAACAGGGAGAATCGGTATTTTTGGGCATTTCCAACCAAAAAGGCCAGCGCCGGGGGTTAATCAACCTAGAAACCTTTACCACCCTTAAACAGGTGGTGCAGGGCTAGTTTTTTTGAAGTTGGGGTGATGGGATGATGGGGAGAATAAATAAAATAATCTACTGAATCCTTACTCCTGTCTCCTGTCTCCTGATCACTGCTTCAAGAGGGCAATTGTTTAAAATCAAAATTTGTCTCTTTCCCCTTGACAGATGGCTCGGTTTGTGCTATGCGATTGGCCATTTGTACCAGATCCACTCCGGTAGCTTGACGCAATTGTTCAGCAAAGGCAGTCATTTTCGGGACAAGATTACTATCACCCCCGTCCACTACCGTCACCGTTTGCACCTGCACTTCTGGCACACTGGCGGCCATTAATTTCAGTAATAACTCCAATTTTTGATATAAAAAGATGTTTTTAGCGTTATTTCCTGCTCCTTGCCAAGAGGCTGCTAATTTTTTGGTTCCTTCCGCTTGCGCTTTCCCCTGTTCGATAATTTTGGCCGCTTCCCCCCGGGCTTTTGCGATCGCTTGTTGACATTCCGCTGCTGCCGGGGCGATCACATCTGCTTGTAATTGCTGTTTCACCTGCTTAATTCGGGCAGTTTGTACCGCCACTTCTGCCTGTACCTTAGCTAAATCGGACATAACCACCGATTCTACCTCAGCAATCATGGCGCCGCGCTTAGTTTGAGTGTCGCGCACCCGTTTTTCTGCGTCAGCTTTGGCTATTTCTAAATCTTTTTGGATACGACGCAAAGCGGTTAGACGTAGATTCTCGGAATCCTTGATAATCGATGTTTTTCGGGCTTTTGCTTCGGCTATCCGGGCATCTCTCTGTAATTCGGCTTTTTGCTTCCGTCCGATCGAATCCAGATAACGCACCTCATCGGAAATATTCTGGATCTGCAAACTATCCAAAACTAAACCCAATTTTTCCAGATCCTGTTCCGCTTCTTCTAGGAGACTTTTAGCGAAAGCAATCTGATCGGAGTTAGCTTGTTCTGGGGTTAAATTCGCCAAGACACCGCGCAAATTCCCTTCGAGGGTTTCTTTAGCCAATTGTTCAATTTCCTTGCGTTTCTTGCCCAATAAACGCTCGATCGCATTATGAATAATCGGTTCTTCCCCGGCAATTTTAATATTCGCCACCCCAGTGACGATCAACGGCACACCGCCCTTAGAATAAGCATTAACCACCCTGAGATCGATGATCATGTTGGTCAAGTCCATTCGATACACTTGTTCTAGCATCGGTAAACGAATACTGCTGCCCCCTTTTACCAAACGATAACCGATGGTTTTGCCCGTGGCCGTGGGACGACGACTACCGGCAAAAATTAAAACTTCACTCGGTTGACAGATGTGGTAGTAGTTACGGATGACTAATAAACCCGCACCTGTCCCTAAACCGAAAACTCCCAGTAAAACAGCGATAATTTCCATAGATTTTATTACGGTCGATGCTCGGATCAAATTAACTAAATTGTATCCGTCAATTTCCAACTTTGACAGACCACTAGTCTAGTAGGGTGTAGGTACATCGAAAATTAAAGTAAGTTAATGATAGAGTAAAATCCCCTAGTTTTATCTTGAATTCAATCAAATTGCTTCTAAAATCCACACATAACTTTATTCGTAGAGCAAATTATTCAATGATATGAATAATCTCAAAAAATCTCTCGGCATTTGTTGACCGTCGCTTCTTCTGCTGTGGGTGTCCCTGAACCTACGAGTGTTCTTAGTTATATCCCACTGGGCGGTTTAATGCTAGGGGGTGCTGTCCGCAAAGCGAGAAAATAATGTCCCAGAGAGAGGAGGCGCGGGTTTCCTCTCTCTTTTTTGGGGGGGTTTTAGCTTCAGGTTTCAGGATCTATCCCTAATTCCCGCAATCGTGCCGCTAGTTGTTCTGCTCGTTGTTTAGCCGCAGAAGCCTCTTGTTTAGCCGCAGAAGCCTCTTGTTTAGCCGCAGAAGCCTCTTGTTTAGCCGCAATTAACTCCTCATCGGCAAGAGGAATCAACTCTCCCTCCAGCGTCAACCAGCGCAACCATAGCCGCTCAATCCCCCGATAGGAACCTTGCCACAAACCCAAGCTCAATTCCAGTGGAGGAATCGGTAAGCGTCCCTGCACTAAAGCTACGGGTTGGTAATAACCACCTACCAGTTCAAACGCTTGAAGTTGGTTAGTATAGCGACTGAAAACCACATAGTAGGGAATCCGCAGAATCTGTTCATAAACTGTCCACTTAGTTGGCGGTTCCCCGGGTTGGCGTAGTTCTTGTCCTAAATCTTGATTTTCCGTACCTGGAGACAATAATTCCACCACAATCGTCGGGGAAACCCCTTCCTGCCAAATCACA
>VYKP01000326.1_pt1 | contig 13146 bp, 18 predicted proteins | sample 5114551 | NCBI WGS metagenome assembly VYKP01 (sample SAMN12291777, study PRJNA351875) | freshwater metagenome | isolation source: freshwater lake | place: USA: Michigan, Baseline Lake | collected 2013-08-09
ACCCGCACCTGCAGCTTGAATAATTTCTGTCCGATTGCCACCAGTAACTAGCCCTAATAATCCACCAACAACAGCGCCTGCACCTGCACCTTTGGCGGCCGTACCACCCATGCCACCGGCATCTTTAGCGTAGTTCTGACATTCAGCGAGATCATTCTCGTAGCGCGCTTCATTCACGCCCTTCATATCCACAATCGGGCGTACATCGGCACCCGCACAGGCGCCTAGTAGCAATACCATTAGGGTCAGTAAATACGGTCTGGAATCGCGATAATTCAAGAAATTACCTCCTGAAATGATTTAATCAAAGGCTATCGAGATCGTCAAGGTTTGAAGTGTTCAATCCCAAATCGGCCATCCTCGAGGCATTTCAAGCCCAGCGGATCCCGTTGATAGAGATAAACCCAGGCAGTTTGCCATTCAGACTGACAAATGAACTCGACCGAGCGTAATACGCGCTGATATTCATGGGGTCTAGGGTCGTTTGGTGAACATTCTTCATAACGATCAATTTCAGTCAATAGAAGCTCCGTATCGAGTTGCCAGAGTTCTCCATAAACCCAGCTTCCTGAAGCATTGGCATGATGATTCGATCGATCGGTAGCGCCTGGGTACCACGTTACTTGGTAGAGTATTCCTGGCATTCGGGCCGCACCCAAACAGCAAGCCTTCGCATGCAAGTGTTTGGCATTGGGATGGTCAAAAGGGCTCATCAAGGTCCCATAAACAAATAGTAAATCGGTGCTCATGATCGCTTTACATGGAAACCCTAATAGGAGGAAGTTAAAAGCCTATTCACAATCAAAATATTAATAGATGGATAGGGTGCACGAGAATGAAAACCGTTAGTCAGCTATTGGCCGAAAAAAATCACCGGATCGAAACCATTGCTCCAAACATGCCGGTGTTTGATGCCCTAAAACTCATGTTGGAGAAAGATGTTGGCTCACTACTGGTCATCGAATTTGGTGGGCTTGTCGGAATTTTCACAGAGCGTGACTACGCCCGTAAATTGGTCTTGCAAGGTAAAAGCTCACAAAATACCCTAGTGCGGGATGTGATGAGCACCAAACTAATTACAGTTAAGCCAGAAGACACCCTTGATTACTGCATGCAGCTCGTGACCGAGAAGCGGATTCGCCATCTGCCAGTGTTAGATGGCAAACGCTTAATTGGCATGCTATCGATTGGCGATTTAGTTAAAGCCGCACTCGCGGAGCAAGCTGCTACGATCGCCCAACTTGAGGCCTATATTAATTCTTAAAGGCCCATTTCTTTAAAGACATCCTTGGCAGTACGAAAACTATCAATCGCTGCCGGCACGCCACAATAAATGGCCGATTGCAAAAAGATCTCGGCGATTTCGTCTTTACTCAAACCATTATTAATTGCGCCCTTGACGTGCAGTTTGAGCTCATGGGGTCGATTGAGGGCAGTGAGCATCGCCAGATTAACAATGCTTCGGGTCTTGCGATCAAGACCGGGACGGTTCCAGATTTCATTCCAGCAGTATTCCGTCACTAATTCTTGGAGCGGTAAGTTAAAGTCATCGGCATTGCGGATTGCTTGATCCACATACTCAGCACCGAGTACCTCACGACGGGTTTTTAATCCCTTTTCAAAAGCATCACGATTCATGGCTGGCATGGATCATCGTTCGATTCTTATCATTCTGATCATGGCTTTGGGCCTATCTGCCTGCGGAACCCCGCAAAGCGGCTTTCGGGTAGTTAATCGATCGGACGGCATGATCGGGGTGCAAGCCGTTAAGGGCGCCAAAGAAATTGAGGCACAAGAGCTTGCTACTAAAGAATGTAAAAAGAATGGAAAATCCGTCGCCCGAATTTCAGAAGCGCGTAGCACCCATAACGATAATTTTCCAATGATTTATATATACCAATGCCTAAACTAGTTGCAGATTGCTTAGTAGCCTGAACGAATGTCTATTTACACGCATACCCAAACCATTCCTCTATTTCCGCTTGGTACCACCTTGTTTCCTGATGGCATCATGCTGCTCAAAATCTTCGAGGTGCGTTACTTAGATATGGTGAAGCAGTGTGTGCGTGAGGGTTCTGGCTTTGGTGTTGTAACACTGAACGGCGGGGATGAGGTGCGCATGCCTGGACAAGAGGTTAGTTTTAATTCGGTCGGAACCTATGCCCGCATCAAAGAGTTTGATCCGGTCCAACCCAGCCTCTTCATGATTCAATGCCATGGTGAACAGCGCTTTCGTGTCAAAACCAGCGAGACCAAGCGCAATGGCTTGATTGTTGCTGATGTTGATTTCATCGAAGACGATGCCTTTATGGAGGTTCCTGAGGATCTAAAAATGACCTCAAGCGTATTAGGGAAGGTGATACAGTCCTTTAAAGAACAGGGCGCTGCCCTTGGGAAAGAGCTGCCGTTTAGTAAACCCTATCGCTTTAACGAATGCGGCTGGGTCGCCAATCGATGGTGTGAGCTCTTGCAGTTAAGCCCTGGTCAAAAGCAATTTTTCCTAGAACAAGAGAGCCCGCGCCTTCGTTTGGATCTCATTCATGAATTACTCGAAGAGATGGGTGTTTATAAGGCTGTGAATATAACTAAATAAATAATTGGAGACAGCATCATGAGATTAAACATTGCATTCGGTTTAATTGCTACAGCGGTTCTGAGTTTTAGCCATGTACACGCTCAAAGTAACTGGCCAAGTGGTCAAACTGTTCGAGTAATTGTGCCTTTTCCTGGGGGAGCAAGCACACTTGATTCGGTGGTTCGTACTCTTACCCCTGAAATGAGTAAGGCGCTTGCATCACCTGTGATTGTCGATAACAGACCTGGCGCAGGAACGGTCATTGGAGTTGATGCAACCGCTAAGGCAACGGATGGAAATACCGTTGGCGGTGTTGCAAATAGTTTTACGGTTAATCAAACCTTAGTAAAAAACCTACCCTACAACACTACGAAAGATTTACAGGCTGTCATCTTGATGGCTAAAACAGCCAATGTGCTTGCAGTGCGTCCTGGATTGCCAGTCAATAATTTGAAAGAATTAATTGCTTATGCCAAGAAGAATCCTGGAAAACTATCTTATGGATCATTTGGTAATGGTACAACCGCTCATTTTGCGGGAGAAATGCTGAAGTCCCAAGCCGGAATTTTTGTGGTTCATATTCCCTATCGTGGTCAAGGACCTGCATTAACCGATTTGCTGGCTGGAAATATTGACATGATGTTTGGTAACTTGCCTGATTTTCTGCCACACATTAAATCGGGTAAGTTAAAAGCCATCGGCACAACTTATTTGACACGTGCGCCCTTGGCCCCAGAGATCCCAACCATCGCCGAGCAGGGATTCCCGAAATTCGAGACAGACTCCTGGTATGGCATTGTGGCCCCAGTAAGTATGCCCAAAGATCGAGTAGATAAGGTCAATGCGGCAATTAATCAAGCGCTTCAAGATCCTGCAGTCAAAAAGAATTTTGCTGATCGAGGCATTGAGATTATTGGTGGAACACCTGCTAAATTTTCTGAGCACATTCAAGCTGAAATTTCAAAATACGCGCAGATTGTGAAGAGTTCTGGAATGACGATTGATTGATGTTATGCACGCAACAGAACTTTTTGAAGCAGGAAACTATCGCTATATTCCAAGTGTTTTTCAGTACTCAGCCGGAGTCAAGGCTGAGCCTGGTTTTTGCCTCGAGCAGGTTCGCTTTCATCGAGCACTGCCATTGCAAGACGGATTTGAGTATGCCAAAGCGCATCTTCAAAAAATAGGGCGTCCGCTGACAGCATTTGCTCACTGTGAACTGCGATCGCCAACTCAATTTGATGATCAGGGATTTATTGCATTCAATCGTCAGTACGTGGCTCAGTTGGAGGCCTGGGGAATATACACACCGGCGTTTGAGAATAGGGAAGCGATTAACCCGGTAGCACGCACAAATGTGTGCCCTAAACATCATGCCCCGAAGCAAGTATCGATGTTTTCATTTACCTATTCAGTGCCCGTTGAATCACCCCGTATTAGTTTTGTCCTCTCGGGTGGGGGCGATGCTAGAAAAGGCCCTGAACCTTATCGCGATCGAATTATTGCGTATGGCGATTGCTCGCCTGAAGGTCTGAAGACCAAAATTGCTTTTGTCATTGACGAAATGACAACGCGATTACGCAAACTGGATTTAACCTGGAATGATGCGACAAAAGTACAGGCCTATACAATTCATGACATTACGCCTTGGATTGATGAGCTGCTTTCAAATCCTGGATTAATTCCAAATGGACTAACGTGGCATTATGCAAAACCACCCGTTGCTGGCTTGGAATATGAGATGGATGTTCGTGGTGGCGTTAGCGAACTTTTTATTAATTAACGATAAATAATGACAGTGACTACAAATTCAAATAAAAAAAATATTCGTGTTGCAATTGCAGGGCTGGGCGCAATTGGCAAATCCTTATCAACGCATCTGGCTTCCGGAGCAATTCCAGGCGTCGTGTTAACTGCAGTGTCTGCTAAGGATCATCAAAAAGCGCAAGAATTTGTCAAAACCCTTGCTCATCCCGTTAAGGTCTTAAAGATTGAAGATCTTGAGCCCGAGGCTGATGTGGTAGTTGAATGTGCTCCTGCGAATTTACTAGGCGACATCATTACACCCTTTTTGAAAAATCAAAAACGTGCAATCGTACTTTCTGTCGGTGCTATCTTATTTCGTCCAGATCTTGTGGAACTAGCTAAGGAAACAGGCGGAGTGATTATGGTGCCTACTGGCGCTTTGATTGGTCTTGATGCAATGGTTGCTGCCGCAGAAGGAAATATTCATTCGGTCCGCATGATTACACGTAAACCACCAAAAGGTCTTGAGGGCGCTCCGCACTTAATTGAACATCATATTTCAGTTGCTAACCTAACAGAACCCTTAAAAATATTTACGGGAAATGCTAAAGAGGCTGCAAAGGGATTTCCTGCAAACTTGAATGTGGTCGTAGCACTTGCACTGGCTGGCATTGGTCCAGAAAAAACCTTACTTGAGATTTGGGCTGATCCGACTGTAGTCCGAAATACGCACACCATTACGGTTGATTCCGATTCAGCCAAGTTCACTATGACCATGGAAAATATTCCATCGGAAAACCCAAGAACCGGCCGCATTGTGGCGCAAAGCGTGGTCGCCATGCTCCGTAAATTAACTTCGCATTTTCAAGTTGGCACTTAACACGAAAGAAATACCATGGGCATGACTGCTTCTGAAAAAGAATCAATTCGTTTGCGTTATTTGGAAGTCGATACATCCAATGTGGCTGACGTTTTAGATAACATGAACTTATTGCAACAAGGATTAGCGGCTGATTTTGGTCCCTATCCAGAAACTTGCAAGCGGATGGCAGGTTGGGCTTATACCATTCGCGGTCAAATGACCCCTTATCCACAAGGCGGAGATGCCGATAAGATGCAAGCTTGTCAAGGCTTATCCCCTGGTGAGATTGGTGTTTGGAGTGGCAATGGCGAGGGAATTTGCTATTTTGGCGAGCTGATCGCCTTGGGCATGAAGGAGCGCGGGTGTGTTGGAGCACTAATTGATGGGGGCATCCGGGATGTGCGTTGGATTGGAGAGCATCAGTTCCCCGTGTTTGCCCGCTATAAAACCTCTGTGCAGTCCATAGGACGTTGGAAAGTCAATGCCTGTCAAGTCCCGGTGTATATGCGAGGCCATGATGGTGGCAATGTCATTGTGCGCCCCGGTGATTTTATTCTTGCCGATGAAGATGGCGCTATTGTGATTCCAGTTGAACATGTTCATACCGTGTTGGTTGAAGCTGAGCGATTGACTGAAATTGAGAAAAATATTCGCAAGGAAATTGCCAATGGACTTACATTGGCTGAAGCCCTAAAAAAATATGGGCATGTTTAGTTTGTATTGGATAAACATTCCTGCTCGTTTGCGTTAGATTAAGCGGATGTTTACCTGTGTGCTGTGCGGAAATCCACGCGTCATTATGGGCGTTTGTCCGCACTGCGGCACAGATGCCTTACCGCTAAAAGAAAGTGATACGGTTACTGTTAATCTTGAGCTTGGTGGTCCCACTACCGAGGAAGCCCTGAGCGCACTAACCGAACATATTCGGACTGCCAGCGAAATTGATATTCGAACCATTATCGTCATTCATGGGTATGGTTCATCGGGTATCGGGGGTAGTATTCGAAGAACCATTCGGGAAGCCCTGGCAAACAATTTTTTTGCTGATCGGGTCGATGAGTATATTCATGGTGAAGACCTTGCTCATCGATCTTCAATCTATCAAGATCTGATTAAGCGCCGACCTTCATTGAAATCGCACTTTAAATCGTTTAAAGAGGGCAATCCCGGAATGACGATATTATTGATGCGTCATTAAGACTTATTATTGTTTGATTTCTTACTATGCCAAATTACTGGGCCAGTTCTGGCTTCAACACTCTTTCGGTGAATTCTGATCATCATCTCGTGGTGACGGATGATTTTCTTAGGACCTATCTTGCGCGCCCCGAGCTGAGTCTAATTCCCCAGTCCTGCACCCAGGAGCGCGCTATTCATCAGCGCCTATTGAATTCACCACGCGAAGAAATTAGCCAAGCCGAGATTCAGAAAATCGCGGATACCGATGTGCAGGCTAACTATGAAATTTGGTTTCGGTATCGAAGTAAGTTGTTGGCTGCAAGCTCCCTCGAGCATTTCTATATGAGCTTATTCCAAGGAAAGGGCGTGGATGTTCCCCCTTTGTTTGTCAGTCAGCTAACCCAAATTTTTCTACGACATATGCTGGGAGAGAACCCAGACCCTTATGAGCTAAGGATGGCTGAGTTCTTTTTTCGAACCCAAAAGGTCAGCATTCTAGAGGGTGGTGTGTTGATGGCGGCTGACCACGAGACCATTGAACGAAATGCCCAGGCTTCGGACTTTGGCAATATTGTGGATCTTCTGAAGAACCAATCATTAGCGGCACGCACTATCGACTTGGATGTATTACATCCTGACAACGCCAAATCCTATTGGGGGCGAGATGAGTTCTTTGATTTTGCAGTTCAGCTCAATTTTGACCAGCCCGCATTACCCGCCTTAGCGCGTCTTCTTGAAAAATGGATCAAGCACTTTTTGGGGATTGACACGAGCATTACCCCAATGAAGGAGATCTCTGACTCTAAATGGGTTTGGCATGTTGGCTTAGACGCCGCTGCTACTGAGATTCTCAATGGCCTCTACCAAGAGCAAAGTCTCGATGAAAGCGTACTGAACCGCTTAATTTGCCTCTTCAAACTCGAATTTAAGGATACGAGCCCGGTACTTACCCAAGTTCGGGGCAAGCCAGTCTATCTTGGCCTCGCCATGAATGATCAATCCCAGATCAAGCTTAAACCACAGAACCTCCTCTTTAACCTGCCATTAAGCCCTGTTTTATAAGCTTTTTTCTCCTTTTGCATCTTGTGCAATGCAATAATATATAGGGTATACTATTAGGTATAAACCCTTAGGAGAAGAAAATGACATGCAATACCCTTAAACCAACCTTAGCTGGAAGTTCCATTGAACTTGCCGCTGGATCAAGCGTCGGCACGCTGGCTGCTATCCTCAAAACATTGCGTATGATTGGCAGTGCTTGGGAAGAGTCCAGAGTGGAATATAAAAAGCGAGCCATCTTGGGTGGCGGTTGGGAATAATTGAAATCAGTCCGTATTGACTTTGTATCGGATATAGCCTGTCCATGGTGTGCAATTGGTTTGACTGCCCTAGAGCAGGCAGTCGACCAAGTGTCCGATCGAGTATCGGTAGAGATTCATACTCAGCCCTTTGAATTAAACCCGCAGATGCCTCCAGGTGGACGGGATGTATTTGAGTACCTCTCAGAAAAATACGGTAACCCGATTTCGCAAGTTAAGATCAATCAAGAACGAATTTATCAACGCGCTGCAGAAATCGGATTTACCTTTCATCCAGAAGGGCGCAAACGAGTCTATAACACTTTTAATGGCCATCGACTCTTGCATTGGGCGGGCGAGGAATTTGATGCAGCCGCGCAATTGCGGTTAAAGAAGGCGCTGTTTCATACCTACTTTACCTTGGCAGTCAGTATGGATGAGCCCCAACATCTACTAGATGCCGTAGCTCGCGCAAACCTGCCAGTCTCACGGGCGCAAGCTGTGATCGAGAGCGATGAATTTTCTCAGGCAGTGCGAGACATCGAGCAGCAATATGGGCAACTTGGAATTAGCTCCGTACCAGCAGTGATCTTTAATCAACGCCATCTCATTTCAGGGGCGCAAGTACCCGAGGTGTTTGCGCAAGCCATCCTCGAGTACGCAGACTAAACGCGTTATTCCTTGATATTGTTCTGGATCACAAACTTACCCCAGACCCCAATTTGTTTTGCTACAAAAGCATTTGCAGCGTCGGGATTGAGACTAAGAATTTGGATGCCCTGAGTTTTTAGCTTCTCAGCAACCGCTGGAGTTTTGAGCGCTTTATCCACTGCCTTGTACATCGCATTCACAACGGCCGGTGGTGTTTTTGCTGGAGCAATCACTGCCCACCAGGCTGGTGCCTCAAATCCTGGATAGCCACTTTCAGCCAAGGTAGGAACGTTTGGCATATCAGCAGTCCGTTTTGCTGTTGTTACTGCCAACGGAATTAAGCCACCGTTATCGGCATGCGGCTTAATGAGGAACATGCTGCCAACAACCAGAGGGATTTGGCCAGCAAGCCCATCTTGCACCATTGGACCGCCACCGCGATAGGGGGCATGCACCCAATCAACCCCGGTTTTCTTGGCAAAGTCGGCGATCGCCAAATGCCCCAAGCTACCAATACCAATTGATCCATACGTAAATGGTTTCTTAGCCTTCGATTCAGCCATGAGCTGTTTCATGCTTGTAATTCCAGACTTCTTACTGGCGGCCAAAACCATGGGCGAGGTCCCAATCAGATTGACAGTCACTAAATCGCGAAGCGTGTCATACGGCAAATTGTCTTTAAGGGATGGATTAACACCATGGGTATCAAACACTAGCCCAAAGGTATAGCCGTCTGCCGGTGCTCGTGCTACGGCGGTTGTACCAATGACCCCCGAGGCGCCACCAATGTTTTCAACCACAATATTCTGTTTGAGTTCTGCTTGTAAGACGGGAGCCAGTATGCGGGCCACTTGATCCACAGAGCCACCTGGAGGAAAGACGGCAATCATTTTGATGGGACGTTGCGTTGGCCAATTACCAAGGTCACTTTGTGCCATGGTGGGGGCAGCAAAACCAACGGCAATCAATAGAGTAGTAAGGATTCGAATCAGGGAAGCCATCGCGTCTCCAAAAAGTAGAATGAATCCATCATACTGGATTTGAAATGCCGCGAAACGGCAATACAATGAACGTACACCATGATTAATCCCATTCAAATATTTCCCAGAAAAGAGCCCGCCGACTTAGGCATTCATGCGCTGCGGGGTATGCCATCCACAGTCATCAGCGATATGCTGGGACGAACGCTGGTTGCCAAAGGCATTCTCCCCATTCATCGAGCACCGATGTCGGTTTGCGGTAATGCTTTCACAATTAAAGTACGCACTGCAGATAACCTCATGGTTCACAAAGCTCTGCAAATGGTTCGAGCAGGAGATGTCATGGTGATTGATGCGGAGGGTGATATCGGTTGCGCGGTCATTGGTGAGATCTTGACGCGCGTTGCTAAAAGTCGTGGCGTCGTAGGCATTGTTGTTGATGGTGCAGTGCGCGATGTCGATGCGCTCGAAGAGCTGGCCTTCCCATGTTGGGCTCGCGGTATTAGTTTACGAGGCCCCATGAAAGATGGACCAGGAGCAATTAATGTGCCAGTCTCCATTGGCGGAATGATCGTGAACCCCGGAGATATCATTTTGGGCGATCGCGACGGTGTCATCGCTATTCCCCCAGCGCTTGCTGCAGAAGCGGCGCGTCTTGGTCAAGAAAAAATCAAACAAGAACAAGAGATCCTCAAAACGATTGAAGCAGGGACCTATGCGACCCCATGGGTCGATGAGCTGCTCATCAAAAAAGGGGTCAAACTCTAATCACAGAGTTAATACGCACCGATTGGCAATCCCCGCTTGATTTAAAACCTGAGAACCATTCAAACCATTAATCTCAATCACACAGACCGCCGCCGCAACCTGTGCGCCGGTTTTCTGGACAAGGCGAGCAGCGGCAGCAATCGTTCCACCCGTTGCTAATACATCATCAACAACAAGTACCTTTGAGCCAGCTTGCAAAATCTGTTTACTAATCTCTAAGGTATCCGAACCATATTCCAGGCCATAGGATTCTTGATGTGTATCGGGAGGTAATTTATGGGGTTTGCGCACCATCACCAACCCTTTATGCAGATGATTTGCCAGCGCGGATGCAAAGATAAAACCACGAGACTCAATACCTAAAATAGAGTCAAATGAATAACTTGAACTGAGCTTCCCAAGCGATTGAACGGTGTGGGCAAACGCATCGGCATTGGCTAATAAAGGTCCAATATCGCGAAATAGCACACCTGGCTTTGGAAAGTTAGGAACGCCAGGCAAGTAGTCTTCAAGCTTCATCCGATTAGAATCCAATCATGACTATTGATCACCATCCTATCTTACTGCTCGTTGCACTTGAAAATGAACTGCAGGCCATTACTATTCCCAAAAAAATTAAAGTGGCGTATACCGGGATTGGCAAAATCAACGCAGCTACCGAAACTCAAAGTGCGATTATTCAGTATCAACCAAGTTTAATTATTAACTTCGGAACCGCCGGAGGAATTAACCCTAAGCTAAGTGGCTTGGTGACAATTCAACGCGTTATTCAGCGCGATATGAATGCGCAGCCTCTAGCTCCCCGAGGCGTTACCCCGTTTTGCCAAAAACCCGCTGAGTATGTATCTCAGTCGGGTAAACACACCTGCGGAACTGGTGATAGCTTTGTAACCAGTAGAGACCCTTGGCTGATTGAGCAGAAGGTTGATGTGGTGGATATGGAGTTATTTGCCATTGCAGCACTTGCCCATCAGCATCAAATCCCCTGGCGCTCGTATAAATTCATTAGCGATGCTGCGGACCATCAGGCTGGGGAGCAGTGGCAGCAGAAAATAAATCATGGAGAAGAGTTATTTTTAGAAGAACTGAAGCAACTATTGTCCTAATGACTCAGTTTGCTCACCTAAATAACCAGTCCATTAGAATCAATGCTATTGACTATCAAACAACCATACTGACCCAATACGTTTAGAAGACCGCATAAAACTCAATTAGGATAATTCATGACCACATCATTTGTGATTGCTGCCCCTGCCATTCCTTCCTTGCCGGTTGTCGGTGATAGCAAGCGTTTTCCAGTCAATCGGATCTATTGCGTTGGTCGTAACTATGCCGATCATGCGCGTGAGATGGGGCATGATCCCGATCGTGAGCCGCCATTCTTTTTCATGAAGCCCGCAACTGCAATCGTGACCGATGGCCAAGCCATGGCCTATCCTGCATTATCGAAAGATGTCCACCACGAGTTAGAAATGGTTGTCGCTTTAGGCAAGGGCGGATCTAACATTCCAGCAGACCAAGCCTTAGATCATGTGTGGGGCTACGGTCTGGGACTTGACATGACCCGTCGTGATTTGCAAGGGGAGGCCAAAAAAATGGGACGTCCTTGGGATACTGGTAAAGCCTTTGATCAGTCTGCGCCATGTTCAGCCCTCGTACCAGTTAGCCAATGCGGCCATTTATCGAAAGGCCGTATTTATCTCACAGTAAACGGACAGGTAAAGCAAGACGGTGATCTCGCCATGATGATCTGGAATGTGCCAGAGACGATTGCCTATCTATCCACACTCTTTACCCTCATGCCTGGTGATTTGATCTTCTCAGGAACTCCTGCAGGGGTTGCTGCGGTTCAACGGGGCGATGTGTTGGAAGGCCATGTTGACGGCCTACCCGTGCTCCACACCAAAATTGTGTAAGGCTTTAAAGCTCCGATTGATTCTCGAGCGCAAATAATTTGAGCGTATCAAAGTCCACATGATCAAGTGCATTGATGTGGGTACTCTCCAGTTTAATCAGTGGCGCGCACCCATTGGCTAGGGCCTCTTGCCAGCGGGTAATGCACAAGCACCATTGATCGCCTGCTTTGAGCCCCGGAAAGTTCCACTCCGGTCTAGGGGTGATGAGATCATTGCCTCGCTGTGCGCTGAACTCCAAAAACTCATCGGTCATGATGGCGCACACCAAATGCAAGCCAACATCGTGTTCATTGGTCTTGCAGCAGCCATCCCGAAAGAAACCCGTAAGCGGATCAAACGAGCAGGGTACGAGTGGCTCACCAAAAACATTACGCACAATCTCAGGCATTGATCTCCCTTTACTTTCCTTGCCATTGAGGAGGGCGGCCCCCTAAAAATGCAGTCACACCCTCTTTAAAGTCTGCACTGCCATAAACCTCGGCAATTAGATCGTCACAATTGGGTAAGGTGTTTCCAATGACACGTGCCAAAATTAATTTGGATGCCTTTTGTGTGATTGGTGCAAGGGCAGCTAATTGCTTGGCAAGATCGAAGCTAAGCGCATCCAGTTCGTCAGACTCACCCGTTTTATATATAAATCCTTGTGCAAGAAGCTCTTGTACGGAGATCAACTCAGCAAGCAAAAGCATTCGCTTCACAATCGTCACTCCCAAATGGGCAGTTAACCAAGCAATATTACTTGGCGATAAAGTATTACCCAAGGTGCGCGCAATGGGTACTCCAAACTTAGCGTTCGGTGTGGCTATCCGAAAATCACATAAAGCCGCAATCGCTAAACCGCCCCCAACCGCGAGTCCATCAATCACTGCAATCGTTGGCATGGGTAGTTGTTGGAGCGGTCCTAAGTAGTGATCAATCATGCGCTCGTAGTGAATGCCATCGGCGCCAACTTGAAATGATTGAAATTGTGCAATATCGCTACCGGAGACAAAGGATTTGCCACCAATCCCTCGCAAAATGGCAACACGTACCGAGGGATTCTGAGAGAGTTCTAAACAAATCGTACGTAATTGCTCATACATCGCCTGCGTCATCGCATTGCGAGCTTTGGGATGATCAAAAAATAGATGTGCGATCGAGTCCTTAATCTCGCAATACACCCTGGCGTTTA
>VYKP01000220.1_pt1 | contig 13074 bp, 10 predicted proteins | sample 5114551 | NCBI WGS metagenome assembly VYKP01 (sample SAMN12291777, study PRJNA351875) | freshwater metagenome | isolation source: freshwater lake | place: USA: Michigan, Baseline Lake | collected 2013-08-09
TGGCAGGCGAAAGCTGCACCGGCCGAGCCAGACCTCATCAAACGTGTCCAGATGCCGCCGCCAGAGGCGGAACGTGCCGCGGAAGTAAGTGCGGCGCCCCCCGCAGTGGAAAGCGCACCGGCGCCCGCCCCGGCAGTGGCAGCGGCGGAAAGTGCTCCCAAGTCACCGATCGTTGACCAGTCCCCCGCAGAGTTCCCGATCACGAAGTACTCGATCGACGGAGATGTTGCCGAAGCCGCTGCGCTTCCCACTGTCGCCGCTCTCGCAGCCGATGTGGAGAACGACGCCGACGACGAGGACGATGAGCTCATCGCTGAGTCGGACGAGACCTCGGACGACTCGGACGATGCGCCCGCTGCTCTGGCGACGCCCGGCAGTGTCGATGAGATCGGCGCCGCCCCGGCGGCGGTCGCGGCGGCCGATGACGATGACGTCGAAGACGAGAGCAATGCGCCGGATGAACCTGATGACGATGACGAGGACGCGATGCCCTTCCTCGCAGGCGACATGCGCGAGGAGGAAGACGCGACACTTGCCATGACCGACGATGGTGCTGCCGATGACGATGACGACGCTGTCCTCGATGAAGACGATGCGCCTGTCGCTGCCTTCGCAACCGACGAAGACGACAACAGCGACGAAGAGGCTGAAGACCTTGTAGCCAGCGACGACGTCGAAGATGACGTGGATGCGGTGTACCTCGGCGACGCGGATCAGGTTGCCGATTCGGGAGAGGCGTCGACCTTGGCGATGGTCGCAGACGAAGACGACGATGAAGACCTGGACGCCTCGGACGATGAAGATGAGGACACGGACACCGCGTTCCTGGGTGACGCGGATCAGGTCGCGGATGCTGGCGACGTGTCAACGCTGGCGATGGTCGCAGACGAAGACGACGATGAAGACCTGGACGCCTCGGACGATGAAGATGAGGACACGGACACCGCGTTCCTGGGTGACGCGGATCAGGTAGCGGATGCTGGCGACGTGTCAACGCTGGCAATGGTCGCAGACGACGATGACGACGAGGAAGACGTGTTCGCCGCCGATGACGACGACGACGCGCCTGCCGCGTTCGCTGCCGACGAGCCCGCCCTGGCTGCGGCGCCGGCAGTCGTCGTTGCAGCTGCCGAAGCCCCCAAGGCAGCTGCGGCGCCTGCAGCACCCGTTGACAACAAGCAGGTGGAGTTTCCGGTGACCCGCTATGAGGTGGAGGGCTCCACGCCAGAAGCCGCCAAGGCACCGGAACCAGCGCCTGCGCCGACCGCCAATGCCGAATGCCCTCCCACGACCATTCAGATGGAAGAGGGTCGCTTCTCCTTCGATCGATACACGTTGCTTCCCACCGTGGTGGCCAAGCTTGATGCAATCGCCGGCTTGCTCAAGTCTGCAAAGTGCGACGCCATCATGATCACCGGGCATACGGACCGGATCGGAACGTCCAAGTACAACCAGCGACTGTCTGAGCGACGCGCAGCAGCCGCAAAGAACTACCTGGTCACCCGGAAAGGTATCGATGAGTCGTTGGTCACCATCGCTGGCCGGGGAGAAGCTGAACTGCTGACGACGGCGTCAGATTGCAAAGGGAAGCGGAAGAAGGCGTTGATCGCTTGCTACGCCCCCGATCGCCGAGTCGTGATCACGGCGACGGCTCGCAAGAACTGAGTAGACCCCGCGTCTGCGTATTCAAAGCCCTGCCCTCACGGCAGGGCTTTTTTCTTATGGGTGTCCAATGTCAACTGATCTCGTTCTGAGGCCCCGTTGGATCATTCCCGTGATTCCCCGTGGAGTCACCTTGACCGACCATGCGATCGTGCTCCGTGGCGGGAAGATCGCGGGCATTCACAAGGCAGCGGACCTGGCGGGCATCGCGCCCGACGCCCACGTGGTGGACCTTCCAGATCACGTCGTCATCCCTGGACTGGTGAACACACACACGCATGCGGCGATGAGTCTGATGCGCGGCATGGCGGATGATCTGCCGCTGATGCGTTGGTTGAATGAGCACATCTGGCCAGCTGAAGCACGCCACGTCTCGCATGATTTCGTTCTGGACGGGACCCGCCTGGCCATTGCAGAGATGCTCATGGGCGGTATCACGTGCTTCAATGACATGTACTTCTTCCCGGAGGCGACAGCAGCAGCGGCCGTCGAGGCGGGTGTTCGAGCATCGATCGGCATCATCGCGCTGGAATTTCCGACGAACTATGCCTCGGATGCTCAAGACTATCTGGCAAAGGGCCTCGCCATGCGGGACCTTTGGAAGGACCATCCGCACTTGTCTTTCTGTCTGGCGCCCCACGCGCCCTACACCGTCTCGGACATGACTTTCGAGCGGATCGGCATCCTGGCCGAGAAGTTGGACGTGCCCATCCATGTTCACCTTCACGAAACCAGAGAGGAAATCGCGAACAGCGTTCAAGACCTCGGCCAGCGCCCGCTCGCTCGCCTAGCTGCGCTGGGCCTCCTCAGCCCGAGGGTGATTGCCGTGCACTCGGTCCACCTGGAACACGAGGAGATCTCGACCCTCGCGACCTACGGATGCCACGTGGCGCACTGCCCTTCGTCCAATCTCAAGCTCGCCAGCGGCATCGCCCCGATCGCTCACCTACTGGAGGCGGGCGTCAATGTCGCATTGGGAACCGACGGGGCGGCCAGCAACAACCGTCTCGACATGTTCGAAGAGCTCAGGCTCGCTGCGCTCCTCGCCAAGGGACGCGAACACCGTGCGGAAGCCGTACCAGCACATCAAGCCCTTGAGATGGCCACGATTGCCGGCGCCAGGGCGCTAGGGTTGGATCATCAGATTGGTACGATCGAGATTGGGAAGTCCGCCGACCTCGTGGCCGTGAACCTGAGTTCGTTGAACTTGTCACCTTGCTACGACCCGGCATCACACCTGGTCTACGCTGCCAGCCGCCGCGACGTAACGCACGTATGGATCGAGGGCGTGCCGGCAGTCGAACGCGGAACACTGGTCCGTGGTGATGCCCGTGAGCTTCACTCGATGTCGCTCCGCTGGGCTGCACTGCTTCAACCCACTCGATAACCGAAACCGACAGCGACCATGACCAACGCCAATTCAGATCCCGCCGAACTAGAGAAATTCGCAGCACTGGCAAGTCGATGGTGGGATCCGCATAGTGAATTCAAGCCACTCCACGACATCAATCCGCTGCGGCTGAAGCAAATAGACGATGTGGCTTCTCTTCGCGGCAAGCGCGTACTGGATGTGGGATGCGGCGGGGGAATTCTCTCGGAGGCCATGGCCTCGCAAGGCGCCGACGTCACCGGAATCGACCTCGTCGACAAGGCACTCACGGTCGCCAAACTGCATCTACTGGAATCGGGGCAGCGGGTGACCTATCGCAAGGAAGGCGTGGAGTCCATCGCGTCAACTGAGCCCGAGGCATTCGACGTCGTCACGTGCATGGAAATGCTGGAACACGTCCCTGATCCACAACAAACCGTTCGCGCCTGCGCGGCTGCAGTGAAACCTGGCGGTTGGGTTTTCTTCTCGACGATCAACAGAAACCCGAAGTCTTATCTGTTTGCCGTGATAGGCGCGGAATACATCCTCAAGCTCCTCCCGAAAGGAACTCACGACTACGCCAAGTTCATACGTCCGTCCGAACTCATGCATTTCTGCAGAGGCGCGGGTCTGGAACCAGTTGAACTCATGGGCATGACCTACAACCCGTTCTCGAAGCGTTATGCGATGGGCAATGACACCTCCGTGAATTACACGCTGAGCGCACGTAAACCGGCATGATTTCGACAGTCCTATTCGACTTGGACGGAACCCTGGTCGACTCCGCCCCCGACCTTGCCGCAGCTCTGAATCTTCAACTTGAGCGGCACCAACAACCCCCAGTCCCTTACCACATGCTTCGCCCCCACGCCTCGAGTGGCGCCAGAGGCATGCTGAAGCTGGGATTCGGCGTCGAACCTGGCTCGCCCGACTACGACGAACTCAAGCGCGAGTACCTCGAACTCTATGAGTGCAATCTGCTGGGGAGGACACAGCTGTTTCCCGGCGTACCGAACCTGGTGCTCGCGATCACTAGCTCCGGCCTAGGTTGGGGAATCGTCACCAACAAAGCTCAGTACCTTACGACGCCGCTGCTTGGTCAGCTGATGTCCGGACTGCAGCCTGGTTGCGTTGTCTGCGGGGACAGTACGCCCTTCATCAAACCCCATCCGGAGCCACTCCTCGAAGCGGCTCGGCGACTCTCTGTTCCGCCCGACAATTGCTTGTATGTCGGCGACGACGAGAGAGACATTCTCTCCGCGAGAGCAGCGGGAATGCGATCCGTGGCGGCAACGTACGGGTATCTTGGCGTGGCCCGCACCCCTGAAGAATGGGGAGCTGACTACCTCATATCGGCGCCTCTGGATCTCTTGAATCTGTTGAGCAATGCACCACATAAGCTGAGATAATCAAGAGGTCCCTGGTAAGTGAGTTCGAGCGACGATCAAGTCGCCACGCCTGCAACTTAACCTTGAGTGATCACTTCCAATTGGAAGCCGATTTCAGGGGGCGCACCGGTTTCGACGTGGGTTGCGAAGCAGTTCAGTGCATGCCGAGGACCAGTCACCTCGTAAATCCATCTGGAAATCGACAGTCGCCAACGACGACCGTTACTCTCTCGCGGCTTAAACCCCGCGGGACTCTGCACCGATTCGGCTTAGGGTCGGCTAGCGCAAGCTAGAGCAGAGTCATTTACTAGGCCTCGCGACGTCTCGGGTCACTTGAGCCGCCGCTAAATCCAAGGTGACTCGTTGCACGTGAGCTTGCCGGTCGGCGCACGTGTGACTAAATCAAACGATCAGGCTAAGCATGTAGGGCTGGCTGTGTAGGGCTTGCGGACGCGGGTTCAATTCCCGCCGCCTCCACCAATAGAGGTTCCAACAAGAACCGAAGAAGTACTCCAACCCAGCGGAAACGCTGGGTTTTTTCTTTTATACTGTCCGGCATGTTCCCGCGTGTTCCCATGAGAGCTGCCCCCAAATGTGGGGCAACATTGGGGGCAACAGGGGAGCACTGAATGGGAGATGCCCCCACATGCCGCTGACCGATGCCGTGCTCCGCTCTGCCAGACCCCGTGACAAGACCCACAAACTGTTCGACGGTGGGGGCTTGTATCTGGAAGTCAGTCCGGCTGGGGGCAAGTGGTGGCGATGGAAGTACAGGTTTGGGGGCAAGGAGAAGCGTTTGTCCCTGGGGGTCTACCCTGAGGTGAGCCTGAAGGCGGCCCGAGAACGACGCGAGGTCTCACGGAAGCAACTTTCCGCCGGGATCGACCCCGGTGAGGCCCGGAAAGCAGAGAAGCTTTCGCGAGCGGGGGCTGAGAGCTTCGAGGCTGTTGCCCGTGAATGGCACGCCAAGTTCTCCCCCGGCTGGGTCGCAAGCCACGGTGACCGGATCCTCCGAAGGCTCGAGAAGGATATCTTCCCTTGGCTCGGCAAGCGTCCCGTTGCTGAGATCAAGGCGCCTGAACTGCTGGCCGTGCTGCGACGGATCGAAAGCAGGGGCGCGCTGGAGACGGCGCATCGAGCAATGCAGAACAGCGGGCAGGTGTTCCGATATGCAGTCGCCACCGGGCGCGCGGAACGCGATCCGACCGGCGATCTGCGCGGGGCCCTCCCCCCGTCCAAAGAGAAGCACCACGCCTCGATCATCGAACCGAAGCAGATCGGAGCTCTGTTGCGGGCAATCGACAGCTACGAGGGGTTTTTCGTGACGAAGTGCGCGCTCAAGCTCGCCCCGCTGGTGTTTGTCAGACCCGGCGAGCTGCGCCAAGCGCAATGGCCTGAGATCGATCTGGAGAAGTGTGAGTGGCGCATCCCGGCGGAGCGAATGAAAATGCGGGAGCAACACATCGTTCCTCTATCTCGCCAGGCGATAGACATCCTTCGGGAACTGATAGCCCTTACCGGTGAGGGGATCACATCGAAGCCGACCGTGCCGCGATTTCTCTTTCCCGGCGCCAGGACGCGGGAGCGACCCATGAGCGAGAACGCCATACTGGCGGCGCTGAGGCGTATGGGTTATTCGAAGGACGAGATGACTGGCCATGGATTCCGGAGCATGGCATCGACGCTCCTGCACGAGCAGGGCTGGAACCACCAAGCCATCGAGCGGCAACTGGCCCACGCCGAGCGGGATGCGGTGAGTGCCGCCTACAACTTCGCCGAACACCTCCCGGAGCGTCGCCGAATGATGCAGGCTTGGGCAGATTTCCTCGACTCGCTGAAATCCAGCGCGGAGGTGGTGCCGCTATTCAGGAAGGCTCAGGAGTAAGAACGGGCGGCGCCAGCCCGTCCTCCAGGTATGGAAGCGTAGGTCCGGAACGACATCGCATCCGGCCTTGTTCACGGAACCGGAGGCCTCCCGCGCAGCCGTCGGCGAGACGCTGCGCGCACCTTCTGCTCGACTGCTTACCTCCCGCAGTAAACAGCAGTCACCTGCTCCCTCTCATGCCCCAGCTCGCGACTGATAGCGATGCGCGCCTCCCGATCCAACGCCTTCTCGGTCGCGGTCAGATCCCGTGACCGCGGACCGCCAGCCGCCGGTGCCGCCCATCCCGTGAGTTCCCGGTAACGCTGCTGGGCATACTGGTGCCGATGACCGTGCACGCGGTGAATCCCCGCCCGCGCGCAGTGATGCTCGAAGCGTCGAAGTTGTGCCACGTAGGTGAGGTTCGCCGGAATCAGACTGCCCTGCCCGACCAGGCTCTTCGCTTCTGCGAGCACGGCACGCTGTTCGTCTGACCGGATCGGGATTTCCCGCGCCCGACCGCCCTTGGTCCATGAAGGCTGCAGCGCCAGCACGTCACCGCGGTCAGCGACGGCGGGACGGATCTTCAGGGACTCTTCGCGCCGCAATCCGAAAGCCGCCTGCAATCGCAATGGCAGACACAGATGCGGATCGGCGATCTTCGCCAGGTCGCCCGTGCTCAGCACGCGTGCCTTGCTCTCGTTGGTGACGTACCGACGCTCCGGAATGCCGTAGTGGTCGTTGGCTCGAGCGACGACGTTCTGCTTGGCGATCTTCTCCGCCCACCAGCGCAGCACCGCCATCCGGTTCTTGATGGTGCCGGCGCTCAAGCCCTCGGACGTCCAGCGCTGGACGAGGGCGTCCACGTGCTTCGGCTTCAGGCCCTGCACGGCGAGATGATGAAAGCCGAGTCCGTGGAGCTGGTTGGCCACGAGGGCGAGGATCCGCTCCCGCGCGGTGCGCGTCGCGAAGCTGCCCTCGAGGTTCCGCTGGCACATCTGCTTGAGCTGGAAGTTCAGATCTCGCATGCGGATCGGCGCTCCGTGAAGATCGCGAAGGGGTTTGGTGTGTGACGACGCTCTGTTGAGTGTTTCTGTCCGGCACGACCGCCTGGGCGGTTCGTACGCTGCGAGGGACACGAGGACACCACTCCTGTTGTGTGCAGGGCTGGGACTGCTTGCCGCGGCTGCACCCGCTCTTGGCGACGATCCGGATTCCCTGGCGGGAAGTCCGTGACCGCATCGAGCCATGACACCCGGCTCGGGGCTGCGCCTTGGGGACGCGAGGGATGTCGTCGGAGAGACGACGAGGGAGATCGCGGGGTGCGATCGAGGGGGGAACGGAATGCGATTGAGCTCGTCACTCGCGTGCATCACTTCCGGATGCGTGGGGCAAAGGATTGACGCGGCGGGAAACCTGGGCGTCGTCACTACCGGCTTGCGCCGGGGTAGTGACGACGCTGGTCGTACACACGATCGGTCGGAAATGACCGTTGTTTGAAGTTGCCGCGGATGACCGACGACAGAGTTGACTGCCTCTCCAGGCCTTGCGGCCTCCCGGCATTCCAGGAGAGATCACCGGTGTGCTTGCGGTTTGTGACCATCGCTGCGGCAGCGGGTTTCCCACCGCGCCGCTCGCCCCCGGCCTGAGAGGGGCCGGCGGCGGCACCGTGGATAACCCGGGACGTTCGTTGGCGTCCGGGAACGTTCGGATGGGTCAGCGCGAAGCCACCGGCAACGAATAGCGATCCACCTGCTCGCTGTCCTTCGCGGGCGAGCCCGCCAATGTCGACCATTCTCGGATATCGGTCATCGACGTCGTGGTCGGTAAAGAACCATTGGCGCGGATACGTCCGGGGGCAGCCGGGCGGCGATTTCGGAGGACTTGCCGGTCTTGCCGCCGGCAGAGGTGTGCACTGTTGAGGTGTTGCGCGGGGGGATAGTAGGCCCCCCCTCCCCCCTCCAGGCACTGCGCAGTTCCTGGGTGTGCATCAACACCGAACTTGTCGGCGGATCCATGCGCTTCCTCGCCCTTCACCGTCTCTCGACACCGATCCATCGGATGAACGAGATCAGATCATCTCGTTCCTCACGGCTGATCGCCGGCAGACTCGCGGCCACGTTTCTGCGGTAGTAGAGCTCCAGATCCACGGCCTCTTCGAGGGTGGTCACACCACCGTCGTGAAAGTACGGAGCGGTCGCGGCGGCATGCCTGAGGGAGGGTGTGCGGAATTTGCCGATGTCCTGCGGGTTACCTGTCGCGTTGAATCGGCCGAGTGCGGCCAGGTTCCTGTCCCCCAGGATGGCATCACCGGCGACCCTTCCGCGCTGATGCTGGTGACGATGAAGCACCGCAATCAGCGGCTCGTCCATCGAGGCGAGTTCGAGCCCGAGTGCGTGATACTCGTCGTCCGTCGTGGGAGTGCCGCTTTCGTCGACGCGGTGGCAGGTCGCGCAGCCCGCCGTGCCCACGAACAATGAACGGCCCCGCGCCACCTCCACCGGAATCACCGGTGTCGCCGACGCAGCAGAATCCGGCCTTGCCGCTCGGTTGCCAGATAGCGAGCGCACGAATGCGACGAGCCCTCGCGCGATCTCGGCTTCCGAGATCCTGGCGGCTGAATGCTCGCCACCGAACGCATCCTTGATCAGAGTTCCATAGGCGGGATTCTCGGATACACGTTGCAGAAGCTCGCCGAGATCGGAAAGTCCGTGCTCAACGGCCGTGGTGTAGGGGGCGAGGACCTGTTCTTCCAGCGTCGCCGTGCGGCCGTCCCAGTTGAAGGCACCGTGATCGTCGACATCGAGAAGAGTCGGGACATTCCGCGTTCCGACTCGACCCCATGCCCCTCGTCCTACGCTTCCCCCGTCGGAGTACGCCCGCTCTGGACGATGGCATGTGGCGCAGCTCACCCTGCCATCCGCACTCAGAGAAGCATCGAAGAACAGCGCGCGACCGAAGGTCACCAGTGGCTGCCCGCTCGGGAAGCTGTTCTCGCCCGAAGTGATCGAGGAGCCGAGAAGCACCCACACCACAGACGCAATGCATGCAGTTCGGAGGGTCAGGGCTCGCATGGTCGTGCGCCGTCCAGGCTATTGCTGGTCTTTATGCTCATTCGGCTTTTGCCATCCACGCATTTGTCTGGCACTTTCCGTAGCGCGTTCACAAAGCGTCCATCGTGATCCGCAAAAATGCACGATGTTCCAGAAGCGCCTTACCTACCCCTGCCATAAGGTTGCCCGTCATGACATCTTTCGTTCGCGATGCAGATCACTGGTCACCGAACGTAGCCCGACGTGGCTTGTTTCCCGTGTCGGTGGGGCGGTTGATGGCAAGCATCTGGCTCATTCTCGCAGCATTGATGCTTCATGCCACGGCGCATGCGCAAACGATTCGCTACACCTACGACGAAGTCGGTCGGTTGAAGAGTGTCACGAATGCCGCGAACGAAACGGCGGAGTACGTGTATGACGCGGCAGGCAACCTGACCCAGGTCCGGCGCACCGCAGCAAACATTCCGGCCGTGACGGAGTTCACGCCGGACCGCGGTCCTATCGGTACCGTGGTGACCATCGCCGGTGCCAACTTCGGGGCCACCCCGGCCGCCAACACCGTGAGGTTCAATGGAACGCTGGCGACAGTGAGCAGCGCCTCCGCGACACAGCTCGTCGCAACAGTGCCCGCAGGGGCGACGACAGGCGCCATCTCCGTCCAGACCACGGCTGGAACGGGGACCAGCGCGCAGAGCTTCACGGTCACGGGAAGTGCGACGGGACTTCCGCCACCCACTGTCTCGGGAATCTCTCCCACCTCCGGCATCGTCGGCGCCTCGATCACGGTTTCGGGCACCAACTTCAACACGACGCCGGGCATGACCAAGGTCTATCTGAACCAGACCTTGGCGGTCATCCAGTCGATCACCGCGACGTCGATCTCCATCACCGTCCCGCAGCAAACAGGCAGTGGCCGTATCCGTGTGGTCACGCTGTCCGGGACGGCATCCAGTACCAGCGATTTCGTGGTCATTCCACAGAACGGTCAATGGCAGCAGGCCGACTTTTCCGGGACGACGTTGCGGGTTGCACTTGGAGGCAGTGTCTTGGGCAACCTGGCCGCCACGACCACCCAGACGCGCTGGCTGGTGATTCTGTTCGAAGGCGGCAGCGATGTCCCGATGACGATCGACTTCCCCGCCTATTCCGCAACGGCGCCCTCGCCGCCTGGCAACCCCGGTGCCGACTGGGAGGTTCGCGGTCTTCGCAACGAGGTGATGACGAGTTCGGCCTTCGAGTCACAAAATGACACGACGCCAGCGCGGCTCTCGTTCCGAAAGCGATCCATCCACATTCCACCCACTCCGATCGCCGGGACGTACACGCTGTTGGTGAAGATCGTTGGATCCGGCACGGCGTCCATGGGCCTGACGGCCAACTTGCGCTCGGATCTGGAGCTTGTTCCCGACGGAGCCCAGCGGGTCTTCGCCACGACTTTCCAAGGTCAGGCAGTGCGCTACTACTTCACGGGCGTGGCAGGGTAGAACTTGGGCCTCGCGCTGCACGGGCACACTCAGACGGGCGGTTCGGAAGCCACCGGGATTGACATTCGGCGTCCCGATTGGGCTCACCTTCTTGACGGGGCAGCCTCCAGCTTTTCATGCGGCGGGCCGTTCAATTCTGTGAACTGCGCCACGAATCTCAATCGGATTCCTCTCACGGCGATTTACAGCGTAATCGTCAAGGCCCCGGTCTCCAGTTCCTCGATCACGAGCGTGGGAGGCACGCTGTGGCTGTCCACCGACCTGGTCGTCGGGACGATGGCGCTCGACACCGACGTGAACATCCCTCCATTGCGGGTCGGTCAGAACGCGAGGCTGTTGTTCAGCGGGACGGGAGGCCAGCGGTATGGGCTGTCTATTTCGAACGTCAACTTGACGCCGGTCGAGCCACAGGGCCCCGCACCGACCAGCATCTGGAGTTCGGCTGGCGTCATGGTGACGGTACCCAACGGCCAGGGGCTGTCCGGAGCGACGGAAGCCAACAACGTGCGCTCGTATGAATGGCCTGCAATGCCCGCCACCGATATGTACACCGTCATGGTCGACCCCAAGAACGGGTCGTCTGGGACAGCACAGATGCGCCTTTGGCAGGCGCTGAGCGGTGTCATATCGGTGGATGGGCCATCCGTACCACTGACCCTCATCAAGGGGCAGGTTGCGCGCTACTCGTTCGTTGTCGCAAGCGCTGGCCAGAACCGTGGGATCGGTATCAGCAACGTCGCCGTCACGCCGGCTGGGGCGACTCCCGCAACCATTTCGTTACTCCGCTCGAACGGTACGTCTGTGACCGGGGTTGGCCCCAACATCGGGTTGCTGGGCACCGCCTACATGCTGAACGGATCGAATCTCCCGGCAGACACCTACACGCTGGAGGTGGTGCCGCAGAACAACAGTACGTCTTCGAGCCTGAGTCTGACCGTGTCGACCGATGTGGTCGGCGAGTTGGTGCTGAACACGGCGTATCCACTTTCGGTGGACCGGCGTGGACGGGATGCGCGGCTCACCTTCAGCGGGACGGCTGGACAGAATCGGCGCTTGACAGTCACCGGGCTCACCACGGGGCCCTCGCCGACCAATGCCTCTATCGAGGTGAAGGTGCTCCACCCCAACGGGACGACACAGTCGTATTCCGGCTCGGTCAACCCCAGCAGCGGAATTCTGAACTTCGCGAACCTGCCCGCCACCGGCACATACACGATCTGGTTCGACCAGCCGAACGGTCTGACTTTCAGTCTCTCCGCCACCCTGACCCAGTACTGAGCGAGATGCCGACCATGCGCACCCATGACTCTTGTGCCTTCGATGTCTCGTCCCGGTTCCCGCGGTTCGTGGCGAATGTCTTCCGTGGCGTCTGCGCGCTACTCTGCGTGTTGCTGTTGGGCTCGGTCGCGCCCGATGAGCTTGCCGATGCGTACGGGGCGCAGGACGTGCCGTCGGTGCTTGCCCCGGTAGTGGGGCAGACGCAGACGCTGCTTCCCGACGGCCGAGTGCTTCTGCTGGGCGGCGATAAGGCAACGGCCACCGCCAGGATCTACAACCCCGAGACGCAAATGGCGACGCCGGTCCCCACGCCATTGAGCGCCGCGCGGCGCCTGCATACGGCGACGTTGTTGCCCGATGGCAGTGTCCTGATCCTCGGTGGCGTCGACGGCAACGGTGTCGTGGTGCCACGCGCCGAGCGCTTCGATCCGGCCACGCTCCGGTTCGAGGTTCTTCCCGATCCCGGGCTGTTGAACCGTTCCAACCACGCGGCACAACTCATGTCGGATGGCCGGCTGCTCATCGTCGGTGGGCGGGGCACCAGAGGCGAGGCGCTGACGAGCGCGGAGTTGTTCGACCCGCGCGAGTCGCGTGTGGAAGAAGTGGCGCGCGACGCGGGACTGGATCGCGCCGGTGTCGAGACGCGATTGCTGATCGACGGACGTGTCCTGGTCCGGGGCGGCCGGAGCGCGGCCGGGCTATCGCAGGCCGACGCACTGGTCTTCGACGCCAGGCTGCAGCGGTTCACTTCCCTTACGGCCAAGGAGGCGGAACTGCTCGTGCCGCAGTGGTCGGTGGGCTCTCCTCTGAACTTGGCGGGATCGGTACCTCTTGGCAACGATCAGCAAGTGGACCCGAACAAGATCCTCTCGATTCGTCTCACGGTGCCTGTGGAACCCGCGAGCGTTCGCGCCGGGAACGTCTCCCTGATCGGACCCACCGGCGCCGTGCCCGCAGTCATTTCGCCTTCGCAGGACGG
>VYKP01000226.1_pt1 | contig 12965 bp, 12 predicted proteins | sample 5114551 | NCBI WGS metagenome assembly VYKP01 (sample SAMN12291777, study PRJNA351875) | freshwater metagenome | isolation source: freshwater lake | place: USA: Michigan, Baseline Lake | collected 2013-08-09
CGCGTCGCTCCGGTGGCGGCAAGGGCCAGCCCTTGCCGGAGGCGCCGCACGCTCGCGCGCCTCGGCCGACGCGGTGACGTCCCGGGTGAGGTCTGTCGATCACGCGAGCCGGTCCTTCCGGCACGCTGATGATGACCGACAACCTGGGCAAGCGGGATGCGTCGGGGCGCCCGGGTGATCAGGCCGTGCCGCGGCGCCGGTCCGAGGCGAGTACCGCGGGGCCGGGCGACTCGTCGCCCGTCGACAGTTCTCTCCCCGGGGTATCGGACACGGCACCGTTCCTGTCGCACGACGATGTGCAGCAGGTGATCAGGACGGTGGACATGCCATCGTGCCCGGCCGTTCTGATGCGGGTCATGGCCGAAGCGCAACGGGACGATCCCGACATCCATAAGCTGTCGCGGATCATCGCGGACGACATCGGGCTGACGGCTCTGTCTCTCAGGTTCGCCAATTCGACGCTGTTCCGACGTGGTGCCCCGATCACGAGCGTCCGTGCCGCCATGGCGCATCTCGGCACGCTGACGTCGTCTGCATTCTCGCGGCCGCCGCGCTGCGGGAAGCGCTGCGGGGGCCGTCACCGGCGTTTCTCCAGGCCTTCTGGTCGAGGACGTCTGCACTGGCGACCGGCGCCGGGATCCTTGCGCAGCGGCATCACGGAGTGTCGGTGGACGCGGCCTTCACGTACACGATGTTCCACGACGCAGGGATGCCGCTGATGCTCTGCCGGTACCCCGACTACGCCGCGCGGCTGGATGCGTGCCGCCGCGACCGGCAGATGCTCATCGATACCGAGCGCGCCTACTACCCGTGCACGCATCCGATTATCGGCGCGCTCCTGGTACGTCACTGGGGGCTCGATGCGAGCCTCGGACCCGCCATCCGCCTGCACCACGACTTGGGGGCCTACGACCTTCCGGAGGGCGATCTTCCTGCACGATCACTCACGCTCATCGCGATTGCGCAGGTTGCCGAGGCGCTGGTCGCGGCCGTCCTGCGTGAGCCCGATCTCGAGGTCGGTGACGACCTTTTGGCGAGGGCGGCCTGGTATCTCGGCATCGGACAGGCGGACATGGAACTCCTGAAGGACGATATCGAGCAGGCCCTTTTGGTCACACCGTTCTGAAAACCGTTCCTACGGGTTGCGGATACATAAAGAAGCAGAAAAAGTTAAAAACTACCGTTCCTGACCTGCGGACGTTAACCGCTTCACCTCGTCGGGTGCACTGCCCAGGGGGACGCGGATGCGTCTGCCCGGACAGCCGGGCCCGACGGCGTCTCGAGTGAGTACAGGAGCAAGAGCGATGGTGTTGTCAGGTCTTTCCGGGGCTGCCCGCGGCGTGATCGCAGGTGCGATGTCGATGGCCGAACCCGACGACGCGTCGATGAGCGGTGGCCGTCATAGAGACTAGCGCGCCGGCGGGCGCCGAGCCCGTGCCGTCCGTGGACACCGTCGGAGCCCCGCCCGCGCGACCATCGCCGGGACACTCGACCCTCCGCTTCCTGCGCACGAACCGGCGCCAGCTGGCCGAGCTGCTTCTCGCCGGCCTCGTGGGCAATCTCTTCGTGCTCGCGTTGCCCCTGTTCTCGATGATCCTCTACGACCGGGTGATGGGCAACGAGGTGCATGACACGCTCTGGGCCCTCTCGGCCGGGATGGGGTTGTTCGTGCTGCTCGATCTCTCGCTTCGCCTGGTGCGCGTGCACTTCGTCGAACATGCCGGCGCGCGCTGGGACATGCGGCTGGACCGGCGACTCCTGGGATCGGTGCTTGCTGCACCGGCGGATCGGGCCAACGCGCCGGGCGCCTTGCTTGCTCGGTACAAGCAGGTCGCGGCATCGCGAGACGTCCTGTCGGCGTCGTACCTGCTGCCCCTGGTCGATCTCCCGTTCCTAGTGCTTTTCTCTCTGGTCCTGGGTGCCGTGGCCGGTGTGCTTGTCGTCGTTCCTCTCGCCTGCGGGGTCGCACTCACGGTGCTGATGACCGTGAGCCTCCGGATCGCGGCGTCGCACCAGATGTCGGTGGCGGTTGACCAGTCCGAGAAGCTCACGGCACTGGTCGAGGCCGCGACAGCCCGGGAGACGCTGCGCGGACCGGCAGGCGCCGGCCGGCTCACCGCGCGCTTCGATGCGCTCGCGGAGTCCACTGCAACCGCTTCGGCGCGCGGCCGGTTCTGGGCGGGCGTTGCTCAACAGGCAATGCCGCTTGCGATGACCGCCTCGTCCTGATCGTCGGTGTCCTGCAGGTGGAGGCGCAGGCGATGTCGGTGGGTGCCCTCTCGGCAGCCTCGCTTCTTGGCGGGCGAATCGTGATGTTCTTCGGATCCATCGCCTCCGTCATGGCGCGTCTGAAGGAGTTCCGCCATGCGATGCGCCATCTGGACGATCTCGTGGCCTCGGAAGCGGTCCCTTCCGCGTCCGGAGATGCGCCGCTTGCCGTGGCGCCCCGGATCGTGTTGTCTGGACTTGCCTTCGGCTACGGTGCGCAGGGGGGAGGTCTCAGCGACATCGATCTGGCGATCGCTCCGGGTGCCTTCGTGGCTGTCGTAGGGCGCGCCGGTTCCGGCAAGTCTACGTTGTTGAAGGTGCTGTCCGGCAGTCTGCGTCCGACCTCCGGTGCCTACTCGGTCGGGGATCGGGTCGTCGCGGACAACCGGGATCGCGTCTGGCTCGCCGGCGTGGTGGCCGTCAAGCCGCAGGACGCCTCGCTGACACGGGGCACGTTTGCCGACACCGTACGCGAATGGGCCGGCGATGCCAGCGACGAGGCCGTCTCCCGTGCGCTGCGCGAGAGCGGATTCGCGGAGGCTCTCGACGCGGCTGCTATCGGTACCAACTCGATCGTCGAGCCTGCAGGCTCGAACCTTTCCGGCGGACAGCGGCAGATGCTTGCCATGGCCCGGGTCTTCGCGAGCGGACGACGGCTGCTGATCCTCGATGAGCCGACGGCGGGTCTGGACGGCACGTCCGAACAGGCCATCCTCGCCGCGCTGAGGTCCCGCCGCGGCGTTGCCACAGTCGTCACGGCAACGCACTCCCCCGACGTGATCGCGCTGGCCGACCGCGTGATCGTGGTCGACGGTGGCCGGATCGTAGCCGACGTCGCACCCGGTGCGGTTCTCGGGGCCACGGCGGCGCGCGAGCGTCCGCCGGCCGCGGTGAAGCCGATTTCCCTGACGCAGGCAGCATGATGACCGTCGATGCAGTTCCTCCCTCCCCGGACTTTCGAACGGTAATCAAGTACGACCACAGGAAGTGGCGATCGGTGATCGCGCCGCTTGCCCGGGGGCTCGTCCTAATACCGGTGATCATCGGACTCGGGTGGGCTCCCAGCGCTGTTGGACAGACGACCTCGGGAACCCCGAAGACTTCAGTGGCCAGAAAGGCGACCGAGGGGGCTCACCATGGGCCTGCCGAACGTCCCCGGCACGCATCGCCGGCTGGCACGCCCGGTCCGGATACCAAGTCCCACCCGGAACCCTCGGCGGAGCCTCCCGTCGACGTGGGCGCCCGGCCTGCGAGCGGTGCGGGGGAGGTTCCCCCGGAACCGTTGCCCGCAAAGGCGCCCGTAGTCGCCCAGGAGCCGGCACCGAAGGACGTCCTTCCGGACGTGCCTCGCGCAAGTCTTCCGTCGACGGAAGGCCTGAGGATCACCGCATTGTCAGGGCTGGTCGGGATCGATCCGGTGGTTCGTCTCGAGGCTCCCGAAGAGGAGAAGCCAATGGCGCGCGATCTCGGTGAGCTGACTCTCGTTGCGGCAATGCGCGGTGCCGTCAGCTACAGCCTCGAGAGCCGCGCGGCGAGCGCGCGCGTCGAGGCCGCCCGTCAGACGGAGCGTGCGGCGCTCGGACAGATCCTGCCGAGGATCGACGCCAAGTACAGCATCGGGCAGGCGCAGTTCAAGGCGACAGGCCGCCCGCCGCCCGACTGGATGGAGCGTTCCGACGCCACGGTGTCGATCCGCCAGCCGCTGTTCAACTACGGGGCGCTGAGAACCTGGCAGCAGCAGAAGCAACTCGTCGCGGCTGCCGAGGAGCGCCGGGTGAACACCGATTCCTCCACGGCGCTGGAGGCATCGTCCGCTTTCCTTGCGGCGTACCAGGCACAGCTGACGATCGAGTTCGGCCGTGAGTACGCGACGATGCTGACCGACCTCGAGCGATACGTGTCGGCACGCGCATCGAGCGGTGCTACGAGTCCCGCAGACGCGGATCGCGTGCGGGCTCGCGTCGCCAATACGCAGGCCATCCTGTCCGAGGCACGCGCGACGCTCTTCTCGTCGCTGGGCAACCTGCGACGGCTGCTGGGCGGATTGCCCGACCGGTTGAGTATCGGTGGCATGCCCCCGCGGATCGCACCGGCGGCGCTCGAACCCGCGGCCGTCGAGGCGATCGCGGCGAACCCGGAGCTTCAGGCCGGCCGGCGCGACATCGCCGCTGCGTCCGTGGAGCGGGATGCCATCCGCGGCCGGTTCATGCCGAGCATCGACCTCGAGATCTCGCGACTCGAGTTCCGCAACGCGAGCGGAACTGCCGGGCAGCAAGAGGACAAGCGCGCCATGGTCATCATGACGCTGCCCATTTTCACTGGTGGTGGCGATCTGGCCACCTATCGTGCCCTGGCTGCCAAGCAGGCCGAGCAGGAGTTCCTCGTGGGGCATGCGGAACGGCGGCTTCGCTTCGAACTGGAGAACGCGTTCTCTGTGCTGGACTCCATCGCCCCCCGACTCGATTCGACATTGGTCGAGCTCTCGGCAAACCGGAAGGTGGTCAGTGCCTATCGGGAGCAGTTGTTCGCCGCTAATCGCTCGCTTCTCGATGTGCTGGACGCCTATCAGAGGCTCTACCAGTCCAAGAACGATCTGGTGGCGCTGCTCGTCGCTGAAGCCCAGACCAAGCTGCGCGTGGCGCACGTCACGGGACGACTCCAGACGCTGGTGGGCGGCCGCGTGGTGCTGCCGTGATGCGCCCCCGGGAGTCATCCCCGTTCGCGGAGCTGTCGGGCTTCCTCGTTCACCAGTTGGAGGGCGGAATCGGCGCTGCCGATTCCGCGAGGACGCCGAGGCTCGTGGTCTACGCCTGCACCGGGTTCGCAGTCCTGTTCCTTGCCTGGGCGGCATTGGCGCCGGTGGACCGCGTCGTGCGAGCCACCGGCCGCGTGGTGCCGTCCTCCAAGGCGAAGACCCTGCAACACCTGGAGGGTGGCGTCGTATCGCAGATATTCGTCCGTGAGGGGCAACGGGTGTCGGCGGGCGAGCCCCTCGTCGCCGTGTCCGACGTGCTGTTCGATGCGGACCGCGCTGAACAGCGCGCCAAGCTGTCCGGACTGCGGGCGCGGATCGCGCGTCTGCGAGCCGAGGCCCAGGGCGATCACCAACTGGGCGGTGCGGCAGCGTCGGGCGAGTCCTCCGCAAACGAACGCCTGGCCTTCGAGGCGCGGCGTGCTCGCCTGGAACAGACGCTGAGCGTCCTGCGCGCGCAGGCATCCCAGAAGAACGCCGAGATGGCGGAACTGGAGACGCGTCGCGTAGGCCTCGCGACCGAGCTCGATGTGGCGAAGAGGCAACTCGCCGTCATCTCGGACCTGCATCGGAAGTCGGCGGCGTCTCAGTTGGAACTGCTCGACGCCCAGAGCCGGCTGGAGCGCCTCACGACGCAGTTCCGCGAGGCCGAGGCCGGCAAGCCGAGGATGCAGGCGGCGCTGCGGGAACTCGCCGAGAAGGAGAAGGACGCCACGGCGCAGTTTCGAAGCGAGGCGCGCACGGCGCTGGCGGAAGCCGAGGTCGAGGCTGCACGGCTGGCGCCGGAGATGCGCAAGGGGGAGGACCGTGTCCAGCGGACGGTGATGACGGCGCCCACGGACGGCGTCGTTAACCGGCTCTTCATCACGACGATCGGCGGCGTCGTGAAGCCGGGCGAGACCGTCCTCGAACTGACCCCGGCCGACGGTCCGGTGACTATCGAGGCAACGGTCAATCCCGCAGACCGCGCGGAACTTCGCGAGGGTCTGCCCACGGTGGTTCGCCTTGCCGCCTTCGATTTCACGGTCTTCGGAACGCTGAAGGGAACGCTCAACGAGATCAGTGCCGACACGGTGAGCGACGAGCGCGGAGAGCGGCATTTCCGCGCCCGCCTCGATCTCGAACCGGCGAGCCTGAAGACCTTCGGACACGCCGTTACCCCGGGACTCACGGCCAGTGCCGACATTGTGGTGGGTCGCAGGACAGTGCTCGAGTATCTCCTTTCACCGATCCGCCGGGTCGGTGCTCACGCTCTCACGGAATGGAAATGAACACGATCGCCGCACCCATCCCCCGACCGGTCGCAGAATCGAACGCCCAGCGACAGCCCGACCACGCCCGCCGTGCCCAGCGGACATTGCCGCGTGTGAGCTGGGTGTACGCGGGAATTCCGCTCGTGCTGGTGGTGGCTGGTGGTGCCGCAGCGCACGAGTTCATCGCGTTCGCGTTTGCTTCGAACATGGCACTGAACGGTCTCATCCTCGGGGTGTTCCTGCTGGGCGTGGCGATGATCCTCGCGCGCTTGTTCCACGTAGCGAAGGAGAGCAGGGTATTCGACTGGAAGCTCGCACAGCTGACAGGTCTCGAACGGCGCGCCCTGCCCGCGAAACTGGAGACGACGGAAGTGGCCGAGACGTTCCGCCGGCTCGAGGCGCATGGGTTGGCCCCGGGGCAATACATGCCCCCTGCAGCCATCGAGGCCGAGGTGGAGGCGCTGGAACACGCGCTCGAACGGCGTTACGAGTTCGCGCAGTTCCTCGTCGGTGGCATGGTGGCCCTGGGTCTGCTCGGCACATTCATCGGCCTTCTGGAAACGCTGATCAAGACCAGCGAACTGATCGGAAGCATCGGCGGCGGATCCGGCGGCGGCAACATGGAGGACGAGTTCCGGGGAATCGTCAACAACCTCAAGGCGCCGCTGGAGGCCATGGGGACGGCGTTCTCTGCATCCATGTTCGGTCTCGTCGGTTCGATCATGCTGGGTCTCGAACTCGTGGCGGTCCGCAGCGCCGCGACCAAGCTCATCGAGGGGGTGCGCACCGGTCTGCTGCGCGTGGCGGGCGGCGAGGTCGGCGAGGAGGGCGTCGAGGGGGGGGACGTGAGCGAGGAGTATCTCGCTGGCTTCATCGCCTACCTGAAGCGCCATCATGAACGGAGCCATGAACTGCTTTGTTCCGCGAATGAGATCTCCACGCAGATGGTTCCGGTGGTGGATGCCCTGCGTGGCCAGATCGAGCACGTGGATACACGGCTTGACGCCTTCGAACGCGGCAGTCGCCAGGCGGATCTGCGCCTGGAAATGGTCTCCGCAGAGATGCGCACCATGGCGGACAGGATCTCGGCGCAGACGGCAGAGATGAGCCGGATAGCCCAGGCTCTGGAGGATCAGCGGGAGACGGCCGTCGGGGTCGAGCAGTTCGGACGGCAGGTCGAAGCGCTGCTGGAGGTGATGCGCGGCGAGCAGTCGGTCTCGGGCGACATCCGTCAGGCGGTCTGGCGGGTCCATTCCGTCATCCAGGAACAAGGCGAGGTCCAGGCGTCGATCGCGGCGGAACAGCTGGTGTCGCTCCGATCCATCGTGGCGATGCAGTCGAGGTCGATCAAGGCGTCGGCCGACATCGACCTGGGCATGGCACGTGTCGCCGCCGGTGTGGGTGTCATTGCCGATCGATTGAAGGGCGGCGCAGAGGGCAAGTCGGCATAGTGTTCACTGCGGCGCCGCGGCGGCTAGTGTCTCGACACGGAAGTTCGCGAACACTGGTCGGTGTCGCGGAGACCGATAGCCGAGCGGACTGCTCGTCGATTGCGCACGGCGTAGGCACGGCTTCGGAGCGCCTCTCGGGACGTCACGAAAGGGGCGTCAGGCAAGGCGCGAACCACAGCCAGATTGGACATCTGGCGAGGATTCGCAACGCCGCATGGCGCCGCGCGGCGCGTTCCGACGTTGCGATACGTCCGTGTCGAGACACTAGGGGAGCCTCTGCATCGCCTGCGCGGATCGCGTTGCTGTCGGAATCGATCGGTGGCAGGGCGCGAGGTGCCGTCGATATCCGGATGTCGACAAGCCGAGTAACGCGGCCGGCGATCGACTCCGGCGCAACCCTTCGGGACGGGGCCTTCCGGGCGGCTGACATTGTCGGCACAGGCCGCAGTTGTTTCCATTGCGTGCTCCGGCACGCGACGGCGGCCTGGTCCTTCGCCTCATCCGCACGGCAGAACTCCGTCGCGACCGCGCATGCGATGAAGATCCTCCCTGGTGGCGGACCAGTCAAGGCGCCGCGCGGACGGGGGTTCCCAGCACACCGGCGACACGGTCCGCCCCCGCAGTTTCTACGCTCACCCGGGACGTCCGACCCGCCCGGGACTGTGCCATCGTTGCGCAACCTCAGAGTCTGCCGGTCTGATGGCGAGCCGGGTCTGCGGTGTCTCCGAGTGTGGTCTCTCGGATAGGTCCCGGCAGTCGGGTGACGTCGGTCGTCAAGCGGGAGCGGTGGCCCAGGGTGGAGAGTCGGAATGGCGGACGGTTCGAGGCGGGCAGGGGGACGCGCAGGCGTTCCTGGTCACCCAGTCATTCCTCAGCCATTGTCCGGATCAGCAAGTCGATGTAGCCATCCGGCGCGCCCATGAATTCCTCGAACTCGGCGATGGCCGCAGCGCGTACGGCATCAACGGTCTCGGACGTGAGAATCTCGCTTGCAGGATCGAGGCTCCGGATCTCCCTGAGCAGCCGGCCCTGGACCGCCACCAGACCTGCGTCGCGACGGTGTGACTCCCAGAGATCGCGACACAGCAATGCGAGCTTGGTCTCGAGCCGTGCGATCTTGCGCTCGAGGTCCGGAACGGGAGCCGCAGTGACGCCGGGGTGAGCAAGCCAATCGATCCCGTCTTGCCTGTCGGCGTCGGCGGGAGTGCGGAGTCCGCGTCCTGTGGGTACCTGTCCGCGACATACAGTCGTCGCGGTGTTCCGGGTGGTGCCCCTTCTTTGCATCATGATCGATGGGGTCCTGTCATACGTTGCATGGGCCGACGGGTACACGGCGTGTGCCGCAGAAAGGGGGCGACTCTCACCTACCCGCAGGAAAGGCTCCCCGGTGGGTTGCGGCCCCGTGCACGCTACAGCGACGCCGACTGGTGCAGCTTCGGATGCCGCCTGTGGACTGTGGTCTGGCGCCATCGAGGGCGCTGAACCGGCCAGGCTGTCGCTCCGCTCGCCTGGATCATTTCCGCCATCAGTCCCTCGAGGGGGCGCCTTACCGGCGAGGCGGCGCGACAGCGCTGGAATTTGCCAGATCGCCCGCAACAGCGTCTCGGAAACGAACGGCTCGATCACCAGATCGGTGACGCCGGCGTTCCGCGCAAGCTCGTGGTCCATCGCAGTGGCTGCATTCATGCACAGGAGTGCAGGGGTATGCCGCGAGATGGTGTGGTGGCGCATGTGACGCAGCACCGCGAGTGGATCCAGGCCGGGTGCGTGGAAGTCCATGACGACAAGGTCGAAGGTGATCCGATCCAGCCATGCCGCGGCAGAGTCGCGGCCGGCCACCAGGCGGATGTCGGCAGGGCCTAGAAACTGCAGTGCCGCGCCGACCTTGGTCCGTCGCGGCTCGGTCTGACAGGAAAGCAGAATCTGAAGTGGCAGGTCGGGAGTCATGTGAGGTTGTCGTGGATGGGGGCGTCCGGGGTCCGGTCGGCAGCAGGAAAATCGACGCAATAGGCGATCCCGCTGTGCGAGCCGCTCTCCGACCACAGTCGTCCGCCGAAAGCGTCGGATATGTCCCCGCATTCGAAGTAGGCCTTGCCTAGAAGATTGCGGCATCTCACGTCGCCGCCCAGGTGTGTATTCATCGAGTCGTGGACGATGTCGGCGTCGGTGGTGATGAAGGAAATGTGTTCGATCCGCACTGCGACTCGCGCGCGTGAAGTCTGGCGTCGAGGGTCGCCTGCCACAGTTGGCACCGTGAAGTGCCTGACCGACGCGACGAGGTGGTCGGTCGATCGAGCGATCCGGACTAGGCTCTCCACGAAATGATTCAACAATCGCGTGCCTGCCGGAGCGCTGCAGCGGACGACGGAGGGGCCGAGGGTCTGGCGGAAACGTAACTGCACCCCTTTGTTTGCGGCGACGGGTGACAGAGAATCCACCATCCGTTCCGTGATCGTCTCCAGGTTGATGAGCTGGCTCGACTGCGTTGGGCTCGGTCGCACCGACTCCGGTGCTAGTTGGGACGGGGCGTCTGCCGCTGCCGAGAGCCTGCCGGCTCCCCTCGTCGCAAACGGGGATGTGACACCTGCCGAGCACGTGGTCGAGCTCGGATCCATCCGGAGCGAGGCCTCTGCCATGCTGCGCGCTCGCAAATCGGCCGCGCTGCCGGGAGCCGCCAACTTCACGATGGCGCATTGAGCCATTGGAACAGTCGCCAAATCGGTCACGTCCAGCCCTGTAGCGTTCTGCTGCGCTGCTTGTGAGGTGCAGTCCCCGGAGCCGCATGACAGTTGTCACACGTGCCGACCCGAGTACGACTGCACGGCCTATCGCACCCCTTCACGTATCAAGAGGACGCTACATAATAACGGTAATGGTGGTTTACACGTTAATTTTTACTTTGCCGGGGCTGCGGGCCGGCGGGCGGGTAGCATCTGCCGCGGCAGGTGCCGCGACACGGTGGGCGTGGCGGGACAGCAGTCAGAGGCGCCGGTGCCTCGGCGATGGCCGGGACAGACCGCCGCCGGCTCGGTGCGTCGCCGTCAACTCAGGGTTCAACTCCGGCGCCGTCAGGCCGATACACTAGATGCCAACGCTAGGTGCGGTAGGGATAACCCGCGCCCTTGGGCATTGCATGGCGTCGGGACTGCAGAACTCATTGGGTGCGGCTAGATGCCGTTGTGCCAGGAAGATCCCCCTGCCAATGCGCGCAAGGACATGCATGAGTCGTGGGGGAGGCCGAGGAGAACCAAGCATGATGTCGAACGGACCGGTGCCCACAGGGGCCGATGAACTGCTGTTCTCCTATACCCCGGACGGGAAGAAAGAGGAGGCCCCAGCCGAGCCCGCGGCGTTGGCGGCGTGGAAGGTACTCGTAGCCGATGACGAGGCGCAGGTTCATGCAGCCACAGCCTATGCGCTGCGCCATGCCACGATCTGCGACCGCCGAGTGGAACTGCTGCATGCCTATTCGGCAGCAGAGGCCCTCGATGTCCTGAACCAGCATCCGGATGTCGCGGTCGTCCTGCTGGACGCCGTGATGGAAGCGCCCCAGGCGGGTCTCTCCATCGTGCCGCGGATTCGCGAAGAGCTTCGCATGCGTGAGGTCAGGATCGTCCTCAGGACGGGACAGCCGGGGATGGCGCCCGAGATGAATGCGATCCGGGACTATGACATCGATGACTACCGCTCCAAGGCGGACCTGACCCAGAGCGGGTTGTACGCGGCGCTGACGTCGGCCATCCGCGGCTTCCGCCAGCAACGGGAGGGCTTGGAACTGTACCGGCACGTGCTGGACTGCACGAACGAGATAGTCTTCATGTTCGATCCGGCCGATTTCCGACTGATCTACGCAAACCATGGTGCGACCCGGCATGTGGCCTGGCGGCGGGGTGCCGATCCGGTCGAGCGCATGTTCGGCGGAGTCTTTCCGGCGCTGCCTCGGGAGGTCCTCCAGTCCGCCATTCGGTCTGGTGGTACGGAGGTGGTCGAGACGGACCTCCTCTGCGACGACGGGAATCGCCTGCCGGTGGAGGTTCGCCTGGAAAGCATTCCTCAACGTCCCGGCGTTGGAGCAACGGTGCTCGCCGTTGCGCGTGATCTCAGCGCCAGGAGGCGCGCCGACGCCGAGAAGCGCGATTTCCTGTCGCTCGTCAGCCATGAACTGCGCACGCCACTCGCGTCCGTCTACGGCGCACTGGATCTCCTGGTGAACCACCCCCTCGAGATCGACGGTGCGGCCGATCTGCTGAGTTCCGCCTACGACAGCTGCGGAAGTCTCCTGCGCTTGGCGGACGACATGCTGGATGTGGCGAAGATCGATGCCAACCGGATGGCATTCCGATTCCAGTTCGTCGACATTGCCGTCCTGGTGCCCGAAGCCGTCGAGGCGCTGATGCCCTTGGCGGCTTCAAAAGGCGTCGAACTGAAGACGTCCTTGGCGCAGGCGTCGGCCGTGGCAAGCGTGGATGCGGATCGTTTCGTCCAGGTTCTCAACAATCTGCTGGCGAACGCGATCCGTCATGCGCCTCCCGCGACCACAGTGGAAGTCCAACTGCGCACCGATCTCTACGGGGTCTCCGTCAGCGTGGTCGATCACGGCGCCGGCGTGCCGGAGTCTTTCGAGCCCAGACTTTTCGAGCGCTTTGCGCGTGGTGAGGACTCCAAGGGTGGGTCAGGCCTGGGCCTCAGCATCTGCGAGTCGCTGTGCGACGGAATGGGCGGGCGCATCTGGCACGATCGGACCGAGGGAGGAGGGGCCACCTTCTCCGTCTGGTTTCCGGTGGTGGAGGCCGCCAATGGCAACGCGCCGAATCCGGCCTCGGGCCGCGCGGCATGAGATCGCCGGCCGCCCGCCCCTGATGACGGCAGCGTCGACGGCGAGACTGGTGATGAAGAAGCCACGGAGCGGACTGACGATGCAGGCCGAAGCGACCCAGTTGATTCCTGATCCAACGGAAGCGTGCCGTCCGCCAGCGCATCCGGACGGGCTCGTTTCTGGCGTGGTGCCCGTCTGCGGCGCCAGGGGTTCGCCATTCGAACTTGCCTTCCACACGAATCCGCTGCCGATGGTGATCGCGCGCTTGGTCGACGCGCAATTCGTGGAAGTGAACGACGCCTACTGCGAATTCTCGGGCTACTCGCGCGCGGACATGGTGTCCGGGCAGTTCTCAGGTATCCAGATGTGGCGGGATCCGTCCCTTAGGCAGGACTTCCTGGACGCGCTCGCACTTGCAGGATGGG
>VYKP01000227.1_pt1 | contig 12953 bp, 10 predicted proteins | sample 5114551 | NCBI WGS metagenome assembly VYKP01 (sample SAMN12291777, study PRJNA351875) | freshwater metagenome | isolation source: freshwater lake | place: USA: Michigan, Baseline Lake | collected 2013-08-09
GGGCTTCACGGCGGCCTTCGCCGCCGGAGCCTTGGCCGGCTTGGCGGCAGCCGCGGGCTTCGCCGCCGCGGCCTTGGCCGCCGCCGGAGCCTTCGGCGTCGTCTTCGCCGCGGTGGATTTCGCAGCCGTCGCCTTGGACGCGGCAGGCTTGGACGTAGTAGGTGATTTGGCCATGAATTCCCCGACCCCTTGTTCGATCCTGACCTGTCCGCGATCCCCTGTGCGGCTCAGGCCAATGGTTGCATTGATTCGCGATGATAGCGGCGTTTGAGAAATGTCCGAGTCCGCCGTTCAAATAATCGCCCGCGGCCCGCGCGTCGCCGCTGAAGCCGCCGCGGCCCGTCTGGACGCCGACCTCCGGCTGGAGGGGGCGACCTACTCCATCCTCGAGGAGGACGAGGACCGCGGCGTCTGGCGCATCGACGCCTTCCCGACCACGACCGAAGAGGTCGAGGGCGTGGCCGCGCGGCTGCGCGAGGAGCCCGGCCTGGTGGTGACGGTGGAGGACCTGGCCGACGCCGACTGGCTGGCCATGTCCCTGTCCGGGCTGCCGCCGGTGAAGGTCGGCCGCTTTTTCGTCTATGGTGCCCATGACCAGGGCCGGGCCCCGGTCAACGCCGTGCGGCTGAAGATCGACGCCGGAGCCGCCTTCGGCACCGGCCACCACGGCACCACCGTCGGCTGCCTGATCGCCTATGACGAGCTGCTCAAGCGGGAGCGGTTCGAGCGAGTGCTTGACGTCGGCTGCGGCACGGGCGTGCTCGCCATTGCCGCGGCCCTTACCGGCGCGCCGGTCGCGGTCGGAACCGACATCGACGCCCCCTCGGTTCGCATCGCCAACGAGAACGCGAAGCTGAACCGGGCTCCCGCACGGTTTGTTCACGCCTCGGGCCTCAATGACCAGCGGGTGCGCGCCGGCGCGCCCTACGACCTGGTGTTCGCCAACATCCTGGCCCCTCCGCTGGTCAGCCTCGCCCAGGATATCAAGCTGTCGCTTCGGCTGGGCGGCGTGGCCATCCTCAGTGGCCTCCTGCGCACCCAGGAGCGCCGTGTCAGCGCCGCCTATCTGTCGCGCGGCTTCCGGCTGGAGCGCCGCATCCACCGCGACGCCTGGAGTTGCCTGGTCCTGCGCCGGGTCGGTTGAGAGACGAGACGATGCGCCAGTCCTTTGACGAGACGACCTCCCGCGATTTCGGGGCGAAGCACCTGCCGCGCGTCCGCGCGCAGATGGTGACGCAGGGCCTCGACGGCTTCCTCGTGCCGCATGAGGACGAGCACCAGAACGAGTACCTGCCCGCCGCCAACGAGCGATTGGCCTGGCTTACCGGTTTCAGCGGGTCTGCGGGCGCGGCCGTGGTGCTGAAGGATCGCGCCGCCGTGTTCGCCGACGGGCGCTATACGGTTCAGGTCCGGGCCCAGGTGGACGCGGATCAGTTCGAGATCCTCGACCTCGTCGAGGGCGGCGTGCCCGCCTATCTGGAGGGCGCGCCGAAGGGGGCGGTGATCGGCTATGATCCGCGCCTGCACAGCCCGGACGCCCTGGCGCGGCTGCAGACCGCGGCGGCGAAGGCGGGGGCGACCCTGACGCCGGTCGAGGCTAATCCGCTGGACGCCGCCTGGATTGATCGCCCGGCCCAGCCGCAGGCGCCTGTCGTGCCGCACGAGGATTGCTACTCCGGTGAGACCGCGGCGGCCAAGCGCGTCCGCATCGGCGCGGCTGTAGCCGCGGCCGGGGCGGAGCTGGCCCTGCTGACCGCGCCCGCCTCGATCGCCTGGCTGTTCAACATCCGTGGCGGCGACGTGATCCGCACACCCTTGCCGCTGGCCCAGGCCCTGCTGGCTGCCGATGGGACAGCGCGGCTGTTCCTCGACCCTGCCAAGGTCACGACGGGGCTGGCCGACTGGCTTGGAGCGGGGGTGACGCTGGAGACGCCGGAGGCGCTGTCCCCGGCGCTGGCGGCGCTGGGCGGCCGCAGGTTGCTGGTCGATCCGGGCGTGTCCTCGGCCTGGTACTTCGACCGGCTGACGGCGGCCGGGGCAGATGTGGTGCGGGCCATGGACCCTTGCACCCTGCCGCGGGCGACCAAGAACGCCGTCGAGATCGAGGGGGCGCGTCAGGCTCACATCCGCGACGGCGCGGCGCTCGCCCGCTTCCTGCACTGGGTCGACTCCGAGGCGCAGACATCCCTGCCCGACGAGCGGCAGGTGGCCGAGGCGCTGGAGCACTTCCGCGAGGCTACCGGGGCGCTGAAAGACCTCAGCTTCGATACCATCGCCGGGGCCGGCCCTAACGGTGCCCAGCCGCACTACAAGCCGGTGACGCGAACCCTGCGCCGCATGGAGCGAGGTTCGCTGCTGCTGGTCGACGGCGGCGGCCAGTACCTCGACGGCACCACGGACGTGACCCGGACCGTGGCGGTGGGGCCGCCCTCGGAGGACCAGCGCCGCATGTTCACCCTCGTGCTGAAGGGTCATATCGCCATGGCGGTGGTTCGCTTCCCGACGGGCACGACGGGGCACCAGATCGACGCCCTGGCGCGGCTGCCGCTGTGGACGCAAGGCTTCGACTACGACCACGGCACGGGTCACGGCGTCGGCAGCTATCTGGGCGTCCACGAGGGCCCGCAGCGCATCGCCAAGGCGGTCAACACCCAGCCGCTACTGCCCGGTATGATCCTGTCGAACGAGCCGGGCTACTACCGCGAGGGCCACTGGGGCATCCGCATCGAGACCCTGCAGGTGGTCACCCCCGCCGAGCCGATCCCCGGCGGCGAAAGGCTGATGCACGGCTTCGAGCAGCTGACGATGGCCCCGCTGGACCGACGTCTGATCGAGGTCGCCCTGCTGACAGCGGACGAACGCGCCTATGTCGACGCCTATCATGCCGAGGTGCTGGCCAGGGTCGGGCCGCTGCTGGACGGCACCGTGCGTGCGTGGCTGGAGGCCCAGTGCGCGCCGCTGTGAGCCGGGGCGGCGGTATGGTAATCAGTGCCTGTCATGCTGAACATCAGGGTTCCGCGGGCTCACAAGTTGGCCGTCGCGGTCGCTGCCCGTCATGGCGAAAGCCTGACTGAGGCGGTCATTCATGCGCTTGAGGAGCGTCTTGATCGGGCGCCCCCGGCAGGCGGGCCGGGGCGGGATTTCGCCCTGACCGACGTGTCCGCGGCGGCATGAGGCCGCTCATCGTCCTGCTGGCGGCAGCCGCGATGGTTGCGCCGGTCGCTGCCCAGACCCCCTCTGCATTCCGCCTTCCGCGCGAGGTGTTCGACGTCATCCCGCCGGAGACGCGGGTCGCGGGACCACCGGGGCGGATGCGCGTGGTGCAGGGCCGTTGCCGGCCGGGGCAGCTTGAAGGCGCGCGGCGGCGGATCGTTGACATCGCCGTGCAGGAATGGGCGGTGTTCGGCTTCCAGACGATCGACGCTACGGCGGTCAGGACCCGCGTCCTGCCGGACGGCATCGTGCCCGACGCCGTCAATCCGCCGCTGCCGCGACCGCGTCAGGCGCGGCAGTTGCTGCAGGCCGGTCGCACCGAGGGCGAGCGCCGGCTGGCGGCGACGATCGCCGGCTACTGGAGCGCTACCCCGGACGGGCCGCGGGTGCTGGCGCGGCAGAACCGGCTGTGGCGGGCCTCCCCGGGTGCGACCCTGTGGCGTCAGCCCTGGTCGGCAGCGTTTGTCAGCTGGGTTATGTGCGAGGCCGGGCTGGATCAGCCGGAGGTGTTCGCCCGCGACGTCTCGCACCGGGTCTACATCGACCAGGCCATCGAGGCGCGGGACGGCCTCGCTCCCTCGGCCGCCTATGTCGCCCATGATCCGGGGGAGGTTCCGATCGGCCCTGGCGATCTGCTGTGCAACGCCCGCGGCGGGGCCGTCTATCGTCGCCTCGCCGATCGCCGCGCCGAGGTGGATCGCTATGCCCCGACCCATTGCGACATCGTCGTGCGGGTCGATGAGACGCGGGTGGCGGTGATCGGCGGCAATGTCATGGACGGGGTCAGCCTGACGCTGCTGCCACTGGTCACGGACGGGACCATGCATCCACGGCCCGTGGCGGCGACCGAGCTGGACCGGGCGCGGACGATGTTCGCCCATCTGTCCCTGCGCGCTGCGCCGATCCACGGGGCGGCGCTGGAGGCCAGTCCGATGCTGCGCGCCTTGACCGGCGCTGCGGCGCGGCCCACTTCGGAGCTTCCGGACATTGAGGAGGGGGACGCGCCATGAAGATTCGCAAGCTGGGGGTCCACGGCCCCGAGGTCTCGGCCGTCGGCCTGGGCTGCATGGGCATGAGCGCCTTCTACGGTCCGACCGACGAGGCGCAGAACCTGGCGGTGCTGGACCGGGCGCTGGAGCTGGGCGTGACCTTCCTCGACACGGCGGAAATGTACGGCCCGCATACCAATGAGGAGTTGCTGGGGCGAGCCCTCCGTGGGCGGCGCGACCGGGTCGTGCTGGCCACCAAGTTCGGCATCAACTGGAACGCCGACCGCACCGGCCTCGTCATCGACGGGGGGGCGGCCAATGTGCAGCGCGCTGTCGAGGGCAGCCTGAAGCGGCTGGGAACCGACGTCATCGAGGTCAACTATTAGGTTTTGCGCGACCGGAAAGCGGACAATCGCAATGTCCGCTATGGGGGGGAAAGCGGAAGTTTGCGGCCATGCGCGAAACACTGATTATTCGGTCATGGACGGCAAAACTTGAAGCGCATAGGTTGTCTTAGCTTCGAAACGAAACAGGACACGCGTTGTGGTTAGAACCCTCTTGATGCCGTTCTGTTTGCTCAGTCTCTCGGCATCGCTGGCGAACGCCCAAGAAATTTCCGCTTCGAACACGTCCCCACTTCGTGTCGAGTTATCTGGTGGCCGACATCTCGCCCTCTATTGCGTGGGGACGGGATCGCCAACCGTGATATTCGATGCCGGCCTCGGCGGGGACGCCAGAGTCTGGTCCCGAGTCCAACCTGAAATCGGAAATACGACACGTGCTTGCGCGTTCGACCGTCCCGGCTACGGGGCCAGCGACGAAGGTCCGGCACCGAGGGACGCGACCCACATAGTCAACGATCTCAAGGCGGGTCTGGAAGCCGCCGGTATCGCTGGACCTTATGTCTTGGTTGGCCATTCGATGGCGGGCTACAACATGAGGCTTTTTGCTAATCTTCATCCGGCGGACGTCGTTGGCTTGGTGCTCGTCGATCCCAGCATCGACGGAAACGAGGCTCCATTGCGGGCTGTGTCACCAGCGTTTGGCCAAGGCATGGATGACTTCCAAGCTACCGCCGGTAAATGCATCCGGGCCACGGCGGACGGCCAAATGACTCCGGGCAATCCGATCTATGCCGAATGCGGCTCACCTCCACTGGACAGTCCCATGGCGAACGCTGCGCTCGCGCGGACGGCGTTGTCGGAACAGCAGAGCATGGACGAGAGTTCGCGACAGGTGTTGGCGAGCCAACCGGCGTCCAGCACCCTGCCGCTGATAGTTCTGACTGCGGGCGGGCAGAATGGGCCTCAGGCTGGAATGCCGGAATCGGAGCGGATGGCCCTGACGGCGGTGACGCGGGAGAACCACGCCGCTATTGCGGCGAGGTCGTCCGCCGGGATTCATCGGGTGGTGGAAGGCGCGCCTCACAACATCCAATGGGCTCAACCGGACGCCGTGGTGGCCGCTATCCTCGAAGTGATCGGCAAGGTCGAGACGATCGACCGCTAAGCGTTCCGCGTTGAACTTCCGCTAAGGGTCGATAGCGGCCATTAGCATTTTGCCGAAAAGCGGACATTCCAGGTTCGGCGCGGTTTGACCCTGATGTGGGTTTTTTGTGCAAAAAACGCGCATGGGCCACGTCGACCTCTACTACCTGCACCGGGTCGATCCGAAGACGCCGATCGAGGAGACCGTCGGGGCGATGAGCCGGCTGGTCGAGGCCGGCAAGGTGCGCTTCCTCGGCCTGTCAGAGGCGGCACCCGCAACCCTGCGCCGGGCCCATGCCGTTCACCCGATCACGGCCTTGCAGACGGAGTACTCCCTCTGGAGTCGCGATCCCGAAGGTGAGCTGTTCGCCACCTGCCGCGAGCTCGGCATCGGCTTTGTGCCCTACAGCCCGCTGGGTCGGGGCTTCCTGTCCGGCGAAATCCGCTCCATCGACGACCTCGCCGCCGATGATTTCCGGCGAACCAACCCGCGCTTCGAGGGTGACAACTTCCAGAAGAACCTCGATCTGGTCGAGGCGGTGAAGGCGATCGCCGGGGACCGCGGCGTCAGCGCGGCCCAGCTGGCCCTTGCCTGGGTGCTGGCCCAGGGCGAGGACCTCGTGCCGATCCCCGGCACCCGCCGGCTGCGGACGCTGGAGGAGAATGTCGCTGCGGCGGACCTCGTGCTGTCGCCGGAGGACCTCGCGCAAATCGAGGGCGTGTTCCCCCGCAACGCTGCCGAGGGGCAACGCTACGCCTCCGCCAGCATGGCCGCGCTGGACGGCTGACCTCCTTCAGCCTCCGGTCAGGGTCAGCCAGTCGTCCTCGCTGAGGACGGTGACGCCGTGCTTGTGCGCCTCGGCCAGCTTGGACCCGGCACCGGGGCCGGCGACCAGATAGTCCGTCTTCCTCGACACGGAACCGGACACCTTGGCCCCCAGCGCCTCGGCGCGCGCCCTGGCCTCATCACGGGTGAAGCGTTCGAGGCTGCCGGTGAAGACGACGGTCTTGCCGGCAACCGGCGTGTCGGTCTGCGGGCGCGCGGCCGGCAGCACCCCGGACAGCTCCGCCACAAGCGCCTCGACGACGGTGCGGTTGTGCGGCTCGTGGAAGAATTCGGCCACGGCGCGGGCGGCCACCGGGCCGACGCCGGATACCCCGGCGATGCGGCCGAGGGTCTCCGACGGCCCCTCGTCGCGAGCGATGACGAGGAGCCGGCGCAGGCCATCCCAGTCACCGGCGAGACCGGCCAGGGCGCGCCGGGCGGGAGCGGCGAGAGTCGGCAGGGCGAGGGCGATCTTCTGATCCAGCGGCGCATCGAGCCAAGGATCAGCCTCCGGCGGCGTCGCCTCGGCCATCAGCGCCAGCACACGGGCCGAGACGCCCGGCGCGTTGGCGAGCGCTGTCCACGCTGCGGACGGCAGGCCAGCCGCGGCCTCTCGCCCGGCGGCGTCGAAGCTGTCCCAGGTCTCGAACTCCCGAGCCAGCAGCAGCGAGGTCTGCTCGCCGATCTCGCGGATCCCGAGGGCGAAGATCAGGCGCTCGAGGGCGATGGTGCGGCGGGCCTCGATGCCGGCGACGAGGTTGGCGACGCTGGTCTCGCCATAGCCGTCCTCGGCGCGGAGCGCGGTCAGCTGTTCCTTGTCCCGGGCGAGACGGAAGATGTCGGCCGGCTCGCGGATCCAGCCGCGCTCGTGGAAGGCGACCAGCTGCTTCTCGCCCAGCCCCTCGATGTCGAAGGCTTTGCGGCCGACGAAATGCTTCAGTCGCTCAACGATCTGGGCCGGACAGATGAGGCCGCCGGTGCAGCGGCGGCGGGCCTCGCCCTCCTCGCGGACGGCTTCCGAGCCGCAGGCCGGGCAGTGGGTCGGGAAGACGAAGGGCAGGGCGTCGGCGGGGCGCCGCTCCGGCACGACCGCGACGATCTGGGGAATGACGTCGCCGGCGCGCTGCAGCACCACGGTGTCGCCGATGCGCACGTCCTTGCGGGCGATCTCGTCCTCATTGTGCAGGGTGGCGTTGCGAACGACGACGCCGCCGACGGTCACCGGGGCAAGGCGCGCCACCGGGGTCAGGGAGCCGGTGCGGCCGACCTGGATGTCGATGCCCTCCAGCACCGTGGTCGCCTGCTGCGCCGGGAACTTGTGGGCGATGGCCCATCTGGGACTTCTGGCGACGAAGCCGAGGCGCGCCTGAAGGTCGAGCCGGTCGACCTTGTAGACCACGCCGTCGATGTCGTAGCCGAGCGTCGCGCGATCGGCCTCCAGGGCGCGATAAACCTGCAGCAGCCCCTCGGCACCCTCGACCCGGACCGAGCGGGGATTGGTCGGGAAGCCCCATTCGGCGAGCTTTTCCAGCGCCCCGGCCTGGGTCTCGCTGAAGCCCTCGGCCGGCTCGCCCCAGGCGTAGGCGAAGAAGTTCAGCGGCCGGCCCGCGGTGATCGCGGGGTTCTTCTGGCGCAGGGAGCCGGCGGCGAAGTTGCGTGGGTTGGCGTAGGAGCGGCGGCCCTCGGCCTCGGCGGCGGCGTTGAAGGCGGTGAAGGCGTCGGTGGGGGCGTAGACCTCGCCGCGCACCTCGACCCGAGCCGGCCAGCCCGAGCCCTTCAGGCGCGACGGGATCCGAGCCTCGCCGAGGGTGCGCAGATTGGCGGTGACGTCCTCGCCGGTGCGGCCGTCGCCGCGGGTGGCCCCGACCTCCAGCACGCCGTCGATATAGAGTAGGGAGGCCGACAGGCCGTCGATCTTGGGCTCGGCCACGAAGGCGATGAGCTCATCCCCGGGCAGCTTCAGGAAGCGCGCGATGCGCGCGGCGAAGTCGCGCACCTCGCCGTCGCTGAAGGCGTTGTCGAGCGACAGCATGGGCACGCCGTGGCGCACCTCGGCGAAGGCCTCCGAGATGCCGGCCCCGACCCGCTGCGAGGGGGAGTCGGGCTTCACCAGTTCCGGGAAGCGCGCCTCAATATCCGCATGGCGGCGGCGCAGGGCATCATAGTCGGCGTCGCTTATCTCCGGGGCGTCGCCCTGATAGTAGAGGGCGTCATGGCGGGCGAGGGCTCGTGCCAGGCGGGCCAGTTCGGCCTCGGCCGCCTCGCGGCTCAGGTCGGCGACAGGGGACTCGGTCATCACGTCTGATTAGCCCGGGCCAGCGAGGCTTTCACCTCCGATCCGCGCGGCCTAAACAGCGCCCATGACCGCACCCGCCCCCACCGACACCTGGACCGTCGCCGGCCGCACCTTCTCGTCGCGCCTGATCGTCGGCACCGGCAAGTACCGCGACTACGCCCAGAACGCCGCCGCCGCCGAGGCCTCCGGGGCGGAGATCGTCACCGTGGCCGTGCGCCGGGTGAACCTGACCGACCCGACCCAGCCGGTGCTGACCGACTTCCTCGATCCGAAGCGCTACACCTATCTGCCCAACACGGCGGGCTGCTTCACCGGCGAGGACGCGGTGCGGACCCTGCGGCTGGCGCGCGAGGCCGGCGGCTGGACCCTGGTCAAGCTGGAGGTCCTGAGCGACCCGCGCACCCTGTTCCCCGACATGGAGGAGACGCTGCGGGCGCTGAAGCTGCTCGTCGCCGAGGGTTTCGAGGTGATGGTCTACTGCACCGACGACGTGGTCTACGCCCGCAAGCTGGAAGAGGCCGGAGCCGTGGCGGTGATGCCGCTGGGCGCGCCGATCGGCTCGGGGCTGGGGGTGCAGAACCCGGTCAACCTCCGTCTGATCATCGAACAGGCGAAGGTGCCGGTGCTCGTGGATGCCGGGGTCGGGACGGCGTCGGACGCCGCGGTCGCCATGGAGCTGGGCTGCGACGGGGTGCTGATGAACACCGCCATCGCCGAGGCGCAGAATCCGGTGCTGATGGCCTCGGCCATGAAGCATGCGGTGATCGCCGGGCGGGAGGCCTATCTGGCCGGGCGCATGAAGAAGCGCCTGTATGCGGACCCGTCATCACCTCTGGCGGGACTGATCTGAGCTTGACAGGCCTGTCGATCGCCGGGATGATGTTCCTGAAATGTTCCGGGAGAGGGCGATGCGGACCTTGACGCCGAGAGGGCGGTTTGCGGTTCTTTTGCTGGCCGCCGCGCTGGCCGCCATGATCGGCCTGTCCCTGAGCAATGGAACGGCCCTCGCCGCCGGGGAGGAGGGGACCATGAGCCACGCTATCGGAGTGTTCGCGCCGCGGCTGACGCCGGCGGAAGGCGATCAGACCGACTCCGGCCTGGCGCTCGGTCGCATGGGCCTGACCAAGGTCTTCAACGGCGATCTGGAGGCGACCGGCGAGGGGCAGATGCTGACCGGGACCGCACCGGTCGGCGGCATACATGTCTATGTCGCCCTGGAGCGGGTCGTGGGCGTGCTGCACGGGCGGCGCGGTGCCTTCCTGCTGGCGGACCGCGGCGTCATGGATCCGAATGGCCAGACCCTGTCGATCGAGATCGTGCCGGGCTCGGGGACGGGCGAGCTGACCGGCATCAGCGGCGTCCTCGGCCTGCGCATCGCCGACGGGGTCCACCACTACGACCTCGCCTACAGCCTGCCGGCGGACTGATCCGGCTCAGCGCGTCTTGGCGGCGGCGATGGCCGTGTCGATCTCGGACGGCTGGATGCTGCGTGTGGCGCGGCCATCGATGATGAAGCTGGGCGTTCCCTGCAGGGCGAGCGCCTCGGCGGTGGTGTTGATGTCCGCCACGTGGTCGCGGACCGAGAGGCTGTCCATGTCCTGCCGGGCGCGGGCCAGGTCAACGCCGGCCTCCGCCAGAATGGCGTCGACGGCGTCGGGTGACAGGGCCGGCTCGGCCAGCAGCGCCTGATGGACGGGCAGATAGCGGCCCTGGCGATGGGCGGCCAGCGCCGCCCGGGCGGCGTAGTCGGAGGTCCCGCCAGGTTCACGGTCGAGGATGGCCCAGTCGCGGAACACGAAGCGCACGTCCGGGTGCCGCTGCATCAGGGCAAGGACCTCCGGGCCCACCGCCTTGCAGCCGGGGCACTGGAAGTCGACGTACTCGATCACCGTGACCGTAGCGTCGGCCGGGCCGAAGGCCGGGTCGCGCGGGTCGACCGCTACCAGGGACGGGTTCGCAGCGATGCGGCGGTCCGTTTCGGCGGCGCCGAGCTCGGCCTGCTCCAGCTGCCGGGCCCGCATCATCTCGTCCAGAACGCCCGGATTGGCGAGCAGCCAGCCGCGCACCCGCCCCTCGAACCCCAGCTGGCCCGTGACAGCCACGACCAGCGCGGCCGCTCCGATCGCCGGGCCGGCCCATGCCAGCAAGGCGGCGCGCCGGAGGCCGGACATGCCAGAGGACGTTGCTGCGGACGGTGTTTCGGGAGGCACGGCGGGTGGCGGGATGTCGGTCATGCGGGGCTTTCTGGGTGGCATCAGTTACGGGCGCGGCGCCGATCGAGGTCGGCCAGGTCCTCGGGCGTGGCTCCGGAGGCGAGGACAATGTCCACGGCCCGCCGCCACTCGGGCGTCCCGGGTTCCAGCATGGCGCGGGCGCGCAGGGCGAACTGCACCGCCTGCTCCTCCTGCCCGAGCGAGAAGGCGTACTCGGCTGAGGCGAGGCGCGCCTCGCCCTCGCGCCCCTGAGCGGCGTAGGCCTGCCCCAGCAGACGCCAGGCGAGGGGATTGTCGTTTTCGCGGGCGGCGGCCAGCTTCAGCTGGTCGATGGCGTCGTCCAGCCGGGTCGGATCGTTGGTCTCGATCAAGGCGTGCGCCAGGTTGATGCGCAGCAGCGGTGCCTCCGGCATTAATCGCACCGCCTCGCGATGGGCCTCGACCGCCTCGAGCGGGCGACTCTCCTCGAACAAGATCTGGCCGCGCAGCTCGTGGAAGAAGGGGTTCTCGGGGTCGCCGGCGATGAGCTCGTCGACCGCGGTCAGGGCCCGCTCGGTGCGCCCGTCCCGGTACCAGGCGATGGCCCGGGCGTAGCGCGCCGGCAGCGAGGTATCCGACATCGGATAGGCCCGATAGGTGAATGTCGGCTGGTCCAGGAAGGCGCGGATCTTGGCCAGCATCAGGGTGTGCTGGGCCATGCGCTCGGGGCTGTCGCGGCGCTCGTAGTTGGAGCCGGCCATGACGGGCCGGCGCAGCGCCTCGATCCGGTCCGATGACAGAGGATGGCTGCGGAAATAGGGGAAGCGGCGGGCGTCGGAGAAGACCTCCTGGGCGCGGAAGTTCTCGAAGAACTCGACCAGGCCGCGGCCGGACTCGCCAGCGGCCTCCAGCGCCCGCGCTCCTGTCAGGTCAGCCTCGCCTTCCTGGCTCTGCAGATAGCGCAGGGCACCGAGGGTGCCGAAGTACTGGCTGGAGCCGATCAGGGCCACGCCGGCGTCGGGTGCTCCCGCGGCGATGGCCAGGGCACCCAGCGCCATGCTCACCAGGAAGGGCTGGCGCGCCGCATTGGCCGCCCCGTCGCGCAGGGTGTGGCGGTTCTTGATGTGCCCACCCTCGTGGGCGATCACCCCCAGCAGCTGGTTGGGGGTGTCGGTCTCGAGGATCAGGCCGGTGTGCAGGCCCATGATCCGCCCGCGGGTGGCGAAGGCGTTGAGGCTGGGGTCGTTGATCAGCAGGATCTCGACGTCCGCCGGGATCAGCCCCATGGCCGAGAGCACCGGATCGGACCATTCACGAATGATGGATTCGACCTCGGTGTCGCGGATGATGCTCTGGGCGGCGGCCGGGGCGGCCGCCAGAAAGGCCGCCGCAAGCGCCAGGGCTGCGCCGACCGGGGCGGCGGCCCGGCGCACGGGCATCATCGTTCTGGACAGCCAGGTCACGGCGATCTCCTGCTCGCGTCTCTCTCCCCGCCGCCGGATATCAGACTAGACCGAAGTCCGCCGCGTTGGACACTGTCCACATCAACCCGGATTTCGGTCCAGTTTAAGGCCGGTGCCGCGATCAGCGCCGCCACCATCCGCGCTTCGGCTTGGGTGGCGGGGCGGTGATCTGGGCCGGGTCGGCCGCAACCATCTCCTCGACGCTCACCACGGGTTCGGGTTCGGGTTCGGCCGCAGGCTCCGTGGCGACCTTGACCACCGGCTCAACGACCGGGGCCGGGGCGGTTTCGGGCTCCGGCACGACGGCGAACTCCGGATCAGGCCCGGTCTCGATGACGTCATCAGCGACGACCTCGGCGACCACCGGCGCGGCAGCCTTGCGGCGCACGCGGCGGCGCTGCGGTACCGACGGCAGGGCCGGGGCTCCGGCCTCGATCGCCTCGGTGACCCCCTCGGCCCCGGCCTCCAAAACGGCCTCCGGGTCAGC
>VYKP01000229.1_pt1 | contig 12918 bp, 7 predicted proteins | sample 5114551 | NCBI WGS metagenome assembly VYKP01 (sample SAMN12291777, study PRJNA351875) | freshwater metagenome | isolation source: freshwater lake | place: USA: Michigan, Baseline Lake | collected 2013-08-09
AGTTCGAGAAGTTGGCGAGGGTGGGGCTGGTGGGGTTGTTCTGCAGGAAGACAATGCCGGCGAGCGTGCAGTTCTGGACGGTGGTGGGCTCGCCGCGGATGACGCCGATGGAGATGCCGGGGCCGAGCACGAGGCAGTCTGTGATCAGAGCACCACCGGAGCAGACCACGTTGGCGGCGCCGCCGCCGACGATCCGGCAGCCGCGGAGCACCTGACGCTGGCCCACGACGATGAGCTCCCCCGGGACGGTGACGTCGGGACGGATGGTGAAGCCCTCAAGGACGGTTTCACGTCCCTGGCCGCCGTTGATGAGGACGCCGACGTCGGCCCGGACGGTCTTGATGGTGGTCTGCTCGGCCCTGGCTTCGGACCGGACGACCAGACGCTTGAAGCCGAAGTCGACGTTGCCGACGTAGGTTCCGGGGGCGACGAGGATGGTCTGGCCGTCGATGGCGGCGTCGATAGCGGCTTGGATGGTGGGGTACTCGGCGGGGACGCGGATGGGCCCCTCCACCTCGACGATGGCGGGAACGGGGACGCCGGTCATGATGTCGTTCCAGCGGCCGGTGACCGGGTTGATGGACGCGACATCCTCGTTGCCTTGATTGTTGGGCTCACCGGCGTTCCAGTTCGTGTAGACGACGGGATCACCGTTTTCCCACACGAATCTTCCCTCGACCGCTTCGTCGTTGAAGCCGACGGAGCAGGGGGTGGCGTTGCCGCCCACGCTGGCGACGTTGGCTTGGAGCCAGGCGTTCAGGGTGCCGTTGTGGACGATCGCGAGTCGGCCGTGAAGCTGAGTGGCGGCGGCGCGGGCTTGGGCGAGTGTGAGCGGCACGGTGCGGTAGTAGCGGCGGCCGTTGTCGGGGTTCAGAACGGGGCCGACGGCGATCTGGGCTTGGGCATGGGCGGCGAGCGTCGCGGTGACCAGGAGAGCGGGGACGAGGCGGTTCATGGCAGTCCTTTGGGGGGAGATGGGTGCGGGATAGCGTGGGGATGTTGGGGTGGGGGGTGTCAGCAGCCTTCTTCGAAGGCTTGGACGTAATCGGCGTAGTCGAAGAAATCGAGGAAGCCGTCGGCGTTGAAGTCGACGGGGCAGGGGTTGGCGGGGGCTTGCACGGCGAGGAACGCGCTGACGGGCTTGGTGTCGCAGCCGGTGGAGATGCGGCACTCGTAGACGGCGGAGTCGGCGGGCTCGACGTTCAGGATGCGGAGGAGTCGGGTGTCGGCGCCCGAGATGCGAGGGGTGTTGAGGACGGGGGCTCCGTTCTTGTACCAGCGGTAGTTGACGTTGACGCCGACGGCGGTGGTTGCGAATTCGGCGGTGGCGCCGGGGGCGAGGATCTGGTTCTCGGGGCGATCGAGGATCTGGACGGGCCCGCCGCCGGAGGTTTCCATGATGGAGAGCTGGCCGGTCCGATCGGCCCAGAGCACGTCGGGGAGCCCGTCGCGGTTGCGGTCCATGAGGGTGGCGATGGAGATGCCGCCAGCGAGGCCGGCACCGCCGAAGTCCAAGGGTGCGGCGAAGGCGGGTGCTCCGCGGTTGAGGTAGATCAGGGCGCGCAGGTTGAACCCGGCTTCGCCGGAAACGGCGGCGACGTCTGGTGAGCCGTCCATGTCGAAGTCTGCGACGGTGAGGGCGTTGGTGGAGAGGCCGGCGGGGCCTTGGACAACGGTGCTCGTGAACGCGCCCAGGGGATTGCCGATGAAGACAACGAATCCTGTTGTGTTGTTGGTGGCGATGATGTCGGGAATGCCGTCGGAGTTGATGTCCTGAACGACGCGGCTGGTGAGGCCGCTGCCGTTCGCGGCTGCGGAGAAGCGGGGTGCCTGGAAGGACCCGTTGCCGTTGCCCTTGCAGAAACTGACGCCCGCGGGGAGGCTGACGGCGGTGAGGACATCGTCGCGGCCGTCGTGGTCGACGTCGATGAGGGTGACGAGGTTCGGGCCGTTCCCGGCGGGGTAGGTCGTTCGGGGGAAGAACCCGCCGCCGGCGGCGCCCATCAGCACCGAAATGGTGTCGTCGTTGGTGTTGGTGACGACGAGGTCGGGTCGTTGGTCGCCGTTGAGGTCGCGGAGGGCGAGGCTGCTGGGGGTGCGGCCGACGGCGTACGCGGCGGAGGCGGTCAGGAACGTCCCGTCGCCGACGCCGCGGTAGACGCGGACGGATCCGGCGGCGTACTCGATGACGAGGAGGTCCAGGTTCCCGTCCCCATCGGCGTCCTCAAGGATGAACCTGACGAGGGTCTGGGGTGCGGGGAGTTGGAGGAATTGGATCGAGGTGTAGCTTTGGGCGGCGTTGCGGCGGATCACGGTGATGCCGGTGCCGGCGGATGTGCCGCAGGAGCCGGTGATGATCTCCTCGACGCCGTCGCGGTCGAGGTCGACGGCTTTGAGCTCGGTGGTGAGGAGGGGGCTTGGGGCGAACGTGAGTGGGGCAAAGAAGAACGGCCCGCAGTCGGCGAGGGCGGTGGGGGCGAGGGAGAGGGCGGCGAGAGCGAGGGTACGAATCATGACAAGGTCTCCTGGGAAGGGCTCCCTCGATGGCCGAGGGGCGACGCCCGGCATGCGACGGACGACAGGGGTGGGTGTCACGATTGAGCGCAAAAGCGGACAGGCCGCCGGGGTTTCCGGCGGCCTGAGGGGTTATGGGATCGAAAGAGCCGGGGGAGGCGTGTTCAGCAGCCTTCTTCGAAGCCTTGCACGAAAGCGTCGTAGTCGAAGAAGTCGACGAAGCCGTCGCCGTTGAAGTCGATGGCGCAGATCGGGACGGTCGGGTTGTGCTCGAAAGCACCGACATCCACGACGCCGGCGATTCCCGGGAGGAAGTTCACGGGTTCGGCGTCGACGAAGCGGAGCTCGCCTCCGGCGTCGCGTTGGACGCTGACGTTCGCTGTGCCCACACGAGCGAAGGTCGAGCCGCGGTCGATGCAGGGCGAAAGCGGCGAAAGTCGATAGTCGTCGTTGCGGTCGTAGAGGTTGTCCGAGCCGGGCGCGTTGAGGAACTGGGGCTGCTGTGAGAAGTTGCCGGGGCCGGGCTGCATGGCGCCGACGGTGTTGCAGTACTCGAAGGCGATGGTGGACTGCGGGGCGCGGTCGGCGATGGGTCCGTAGGCCTGAATGATGCTGTTTCGGACCGTGGCGCGGTATCGGCCGGCGGGGGACCCTTCGGTCGCGACGCCGAGCCCTACGCCGGCGATCGTGCAGTTCTGAATCACGACGTCCATTGGCCGGTTCAGAGGGGTCAGCACGATGCCGAAGAGGGCTTCGGTGATGACGCAGTCGGAGACGGTTGCGGTCTTGCTCGCGTAGATCCCGACCCGTGCGCCGGCGATGCGACAGTTCCTGATCGTCTGTCCGTCGAAGATCGCGATCTGGCTGTCCGCCGGCGTGCCGGCCGAGACGATCGTGAAGCCCTCGAGGACAGTCTCGGGACCCTGGCCGCCTGCGAGGATGATACCGAAGGTGGGGTTCGTGGTGGAGATCGTCGTGACGGCCGGGCCTTCGGCGGAGCGCACGGTGAGCTTCTTGTACCCGAAATCGAAGCTTCCCGTGTAGTTGCCCGGCAGAACGGTAATCACCTGGCCGTCGCGGGCGGCGTTGATGGCGGCTTGGATGGTCGCGTACTCGGTGGGGACGCGGATATCGCCTTCGACCTCGACGATGGCGGGGAGGACGGCCCAATCGCCGCGGTCGTTCCATAGGCCGCTCAAGGGGTTCATCGCGCCGAGGTCTTCGAGGCCGTTTGCGTTGTTCGGCTCACCGGGTGCCCAGTTGAACCAGACGGCGGGATCGCCGCCGATCCAGGAGTAGAAGTTCTCGGTGTTCAGGTCGTTGACGCCGATGAAGCACTCGGAGGTGTTGCGTCCGAAAGCGGCGACGTTGGCCCGGACCCACTCGTTGGTGGCGCTGTCGTGAATCGTCGCGAGCGACCCGCCGAGAGCAGCGGCGCGGGCGTTGGCGTCGGCCCATGTCGTGGGGGTGAGGCGGTAGTAGCGTTTGCCGTTGGTGGGGTTCATGACGGGCCCGACGACGACCTGGGCTTGGGCGGCGGTGAGCAGGGCGAAAGCGGCCAGAAAGGCAAAGCGGCGTGACATGGTGATTTCCTTGGTTGACGGAGCGGGCTATTGGTGCGGGCGGAAGGGAGTGCCCGTGCGTGAGCGCGGGCACCCCGGGGTGAGCGAGGCGTGAGGCGGGGACGCGGATCAGCAGCCTTCTTCGAAGGCTTGCACGAAAGCGTCGTAGTCGAAGAAGTCGAGGAAGCTGTCGGCGTTGAAGTCGGCGGGGCATGCGGGGGGCTGGGTTTCGAGCGCGCCGCGGTCGACGATGGCACCGGGGCCGACGCCGGTGTCGGGGACGAGGGCGAAGTCGGCGAAGCGGGCTTTGCCGGAGGCGTCGAGGGGGAACTGGTCGAGGGTGGCGACTCGGGCGGTGTTGCTTCCGGAATCGATGCAGGGTGAGTCAGCGGCGAGGGCGTAGTTGTCGCTTAGCCTGAAGAGTCCATCGCTTCCGGGGGCGTTGACGAAGCCCGGGTTCGCGGAGGAGTTGCCCACGCCGGGGGCGCCTTCCTGGACGTGCGAGTAGGAGTAGAAGACTGCGGATCTGGGCGCGAGGACGGTGGCTTGCGCGTTCCCGGTGACGATCGAGTTGGTGACCCGGACGATCGCGGACTGGTCGGATCGCGTGCTGGTGACGATGCCGCCGATGGTGCTTCCCGCGATGGTGCAGTTTTGGACGGTCACTTCAATGGACCGTGAACTGGCGCTGGCGAGGATTCCTCCAAAGCCGTTGCCGGCGAGGACGCAGTCGGTGATGGTGGCGCTCCCGAGCGCGTAGATGCCGTAGTTGGTCGCGCCGCCGATGCGGCAACCGCGGATGGTGGCGGCGCTGTCGACGTAGACGGTCCAGAGGGTGGACGATCGGGGAATGATGGTGAAACCCTGAAGCACGCTTTGCGGGCCCTGGTTTCCCTGGATCAGGACGCCGCTACCGGAGCCTGAGGTGCGAATGGTGGTGACATCGGGCCCCTGCTCGGCGATGAGCTTGAGGTTCTTGTCGCCAAAGGAGAAGTTGCCGACGTAGGTTCCCGGCGCGACGAGGATGGTCTGCCCTTCCGCGGCGGCGGCGAGAGCGCTCTGGATGGTGCTGTATTCCGAGGGGACGCGCATGGGACCGGTCACTTCGACGATCGCCGGTACAACGGACGAAACGGGAATGTCGTTCCAGAAGCCGTCGGCGGGCGTGATGGCGACGAAATCCTCGCCGAACTCATCGTTCGGCTCGCCAGGCCCCCAGTTGGTGTAGAGGAGGGGCTCGCCGCTGTTCCAGACGAAAGTCCCTTCGGTCGTTTGATCGTTCAGTCCGATCAAGCACGCCGAGGCGTTGCCGTTGGCGGAGGCGACGGTCGTTTGGACCCAGGCGTTCTCGGCGGCGTCGTTGATGGTCGCAAGGGTTCCGCCGAGCGAAGCGGCGGTGGCGAGGTGGGCGGAACGCGAGGCGGGCGCGAGCAGGTAGTAGCGATGGCCGTTCGCGGGGTTGACGACGGGCCCGGCGGTGACCTGAGCGGCGGCGGAGCCCGCGAGCGAAACGAGCGAAAGCGCGATGATCGAGCGAACCATGGCAATCTCCTTGGGTGGATGCGACCGCGTGATGCGGTCCGACGCTCATCGTGCGATATCCCCTGAGAGAGATGCCACGATTACGAACGTCCATGAAAAACAAATTCGGGCCACCGAGTGCGTCGGCGGCCCGTGGGATGATGAAGAGAGGAGCGTGAGCGCATCAGCAGCCGTACTCGAACGCTTCGACGAAGGCGTCGTAGTCGAAGAAGTCGAGGAAGCCGTCGGCGTTGAAGTCGACGGGGCAGGGGTTCGGGGTGGGGATCACGGGCACGCGTTCGAGGGCTCCCATGTCGATCGCGGGGACGGTGGCTTGCGAAGCGGGGTCGTCCATGATTCGGGTGTTGCCGTCAAGATCGTTGAGCGTGACGATGGCGGCCATCGGGCGTCGGGCGGCGGCGTTGCCGCGATCGACGCACGGTGAGTCGGCGGCGAGGCGGAAGTCGTCGCTGACTCCGTAGATGAAGTCGGCGCCGGGCGCGTTCACGAAGCGAGGGGGCACGTCGATGTTGCCGACGCCCGGGTATCCGCCCTCGATGTTGGAGTAGGTCACGCGGAACTGGGACTCGGGCCCGAGGCTGAGCTGGCCGTTGTTGTCATAGATGATGCAGTTGTTGACGTTGACGATGGTCGGGAAGGGTGACTGGCCGTCGGTGGCTTCGATGCCCTTGAGGTTGCCGACGATGGTGCAGTTCTGAATGGTGGGGTTGACGCGGTTGCCCGTGTAGGAGATGGCGTAGATCCCAAGGCCCGGCCGGATGCCGGTGATGAGGCAGTCGGAGATGAGCGATGAGCCGCCGATGAGGATTCCCATGTCTTCCGCTCCGGTGATGATGCAGTTGCGGATGGTGGGTGAGTCGCGCAGGACCAGGGTCCGCGTCGCGGTGGTCTGGGGACGGATCGTGAATCCCTCGATGACGGTCTCGGGCCCCTGGCCTCCTCCGATGGTGAGACCGTCGGAGGGGTTGGTGGTGAGGATGGTGGTGACGCGCGGCCCGCCTTCGGAGCGGAGCACGATGCGCTTGGTGCCGAAGTTGAGCGTGCCGACGTAGGTGCCGGGCGCGACGACGATGGTCTGGCCGTTGAGAGCGGCATTGAGTGCGGACTGGATGTTGGGATACTCGGCGGGGACGCGGATGTCGCCGTCGACCTCGACGATCGCGGGCAGCACCGCCCAGTCACCCCGGTCGTTCCAGCGGCCGGTCGAGGGGATCATCGCGCCGAGGTCCTCAAGGCCGTTGCCGTTGTTGGGCTCGCCCGGGGACCAGTTGAACCAGACCGCGGGGTCACCGCCGATCCAGTTGTAGACGTTCTCCGTGGCGATGTCGTTGATGCCGATGAAGCACTCGGCGGTGTTGTTGCCGAAAGCGGCGATGTTGGCCCGGACCCACTCGTTGGTCGTGCTCTCGTGAATCGTCGCCAGTGAGCCGCCGAGCGCCGCGGCGCGGGCGTTGGCGTCGGCCCAGGTGGTGGGGGCGAGCCGGTAATAGCGCTTTCCGTTGGAGGGGTTGATCGTGGGGCCGACGACAACTTGGGCGGCGGCGGTTCCGACAAGAGAAAGCGCGGCGAGCATGGCGAACGTGCGATTCATACTGGGCTCCTTGATCGAGTGTGCGAGAGAGGTAAGCGACGCACTTCGTGCGACAGGGCTTGGAGGCAGGTGCCACGATTGAGCATTGAGGTGCGAAAACAAATGCGGGCCGTCGAGTGCGTCGACGGCCCGCCGGAAACGGGATCGTGGCGAGATCAGAAGGCGCAACCGAACTCGAAAGCTTCGACGAAGGCGTCGTAGTCGAAGAAGTCGAGGAAGCCGTCGGCGTTGAAGTCGACGGGGCAGAGCGGTGCGGGGGCGGTGTATTCGTACGCACCGCAGTCGGCCACGGGCCCGGGGCCCGCGCCGACGTCGAAGGTGGCGGCGTCATCGACAAAGCGCGGGCCTCCTCTCAGATCCGTGGGGATGGAGAGGGAAGAGAGGGGCTTGCGGCGAGCGTTGTTGGCGGCGTCGATGCAGGGGGAGGTGGGCTGGAGGAAGTAGTCGTCGGTGAGCTCGTAGATGCCGTTGGAGCCGGGGGCGTTCACGAAGCGAGGGTCGGCGTTGAGGTTGTTGGGGCCGACGTCTCCTTCGGCGACGACGTTGGAGAAGAAGAAGATGTTCGACGTGCCACCGGCGCCAAAGGGCGAGATGTTGCCCGCGGTGACGGAATTGATCAGAGACACGGTCACCGAAACCCCGGGCACGTTGTCGGACGAGGCCAGGCACTGGTTGTTTCCGACGAGTGTGCAGTTCTGGACGGTTGCGTTGGTGCGGGTGCCGCTTGACGAGACGACGACACCGGGCGCGCATCCCACCACGAGAGAGTCTGAGATGAAGGAGGTGCCGCGCAAGTGAACTCCGGCTGCGTTTGGATTGTTCAAGCGGCAATTGCGGATGACCTGGCCGTCATAGGCGATGACGAGCGCGTCCGCCGTGCCGGAGCTCGGGACGACGGTAAAGCCCTCAAGGACCGTTTCTGCCCCTTGCCCGCCCGACATGTTGATTCCCACGCTGCCGGTCGGGACGCGGATCGTCGTGCTGGAGGGCCCGCTTTCGGACCGGATCACGAGCTTCTTGACGCCGTAGTCGATGGTTCCGGAGTGAACGCCCCGGGCGACGAGGATGGTCTGCCCATCGACAGCGGCGTCGACGGCGGCCTGGATGGTCGGGTACTCGGCGGGGACTCGGATGGGCCCGGTGACTTCGATGATGGCGGGTCGGCTGATCCCGTCGGGGATGTCGTTCCACAGGCCCGAGGAGGGGACCATGATTCCAAAGTCCTCGCCGCCGCCGGCGTTGTTGGGCTCGCCTGCCAACCAATTGAGGTAGACCGGCTTCTCGCCGTTGGACCAACGGAAGGTGCCTTCGCGGGCGACGTCGTTGATCCCGATGAAGCAGGTCACGGTGTTGCCGCCTGCGGCGGCGAGGTTGGCGCGGATCCACTCGTTGGTGGCCGCATCGTGGATGGTGGCGAGGGTGCCGCCGAAGCTTGCGGCGAGGGTGTTGGCGTTGGCCCAGGTGGCGGGGGCCAGGCGGTAGTAGCGTGTGCCGGTGGTGGGGTGGGCGACGGGCCCGACGGTAATCTGGGCGGCGGCGGTTCCGGCGAGAGCGAAGACGGCGAGGGCGTTGAACGTGCGATTCATGCTGATTTCCTTTGGTCTGGAGTATGTGTGACGCTCGGCACGCCTCATGCGACGGGCGAGCGACGAGGTGCCACGATTCACCATCAGATGAGGAAAAAAGAAACGGGCCACCGGCGTGTCGGTGGCCCGCTGGGGAATCACCCGAGGCTCGGTCGGCGGCGAGATCACGAGGGACAGCCGGTCTCGTACGCCTGGACGAAGGCGTCATAGTCGAAGAAGTCCAGGAACTGGTCGGCGTTGAAGTCGGCGGGACACGACGGGCGCGGCTGGTTGGATTCGACGGCTCCCATGTCGATCACCGCGCCGGGGCCCACGCCCGTGTCGATCGCGGGATCGTCGGTGAAACGCGTCCCGCCGGCGGCGTCGAGGGGTGTGCCGTACGCGGCGAAGATCTTGCGAGCGGCGTTGCTTCCGGCGTCGATGCAGGGCGAGCCCGGCGCCGGGGTGTAGTCGTCATCGGGTCCGTAGAGGCCGTCGGGGCCCGGGGCGCCGATGAAGAGCGGGTTGGCAGAGATGTTCCCCGCGCCGGGGGACAGGCCGGGGGTGTTGCTGTGCGTCAAGCGCACGGTGGCGAAGGTGTGAGGAAAGATCGTCGAGTCGAGATTGTCGACGAAGATCGTGTTCGCGATGTCGACGAGGAACCTCGGCGAGGTCGATCCGCTTTCGGGACGTAGCCCGTTGCGATTGCCCGCGATGGTGCAGTTCTGCACAGCGATCTCGACCGTCGGGCTCAAGCCGCGGGCGACGATCCCGAAGAAGCACCCGGTCACGATCGTGTCGGAAACGACGCCGCGATTGACGATCGTGATGCCGTTCTGGGCTCCGTGGACGATGCAGTTGCGGACGGTCGGTCCGTCCGTCAGAGAGATGAGGTTCGGGACCTGTTGCGAGCCGGGCAGGACCGTGAACCCTTCGAAGGTCATCCTTCGCTGCGAGCCGCCGTTCATCTGAACGCCCGGCGAACTCACGCGAATCGTCGTGGCACGCGGTCCGTGCGTCGAGCGGACGACGAGGCTTTTGCTCCGGAAGTCCACCGGTCCGGTGTACTCGCCGGGCGCGACCTCGACGGTCTGCCCCTCGAAAGCCGCGTCGATCGCGGCTTGGATGGTCGCAAACTCTCCCGGCACCCGGAGCGGCCCATCGCACTGGACCACGGCGCGAATCGAAGCCGCGACAGGAACGTCGTTCCAGAGGCCCGTCGTGGTGATCATCGTGGCGTCCTCGTTGCCCTGGTTGTTGGGTTCGCCCGCTCGCCAGCTGGTGAAGAGGACGCGGTCGCCGTTCACCCAGCGATACACACCCTCGGACTCCTCATCGGTGAGGCCGATATAGCACGGTTCGTTGTTGCCGCCGGCAGCGACGACGTTGGTCGCGATCCAGTTGTTGAATGACGCATCGTGGATGCTGACAAGCTGCCCGCCCATGGCGGCGGCCGCGGCCTGAACCTGTGACCAGGTGCCGGCGGCGATGCGGTAGTACCGAGGGCCGTCGATCTGCCGGACAACAGGGCCGACCTCGATCTGGGCGGAAGCAAGACAGGCAAAGCCGAGAGATGCGGCAAGGGCGAGGAGTTTCATGGCGTTGCTCCGGTGAAAGGGTGGAAGGGGTGGTCAGCAGCCGGTCTCAAAGGCTTCCACGAACGCGTCGTAGTCGAAGAAATCGACGAAGCCGTCGCCGTTGAAGTCGATCGCGCAGACGGGAGCTTGCGGGTTGTGCTCGTAGGCTCCAAGGTCGACGATGCCGGAAGTACCGGCGACGAAGTTGGCTTGTTCGGCGTCGAGGAATCGCTGCTGGCCCGCGGCGTCCAGGGGCAGGTTCACGCTTGCGGTCGGACGGCGGGCTTGGACATGCCCGCGGTCGATGCACGGGGAGAGCGGCGAGAGCGTGTAGTCGTCTTCGAGGTCGTAGATGCCGTTGGCACCCGGGGCGTTGAGGAAGCCGGGTGGAGCGGAGAAGGTGCCGGTTCCGGATTCGCGGCTGAAGACCGAGTTGCAGTACTCGAGGGTGACCGTTGCGGCCGGGCTTCGCGAGACGCTTCCGGCCGTGGTGGCGATGATCGAGTTGCGGACGGCCGCCCGGTAGCGTCCGGCGGGGAACGGGTCGGCCGCCTCGATGCCGTGGCCCGAGCCCGCGATGGTGCAGTTCTGGATCATCACATCCGCGGAGCGGCTCGCGGAGATCAACGAGACCCCGAAGAAGCGGCCGATGATGAGGCAGTCGGTGATGGTTGCGTTACCGCCCGCGACGATCGCCTTGTCGCCGCCGACGACCCGGCAGTTCCGCACCGTCTGGCCGCCGTTCACATTCACAAGCTGCCTCGTGTTGGGCACGCTCGCCAAGATGGTAAAGCCATCGAGCACGGTCTCGGGCCCCTGACCGCCGGTCATGACCACGCCGAAGAAGATGTCCGTGGAGAGAATCGTGGTGACTTCGGGCCCCTGCGTCGAGCGGACCACAAGCTTCTTTGAACCAAAACTGAAGCCGCCCGGATAGGTGCCGGGGAGAACCTCGATGACTTGGCCGTCGATCGCCGCGTTGACGGCGGCCTGGATCGTCGGATACTCAAGCGGCACCACGATCGGCCCTGAAACCTCGACAATCCCCGGGTAGGTGAGGTACGCCGGGACGTCGTTCCAGACGCCCGAGCCCGGTGACATCACGCCGCCGTCTTCGATGCCGCCGAAGTCATTGGGTTCGCCAGGGACCCAGTTCGTGTACGCGACCGGATCACCCGACGACCACACGAAGCTGCCCTCGGTGGCGATGTCGTTGATGCCGATCCAGCACTCGTTCGTGTTGCCGCCCGCCGCCGCGATGTTGGCCCGGATCCACTCGTTCTGCTGCTGGCTATGGATGGTGACCAAGGAGCCGCGGAGGTTGGCCGCGATCGTTTCGGCCTGGAACCGCTGGACGCGGTCGGTGCGGTAGTAGCGTTTGCCGTCCGCGGTGTTCATGACCGGTCCGAGAGCGATCTGGCCGAAAGCGAGCGAAGCGGGGATGATGGCGAGAAGGAAAGCGAACTTCATGGCGTGGCTCCGTCCGGTGATCGATGGGGTTACTCGGTGCAGCCAAGCTCGAACGCTTCAACGAACGCGTCGTAGTCGAAGAAGTCGACGAAGTTGTCGCCGTTGAAGTCGACGGGGCAGGGACGCTGGAAGGAGACATACTCGAAAGCCCCGCAATCGGCGATCGGTCCCGGACCCGAGCCGGTGTTGGCCACCGTGGGATCCTCCGAAAATCTCGGCATCCCATACCCATCGACCTGGTTTCCGATCGTGAGCATCGGCGCACGCAGCGAGTTGTTCGAAGCGTCGATGCACGGGGAGCCCGCCAGCGGCGTGTAGTCGTCATTGAGCTCGTAGGTTCCGTTGTCGCCGGGAGCGCTCGAGAACTGCGGGTCCGCGAAGAGGTTCGGCCCGCTCGCAAGCGGACCCTCTCCGAAGATGTTGCTGAAGGCGAAGATGTTCCCGCTTCCCCCCTTGTAGAGCGGTATGTCATTGCTCGCGGTGACGGAGTTGATCAGTCGGACGGTGACAGGGACCGGGTGGAGGAAGTTGTCCGCCGCGACGCCGACCGTGTTGTCCACGATGGTGCAGTTCTGGATCGTCGCGTTCGTGCTGAATCCGCCCGAAGTCCCGTAGACGCCCACGAAGCTCCCGACAATCAGAGAGTCGCTGAGAACGGTCTTGTCGCGGAGAACGACGGCGATGGCTCCCGGGTTCTGGAACCGGCAGTTGCGGATCACCTGACCGTTGAGCGCGCTGAGCAGTTCCTGCGTCGCGCCCGCGACATGCGGAACGACGGTGAAACCTTCCAGGATCGTCTCGGGCCCCTGACCGCCCGTCATCAGAATGCCGGTCGCGCTCGCGGTCACCCTGATCGTCGTCGACATCGGGCCGGACTCGGACCGGATGTGGAGTTTCTTGGATCCGAAGTCGACGTTTCCGACATAGGAGCCGAAAGCGACGAGGATCGTCTGGCCGTCCACCGCGGCGTCGATCGCGGCTTGAATCGTCCGGAACTCGGACGGAACGCGGATCGGCCCGGTGAACTCGACGACGGCCGGACGGGGGATTCCGTCGGGAATGTCGTTCCACGTTCCGTCCGACGCCGACATGATGAC